>Ga0256839_1000818_pt1 | contig 39895 bp, 34 predicted proteins | sample 354166metaG_FD_185968 | JGI IMG/M metagenome (GOLD analysis project Ga0256839, IMG submission 185968) | Hydrothermal vent microbial communities from Mid Atlantic Ridge, Atlantic Ocean - 354-166 | ecosystem: Environmental > Aquatic > Marine > Hydrothermal vents | place: Atlantic Ocean: Mid...
TATTCCCCACCTCCCTTAAAATGGCAACAGGTCACATGCCTGTTTATTTTGAAGCAGCAGCGGTGATTATTGCTTTGGTGTTTTTGGGTCAGGTGCTTGAACTTCGTGCAAGAGAAAAAACAGGCAATGCAATTAAAGCCTTGCTTGATTTAGCTCCAAAAACTGCACGCCGCATCAATCCTGATGGATCTGAATATGACGCACCGCTTGAGAATATTTTACAAGGTGATCTCTTGCGTGTGCGTCCCGGTGAAAGCATTCCTGTTGATGGGGTGATTATTGAGGGAAATTCATCAATTGATGAAAGTATGATAACTGGAGAATCATTACCCGTTGCTAAGGGCGAAAAAGATGAAGTTACTGGCGGCACAATCAATAAAAATGGCTCTTTAATTATTAGGGCTAACAAAGTTGGTGATGAAACAATGCTAGCTAAAATTATTGAAATGGTCGCCAATGCCCAGCGCTCACGTGCGCCAATTCAGGGCATGGTAGATAAGGTAGCATCGTATTTTGTGCCTATTGTTGTCGCTGTGGCAATAATTGCCTTTATCGCTTGGAATTTATTTGGCCCATCACCTGCGCTTGTTTTGGCAATTGTTTCAGCCGTCTCGGTGCTTATCATTGCTTGCCCTTGCGCGATGGGTTTGGCTACTCCAATGTCAATTATGACGGCGGCTGGCAAAGGAGCGCAAAATGGTGTGCTGATAAAAGACGCTTCAGCGCTTGAACAAATGGCAAAAGTTGATGTGCTAATTGTTGATAAAACTGGCACGCTAACTATGGGCAAGCCAGAATTAACAGATGTGGTGATTTTTGATAAAACGCCTGAAAAATCCTTCCTCTCTCTTGTTGCAACGCTTGAAAATTCATCTGAGCACCCACTAGCCGAAGCAATAGTTGGCGGCGCTAAACAGCGTGGTGCAAAAATGTCTAAGGCAAGTAAGTTTACCTCAATCACTGGCAAGGGCGTAAAAGCTATGGTCAATAAAAAGCAGGTAGCAATAGGCAATAAGGCAATGATGGACACGCTTGATATATCAACTGAAGAAGTTGAAAGCCAAGCAAATAAATTGCGTGAAACCGGTCGCACTACAATGTTTGTAGCAATCGATAATAAGCTTGCAGGGATTATTGCTGTTTCTGATCCAATTAAGCCAGAAACTAAAGACACGATTGAAAAACTACATGCGCTTGGTCTTAAAATCATCATGGCAACTGGTGATAATGAAAGAACCGCACAAGCTGTGGCAAATGAATTGGGCATTGATGAGGTGCTGGCTGGCGTGTTGCCTGAAGATAAACAAGCGCTGGTAACAAGGCTACATAAAGAGGGTAAAATGGTTGCTATGGCAGGAGATGGAGTCAACGATGCACCAGCACTTGCGCAGGCCGATGTTGGCATCGCTATGGGAACGGGTGCTGATGTGGCAGTTGAAAGCGCTGGCATTACGCTTTTAGGAGGCGATTTAAGCGGCATTGTGCGTGCTAGAAAATTAGCCAAAGCGACAATTAAAAATATCAAACAAAATCTATTTTTTGCCTTTGCTTATAATGCCGCAGGTGTGCCTATTGCCGCTGGTATTTTATATCCCTTAACTGGCACTTTGCTTTCACCAATGATTGCGGCGGCGGCGATGAGCCTGTCTTCTGTTTCGGTGATTTCTAATGCGCTAAGATTAAATAGGTTAAAACTAAAGGATAGTTAGATGTCTATCAATCGGCGAAATATATTAAAATATGGCGCAGCTGGTGCGGCTTTTTTAGCTGCACCATTCTCGCTAAAAGTAAGCCAAGCTAGCCCTGACTTTTTTTCTATTACTGCCGCTCCAATTAAAAAAAGCTTAATGGGTGCGGGCGGACCACTTTCTGATCTTTGGCTCTATGATGGGCAGACTCCGGGTCCTGAAATTAGGATAAAGCAAGGTGAATATGTGATGGCGCGACTGGTCAATGAGCTAGAAGAGCCAACCACAATTCATTGGCACGGCATAAGAATTGACAATGCAATGGACGGCGTGCCGGGTTTGACGCAACAAGCGGTAATGCCGGGTGAGACATTTGATTATTATTTTTTAGCACCCGATGCTGGAACTTATTATTATCACTCGCATAATAAAACGTGGTCACAGGTGGCACGTGGTCTTTATGGCCCGCTTATCATTGAAGAAAAAGATGAGATTTTTGACAAGGATCACGATTTAACTTTGATAATTGATGATTGGCGCATTGGGCAAGATGGGAAGTTAGATCTCGCTTCACTTGGCTCAATGATGGATTGGTCGCATGGCGGACGGCTTGGCAATCTGCTCACAGTAAACTCACAAAATCAGCCAAGTTTTAAGCTAAATGCTGGTGAAGATTATCGCCTTCGTTTAATAAATGCCGCTAATTCTAGAATTTTAGAAATTGATCCAAGCCGGTTTGACGCAAAAATTTTGGCCTATGATGGGCAGTCAATTGGTGAGCCTAAAAAATTATCATACTCGCCATTGTTATTAGGACCTGCGCAAAGGGTTGATTTGTTAATCACTCCTAAAGCAGGAGGTGATTTTTCGCTTGAAGAATTATCGAGCGGGCAAGCCTATGCTTTTGCTAATTTTGAAATAGTGGGCGAAAAATCTGTTACGCCTTCTTTGAAACAATTACCGCTAAATTCTATCCCTGAACCTGATATTAAAAATGCAAAAATATTTCCATTGAAAATGAGTGGCGGCGCAATGCGTAGAGTTGGCGATATTTATTATCAGGGCAAGAAACTTCAGGGTGACGATTTTAGAAATACTGGTCAGGTTTGGGCGTTTAATGGGGTTGCTAACCTGCCTGAAAAGCCGTTTTTTACAGTTAAGCAGGGCGAAACAGTAATAATTGAAACCATAAATGATACTAATTTTATTCACGCAATGCACGTGCATGGGCATCATTTTAGAGTAATTGATAGAAGCGGCTCTGATATTGATGAGGGCAACCCATGGCGCGATACTTTTTTAATTGGCTCAGAGCAAACAGTAAAAATCGCCTTTGTCGCCGATAACAAGGGCAAATGGCTCTATCATTGCCACATGCTTGAACATGCCGCGGCTGGCATGATTACATGGTTTGAAGTTGTTTAAATTCGATAGAAAGGGGTTTGTGTATTACGCCTTAGTCACGCCAGGACGAGTAGCAATGAATAAAGAAACAATACCAAGCACAGCGGCTTGAATTGCTAAGAAAATTAAGCCAAGGCCAAATAATACTGAGATAGCAAAGGTAGCAAAGATTGCGAAAATTGCTTTATATTTGGTTTTTGTAGCTATTGCGCCATGTTCTTGCCAATCGTTAATCAGTGGGCCAAATTGGCGATGATTAAGCAGCCAAGCATGTAAGCGCTCAGATGAGCGGGCGAATGAATAAGTTGCAATTAGCAGAAATACCGTGGTTGGCATAAGTGGTAAAATCGCGCCAATAAAAGCTAAAGCAAGTGTGACACACCCAAGGCTCAGCCATAAAATTCTTTTTGCTGTAAATTTTTGTTTCATAAATCTAGCTCATTAATTTTAAACTTATCACAGCAAATGATAATATTTAAAAGTAAATCAGGCGTATATTTTTATTATCAGTTCAAATTCTGGTTAATAAGACTAAAATATTTCATTAGTAAAATCGGCTAGCAACTTAGTATTAGGAGCTATCACTAATATAACGATTATCCTCGTTAATGTTATCAGCTAGAATGACGCTTTAAGTGCCTATAATTATCATAATTGCATCACAACATTGTCATAATTTGTTTGTGGTAAAATTAACTATCTCAATATATTTATTGCACAATGATATTTAGGTTGATTTTAATAGTGAAAGAATTTTGCAATGGGTAAAAAAACATTGATTTCTAGAAGAATTTTCACTTCTGGGGCGGTTAGTTTATTGGGACTAACAATAGCAGGTTGCTCAAGCAATTCCTCAAGACAATCAACACAATTATCAAAATTTTCTCACGCTAGTAGTGTAAGTGAAATTGCTAGTATGTATGGTCCAATAAAAAATGAGCGCTTTCCCATTCCCGCTGTTCCTCTAAAGCAAGTCTCATCAAAATATTATCGCCAACAAATTTCATATAAAACAAAAGAAAAAGTAGGCACTGTCATTGTTGATACTAAAAATTTCTATGCCTATTTGGTGCAAGAAAATGGCAAGGCGATGCGTTATGGTGTTGGCTTGGGTCGTGCGGGCTTTGAGTGGTCAGGTCGTGCAAATATTGCATGGAAAAGAAAATGGCCAACCTGGACACCGCCCAGCGAAATGATTAAGCGCCAACCAGAGTTAGAAAAATATTCTGCAGCAAATGGCGGAATGGAGCCAGGGCTGGCAAACCCTTTGGGAGCAAGAGCGCTTTATATATTTAAAAATGGCAAAGATACGCTTTATCGCTTGCATGGAACTTCAGAGGCTTTTTCAATTGGCAAAGCCGTATCTAGTGGTTGTGTAAGGTTTTTAAATCAAGATATTATTGATCTTTATCGACGCGTACCAAGCAATTCAACCATTGTAGTTATCTAATTAAATTTAAGCACATAAGTTATGAAAAACACTAAACTGATAATAGCTTTTATAATTATTGCTATTATCAGTGCGGGTGGGTTTTATTATCTAAAACCTCAATCAAACATAAAATTAGGTGCAATATTTTCTCCAGATGATAAAAAACTGGTGGCGTTTGGCAAAAAATTATATGCAAATAATTGCGCCTCTTGTCATGGTATGAATCTTGAGGGCGAGAGGGATTGGAAAAATAGAAATGAGCAGGGACTTTTACCTGCTCCACCGCATGATGAAACTGGTCACACTTGGCATCATAATGATGAGACATTATTCTCATTAACAAAATATGGCTTAGCAAAAACTGCTAATCTCAAAGATTACAAAACCAACATGCCAATATATGAAAATATTTTATCTGATGAAAAAATAATCTCAATAATGTCCTATGTAAAATCAACTTGGCCAGATGAAATTATTGAGCGTCATGATCAGTTAAATGCTAATCAAGCGCAACAATAATATTAGCTTTTCTCACCTTTTTGAAAAAATATCATCACCAATGCAAGCGCTGATGAGCCTATCATCAATAATAATGAAACCGCATTTAGCACGGGTGTTGAGCCTTCTTTGAGCCTATCAAACATGGTGATGGTTAGTGGTGCATCTGATCCAACCAGCATAAGAGTAGTATTAAAATTCTCAAAACTCATTAACAGGGCAACAATGCCAGCACCAATAATAGCTGGGCGTAAAAACGGTAATGTCACGTGATAAATTGCCTGCCAAGGCGTTGCGCCAAGATTAAGCGCTGCTTCTTCTAATGAGCTATCAAATTTTTTCAAACGTGCCGCAATAACCAAAGTTGCAATGGTTGTAATGAATGAGAACTGCCCCAAAACCACCAGCGTTAAACCCGGCCTTAATGCTTCAATTTCCCAACCAGTTAAATTCTCAACTCCGTTCGCTACAAAATTTGAAAAAACTAAAATTGAAATCCCAAGAATAATTCCAGGAATAACTAATGGCAAAAGCATAAGCACATATAAAAATCCCTTGAATTTAAACTCGGCTCGCTCAAACAAAAACGCATTGATAGTGCCAACTGTAATCGAGAGAACAGAAACACAAAGCGCAACAAATGCAGAAGTGCCAATAGAGCGCATTATTCGTCTTTCATGAAACACCCCAAGCCAAGGTTGCTCAGTGCCAAAAAACCAAGTCCAGGTAAAACCTTCCCAAGGCAGTGAGGGAAATTGTGAATCATTAAAAGCAAACACCGCCACCACTGTTAATGGCAAAGCAAGATAAATGAAAAACAAGACTACATAAGAATTATAGATGGTTTTAACAAATGGATTTTGTTTAATGCTCGGAATCATTTTCTATCCCATCGTCTTAGCTAAAGTTTGGCCAGAAAATTTAAGCCCCAGCCAGACTATGAGCGAGGATAGGCCAAGCAATAAAAATCCAAATGCTGCCCCCTGCTCCCAATTAAATCGAGTGATAAATTGGCTATAAATCATGCCAGTAAACCATAGCGAGGATTTTCCACCCAATAATATCGGCGTGAGATAATTACCAAGTGAGAGCATAAACACCACGATTGAGCCGGTAACAATTCCTGGAATAGCGTGAGGAATAACTATATTTTTCATTATCGAAAAACCATTGCCACCCAAATCATAACCTGCCTCAATCAAACTATCATCTAAACTATCTAGCGTAGTAATAAGTGGCACAACCATAAACAGCATCGAAGTATAAACAAGCCCAACCATAATCGCTCCATCATTATAAAGCATTTCTATTGGCTGATTTACTACACCACTCCATTGCAAGAAACTTGAAATAACCCCTGTTTCTCTTAGCAAAATCATCCAACCAAAAGTTCGCACAAGCTCTGAAACCCAAAACGGCACGAGGCACAATAAAAACAGAGCCATCTTCATTCGCCCTTTGGCTATTTTGGCAATATAATAAGCAATAGGAAAGCCAATAAGTAGCGTTAAAAAGGTTGCGAATATTGACATATAGGCAGTGCGGGCAAATGTATTCCAATAAAGCGGCTCAGTAAAAAATGTCATATAATTGCCAAAGCCAAACTCATATAGACGCACTCCAACTTTTTCGCGCAAAGATACATAAAGCATATCGAGATGCGGAATAATAATAAGCGTTGTTAGCCATAATAATAGCGGCGACATCAACAGGATGAGACCAAGTTTTGTGCGTGGTCCAATCATTGTTGGATATCCTCTTTTACAGTAAAACAAGTTGCTTGATCATGTTGCCAACCAATATGAATTTCCTGCCCCTTATTAAGACTAGCAAACTCTCCAGTTTGCGGGATAGCTACATCTATTTCTGCACCATCTTTTGGATTGCGCACCAACACTCTTGAATTTGCGCCATTAAACAGGACATTGCCAACCACGCCTTTAATTTTATTTTCCATTTTAGCAATATCATTTGCTTTTAATCCAAGCAAAACTGATTCAGGGCGCACAAAAGCTTTCACATTCTGCCCCTTTTTTATTACCTCGCCATTAGTTTGTGCAATAAGAGTAAAACCATCATTCGTTCGAATTTTTACGCTGTCTTTTTTTACTGTTTCAACAATTCCAGACCATTGGTTGCTCTCGCCAACAAAGCCAGCAACAAAAGCAGTTTTTGGATTATAATAAAGCTCTCGAGATGTTCCAACTTGCTCAAAAATCCCCTCATTCATCACTGCCACCTGATCGCTCATAACTAGAGCTTCTGATTGATCATGCGTAATATAAATAAAGGTGGTGTTAAATTCGCTTTGTAGTTTTTTAAGCTCAACCTTCATATGTTCACGCAATTTTAAATCAAGCGCTCCAAGCGGCTCATCTAGCAACAACACATCAGGATCAAGCACCATACATCGAGCAATGGCAATGCGCTGTTTTTGCCCACCAGAAAGCTGATCGGCTTGGCGCTCCTCAACTCCAGGCAGCCCAACTCTTTCAAGCACTTCACCAACTTTTTGCTTGATAGTGGCACTATCTTCACCACGCCGCTTTAGACCAAAGGCAATATTTTCATAAATATTCATCATTGGGAAAAGTGCTAAATGCTGAAATACCATGTTAACAGGACGTTTATTTGGCGGCTCATTAACCACCGACTTCCCCTTAATAAGAATATCGCCAGCGCTTGGCTCTATGAACCCGGCAACCATTCTTAAAAGTGTGGTTTTGCCGCAACCAGAGGGGCCAAGAATTGAAAAAAAACTACCCTTTGGCACAGAAAATGAAACATTATTCACCGCGGTAAAATCACCAAATTTTTTATTCACTTTAATGCAGTCTAAATCGGAAGCATTTTCATTCATTTTTTTCTCTTATTTATAGTAAATCTACTTCGCTTTGCTCAGTATGACATCGAATTAGGTCAGCATAATTATTCTTAACCATAGCACTTGTGTTACCCTGAGCAAAGCGAAGGGTCTTGCGTTAAAAATGGCGCTCAAATTTTGAGCGCCACTTAAGTCTTAATTTATTTAGCTGCATTCACACGATCAAGAACACCACCTTCAATGGTTTCAAGACCTGCAGGAACTGGCGGATACCATTTGATATTATCAATTGCTTCTGGTGGGAAACTAGCTTGAAAACGAGCTTTAAGAGCATCATCAGCCATAGCATCTGCTCCAAGTGAAGCTGTGAAGTTACCAGCTTGAGCAGTAATCATTGCAGCAACATCTGGCTGCATTACAAAATTAATCCACTTATAAGCCGCATCATCTGCTTTGCCTTTTTTAGGCAACACAAATGCATCAATCCAGCCAAGCGCACCAGATTTTGGCGCAACAAATGAGATGTTAGGATTGTCAGCATTTAGCTTCCAGCCACCTGTATCCCAAGCCATAGCCGCAACAACTTCACCAGAGCGCAACAAGTTCATAATCTCGTCGCCACCTGACCAATAAGTTTTTACGTTAGACTTACAATCGATCAATTTAGCTTCAACTTGCTTCATCACGTCTTCATAAGCTGCAGTGTCTGAATAAGCTGCGAATGGATCTAGACCCATTGAAAAAGCGAAACCAATTAAGGTTGGGCGCTTAAGTCTATAAGAAACTTTACCTTCATATTTCGTATCACAAAGATCAATATAATCTTTAACGTCAGGAGCTTTTGAACTATCAACGATTAAACCGCTTGTTCCCCAAACATGAGGCACGCCATAAACTTCACCATTAAGCGTTGTTTGAGCTTTGGTTGCATCGAGCATTGAGGTAATAAACTGACTAGCGTCAATTTTGCTGAGATCCATTGGCTTATAAATATCATATTCAGCTTGTGCACCAGCAACCCTATCTTGAGAAGGCTGAGCAAGATCAAAACCGCCGCCACCAGTTGCACGAAGTTTTGCTATCATTTCTTCATTGTTTGAAAGAGTAACCTCAACATCAATACCTGTTTCAGCTGTAAATTTAGCAACCACATTTTCAGGCGCATAACCACCCCATGTTAACAAACGCAGCGTTTCAGCAAGCGTAGGCGTTGCACTAAGTGCAAATGCTGTCACAGCACTTACTAATGTAATTTTAGAAATTTTATTTATTAAGCTCATCTTTTTTCCTCCTTAGATGAATAATACTCACGCCGTTTATACCATTTTTGGTATTATTCTTTGACATGTTTGTTTAGATCTTTTCTTGAGTTTATTTTTAGACATCTAAAGAAATAAGATGACTAAAAACAAAAGCAAAGCCCCTCTTATTGTAGAAAACAAGAGAAAACCCAAAAGCTTACCTAAGCTATATATATTACAGTCCTATGACAGGGAAAAAGCAAGTGCTGATTTTATATTTTTGCTGAATTTGGCTAGCTGGTAAATATTTCAACCTTTAAACACCATCTTTATTTGCTGAAATACCCGCTCTTAAAAAATATACTAATTTGATCTGAATCATAGAATTCAATGCTATAAAATTCTATATAGGCTCAAGAGCATTGCTGAAATAGGCGTATGCTTATCCAATATATTGAAGTTTTATATTTAATCTGGGGGTTGTTTATTAACCAAACACGAAGTGTAGATAAGGATTAGTATGATGAAAACCAAAAAGATTGAAAAAGATCAATGGGAAAGCTATTTTAATTCTATTACAAATTTTCTTGAGGGCAAAATCGCAACTATTGATGTAACTTCACTTGATATTGGCGATCAATTGCAAGTTGACGAAGTTTCATTATTTGGGCTTGCCTATGATCCAAAAGATGACCTTTTTGAAGTTTCTCTTGAAGGTTTGGATCATCTAATTTTACACCCAAAAGAAATATATGCCTTAACTGGTGAAAATGGCATAGAGGCTATTGAGGTTATCACCGATAAGGGCGTGAAACAGATAATTACGTTAAAACAAGCTTTAATGCTGCCTGCATAGCTCAAATATTTCTTCTATTGCCTCTAATATTTAATAAAGGCGGAGTGTTATTTTAAATTTTGCTCCGGTGATTTTATTTTAAAGGGAGTGGTTCTAATGAGTGATTTTAAGTCTTTACGCCAGCAGATGGTAGAAAACCATATCTATGCTCGTGGCGTAAGAGATGAAAAACTTCTTACAGCAATGTCAAATGTTAGGCGTGAATTATTTGTTTCGCCAGAGTTACGAAACATTGCTTATGATGATCGTCCCTTGCCTATTGCAGCAGGGCAGACAATTTCTCAGCCCTATATTGTTGCTTATATGATTGAAGCTCTCGCCCTAAAGGGGGGTGAGAGAGTTCTTGAAATCGGCGCTGGCTCTGGTTATGCTGCAGCGGTTATAGCTGAAATAGCTGATGATGTTTATGCAATTGAAAGAATTGCGCAACTAGCTACTCAGGCTGCTCAAAATTTAATTTTTGCGGGTTATAATAATGTTCATATTAAACATGATGATGGCACACAGGGCTGGCTTGAAAAGGCTCCGTTTGATGCAATACTTGTTTCTGCTGGAGCTCCCTCAATACCAGAACCTCTTTTAGCACAATTAAAAATTGGCGGACGCATGGTTGTTCCCATTGGAGCTAATAAAATTGTGCAAGAATTAGTTCGCATAACAAGAGTAAGTGAAGATGAATATGAGCGAGAAGACATGGCAGATGTCCGCTTTGTGCCCCTTATTGGTAAAAATGGCTGGGAGGAAGACTTAGAACAAGCTCAGCAAAGCTCACCACGTGTTACCCAAAGCAGGCCGATAACCTCTGCTTCTCTTGCGAGCTTAATTGTTGCAGGCTCATCTTCATTCACAAATATAGAAGAAGCTGACCTTGACCCATTAATAGAACGCATTGGAGATTCACAAGTAGTTCTGATTGGTGAGGCCAGCCATGGAACTAGCGAATTTTATAAAATGCGCGCTAAAATTACCAAAAAGCTAATAAAAGAAAGAGGTTTTAATATAGTAGCCTTGGAAGCAGACTGGCCTGATGCGGCTAGAATTGATAATTATGTGCGTCATTTTGATGTTCCAGTTAGCGAGTGGACGAGCTTTGCAAGATTTCCAACATGGATGTGGCGAAATGAAGAAACACGCGAATTTGTCGATTGGCTACATATTCATAATGAAAAAACAGATGCTAGTGATCGAGTAGGAGTTTATGGTCTAGATATATATTCTCTTTATACCAGCGTACGTGAGGTTATTAAATATCTTGAGGAAGTTGACCCTGAGCTAGCGAAAATTGCTCGTCAGCGTTATTCATGTTTAACCCCGTGGGAGGCGGATCCAGCTGCTTATGGGCGCGCAGCTTTGATGGGGCAGTATCAGCATTGTGAAAATGATATAACAGATATGTTGACTGATCTACTTGCTAAGCGTCAAGATTATGCACAATTTGATGGAGCAAGATTTTTTAATGCTGAGCAAAACGCCAAATTAATTGCATCAGCAGAGCAATATTATCGCATCATGTATTATGGATCGCGCGCCTCATGGAATTTGCGTGATACGCATATGTTCTCAACCTTGCAAAGAATAATAAGCCATCAGGGGGAAAAGTCAAAAGCTGTTGTGTGGGCGCATAACTCTCATGTTGGTAATGCTCTAGCTACAGAGATGTCAGCACGTGGAGAATATAATATTGGTCAATTATGTAAACAGTCTTATGGCGATAAGTGCTATATTATAGGGTTTGGCACTTATGATGGTAGTGTTGCCGCTGCTTCTGAGTGGGATGGACCTATGCAAATTAAAAAAATTAACCCCGCCCACCCCCAGAGCTATGAGGGGTTATTTCATATGACAAATGTGCGTGGACTGTTAATGCCATTAAGAAATGCCTATAATGAACAAGCTATAGAAGGGCTAATGAAACCTCGTCTTGAGCGGGCAATTGGCGTTATTTATCGTCAAGAAAATGAATTGGCGAGCCATTATTTTGAAGCTAAATTACCAGCCCAATTTGATGAATATATCTGGATAGATAATAGTAGCGCAATAACCCCAATTAAAACTAAAACTCTAGAGGCTATGCCAGATACTTATCCATTTGGATTATAATTATATTAAAATATTAGCTAACTAAAAATAATTTTTTCAATGCCCTTTGCGGCAATAATTTCGTCCCTACTCATAAGTAAAAAACCAGTTGATAGCCCATCAGCAATTGCGGCTGACTTTGCTATTACACTTATTTGTTTTTGCTGCCCTGTTGGCTCACCAGAAATAGGGTTAATAATATGACCAACTTGTCCTTGCTTATCAAACACTGTGCCTAGCGAGGCAGAGGTTGCAATTGCCATATTATTAAGCTCAACAGATTTTTCACTATTAGCTATTTTTATCTGCCAGTCTTGATCCTGTGGAGATTTACCCAAAGCAGAAATTTCACCAGTATTTATCAGCACGTTTGATATGCCATTGCGCTTAAATAACTCGGTTATTTTATCAGCAATATAGCCCTGCGCAATGCCATTTAAGCTAAGCGCCATACCTTGCTTTTTAAATGAAATTTGGTTTGCAGAAAACCGTACATTTTTCCAACCAGTCAGCTCTTTTATTTTTGCAATCTCATTTTCTTGTGGGGCTAAGCCATTTGCATATCTATTTGCATAAAGCGCCCAAAGTGGTTGGATAGAGGGATCAAACGCACCCTTAGTTCTATCATTTATTGTTGAGCTGATAGAAAGCAATTCAACTAATTCAAAGGCAGGATCTTTAAGTTGACCTTGTTTATTCAAGAGCGAAAGCTGACTATTGGCATCAAAAAGGCTGAATATTTTTTCTAAGCGGTTTATTTCTGCTAACGCTTGCAAAATAAGAGTATCAGCATTTGGGTGATCTAAAATAATCTGTGCATTTGCACCAAGTGATATGCCTTGCCAATTGCGTACACTGGCAAAAGCCTTTGTGCCGAGCAAAGGCAATGTGGGCAATGCTGCTAGACCTGCAATAATTGATAAAACTCTTCTGCGTCTAATCATTTTCATTCTCTGTTTTACTTATTGTTTGATGGGAGGGGTTTCATAATCAATCGGAGTTAAAACCATTTCACTATCTATTTCTTCAAAACTCAGCACTTTACCACCTCGCTCTTTGGCAAACTCTTGTGCTTTTTTCTTATCAGCAAAGGGAACAAATTCAGGTGCTCCCATGCCACCAAGCGCATCAGATCCCACCACAAAAAACGCCTTTTCTATATCAATCCAATTATCCTCTCCCATGTCACTCCAGCTCGGGGCAACACCAACATCATTGACATAAACTACTAATATTTCAAATGTTTTATCGGGTGATTTCATAAATGCCAAAGCATCTCGCACTTGTGAAAACCAAAGCGGAGCACCATTATTTAGCAAATGGGCTTGAGACTTAGGGCCATCATGATCCAAAATAATCATCTGACAATAATGCCCCGCCGCATCGGCAGTTAGGGCAGTTGGCTCTGGCTTTTCTTTACTGATATTCTGCGAGCAGGCACCAAGAAAAAGCACAAGGATAATTAGAAAAATCTTCTTCATGTCTTCACCTTTTTTAAAGCAACCCAAGCAAAAAACAATGCTAAAATTGGCCACAGGAATAATGATGCAATCTGCCCAATTCGCCCACTTACTTGTGAAGCAGAACTTAAACCTGAACTAAGCACATTATTTGAAATATCTGGCATGTTTACAAGCCTAAACGCGTCGGCTGGATTAGCAACAAGCAGCCATGGAAAAATTACCTTGGTAAAAAACCCGCCATTATCAGCAACCAATGCCCCAAGCAGACCAATGTCATAAAGCACTACGCAAACCAACCAAATAACAATAGCGAAGCCAGATGCAACACTTGGCTGGTTTACTAAAGATGAGACTAAATAGCCTATCCCTAAAAATGTTGCGCCAAGTGCCAGCGAGGTAACAAATAACCATAACAGTGGAGTGAATGACATATTCAATCCCCCATTTTTAAATATTGAAATTATTGCAACCAGCAACAGCCCAACTCCGATAGCAAAAGCTAGCACTAAAAAATGCGCTAAAAATTTACCAATAAGAATTTGTGCGCGCGATAATGGATAAGTAAGAGATAAAGCTAACGTGCCGCGTTCTTTTTCACCAGATATTGCATCAAATGAGAGTAAAAGACCAACTAAAGGCACAAAATATACCGATAGGGTTGTGATAGAAGTGACGGCAACAATCAGTGGATTAACTCCAAGTGTGCCAGTTGGCGCGCCCCCTGCCATGCTTAAAACAACGCTAAATAGCGCCATTAAGGCAACCGAAGTTGCAACCCACATGTTGCGCCGAGCGATCAATAATTCTTGTTTTGTAATTGCTAGCATTATTCGCCCTCACTAATATTTGAGCTTCTATTTTCTGCACTATAATAACGATATAATTCTTCTAAACTTGGCGGTATAATATCAACATCATCAATTTTTGCTCCAAAACTACTTATTTGTCCAAGAATTTGGATTTTTTTATCTGAATTGCAAAATAATTCAATCGCATGCCCATTGATGCTTTTGCCCCCCAAATCTTGCGCAATCTTTTTATTATTCTTGGCTTTGGTTTTAATATCAAAACGAATGGGCAGGGCGGCAGCTGTTCTTAAATTTTCTAAACTATCATTAGCAACTAATTTTCCCTGACTTAAAATTGCAATTTTATCGGTGCGACTTTCCACCTCGGTCAAGGCATGTGAAGAGATAATAACTGCCGTGCCGTTTTCGCTCATTTCTTTGATTATATCATAAAATTCATGCCGAGAAATTGGATCAAGCCCAGATGTCGGCTCGTCCAATAGGGCAAGTTTTGGTCTTCCAAGCAAGGCTTGAGCCAAGCCTATTCTTTGGCGCATGCCCTTAGAGTATGTGCCAATTCGCCTATCAATTGCATGATTTAAGCCAACTTTTTCTAATAATATATTAGCAGTTTTTTTGCTCTCTCCTTTAAGTGAAGCAAAATGTTGCATCTGCTCACGCCCAGTTAAAGAGCCATGAAAAGCAACATTTTCAGGCAAATAGCTGGTAAATGAGCGAGCCATGTTTGACCCCGGAATTGCACCAAAAACATCAATTTCACCAGAGGTTAGAGGAGTAAGCCCCAAAATCATTTTAATTAAAGTAGTTTTACCAGCGCCATTATGCCCAAGCAAAGCCAGCACACTGCCTGCACTTATTTCTAGGCTGACGCAATCAAGGCTCTTAACCTGATCATATTGTTTGCTTACATTTGTTATTGTTAGGGCACTCATTGAATTTCTTTCCAAACTGGTGGAGTTAATTTTATTGGTTGCATTAAAGGAAATTTATCAATCACGCCACCTGGCAATAAAGCAGGAAAAGCCGATTGTGACCATTTAATAAGCTGCACTGCAGGCGATCCCATTAAGGATTTTGCGGCGGGCTGTGTCCATAAAATTCTATCCATAACATCATTGGGGCGATAAATATTATCAGCAATACCATCTGAATTTAAATCAAACCCTGCATGATCTGACCAAAAATTACCCCTACCACTCTCGCTCCAATCAACCCATTTTGAGCCAACATATTTCACTTGAGTGCGGTTGAATGAAAAAGAATTATTACTAATTGTATTTCTTTCCGAACCAGCGGTGAAGTGAGTGCCAACATCACATTTTTCAAATATATTTTCACTGAAATTATTCTTGTGAGAATTATAAATAAACACACATTTTTCTGCTGATTGCTGGATAATATTTTGCTCAACAATGCTTGAATTTGTATAATTTAACATAATTCCATAATCGCGATCATTAAATGAATAATTATTCTTTATGATAACTTTTTTAGAAAACATTATCGCATATCCCAAATGATTATTCATTGAGATATTTCCAGAAACTTCACTATTATGAGCATACATATAATGCACACCAAAGCGCAAATCACGAAAACGATTATTACTATATTGATTGTTTTTTGAGGTGGTTACAAAAATTCCATCACGCCCATATCTAATATCATTGCCAATAACCCTCGCCCCATCAGTATTCCAAATATAAATACCGTTACCCCGGTCATTCATCCGATTATCTAATCGACCAATAATGATATTATTTTTTACCAAGGCATTTTTTGGGCCGTGAATATCAACACCCACTAAATTACCAATAATCTTATTATTCTCAACTATTGCATTGGTTGCACCTTCAAGCAAACGAACGCCCGAATCAATTGTTTCATGAGAAGAGCCAGAACCTGAAATCTCTAAGCCTTTAATAGTGACATTTGGCGCTGTAACAATGATTGGCGAGCCAATATCGGTGCCAACAATTTTTGCACCTTTTTCGCCAATTAGCGTAAGGGGAATTTCAATCTCAAACGAGCCGCTATGAATACCAGAAGCGAGCCGGAGAATATCCCCCGGCTTCGCAATTTGTAGAGCTTTGGCAAGTTCTCCGTTCTTTGCTTTAACAATATATTCTGCTGCTTGTGTAGCTGATGCACCAATTAGCAAAAATAATATCAATAAAAAACGCAAAAACATTACCTAAACTCATTTTTCTTTTATGCAGGTTCAACCAACATACGACCACGCATTTCAAGATGTAATGCATGGCAGAACCATTGGCAATAGAACCAATGCACACCTGGTCTATCAGCTGTAAAGGTGATGGATGCGGTTGCATGCGGTCCAATTTCCATTGCAGCACCAAAGTTAACCATACAAAAACCGTGAGTAAGATCGTCTACATCGTCCATATTGGTAACATAAACCGTTACTTCATCGCCTTGTTTCACGGTGAATTTTTCTAAAGAGAAAGTTGGGGCTATTGAGGTCATATAAACACGAACCTTATTGCCATCACGAATAACATCTGCCGCCTCTTCAAGATTGACGCCATCTGCTTTTGCTTGCGCAACCGCATCAGCAAAAGTTGGATCAGCACGATCATACATTGTAAGAGGGTTCACTTTTGAGCGATGCACGATAATACTATCATGAGGCTCTGCAAAAGTAGCACCATCATGGACAACTTCAAAATTATCACCTGAAATATCAATCAGCTGCTCATTCTCTGGTTTTAATGGCCCAACATTGATGAAACGATCTTTTGAGAATTTATTCATCGACACAAGCCACTTGCCATCAGCTTCATTAGTTTCACCCATTGAAGTTGAGTTATGCCCTGGCTGATAAGCAACATCTACCTTACCAACAATCGGGTCAACATCTTCGCCCGCATAAGCACGAACAGCTTTGTCAATATTCCATTCAGCAACTTGGCTATCCAAGAAAAGAGTAGTAAAAGCATTGCCCTTACCATCAAAGGCAGTGTGTAGTGGGCCAAGACCTAATTCTGGCTCTGCAACAACAGCTGAGCGTGGATCAGCATTATCGCTAAATAAAGCATCAACCTTTTTCACATCAATCACTGAAACAGTTGGTGAAAGCTTGCCATTGACCATAATATAATTACCATCAGGAGAAGCGTTCACACCGTGCGGTGAGTTTGGTATTGGAATGTAGCGAGTATATTTAGACCCCTTACGGCCGTCCAAAACAGGAACACCATTTAGCTCTTGGAAATCACCAGCTGCAACACCAGCTTCAATTGCCTTAATGTCAAACACAACACAATGATCCATTTCATTGCCCATCATATCTGCTAAATTCATACCCATTTCTGAGTTATAGCTTGAGGCAAAGGCATATTTACCTTGATAATCAGCATCAACATTATCTAAGTTGCCACTCACTTGTAGCTGCCACTTAACTTCCATAGTGTCGCCATCAATCGCAGTAAAAATAGAAACATAAGCTGCTGGGTTATCAAGATCACGACCATCATTGATAAGCGGTGCTTCATGTTCACCATTAGCAAAAACATAACCAGTGCGTGGGAATTTTTGTGGACGAAGACCATGAATTGAATATGCGTTAGGAATTTCAATCATCTTATCACATTTCATGATATCAACCCTAACACGTGCAACACGAGTATTGGCTTTATCATTCATGAATAAATAACGACCATCATAAGTACCATCAGTAAATGACATGTGAGGATGGTGAAGATCACCATTATCATAATTTACCTTGCCTTGTTTGGCGAGCATTGCCTTAGTTTCTGGCAATAGATTTTCTGTCATAATTTTTAATGACTCATTGGTCTGTCCCCAACCAGTTGCTGAGCAACGGTTAAACACTGGAACACGCATAAGTTCACGCATTGAGGGCACGCCCAAAATACGCATTTCACCAGTTTGTCCTGATGACCAAAAGCCGTAATATTCATCTAATTCACCGGGTTTAAGTTCGTTTTTACCAGCAGCTCGTGCAGGTGCTGATGAAAGCACTGCTGCTCCACCAGCAGCAGCAATCCCGCCAGCTAAAGCAGCTCCTGCACCGGTTCTCGTGAGCAACTCACGTCTTGATAGGCCCTTTTTATCTTCTGTGTCATTTGACATATCAGATCTCCTTTTGTTTAGGGTTGGTTTGATTAGTCTTATATTTAGCTAAAGCCTCAGCAGATTGAGCCGTAGACTTAGCCAGTTTTTCCCGTCCTTTGCGTTTTTTAATTTGAACGGGACATTTCATGTCATCCTGATAAAGCACTTGGCAGTGAAGGCAGGATAAACACTCATTCGGGTTGATTTCACCAGTTGGGTGAATTGCTTGCACAAAACACTCATTGGCACAGATTTGGCATGGAGAGCCGCACTCTTTATAGCGCTTAAGCCAGTCAAACATGCGCATACGTGCAGGAATGGCAAGCGCTGCTCCAAGTGGGCATAGATAGCGGCAATAAAAGCGTTCAATAAATAGTCCAATACCTAAAATAACCGTTACAAATAACAAGAACGGCCAAGCTCGTGCAAATTTAAGAATGATAGCCGTTTTAAACGGCTCAATTTCAGCATATTGTTCTGCCAAGCCCATTGAAGCAAGTGAGAGACCAAACAGAGCTAAAAATATCATATATTTTAGAGGCCACAAGCGCTCATGCAGACCCCAAGGAAGGGTAATTTGCGGCACTTTAAAAAATCTTGCTATTTGATTAGTTAACTCTTGCAAAGCACCGAATGGGCAGAGCCAGCCGCAATATGCCCCACGCCCCCAAAAAAGCAAAGAAGCAGCAACTGAAACCCAAAGGATAAAAATCATAGGATCCATTAAAAATGCGTCCCAAGAAAATCCCTCACGCAGCGAAGCGCCAAGAGCCATTAGATTAACTACGGATAATTGCGCATTCATCATCCAGCCAAGAAACACTAAAGTGACAGCCAAAAAGCTCATACGAAACCAATAAAATGCTCTTTCATTTTTTGTTGCTTGCATTTGAAAGAAGAACACACCTGTCAGAATAGTTATCATCGCCAGCAAAAGACCTATTTCTATCTTCTTATCGAGCCATATTTTTTTCCATAATGCTGAGCGAGCAGCTGCATCTTCATCTGTTAAGATAGAAGTTGTTGCAACTTCACTTTGTAACTTAGTCATATATTGCTCAGGTAGATTATATCCCAACTCATAAGTGATGAATAACTTCTCAATTGCCCCCACCGCTCGATTAGTTAGCAATTGAATGCGCCACGGTTTTGTGGGGTCAAAGCCAACATCAGAAGGAATTTTGAAAATATCTAACTCGGTAAATTCTGGAGCTCCATTAGCGCTAATCTCTCCTAAACGCCTTTGTTGAGAATCATGAAATCGAACCGAAATATCGCCTTGAATTAAATGGATACGATCAAATACACCGCCGCGCACATAACCCGACCCTTTGTAAGAAAATATGCCATTACTAGCTAAAATAATAGCATTTTCACCCTCATCTAACCATTCCACAAGATTGTTATATTCAGCTTCGCCTAGTAGGGAAAGGCCAATTGAGGGGACAGAGGCAAGTCCCGCATACATGTCAATAAATATATCATTTGCTGCGCCTTTTTCGGCATATTTATTTACTCGCTTGTCACCCAATTCTTCATAAGCTTTGTTGATTTGCCCAACATCAATGGTTAAGCGACGTAGCGAGCCGTCTCCTACTAAGGTTTGCCAATCGTAAATATCTTTTTTATCGAGATTAACCTCAAAAACTGGGTCAGTATTTCCCCCCGTTGCTTCTAGCCCACCTAAGCCAAACGCACGCGCTACCTTAATTGAAGAGCGCACAATACTGTCATCAATAATCATAATGGTAACTGTAGCGCCAGAGATAATATCAACATCATGCCCCGTGCCACCAACCGCAGCTTCAGCAACAATATCAAGCCCGTCAAAGCCTTCTATCATTGTTTTGATTTTGCTTTCGGGAATGCCGATTAAAACAATCGGCTCATGATGCTCAACAAGCTCGGCCTTGATTAACTTGCCATCCAAACCAATTGCCACCATCACATGAATGGGCTTGCCTGAATATCCAGTAGTGCTAACAAAGTCAGAAGTTATATAGGCATAACCAAGAATTTCCTCGCCCTTAAGAATAGGAGCAACAGGAATGTTATCTAAAACCACCCCATATGATGTGGCGCTGGCAACAAATTCACTTGCAGCAATTTTGGGTAAAAACTTTTCTAAGATTGTCTGACTAGACTGAGCCAGAGAAACACCTGATATTAAAATCAGGAAAATAAATAAAAATACAGATAAAAATAATTGTCTAAGCGGCAAAATGCCAAATAATTTACTCATAGGACTATCCCCTTCAAAATTTCACTAAATACCAATATATGATTCTTGGTAATAAGAAGGGGGTCTTTTGGTTTTATTTCAGCTATTGGAGGCCCTCGCGAGATGGCTCGATGGCGCGCACCAAGCGCAATATCACCAACCAATTGAGATTTATTAAAAGATGCAATAAAATAATCATCTGTCACTATTTTCTCAACAAAAGGAATAAGCCCTGAACTATTGCTAGCTGTAGTTGGGCAGAATTTACACATTGAACCAGAATTGGGCGCTTTTTCACTATTTCCACCAACTTGGACGACAGAAATTCCAGCGCTTGAGCAAACCGCACTCATAATGGGTGAGTTGGAATTATTCATTGCTAAGACTGAGGGAATGGTTTGAAAAATTGAGAAAATTACGCATAATAGGGTGACAAAAAACTTACGCTCCCAAGCGTAAAGCCCAGAACCTCTTAGAAATCCTATTAGATGCCTATTGTTTTTTTTCATTACACTTTAAATTCTGATAACAAAGCAATATTCGCTAAGTCTTGATACCTTGTTAGATGTTTTTTAAGGCATAGAAAACCCCTAAACATTGTCATAGATCAATTTTCTTAAAAACTGATAAGACTTTATGCTTTAGCAGGCTTTTTTCTTTGTTGCTGAACAAGGAATAATACGGTTTGTATGATTTTGTTTTTTAGCAAGAGTAGATTTTGCATATTCAAAAAACTCATCAGCGGGTAATGGTTTTGAATAATAATAGCCCTGAGCCTCTTCGCAATTTTGTGCGTTTAAAAATAATATATGCTCCGAAACCTCAACCCCTTCGGCAATCACTTCAAGCCCCAAAGCGTGCGCCATTACTATCGTTGAATGAACAATTGCACTATCCTGCTCGCTATAGGGAATATTTTCTAAAAAGCTTTTGTCAATTTTAATGCGGGTAAGTGGATATTTGACCAAATAGCTTAAAGAGGCATAACCAGTGCCGAAATCATCAAATGCAATATGAATACCCCTTTCTTTAAGCTTTGCAAGTGGCTTGATAATATCGTCACCTTCAGAGTGGGAGATATTTTCGGTAATTTCTAATTCAAGTGCATGTGCAGGTAAGCCAGTCTCTTGCAAGACTGCATCAACATCTTCCTCAATTATACGAGCCTTAAATTGCGCTTCAAACAGGTTCACCGCAATTCTAAAATCAGGAAAACCATTTTCACGCCAAATCATTGCTTGTTTGGCAGCCTCTAACATTATCCACTTGCCAACATCATAAGATATAGGATTTTTTGCCAAAATATCAATAAAATCAGCAGGCGAAACAAGCCCTTTTTTATGGTGATTCCATCTAAGCAAAGCCTCAGCGCCAACTATTTCGCCATTACTAAGTCTTACTTGTGGCTGATAATAAATTTCAAACGCATTATTATCAAATGCTTGCCTAAGCTCATTATTCAAATTGAGCTTAGCTTTAGCTACCTCTTTAAGAGGGGGGTTAAATAATTGATAAACGCATTCATTATTCTCTTTTGCAGACTGAAGAGCTATATGAGTATTTGAGAATAAAGCTTCACTATTATCACCATGCATTGGAGCAATAGAAATGCCTGCCTTAGCCGTAATGCTAACTATTTGATTATTTATCTCAAATGGAGATTCTATAGCTTCAAACATATCTGCCAATATATCAATGGCTATATCGGGATCAGATAAATGAGGGGGTGAAATCGTGATATAAAATTCATTACTGCAAGTTTTATATATAGAGGCACAATTGCTGGCTACAACTTGTAGCCTATTAGCTACATCTTTGAGTATTTTTTCACCAGCAGATTGACCAAGCGTGTTACTAATTGCCGTTACACCCATAAGCTCAATTGTTGTTATAACTATAGGATTATTGCTCTTACCTAAATGATTTATAATATCATTTTGCAAAAAAGCTTTGTTTGGAAGCCCTGTTAAGTTATCATAATAGGCTAATTGATTTAACTTTTTTTCAGCTATAATTCGCTGTGTAATATCTTGAGCACTATAAGCGGCGGCATATACTTCATTATCCTCAGTATACATTGGAGCGGCAGAAATAGAGACATCAATTAACGAGCCATTTTTATGAAGTCGCCTGACTTTTAAATCAATTACACGTTCACCAAGCATTGTTTTATCAAGAATAGAGGTGCAATCAAACTGACTTTGTTCATCTTTGGGAAGGAGCATATAAGGTTTTCCCAACACCTCCTCAGCTTTATAGCCAAATAATTTTTCAGCCTCTAAACTCCAAGATATTACTTTTTTTTCTCTATTAAGCACAAAAATTGCAACTGGAGCAGAATCCATTACAGCTTTAAGAGTTTCTTTCGCTTTTTTTTCGTTTTCTAAAATTTGCTTTTTTTCAGTAATATCACGAATTACGCAAACTGTTATTTTGCCAGCTTTTGTTGGCATTGGGGCCAGCATAATATCTATATCAAAGGTTTTGCCATCTTTTCTTTGACCTTCAAACTTCATTCCAGTTTCAATACTGCGACCGCTATGATGGGTCATATGCTCTTTACGAATGCCAACATGATTTGCACGAAAGCGATTGGGCATCAGAATTTCCATGGCCTTGCCCAATATTTCTGATTTTTCAAACCCAAATAATTTTAAAAGCTTATTACTAGCGTCTTCAATTTTACCGTTTTCATTAACAATCAAAATTGCATCAGGATATTGCTCAAACAAAAAATCATTCTGCCACATTTGGCGAAGATTGCCTGATTCATTTTTTGATTTTATGTTACGCATAAAAGTTGCCCTTCAGATTCCCAATAAGCTCTTATAAAAAATTGAAGTTAATGGCTATTTAAGTGCAATCTATATTGTAACAATCATAACTTTATGTTTAATAAACTGTTAATTTAAGATTGGTTTTTTTCAAAAAAATAAAATAATGAAAACACCCAACAATATTTTGCTAATATTATCCACAGGCAGCTTATTTGATGCTAAGGGCGTGACTTTATAATAGTTAATGCTTGGCTTAATGATTTAAATGTGGTTTTAGTCCGATAATAAAAGCGATGATAAAACATTCGCATAGTTAAAAGTTGGGAGGCTTTTTACTTGGATATGATGCAATTACTAATTTCTGGTCTGGCAAATGGCTGTGTTTATGGCTTAATAGCACTTGGCTTTGTTTTGATTTATAAAGCCACCGAGGCGGTGAATTTTGCTCAGGGCGATTTTATGATGCTTGGGGCATTTATAACTATCTGGCTAACTAACACTGAATATTTAGGCCTAAATTTTTATCTAGCAGTGCCAATAGCTATTTTAATCATGGGCGTGCTTGGTTATTTGCTTGATATTTTAGTCATTAGACGCATGTTTGGCCAACCACAAATTGCTGTGGTTATCCTAACAATTGCGCTTGGTTTTATCATTCGTTTTGTAGTTGGGGCAATATGGGGGCATGATCCGCATTTACTAGAAACCCCATTTGCAGGCAAAGAGCTTAAAATTGGCGCGCTGGTTTTGGGCTATGAAGAAATAGCGGTAATTATTGTCACGCTGTTACTTACCTTTATGCTGTTTACATTTTTTAGAAAAGCTAAACTTGGTCAAGCAATGCAAGCTGCCTCACAAAACCAATTGGCCGCTTATTATGTTGGCATTCCTGTTAAAAAAATTCAAAGCCTTGTTTGGGCGCTGGCGGGCATTGTTGCCGCAGTTGCAGGGGCATTATTTGCCTCAAAGGGGGCAATTGATCCGTCAACTGGCTTGTTAGGCATTAAAGCCTTTGCCGCCGCAGTAATCGGCGGTTTTGGCTCATTACCTGGGGCGCTGATTGGTGGGCTTATCATTGGTGTTGTTGAGCCATTTGCTGCCTATTATTTACCCGCTGGTTATTCACAAGTCGCCCCTTATGCAATTATGTTATTGGTGTTAATTTTTAGACCCGCTGGCCTATTTGCCCAAATGCAAAATAAGAAAGTTTAGGGGAAAAGCTAATGCGATTTGTTTTTAAACGATCTTATGATGATGATATAAAATTATTCAAACACCGCCCGCAATTTATCTATTATCTGCTGTTGCTAATTTTACTCATTGCTTTGCCTTGGTTGATTGATGACTTTTTTTTAGGTGAGGCAACAAATGTTTTAATCTGGGCAATTGCTGGTATGGGTTTAATGGTATTAACGGGCTTTACGGGGCAGGTTAGCCTTGGTCATGCGGCCTTTATGGCATTGGGCTGTTATCTAAATGTAATATTGATGCAAAATGGCGTACCCTTTATAATATCTTTGCCCCTAGCTGCCATTCTCACGGGATTTGCAGGCGCTATAATTGCCCTGCCGGTATTGCGCTTGCACGGGATTTATTTAGCTATCGCAACTTTGGCAATTTCAATTCTTACCGAAGATATTATTGTTATTGCAAAAAATTGGACTGGCGGAGTGATGGGGCTTGTTGCTGAGCCGATAGAGATTTTTGGGCTTGATATTGATCGTTACGGCACTCCTGTTTTATTTTATTTTGTTGTGTTGTTTATTGTATTATTTGTGTTGATGGTGGTTCGAAATCTTACCCGCGCCCCACTTGGTCGGGCTTTCACCGCCATTAGAGATTCAGAGGTTTCTGCCCAAGCGCTGGGCGTGAATGTTACAAAAACTAAAGCAACTTCTTTTGCTATCTCTTGCGCTATTGTTGGTCTTGCTGGCGGCCTGCTTGGTCATTATGCTGGCGCGTTTAATCATGAGACCTTTAATTTAGTGTTTTCAATCCAATTATTATTGATGATTGTTATTGGTGGGCTTGGCTCAATTCATGGGGCGTTTTTTGGTGCAATAATTGTTGGTTTTTTACCGCAGTTAATCGCTATCACTCGTGGTTCGATTTCCTCTATTTTTAATCTTGGCTCTTTACCACTACCCGGAATTGAAAGCGCCGCCTTTGCCTTTATTCTCATTGTTTTTATATTATTTGAGCCAAGAGGAATTTATGGGCTTTGGATTAAAATAAGAACCTATTTTGAACTATTTCCATTTTATCGCAAGAATATGTTTAAACGTCAAAAAACCTATCTTAAAACTGAGCGTATGAAGTAAAAGAAAGCAAGAAGAAGGTAAATATATGAGCCTGCTAACCCTTGAAAATGTTACACTAAGTTTTGGTGGTCTTAAGGCCGTCAACAATGTCTCATTTCATGTAGGAAAGGGCGAGACATTTGCGATCGTTGGGCCAAATGGAGCCGGCAAATCAACCGTTTTTAATTTGATTTCACGTATTTATAACCCAGATTGCGGCGATATAAAATTTGCTAATAAATCTATTTTAGGCCTTCGCCCCGATCAAATTCCATTTCTTGGCATTGCTAGAACCTTTCAAAATATCGAGCTTTTTGAGCAATCAACCGTATTGCAAAACCTGCTGGTTGGCCGCCAAAGACATCGTAAAAGCAACCTTATAACCGAGATGTTTTTTGCCCCCTCTGTGCGTGATGAGGAGCGCCGCCACCGTCAAGTAGTTGAAGAGGTTATTGAGTTTTTAGAATTGCAGGCCTATCGCGATAAATTTATTGCAGGCTTGCCTTATGGAGTGCGAAAAATTGTTGAGTTGGCACGCGCATTAGCTACCGAGCCGCAAGTTTTATTGCTTGATGAGCCAGCCTCTGGTCTCTCTCTTGAAGAGACTAATGATATGATTTTTTGGATCGAAGATATTAAAAAGCAAATGGGCATAACCGTTTTAATGGTTGAGCATGATATGAATTTGGTAAGTTCAGTTTCTGATAGAGTTTTGGCGCTTGCGGACGGCAAAGAATTAGCAATTGGCACTCCTGAGCAGGTGCAGAACCACCCTGCAGTTATTGAAGCATATATTGGCACTGGTAAGAGGATTGTTTCATGAACAAAAACCCTAACAACCAAATGCCTGTGTTAAGAGATGCGCCTGTGCTTAGAATTGAAAATCTTGAAAGCTATTATGGACCAATAATGGCAATTAGAGGCGTTAGCCTTGAAGTAAGAGAGGGGCAGATTGTCACTATCTTGGGAGCGAATGGTGCTGGCAAAACTACATTGTTAAAAACTATTTCAGGTGTGATGACTCCCGCCAAAGGTATTATCGAGTTAAATGGTGAGAATATTAGCACGCTTGAAGCCGATCAAATAGTAAAAAAACATATGGTACATGTGCCAGAGGGGCGTGAAATTTTCCCGCTTCTTAGTGTTGAAAAAAACATTTCCATTGGCGCTTATGTAAGAAAAGACAGGGAGGAAATTAAACGTGATGAGGAAATGGTTTATTCTTATTTCCCGATATTAAAAGAGCGAGCCAAACAGCAAGCAGGCACTCTTTCTGGTGGCCAACAACAAATGTTAGCGATTGCACGCGGCCTTATGGCAAAGCCAAAGATTATGTTGCTTGATGAGCCAAGCCTTGGCCTCTCGCCGCTTTTGGTTGAAGAAATTTTCACCATTTTAAAGCGGCTAAATGTTGAGCAAAAAGTCACCATGGTTTTAGTTGAGCAGAACGCAAAAGTTGCGCTTGATGTCGCGGATTATGGTTATGTAATGGAATTAGGTCGTATTGTTATGGCTGATGATGCAGATAAGTTAGAAAATTCTAAAGATATTCAGGCCTTTTATCTTGGGGTGAGGCAAGATAATGAACGTGGTCAGCGTCGCTATAAGCAAAGGAAAACTTGGCGATGAGTGATTTAGAAAAAACAAGAATACCTACTCAAGTAATTCCAGCTCAAGAAATAATTGATGGCGTGTCCACCAATAAGGATTTATTTAACGGCCCTTATTATGTTGATGGCTGTGATACTATTACAAAATTATTTGCGCTTAGGTGCAAACAGCTTGGTAAAAAAACTGCCCATCGTGAGAAACACCTTGGCATTTGGCATGATTATTCATGGCAAGCTTATTTTTCTCACGCCCGCAAAATTGGCCTTGGGCTTTTAACATTAGGCTTAAAGCGAGGCGACACAGTTTCTATCCTTTCAGAAGATAATAAAGAATGGCTTTATTGCGATATGGGTGTGCAGTGCGTTGGGGCAATTACCTCGGGTGTTTACACCACTGATTCGCCTTCTCAGTTGGCATATTTAATTAATGATTCTGGTTCAAAATTTCTCTTTGTTGAAAATGATGAGATGTTAGACAAATATCTTGAGATTAAAGATGAAGTGCCGACTTTAGAAAAAATCATTATTTATAATCGAGATGGTTTGCATGATTTTAAAGATAAAAAGGCACTTTTTCTTGATGAGCTTTATGATTTGGGTGAAAAATATCATCAAACTAATCCAGAAGTCTTTGATGCTGAAATAACTAAATCCACCCCTGATGATGTTGCATTGTTAATCTATACCTCTGGCACAACAGGTCAGCCAAAGGGGGCAATGTTATCAAATGAAAATATTATTTTTGCGGTGGCATCTTCTCTCCATGTTCTGCCCTATTCAGAAGGGGACAACCAGCTTTGTTTTCTCCCCCTTTGCCATGTGCTAGAGCGCTCAAGCTCAGTTTATTCACCTATTGCCAACAAGACTATTGTTAATTTTGTTGAAAGCACCGAGACAATATTTGATAATTTACAAGAAGTAGCGCCAGATGTTTTCACCGCCGTTCCGCGTGTGTGGGAGAAGATTTTTTCTCGCGTGGCTCTAATGGCACAAGATGGAACAGATTTTGGCAAATGGGCTTATAACAAGGCGCTAAAAACAGGCCTGCAACGTGCTGAATATTTGATACAGAGCAAACCAGTTCCATTTTTGATTGAAGCAAAATATCGTTTTTGGGACTTTTTTGTGTTTACCAATTTACGCCGTATGCTGGGCATGAATAATTTACATCGGGCAATAACTGGTGCTGCGCCAATTTCACCCGATTTGCTAAAATATTATCGAGCTATCGGGGTTAATCTAGTTGAAGGGTTGGGGCAGACCGAGGGCGCTGGCATTACCTCAATAAATACTTTAGCAAAAAATAAAAACGGCACGGTTGGCCCTGCAATCCCTGGTGTGCATATTCGTATTGCAAAAAATGGTGAAATTCAATTTAAGGGAGCAAATGTTTTCCCTGGATATTGGCAAGCACCTGACAAAACCAAAGAGACAATGACAAAAGATGGTTATCTAAAAACTGGCGACGTTGGAGTTTTAGATGATGATGGATTTTTAAAAATTACAGGCCGCTTAAAAGATATTATTATCACAGCAGGGGGTAAAAATATCACTCCTTCTGAAATTGAAAATAAGTTAAAAGCCAGCGCTTATATTTCTGATGCGGTGGTAATTGGTGATAAGCGCAAATATCTCACTTGTTTAGTGATGATAGATCAAGAAAATGTAGAAAAATTTGCACAAGACAAAAAAATACCGTTTAATGACTTTGCTTCTTTATGTGCGGCCAAAGAAGTGCAAGAGCTTATTGGCTCAACAATTGAGGCTGTTAATCAGGATTTTGCTAGGGTTGAGCAGATAAAGAATTTTGCGCTTATTGACATAATCTTAACAGCAGAAGATGATGAACTTACAGCTACTATGAAATTAAAGCGATCATTTGTAGAGAAAAAATATAAACCACTAATCGATAGCTTATATAAATAACATTCATAAAGGGAGAAAAATATGAATATTTTGAAGAAACTTACGGCAGCGCTGGCAATTTCTGCCTCGCTGATTGCAGGCGCTTATGCGCAACAAGGGGTAACAGATACAGAAGTCGTCATTGGTTCAAACTCTGATCTATCAGGTATTTTTGCAGCCTTTGGTGCGCCATCGGTAAAAGCTGCGCAAATGTATTTTGATGAAGTTAACGCCAATGGTGGTGTGCATGGACGGCAAATTAAATTTGTTGTTGAAGATCACGCCTATTCATTGCCAAAATCGGTTCAAACTGTAAATAAGCTGGTCAATAAAGACAAGATTTTTGCTATGTTCTTGCAAATTGGCACACCAATGAATATTGCCTCTTTCAAATTGCTTGAGCCTAAGGGAATTCCAAATGTCTTTCCTATGACTATGGCAAGACAATTGGTTGAAGAGCCTATTGCTCTGCGTTTTTCACCAGGTGCATCTTATTATAAGCAAATTCAAACTGGCGTTAAATATCTTAACGAAACAAAGGGTGGAAAAAACATTTGCGCTATGTATATTCCAAATGATTTTGGCATGGAGATCAAAGAAGGCTCTGTTGATATAGCAGCTGAAATGGGTCTAAACTTTGCAGCAGAAACTACTCATAAACCAGATGATGCAGACTTTGTTGGTGCTATTTCTAAACTTAAAGAAGCAAATTGTGAAATCATAACAATGGCTCTTGGTGTGCGCCAAACTATTACAGCTTACGGCACAGCTAAAAAGCTTGGCTTCACAAATGCAAGCTTTATTAGCTCAGCCCCAGGCTTTCACTCAGTTATGGCAAAAGTTCCAGGCGGTGTAACCGAGGGTCTTTATGCAGCGGCTGTTTGGGCTGATATTTTACCACGTATGGACAACCCAATAGTTGGCCTATGGGCAAAAAGCTATATTGAAGCAACTGGTGAAAAACTACCAGGCACTGGTGCTGTTCTTGGTCGTGCAGGTGCAGAAACTCTAGTTCGTGGGCTTGAAGCTGCGGGCAAAGATTTAACAGCTGAAAGCTTTAGAAAAGGCCTAGAAAGCCTAAATTATAAAGATGAAATTCTTGATGCTCAAATGACACTGTCAGCAACAGATCATGAAGGCATTGATGAGGTTATTGTTTCTGTAATTGAAAATGCTAACTGGAAAGAAGTTTTCCGCCAATAGTCTTTTAAAATTTAAAATAAAATAAAGGCGCTTCTCGTTAAAGGAAGCGCCTTTTTATCTATAAGAGAAGCAGCTTTTTTTACAGCTTCTTCACAATAACATTGCCAACCGAATAGCCTGCGCCAAATGAGCAGATAATTCCAAGTGCGCCTTTTTCTAAATCTTGGCTATATTGTGCAAAGGTAATGATTGAGCCAGCGGAAGATGTGTTTGCATATTCTTGTAAGATATTTGGTTGCTCATTTGGCTCTGGCACTCTGCCTAAAACCTTGCGTCCAATCATATCATTCATTGATTTGTTAGCCTGATGAAGCCAAAGCCTTTTAATGTCAGTAATTGCAATATTTTGCTCTTTTAAATGCTCAACTATTAGGTTTGAAACCATTGGCACTACTTCTTTAAAGACTTTTCGACCATTTTGCATAAATTGCATATCACGCTTATCCTCCATTCCATTGGGATAAGAGCGGCGTAAAAAACCAAAATTATTTCTAATATTATTTGAATATTGTGTAGCGCATTTTGTGGCAATAATTTCAAATTGATTGTCGCCATTTGCAATTTCAGCTTTCTCAATCACAACTGCCGTGCAGACATCACCAAAGATAAAGTGACAATCTCTATCTCGCCATTCAACATGACCTGAGCAAATTTCAGGATTAAGCATTAAGACAGATTTTGCTGAGCCAGATTTAATCATATCGGCAATAACCTGCATGCCAAAAGTAGCCGAAGAGCAGGCAACATTCATATCAAAGCCAAAGCCTTTAATGCCCAAAGTGCTTTGCACCTCAATTGCAATTGCTGGATAAGCGCGCTCAAAATTTGAAGCTGCAACAATTACGCAATCAATGTCTTTTGCTTGCTTGCCTGCTTTTTTAAGTGCTTTTTTTGCGGCATTAACGGCCATTTCAGCCATGATGGATAATTCACTATCTTGGCGTTTTTCTAAAATAGGGTGCATAATTTCTGGGTTAAGAATACCAGATTTATTCATCACATGGCGGCGCTCAATTCCCGAAGCTTTAAAGATAAATTCTTCACTAGAATATGGCACAGGCTCTCGCTCACCCTTAGCAATCTCTGTTGCATATTTTTCATTTTGTAAATCAGCATAGGCGTTAAATACTTTTACCAACTCCTCATTTGAAATTACTTCCTCAGGGGTGAAAACCCCAACTCCAGAAATTACTATTTTTGTCATTAAATATACCTTTGTAATAAATTTAGACTAAAAACTCTTTAAGCTGTCGAGCAACTAGTTGATTTTTTAGCGTTACATAATCTGGAAGGCCATTTTTATATGGCGGATAATCTTCACCTAATATCAACGGCTCTAAATATTGCCGACAAGCGGGAGTGATTGAAAATCCATCATCAGAAATAAATTCCCTTGGCATGAATTTTTCAACATTTGCTACCTCGCTAAGCGGCGCTTTGCCAATTTCCCACTGATATGGATTATTAGAAATTCGCTTAATGGTTGTCATTATTGAACTTTCCCCCTTAAGCGCCATTTCTACTGCCGACTTGCCCACAGCATAGGCCTGCTCAACATCGGTTTTTGAAGCTATGTGGCGTGCCGCCCTCTGTAAATAATCAGCTACCGCCCAATGAAATTTATAGCCCAAAGCATCTTTTATCATATTTGCAACAACTGGTGCCGCGCCGCCTAATTGGGCGTGACCAAAGGCGTCACGAGTTCCTTGTTCGGCTAAAAACTTACCATCTTCATATTGCGCACCTTCTGATACAATAATGGTGCAATAGCCATGGCTTTTTACTTTCTTATCGACTAGCGCCAAAAATTTCTTTTGGTCAAATTTAACTTCAGGAAATAAAATAACCACAGGAATATTATTTTTTTCATCTGCCGCCAGCGCGCCCGCCGCTGCTATCCAGCCAGCATGCCGCCCCATAACTTCAAGCACAAAAACCTTGGTAGAAGTTTTTGCCATTGAGGCAACGTCAAAGCTAGCTTCACGGGTTGAAATGGCTACATATTTTGCAACTGATCCAAATCCAGGGCAGTTATCGGTTATAGGTAAATCATTATCAACGGTTTTTGGTACATGAATTGCCTGAACTGGAAAACCAAGATTTTTAGATATTTGTGAAACCTTATAACAAGTATCAGCACTATCCCCGCCACCATTATAAAAGAAATAACCAATGTTATGAGCCTTAAACACTTCAATCAGACGCTCATATTCAACCCTGTTCTCATCTATCCCCTTAAGCTTAAAACGACATGAGCCAAAAGCACCAGATGGAGTATAACGAAGCGCGGCAATATCTTTATCGCTCTCAAGGCTTGTATCAATCAAATCTTCTTGCAAGGCGCCAATAATACCATTTTTTCCAGCAAAAACATTACCAATTTTGTCACTATATTTGCGAGCGGTTTCAATTACTCCACAAGCAGAAGCGTTAATAACAGATGTTACACCGCCCGATTGGGCATAAAAAGCATTTTTTAGCATTTAAAATTTCCTATTTTGTCTGACTTTGACCCATTTAACAAAAACACTCAAGAAATATGAGTGGTTTTTGTAGTTTTTATCATTATACTTAAATCTGGTGCTGGACGTGAGCGAAAAAGCCCCATAAATAGAATAAGTTTTTATTGACCTTAATGGAGAAATATCATGGCAATTCGAGTAGCAATCAATGGTTTTGGACGCATTGGACGTTTAGTCCTTCGCTCTTATATGGAGGCAGGGCGCAAAGATATAGATTTTGTAGCAATCAATGACCTTGGCTCAACTCAAGATAATGCACATTTGCTAAAATATGACAGTGTGCATGGTCGCTATCCTGGTGAAATCACTGCAACCGATGATAGCATCACAGTTGATGGTGACACAATGAAAGTTCTTAGTGAGCGTGACCCTTCAAAACTGCCTTGGAAAGAATTAGATATTGATATTGTGTTTGAATGCACAGGGATTTTCAACGCAAAAGAAAAAGCTATGGTGCATATTAACACTGGTGCTAAACGTGTTCTTGTTTCTGCTCCTTCAGCTGGCGCAGATAATACAATTGTTTATGGTGTAAATGATGATACTCTTTCATCTAGCGATATTATTGTTTCAAACGCTTCATGCACCACAAATTGCCTCTCACCTGTTGCATCAGTGCTAAATGATAGCGTTGGTATTGTGCAAGGATTTATGACTACTATTCACTCTTATACTGGCGATCAACCAACTGTTGACACTTTGCATAGTGATTTATTTCGTGCTCGTGCAGCAGCAGTTAACATGATACCAACCTCAACGGGTGCAGCAAAAGCTGTTGGCTTGGTTTTGCCTAAACTTGCTGGCAAGCTAGATGGCGTGTCTATTCGTGTTCCAACCCCAAATGTTTCACTAATTGATTTAACCTTTAATGCTGGTAGAGCAACTTCAATTGAAGAAATTAACGAGTTGATGAAAACAGCTAGTGAGGGCAAGCTAAAAGGCATACTTGGTTATAACGATGAAAAGCTTGTTTCAAGCGATTATAATCACTCACCGCTTAGCTCAACATTTGATGCAACTGGCACCAAGGTTATTGATGGCACGCTGGTTCGTGTTGTAGCATGGTATGATAATGAGTGGGGCTTCTCAAATCGCATGAGCGACACTGCAATTAAAATTGGCAAACTTATTTAAAAGTTAGGACGTAAAATGGCACGTATTTCTTTAAGACAATTACTCGATCATGCCGCCGAAAACGACTATGGCATGCCAGCGTTTAACATCAATAATATGGAGCAGGTTATTGCGGTTATGGACGCGGCAAGCCAAACTGGCTCTCCTGCTATTATGCAAGCCTCACGTGGTGCAAGAAAATACGCCAACGACCTTATGCTAGAGGCTATGGTATCAGCAGCTGAGAAAATCTATCCGCATATTCCAATTTGCCTGCATTTGGATCATGGTAATGAAGCAGCAACTTGTGTTAGTGCTATTCAGCATAGTTTTTCTTCTGTGATGATGGACGGCTCGCTTGAAGCCGATGGAAAAACTCCAGCCTCTTATGAATATAATATGGGTGTTACCAAACAAGTTACCGACATTGCCCACATGGTTGGTGTTTCTGTTGAGGGTGAATTAGGTGTGCTTGGAAGCCTTGAAACTGGCGAGGGTGAAAAAGAAGACGGGCATGGATTTGAAGGAAAGCTTGATAAAGACATGCTTTTGACAGACCCAGACCAAGCCGTTGATTTTGTTAAACAAACTAAATGTGATGCCTTAGCAATTGCTATGGGAACTTCTCACGGTGCATATAAATTCACCCGCAAACCAACGGGTGATATTTTGGCAATGGACGTAGTTGAAAAAATTCATGCCAAATTACCAAATACCCATCTAGTTATGCATGGCTCAAGTTCTGTGCCGCAAGATCTGCTTGAAATTATCAATGAGCATGGCGGAGCAATACCTGAAACCTATGGCGTGCCAGTAGAAGAAATTCTCAAGGGCATTAAACATGGTGTTCGCAAAGTTAATATTGATACAGATCTCCGCCTTGCGGCAACTGGGCAAATTCGTACAGTTCTGGACGAAAATAAGGCCGTGTTTGATCCACGAGCTTATTTAAAACCTGCACGTGAAGCGATGCAAAAACTATGTGCAGCGCGTTATGAAATGTTCGGCTCAGCTGGCATGGCACAAAAAATTACACCAATTTCTTTGAGTGACATGGCAAAACGCTATTCATCTGGTGAGCTTGACCCAAAGATATCTTAATGGAATTTCTTAAAGGAAATTATTTTGACTAAAAGAGAAATCCTAATCGCTCCATCTATTCTTTCTGCTGATTTTGCAAAATTGGGAGAAGAGGTTCGCGCCATTGATAAGGCAGGGTGCGATTGGGTTCATATTGATGTGATGGACGGGCATTTTGTGCCAAATATTACCATTGGTCCAGACGTAGTTAAAGCGCTTCGCCCTCATAGCAAAAAAATCTTTGATACGCATTTAATGATTGAAAATCATGATAAATATATCGAAGATTTTGCCAAGGCTGGCTCTGATTATATTTCTGTACATGCAGAGGCAAGCACGCATCTTGATCGCTCCATTCAATTGATAAAATCATTTGATGTAAAAGCAGGCGTGGCGCTAAACCCGCATACACCGCTAAACGTGCTTGATTATATATTAGATAAAATTGATCTGGTTATTATCATGTCGGTAAATCCAGGTTTTGGTGGGCAGAGCTTTATACCACAAACTTTGCAAAAATTACGTGATTTAACCGCCATGATTGGTGAGCGTGATGTTAGAATTGAGGTAGATGGTGGGGTAAACTCGCTAAATGCCAGTGAAATTGTAAGTGCCGGGGCAGATGTTTTGGTTGCAGGTTCGGCTACATTTAAGGGTGGTAGATATAAAGAAAATATCGCCGCTATCCGTGCTGCAGCAAATCTTGGTTTTGCTTAGCAAGCTTTGGCTTTGGTTAGAAAATTTTGGTTTTAATAAAATAAGCATTTAAAATGGACGTTGATGAAAATAACATAAAAGTTAAAAAGCCAATTTCTGATAATGCCAAAAGAGCATTAGCAGAAGCAAAGAAACGTCATGATGCCAAGCTAGCTAAAAATGCAAAACTAGCAAAAGAAATAAATGGAAGAAAAGGGCTTGAGCCAACCCGCTATGGTGATTGGGAAGTGAAGGGCATTAGCTCAGATTTTTAATCTTTTTTACAGCAGCTCTTGCTTATCTAAAATTATACTAAGACAACTATATTATCATTTGGATAAAAAATTAACTATTATCTCTAAATTATTGAGGTTGCCGATGGTTAAAACATGTGATCCAGCAAAAACGAGCGAGCGCTCTCATTGACTATTTGTAATATCTGCCCAGAAATAGGATTTCTTGCTATTTGTGTAACAAGCGCAACATTTTTATGTGCTGTAGCTAGGAATAAAGTTATAAAATTGAAATACAAAGCCAACATTATCATGCAGCTAATTAGTTTTAACCTTCTCATTAAGGGAGGTTAGCTCTTTATCCAAAACCAAACCTTACCTGAACTGGCACTATCCAGCCCACCAATAATATCAAGCAAATTGAATTTGATAATGATTACAAGATGTTATTGTGCAAACATTCTATTATATATGTTTGGTTTTGTTCTCGCTAAAAAATAGCGAGAACTTGATGATTTATAATAATTAGAATTTAAAGTTTAAGCCAGCCCTAACAATGCTTGCAGAATTGGTGAAACCATATAATTCTTCATTATTGGTATAACTTTGATGCTCAGGAAATTGCATTTGTAGATATTCAATCTTTGTCGACAAATTATCTGATAAAGCATATTCTACCCCACCACCAAAAACCCAACCTGTATGAATATTATCATTATAGGTATTTTGAGTGGCATCATTATCACCAAGGATTATTTCATTTGTTTGCATAAAAGACAAACCAGCGGTTCCATAGATCATAACATTATCAAAAGCATAACCTACACGAGGGCGCAAGCTACCCCATAGGCCAGCATATTTGCTTTTCCAAATATGCCCATCCCACATATCCAACTTATCTGGGGCTTGGAAATTCATCATTCCCAAATCACCTTCAATGCCGATAATTATATTATTATCTAATTGATAATTATAACCTGCAGTAACAGAAGCCAGATAGCCAGCTAGGCTATTTGTTTCTGTTGTTGGATGATCATCACCCGCTCGATCATAAAAAGTACTTGAATTACCCCAACCGCCGCCAACACTGGCACCAAAATAAAATCCTGACCAGCGCTCACTATAACTAACATTAGATAATAAGTTATTATAATCAGGAGACTCTGCTCCATTAGAAATTGTAGATTGCGCATTGGCGCCAGAAATTGCCAAAACAAAGGGCATTAAAAAAATGCCTCCCGAATAACAGCCTTTTAGTGCAGGATTTTTTGCCATATTGGCCTGCTTTATTAAATTGAACTCCCCACTGCTCAACCCTACTATTTTTTTGGATAATTTTTTCAATTTATCCCTCCTAAAATTAAGTATTGATTGAACCTTTACTAATTTCTGCAAATCAAATTCATTTGCAGAAACTTAAGTGTTTCAATCAAATTAGGTGGGAGAGTGTTTTCTTTATGATGACTTCATGTTTCTTTATGTCAAATTCATGTCAATCTTATGTTAATCTAATGTCCTTTTTGTGATGGCGGGATTGAGGTAAATTTCTACTTGAGGATCAAAAAGAAAACTAACTTGGAGCAAGCTAGCTAAAAAACCACAGAGCCCTAAAGCCGTATGCACTACCGCAGTAAGCTTTATCCTGAAGGGAAGCCCAAAGAAAGAAAGCTCGTTTTGCGTAAGCCTGCCCAAAGCTCGAAGAGCGTAGGGTGGTGGAGCCAGCATGCGCTTCCGCAGTAATCTTTAGCTTGCGAGGACGCGCCAAAGAAGGAAGGTCCGTGGCGTAAGCCAGCCGAAGCCGAAGGCGTAGGGTGGTGGAGCCAGACGGGATCGAACCGACGACCTCTTCGCTGCCAGCGAAGCGCTCTCCCAGCTGAGCTATGGCCCCACTTTTTAATTTTGCTAATTTATTGGGCTAGCAAAATCAGTCCTTATCATTGCAATAATATATGCAATAATTTATTCGTCTCTAGTATTAGTTGGCACGCCAAGGTCTATTTTGGCATCATCATCATCAACTTCTAAAAATGTGTCTTGCTGATCTGCATTAACATCATCATCAACTTCTACTTCAACATCATCAACATCAGGAATATCTTCAACAATATCTTCTTCTGCTTCTTCTAGTGAAATTGTATCTGGATCAATTACAATATCATCAGTTTCAACTATTGGTTTAACAACTGGTTCGACTTTTTCTTCTTTAACTTTAGTGGTGGGGGTAGAAGCAATCACAAATTCTTCTCCACAACCTGGGCAGATGATAGGATCACGACCAAGATCATAAAATTTCATCTCGCAACTTTGACACTGACGCTTTGTGCCTTTTTCAAAACTTGCCATTTCATTCCCTTATAAAAATATAATATCTTAAACGTTTCGGTTAGAGGAGAATACTAACCTGTGTCAAATGTAAAATGATTTATTTTACCAATTTTAATATATGCTATAGAAAAACTACTAAATAAATAGTTTTTTCTAAATATAAGGCATAAAATGATCATTGCAGTAGATGGCCCAGCAGCTTCTGGCAAAGGAACGATAAGTAAAGGACTTGCAGAATTATATAATTTGCCTCACTTAGATACTGGTCTTTTATATCGCGCTGTTGGCTATGCTATGCTTGATAAGTTAGAGGATGATAATTTCGAGAATTTAGCAATTGATACAGCTAAGACAATTAATTTAAAAAATCTTGATGCTGAGCTGCTTGGCACGCCTGAAGTGGCCTACGCGGCTTCAAAAGTTGCAAAAATAGAAAATGTTCGTTCGGCCTTGAGGCAATTTCAAATTGACTTTGCTAAACAAAAAACAGGCGCAATTCTTGATGGCCGAGATATTGGCACTAAAATCTGCCCTAATGCTGATGTAAAATTCTATATTACCGCAACACCGCAAATAAGAGCCAAAAGACGCACATTACAGCTTTTAGAAAAGGGATTAGATGTAAAGGAGAGTGATATTTTGGCTCAAATCATTGCTCGTGATGAAAGTGATAAAACAAATCCTGCCGGAAATTTTTATAAAAGCCAAAATGCGCACTTGCTAGATAGCTCACTTTTAGATATAGAGGGCGCACTTCGTAAGGCAAAAACGATTGTTGATGAGGTCATGGCAAGACAGGCTGGGTAATAAGTCTCAATAAATGAGCATAATATCCAAAATCAAACCTATTTTGTAACTATGAGCTAAAATAATTTGTCAATTTATTGACCGTTAATCTAGACGAAAAAATCGAAAATCCGAAAATTACTGAAACAAGCCATTTTGACTTGTAATTATAAGCCCTTTGCGCCGGGTCATCTTTTACTTTGTAAAAGATGTAACCTTAAGGGAATTACATATTCAAATTGGCATTAAACTAAACAGTCCGGCGTAAAACCATTGGAGTATATATGACACAGCAAACTGTGAGCACAGAAGATTTTGAAGCCCTTTTAATGGATTCATTTGTGGACAACGAGCCAATTGAAGGTGCGGTTGTCACGGGAACAATTGTTGCAATTGAAAAAGATTTAGCAATTATTGATGTCGGACTAAAAACAGAGGGGCGCGTGCCGTTAAAAGAATTTGGCGCTGCTGGCCTTGATGGCACAATAAAAGTAGGCTCAAAAGTTGAAGTCTATGTAGATAGAGTTGAAAACGCATCTGGCGAGGCAGTATTAAGCCGTGAAAAAGCCCGCCGCGAAGAAAGCTGGATTAGACTTGAAGCCCTTAGTGAAAAAGGGGAAAGAGTTGAAGGTAAAATCTTTAACGTTGTTAAGGGCGGCTACACTGTTGACCTTGATGGGGCAACAGCATTTTTACCACGCTCACAAGTTGATATTCGCCCAATCCGTGATA
>Ga0256839_1000819_pt1 | contig 39870 bp, 29 predicted proteins | sample 354166metaG_FD_185968 | JGI IMG/M metagenome (GOLD analysis project Ga0256839, IMG submission 185968) | Hydrothermal vent microbial communities from Mid Atlantic Ridge, Atlantic Ocean - 354-166 | ecosystem: Environmental > Aquatic > Marine > Hydrothermal vents | place: Atlantic Ocean: Mid...
AGCGAATGGCTAAACAAAAGAGTGAGCGCACGTGAGGTAAAACCTCGCGCAAGCGAATGGCTAAACAAAAGAGTGAGCGCACGTGAGGTAAAACCTCGCGCAAGCGAACGTCTAAACAAAAGTGAGCGCACGTGAGGTAAAACCTCGCGCAAGCGAACGTCTAAACAAAAGTGAGCGCACGTGAGGTAAAACCTCGCGCAAGCGAACGGCACTCTTCTCGCTCACGGCCATTTGTGCTTCGCACGGCCTGCGCGGTCGCGCTTTGCGCTTCACCTATCGGTTCAGTAAACCGAAGTGAGTGCACGTGAGGTAAAACCTCGCGCAAGCGAACGGCTAAACCGAAGTGAGCGCACTTGATTTTCTTTCCGACGGGTCATCCGGCCCACCGTCCGTTCACGCGCCTGCACGCCGACTTTAGCCGTCGCTTGCGCTGCCACGGAGGGATAATTCAAGCCGCACAAGCGCACATACCAACCAATCGCCCTACCAGCCGCCGCCGCCGCCACCACCACCACCACCACCGGAAAAGCCACCGCCACCGCTGGAACCGGAGCTTGACGGCGGGCTGGCTTGTGACATGCCGGATGAGACCGAACTGACAATCTTGGAAGTCGAGGAGGCAAAATTGCTGGTGTTCCAAGTAGATCGGCCAGAATACCACATAGGCTGATAGCTGTTGGAAGGAGCTTTTGTTTTGGCAAGGTGTGATGCGAAGGCCGATGACCAGGGCTTTTCAACACCCAAACCAATCGCGTAAGGCAAAAGCTTTTCAAAGGTTATTGAATCAACCTCGGGTGCATCATTCATGTTCATCCGCTCGGCTTCCGCCACCGACAAATAAAGTTTGAAGCCTTCGACCTCGTCCATAATTTGTTTGCCGTGAACGGTTGGCGCGCGCATCAAATGCAAAAAGCTGACATTCAAGATTCCAAGCGCAATACCGCAATAGGCAACCCAGGCCGGTATTTGATTAATGCCCAATGGGGCAATCAGGGTAACCAGCATGATCGCTCCGGCACCAATTGTAAAAACCATACCCCAAATTTTTGACCCGCCACCGGGTATCCAGTTCCAAAGTCGCCCCAACCCCATTGAGCCTAAATAGGCTCCCAAAGTTGCTACAATTGTAAGGCCAATAAGAATGGGAAATGCATTTTCGTCCATTTGCAGAATTAGGGATACTGCAATGACAAAAATTGATGCCACCATTCCGATGACGAACCACAGGTAATTGTCTTTGAAGAATTTGTTCTCATGCTCGCTCAGTAGGGCAGATTTGAACAATCGCCGGGACCCTTGAACGGCAGGGTAATTGGTTTGGATAAATGAAATTTGGTCATCTGTCCCAAGCAGACGGTCAACCAAAGCCTGCTCTCCCGGCGGTAAAGCGCCAAAATTTCGCAATTCACCTTTTTTGATGATCAGATCATCCTCGGTATCATCTATGACTATGTATTTTTTCACAGCGAGTGACACAAGTGCAGCTATATAGGCCTTTGATGCGCCAAAGCTAGCCGACTTAAAGCCCATATAATGTAGATATGAAACGACAGCTGGAGACAATCCTGCAGGCGGGTTGAAGCGTGGGAAAATCACCCCGCCTTCCGGGTCGCGGCCAACCCAGCGCCATACGACATAGAAATAGGTTGCAACGCCAATGGTGCCCGCGGCCAAAAACATATAACCGAGATTATCCCAAATTCGCCATAACCATTTTACCAGCGCTGATGGTTCTGCAATCACGCCTTTTGGCCAGCCGACCGCAAATGTCAGCCCCTCAAACAGGTTTAACGGCTTGGTCGATTCAAATATCATGGAATTCTGGCTGACTGACCGGGCGGTATAATCATTGCCCTTGGCACCATATCGCCCGATAAAAGCGGAATTATTAATGATCCTGCCATTTTCAGGCAAATTGACCCGCGCAATCACCTTGTCGATTGGGAAAGCCCAATTGTTGCCGGTTACATTCCAGTATAATTCATCAAATTCCTTGAAATATCTTAGTTGTCGACTGGTTTCATAAATGATTTCATAGGTGTATTCACCGGCGGGCAGATATTTGGTTTTCTCCCCTATATAGGTGCGCTTGTGGTCGCCATAATTTCCCTGAAAATACGGCTCATCCTTGCCATCGCGCTTTATTGTTATAATTTTAAAGCCCACATAGCGGCTATAGCCGCTTTTATCCCGGTAGCGCACCGGGAAATCGCGGTAAATTCCGCGCTTTATATCCCGACCTTCAGCTCTCACTTTAATGGTTTCGCGAACCAGCAGCGATCTATCTTCGCGCACTGTAATTGTCGAATCAAACAGCAAAATGCGTTCTTCAGTATGTGCAATTGAAGTTTGGGCCAATAGCGAAAGCACTAGCCACAACAAAAGCCTTATCATTAGGTTGTGACCAGACCCAGCCCTCATTAAAATTCAACCTTTGGAAGTGCACGGGCTGCCGCATCATCAATTTCGAAAAACTCAGCCGAGGTAAACTGAAACTGGTTGGCGATCAGGTTCGAGGGGAATGATTCAACAGAAACATTCATATTGCGCACCGCACCGTTATAATAACGGCGGGACATTTGAATCTGATTTTCAATTTCTTCCAGCGAGTTTTGAAAATCCATGATGTTTTCATTGGCTTTCAATTCGGGGTAATTTTCCATCACCGCAAACAGTTTCAACAATCCGCCGGAAAGTGCGCCTTCAGCCTTTGCCCGTGCTTCCGGGCCTTCATTTTGTGCTCCATCTGCATTGGCGCGCATAGCGGTTATTTCTTCCAGCAGGTCTTTTTCGTGGCTCATATAGCCTTTAACCGCAGCCAGTAGATTGGGGATCAGGTTCGACCGGCGTTTCAACTGCACATCAATACCGCTCCAGCCCTCATTCACCATTTGCCGGTTTTTCACCAGTTTGTTGTAAAGTGAGATGGCGTACAGCACGACCAAAACGATTAAACCAATAGTAATCCATGTGCTCATGAACAGGGTCTCCAGTGTTTAAAGTGCGTTCGACCAAAAGGTCGTAAATCAGAATTATGAGAATAGTAGCCGAACCGCAATAGAATCAAAAGGGTGTTTAGAATCAACGCATCCGGCATAAAACTCTATGCATTAAATCACATGCCTGCCAGATCATCATAATCTCCGGGCGCAAGCACCACACAATCCCTGATCTTCAGTGATTGCCATTCTGAATTTGCATCTGCATTTGATATTACTTTTTTCAATATATCGCGCAGGGATTTTACTTTATCGGGGGGCGTTTTGAGCGAGGTGATGAATGGCAATCCGGGTCTAAGTTTTGTCCAGCCGATAATCTTCAACTTTGACGCAATGTTCGGTTCGATAACCATCAAATGATGCCAGCAAATTGCATCAAGAGCTGCCACATCAGCCTGACCCGCCGCAACCATTTTGGCCGATTGGCGATGTGCACCTGAGCGCACCATTGCGCCAAAATGCTTAGCCGGATCACCGACCATCGCGCGAACACAGCGATAGCCGGAAAGCGAATTTTCTGAATTATAGGCAAATCGGGAGCCAGCCATTGTTTTCAGCGTAATGCGGCTTGATTTATGCACAAGCAGCGCACTTGAATATAACGGCCCGTCGCAGCCTTCGACATTATATTCAGGTGTGGCAAGATATTGAACCATGCCTTTCAACCGGGTTGAAAGCGGATAGCCACAGGTTTGCCCCAAGATCAAATCCGGGCTCAGTGCGAAACTCGTATCATCGTCCGACCGGGAAAGTTCATCCGGCGCTTCAATGCCACATGCGCGCAATTCCCCGGCCAATTCTCGCCACAGGGCATTGGTTGCACCTTCAAGCTCCGGCCAGTCATACATCGGCAAGGCGGCGATCATACAAACACTTTCGTCATTTATTTCAAACCGGAAAGGCTGTTATCCGGGCCAAAACTATCGGGGCCAACCCGAATTTCCAAAAGGGTCGGGGCGCTTGCTGCAAGCGCGCGTTCAAAGGCCGGAACAAAATCACCCGTTTGTTCAATCACTTCACCATTTGCACCAAAGGCGCGGGCGAAGGCAGCAAAATCAGGATTGGTCAGATCAGTACCGCTTACTCGATCCGGGTGGCGCTTTTCCTGATGCATACGAATAGTGCCATAGCTGCCATTATTGATGACGAGGAATATTGGATTAACGCCAAATTGAATGGCTGTTGCAATCTCCTGTCCGTTCATCAGAAAATCGCCATCACCGGCAAAACTTACAACTGTTCGTTCAGGATAGGCGATTTTCGCACCCACGGCCGAAGGTATCGAATACCCCATAGCACCTGAAACCGGGGCAAGGGTTGTGCGTGCCCCTCGATAGGTGAACATTTTGTTGGGCCAGTCGGCATAATTTCCAGCGCCATTTGTCAAAATCGCATCAGCAGGCAGCGTGGCGCGCAGATATTCCATAATCGTGCCCATATCCACCGGCCCGACTTGCGGCCTGAGGAACAGGGCTTGTTGAAAACCTTCTGCCAGTTCTTTGGTTTGTGCTTCCCATGCGGGATTGGCAATTGTAATTGACCTGTTAAGGGATGCGGCGCACAGGCTTGAATCGGCACAAATCGCCAGATCAGGCGTCAATACGCGCCCAAGGTCCTCGTGGGTTGGCAGAATGTGCACAAGCTTTTGCTCGGGCTTTGGCGCTTTAACCAGCGTATATTTTCTAACCGTTGCATCGGCCAGCCGCGAACCAATAGCGATGATCAAATCAGCAGATACGGCATAATCAAGCAGCGATTGAAAACTGCCAAAGCCAAGATTACCGATATAGCTTGGATGAGTGTTGTTGATCAAACAATGGCGGCGAAATCCGGTCGCGACCGGAATGTGATTGCGCATTGCAAATTCGTCGATGGCGCTGCGGCCTTCGATGGTCCAATCTGAACCACCAAGTACGATCAAGGGTTTGTGCGAGGATTTGAGCATTTGCCCGATCTGCTCAATGTCTGGCTCATTTGGCGCGGTACGGGTAATTGGAGCAGGGGGCAGGTCTTCCACATCAGCCAGTTCCAGCAACATATCTTCCGGCAATGCGAGAGCCACCGGTCCGGGTCTGCCGCTGGTGGCGATGCGTATGGCGCGGTTGATAAACTCGGGAATTCTTGCCGCATCATCAATCTCGGCAACCCATTTGGTGATCGGCCCAAGCATCTGGCGATAGTCAATTTCCTGAAAGGCTTCACGTTCCCGCTGGTGTCGCGGGATCTGCCCAATCAGCAGCAAAAGCGGGGTCGAACCCTGAAATGCCGTGTGCAGGCCGATCGAAGCATTGGTTACCCCAGGGCCACGGGTAACAAAACACAGCCCCAGTTTTCCGGTGGCGTTGGCCCATCCATCCGCCATATAAGCGGCTCCGCCTTCCTGACGACAGGTTACAAAACGGATCTGGTTTTGCCGCTCATATATAGCATCCAGCGCTTCCAGATAGCTCTCGCCAGGCACGCCGAATATAGTGTCTGCGCCATTGACAAGCAGCGCATCGATCAAAATCTGACCGCCAGTTCTTATCGCCATTTGAAATTCTCCAGATAGAGTCAGATTTTCAGCTATTTATGTCGATTTTACACGATCAACCCGATCGAATGCGGGTAACCTTAGACAGAATAATGGAATTGACAATCGAAAAAATGTCGATGTCTGAAATTACTAACTGGCGATATGCAACTCGCTGGAAAGGGGTATTTATGCCTTCATTTTGCAGCTTCATTTTCGATACAGAGTTCAATAATATTCCGGCAGATATACGCGCGATCATGAAACGATCGGTGCTCGACACATTGGGCATTGCAATTGTTGGCACCACATCTGATTTGGCAAAAATAGTGAGCGGATACGCCAAGGGTCACTGGTGCGCCGGTGCAAATGCCCCCCATGCAAGGGTTTTGCTTGATGGGACATCTTTAAGCCCGGAAGGTGCTGCATTTGTTGCAGCCTTTACGATAGACGCAATTGATGGCCATGATGGATACTCGCCCGCCAAGGGCCATGCGGGCTCGGCAATCATACCGGCATTATTGGCGTTTTGTGAGGACAGAAAACAGGCCGGCAACCCGGTAACAGGCCGGGAGTTTTTGACGGCGATGACAATCGGCTACGAGGTGTCATATCGTGCCGGTCTTGCTCTGCATGCCACCACCAATGACTATCATACTTCAGGTGCATGGACAGCTGTCGGTGTAGCCGCAATGGGCGCGCGTTTGCTGGGGCTGAGCGAAGAGCAAATGCGCCACGCCATCGGGATTGCAGAATATCACGGTCCGCGCAGTCAAATGATGCGCTGCATTGACCACCCAACCATGCTGCGTGACGGCGTGGGATGGGGCGCGCCAACCGGAGTGAGCGCCACATATATGGCACAAGCCGGGTTTACCGGTGCACCGGCGATTACCGTTGAACGAGAGGATGCTGCTGAATTTTGGCAGGATCTTGGAGAAAATTGGGAAATATCGCGGACGAATTACAAGAGCTATCCTGTTTGTCGTTGGGCGCATCCGGCAATTGACGCAGCCGCTGATTTGATGAACGACAATAATTTGTCCAGCGCTGATGTGGAGCGGGTTCGAATTCAGACATTCCACAATGCCATACGGCTGGCCGGGCATGCCCCAAAAACTGTCGATGAGATTACCTACGCGATTGCTTTTCCAACGGCCACAATGATTGTCCGTGGAAAAATTGGCATGACCGAATTGTCGGCTGAAATACTCAATGATGCCGAAATTAGCCGCATCAGTTTGGCAACCGAATTGGTGGAAACCGAATATTTTAACAAAATCTCGGTTGGAGAGCGTTGGGCCGACGTGACGCTATACTTGAAAGACGGTCGTGAATTGCAATCGCCGCCGCGAAAGCCAAAGGGCGATCAGCACACTGACCCGCTTAGTGATGAGGAGATTTCCGACAAGTTTCACGCTTTTGCTGACCCGGTGATTGGTGCCGGGCGGGCGGGAGCGCTTAGGTCTGCAATCAATGATATGGATGGGGAGAATGCTGATTTGGATTGGCTGGATGAATTGCTATATTCGGCAAATTAGAGCCTGCCGACAAATCTCCATTTCACTTTTAAAACCGAACCGACCAGCAAAATCCAAACTTTTGAAGTTGGCGCTCTATTTCACCACCAGAACCGGACATTTTGCCAGGGTCTCCACCCGGTGCGAAACGCCGCCGCGTAACATGCCTTCAAGATCGCCCATGCCGCGCGAGCCAATGACAATCATGTCGGCCTTGAACGATTTGGCACGATCAATGATAGAGCGGGCAATCGGGCCTTCTTCGGTTTCGATTTTGACATCTTTCAGGCCGGCTTTTCTAGCCTCGTCGCGTGCACCGGAAAGCAGGTATTCAGCACCTTTTCGTAGCAATTCGGGGTCAAATGTTGCCATATGCTCCGATTTGGCGAATGCCTTTAAACTGTCCGGCAAACTGTATGGCTTTACCACATGATATAACAACACTTCAGCCCCCAGGCTTTTGGCAATTTCCGCACCATAGCGAACGCTGGTATTTGAGTGTTTGGAGCCGTCAACGGCAATCAGAATTTTCTTAATCATGGAATAGTCCTTTGCTGGATCACCCAACTTTTATAAACAATCCGATTTAAAATCGCCGCGTCAGGTTGCGACAGTTTTCGCGCCATCCGGTGCAGGTTTTTCGAAACCATGCAAAACCTGCTGCGGATTTTCTTCAATTTGTTCTATTTCCTCCATTGTTCGGTGGCAGGAAATAAAGTGGTCCGGTGAAGGTTCGCGGGTAGGGGCTGTTTCGCGGTCGCAAGTACCGTCAATGGCAATCGGGCAACGGTTGTAAAACGGGCAACCGGTATCAGTAATTTCAACACCACGCGCAATGCCAACCGCCATTTCGCGTTTTTTCATGGTGTCCTCAAGCCAGCCAACCCGCAGTTCGGGCACAGATGAGATTAGCAATCTGGTATATGGGTGATAAGGCGGTGCAAGCACCTCGTCGACCGGACCTTGCTCCACCACACGGCCAGCATAGAGCACTACAATCTCATCGGCAAAAGAGCCGACGGTGGAAAGGTCGTGCGAAATAAACACAAATGAGACACCTGTTTTATCACGCAGTTTTTTCAATAGTTTTATGACGTTCGAACTGACAATTGAATCAAGAGCTGAAGTAACTTCATCGCACAGCATGACCTCAGGGTTGGCTGCCAGCGCGCGCGCCATATTCACCCGCTGCTTTTGTCCGCCAGATAATTCTGAAGGGTATCGTGATTCAAAATCAGATGGCAGTTCCACCAGATCGAGCAGTTTGGCAACTTCTTCGCGCCGCTCCCGGCCTTTGATACCGCGATAAAATTCCAGCGGTCGGCCCAATATGTCGCCAATAACCTGGCGCGGGTTTAATGCCGTGTCAGCCATTTGATAAACGAATTGAATTTTTTGCAGTTCCTCCAGCGAGCGATCTTTTAATGAGCGCTCGAGCTTTTTGCCGTCAAGATATACTTCACCTTTCGCGGCAGGCAAAAGTCCGGCAATCACCCGGGCAAGCGTAGACTTTCCGCAGCCGGATTCGCCAATGACACCAACCACATGGGAGTTTTTGATTTTTACATTGATGTCACGCAATACGGTAATGGCCGGTTTGCCGTTGACGACGCCACCATACCCGGCGGTCATATTTTTAACTTCAATATTATATTCAACGCGGTCGTGTTGATCACTGAGCAATTCGCCCATACCTGCTTTTGGTGTGGGCTTTACCGCTGCCATCAGCCTTTTTGTATAAGGATGCTGCGGATTGTTGATAATCTGCTCGGTCGGCCCCTGTTCCTGTACTTCACCGGAATACAGCACCACAATATGATCGGCGACCTGCGCCACAACCGCCAAATCATGGGTCACATAAATTGCCGCCGAACCTTCTTCCTGAATGACCTTTTTAAAGGCTTTCAGCACTTCGATCTGGGTGGTCACATCAAGCGCTGTTGTCGGCTCGTCCAACACCAGCAGATCGGGCCGTGAAACCAGTGCCATCGCTGCCATTAGACGCTGCAATTGTCCGCCAGATACCTGGTGCGGATAGCGACGCCCAAGTCGTTCTGGGTCGGGCAGTTCCAGTGCGTGATAAAGTTCGATTGCGCGCTTGTCCGCTTCCTCCTGGGTCAGCGTTCCGTGCAATACGGCAGCCTCGGTAACCTGCTCGCCAATTGTAATGGCCGGGTTAAACGTGGCGGCTGCACTTTGCGCCAGATAGGCAACTTTATTACCGCGCAATTCGCGTTGATCTTGCGGGTCCATCGACAATACATCTTCACCATGCAGACGCACTTCACCACCGGGAAATTCCAGCCCCGGCCTGCAATAGGCCATTGTGGCCATTGAAATTGTAGATTTACCAGAGCCGGATTCGCCAATTAACGCCACAACCTGACCGGCCTTAACTTTAAAGCTAACCCCTTTAACAATAGGGATGGGGGTGCCATCTTCCTTGCGAGCCTGTATCTGCAGATTATCAATTTCAAACAGTTCAGCCATTAGGTGTTCTCTTCTTCCTGATCGTTTTTAGGCGCTTCACATTGGTCAAGGCGGGTAACTACGAGATCATTTTCTTAGCCAGGTCACCACCAGATTCAGCCGAGACATCATCGACAATCAGATTGATTGCAATTGTAAACGAGGCAATTGCCAGAGCTGGCCAAATTGGTGCCAGAATCCCCCAACCTTCAGCAAATTGCATAGCCTCCAGATTGCCACGCACCATCGAGCCCCAGTCCGCATTTGGCGGTTGAATTCCAAGCCCCAGGAAACTGAGTGAGGAAATAAACAGCACCACAAATACCAGCCGCAAACCAAAATCCGTCGCCAATGGCATTGCCGCATTGGGCAATACTTCGCGGAAGATAATCCACCATATGGTTTCACCGCGCGCCTGTGCAGATTCGACATAATCCATAACCATGATTTCCTGGCCATAGGCGCGGGCAATCCGGTAGACACTCGATGCATAAATAATGGCCGCCGTACCTATCAATATCGGGATTGATGAACCAAGTGCCACGACAATGAGCAGACCCAACATAATGGTTGGCAAAGAAAGTATTGCGTCATTGATACGGCTGAGGATCATATCAGTCCATCCGCGTTTAACAGCTGCCGCAATACCGGCTGTCACGCCCATTAAATAGGCCAATAAAGTTGCAATAACCGAGATGCCGACAGTCATGCGCGCACCCCACAAGACACGGGAAAGTATGTCGCGTTCGTTTTTATCGGAACCAAGCCAGTGAGTGCCACCACCGTCAATTTCTGCTCCGGGCGGTAAATAGCTGTCCATATCAAGAATGGCCGCCTGATCGTAAGGGGCAATCCAAGGTCCTATCACAGCGATTACAATCCAGAATACAACGATTACCACGCCGATCTTGCCGGTCCATGATAGTTTTAACCGCTTCTTCGGCGGTGCATCATGCAATTCGTCATAGATTGACATATCCTGATCGGTTTCAGCTTCTGCGCCTTGGGTAACGTCACTCATGGGTTTCAGTTCCTATTTTGGGTTGCGCAGTCTTGGATTTGCTAAAATTGCAGCCACATCGGCAAGAATAATCAGAACGACATAGGTGGCACAAAAAATCATCGCACATGCCTGGACCAGTGGCAGGTCGCGGGTTTGCACCCCGTCAATCATCAGTTTTGCCAGGCCCGGATAGGCAAAGATTGTCTCAACAATGACTACGCCGGAAACCAGATAGGCGAGGTTCAGGGCGATCACATTGACGATTGGGCCGATGGTATTGAAAAATGCATGGCGCAAAATTATACGCTTGCGGCGAACCCCTTTGAGTATAGCCATTTCAATGTAAGGCGAATTCATCACGTTTAGAATGCCTGCGCGGGTCATTCTTATCATTTGGGCGGCGACAACGATGACCAAAACAAGCAAAGGCATCGCCATGCTCCGCCACCAGTCATAATAGCTTTGTTCCGCCGAAACACGGGCAATGGAGGGTAACCAGCCTAATTGTACGGCAAAAATCAGCACCATAAATGTCGCAATGAAAAATTCGGGAACTGAAATCAGGGCAAGCGTGCCAAAGGTCAGTGATTTATCGATCCATGTGCCAGGATACATCGCGGCCATCAATCCAAGACCAACTGAAAGTGGAACAGAGATGAGGGCGACAATTCCGGCCATTACCATGGTGTTATAGAGACGCTCACCAATAAGGCTGGAAATCGTTGCTCCACCGGCTTTCGATGTTCCCAAATCGCCGGTTAGCATATTGCCAAGCCAGCCAAAATACTGAAATATCAAAGGTTGGTCCAGCCCGCGCTCGGCCCGGTAAGCAGCTAGTGATTCCGGGGTTGCCGATTGGCCCAATACGATTTGCGCCACATCACCTGGAAGTGCGTTGGTCATGAGGAATACCAGTACGGAAACCACCCAAAGGGTAACGAACCCAATCAATATTCGTTGAATAACCATGCGTTGCATGTGGCCGTGCCTCCCAACACTTCCCAAGGGCAGGCCCTTGATTTATTCTTTAGTGAGGCACCTATTTCTCGTTGCAAAATACCTGAAACCGAAACTCGAATTGTCTGATCAAGTATCTGTTATCGCGATATGTGCGAATTAAAAGATATTGCCGCCCGGTTCGCGCAGTCAGACAATTGCTCAATATAGTATTTTGAACTGGAGCGTGTCCGCCTGTACGGAATTGTCGCTGGCCCAAAATCTTGGGCCAACGATATTTTTTGTTTCGACTTAAACGTCTGTGCGCCAGGCAAATTCTGGCCATTCGTAACCACCGAGTGAACCCAGTGGCATACGACCGATGCCTTCAACTTTGTCAGACTTACCATCCACATAGTTACGATGCGCAGGAATGATCATGCCGCTACCTGGTGCATCATCTGTTCCTTCAGCAATCAGCTTCTGCATTTCGCAATACATCTCATGCCGTTTGACTGGATCGGAAACACCACGAACTTCAGTTAGCATTCTGCCAAGCTTGTCGCTTTTCCACAATGTATCGTTCCAGGGAGCATCCGGTGCAAAGGCCAGATTCAGCATTACATTTGCAGTTGGGCGCATGTTCCATGTTACCACATTAAGTGGTGTTTTCATCCATACAGCCCCCCAATAACCATCATTTGGAACTTTCTTGATCTGCAAATCAAGTCCAATTTTTCCGGCTTCGCGCTGCATTAAAAGGCTGATATCGGTAATACCCGGTGCCACTTCAGCCACATTTAATTCAGCTGAAGTTATGCCTGATTTTTTCAGATGGAATTTGGCCTTGTCCAGATCATGTTCTTTTTGAACCATTTCCGAGCAATGGTCAGCGCCATAAGCAATGTTGATCGGATGATCATTGCCAACAGTACCCTGACCCTTGAGGATTGATTTTACGATCTTTTTGCGGCGTTGAATATATTGCAGCGCTTTAACAAAGTCAGGATTGTTACCCGGAGCCGTATGGGTCATCGCGCAGATACCAAAATAGGCACCCGATGGAACAGACCAGACACCAACACCGTCTGTTGATTCAACTTTTCTGATCGCTTTTGGATCAAGCGCCTGCATCAGATCAATGTCACCGGATAGGAATGCGCTGGTACGCGCCACCTTATCGGTAATTGCGGTGATTTCAATCTCATCCACATGCGCACCTTCGCGCCAGTAATGGGTGTTGCGCTCACCAATAGAACGTACACCAGGTTTGAATTCTTTTAATCGGAACGGGCCAGTGCCATTGGCAGTCTGGAAATCTGTGGTGCCATCCTTGATTATCTTAAACTGCGGTGTGCCGAGAATCACCGGCAGGTCGCTATTCGGGCCAGACAGAATTGCTTTAACCGTATGGCTGTCAATTTTCTTCCACTCTTTAACATCAGCAACCAAAGGTTTGGCGGTTGAAGTGGATTTTTCGCCATAGTGACGGGACATCGTGTAAACCACATCATCTGCGGTGAAGTCGCTGCCATCGTGGAACTTAACACCCTTGCGGAGTTTAAATGTCCATTCTGTATTGTCAGAATTGGCTGAATATTCTTCAGCAAGTTCTGGCCGTGTCGAAAGGTCATCGTTGATCTGGCAGAGGCTGTTATAGAAAGAACGACCGCGGGAATAATCAATGGTTGACGTGTTCAAGCCAGGATCAAGCGTATCGTTGGGACCGTGTAGATCGGATGCAAAGGTAATTTTACCGCCTTTTTTCGGTGTCATCGCCAAAGCTTGTGTTGCTGAAGTAACAATTGAACCAGCGCCAGCGATGGTGGCTCCTGCGGCAACCAGCCAACCCATAACTTCGCGCCGGGTTGCGCCGCGTTTCAAGCCTGTTTGGATAGTTTGTTGATCTGTAACTGAAAGATTTTCAATTGTGGGCAAGTCGCCCGTTGGATTTTTCATGGTGATTCCTCCCTTTTGTTTATTCTTGAAAAGAGTTTCGCGTTGTTGCGCTGCAATTGGAACTGTAATAATACTTATATCAGTTATAATCTGAGGTAATATTATGCTTAGGCGCCAACTGCCATCTACCAATTCGTTATTCTCGTTCGAAGTTGTTGCAAGGCTTGGCAGTTTTTCAGATGCCGCGCGTGAACTGAACGTAACCCAACCAGCCGTTTCGCGATCTATAAGCGAATTGGAGGGACATCTTGGGTATTCCTTGTTCAAGCGCCACGGGCGATGGATTGATCTTACCCCCAATGGCGACAAGCTATATCGGGCAACCTCGCTGGCATTTGGCACGATTATCGAATCCCTGCGCGACATCGAACAGCAACAGGAAAGTCGGGAAACCGTTACTATATCCATGTCGGCCGGGTCGGTTGATCATTGGTTTATCCCCAGAATGGCCGAATTTAAGGAGAAGTTTCCTGAGGTGAATTTGAGTTTTGAGGCTTTTGTTCGTGATGATGATGACCGACTGACTAATTTTGATCTGGCGATCAGATTATCCAGCCCGCAACATGCAGATATGCATCGCTGGCCGTTTTCAGACGAAAAGATACTGGCGCTTTGTTCGCCCGCTTATCTGGATAAATACGGCTCTCTTGACCAACCCGTACCGGGAAAGCCTCATACCTTGATCGAGTTATTGGACCAAAGGTATTCTCTGGATGAGTATTTTCATGCCACCGGCCAGCAAACGCCAGAAGGTGCAAAGGTTGTGAAGTTTTCAGACTATTCGAGCATAATACAAGCGGCAATTCAGGGGCAGGGGGTTGCGCTCGCCTGGATCACGGAAGCATCCCGCCAAATCATTGATGGCAACCTTCTTCTGGCCTGCACTCAGGTGGTAAAAACCGGGCGCAGATACCATATTCTTGCATCCAATCTCACCCCAATGCGGCCAATTGTCGAAGATATACGCGATTGGCTGATTAATGAGATGCGTAATGACCAGCGGAAAATCTCGACAATCCTCAAAGCCAACTGGGATCTGTATTGATCGAAGGTTTTACTCATATCTCACCCAGGTTCCGATCATTGGAAGGGGGCGAATTAAACCGTTCCTTATAACAGCGCGAGAAATAGGATTGTGATGAAAACCCGGTCGCGACGGCAACTTCCAGCAATGAAATACCCGAATGAAATATCAGGTGCCGCGCCCGTTCGAGCCTGAGGTTGAGATAATAACGATGAAGGGTCTTTTGCCTGTGTTTTTGAAACAGCCGTTCAAGCTGGCGTAAAGAGATACCCACATGATTGGCAATTTCTGGCGAAGTTTTGGTGTCTTCAATATGCATCATCATGAATTCGATTGCGGACGCAAGTTTAGCAGACCTCCGGCGCGCCTGGGTTATTTCCACATTCCGCTGAAAGTCACCCGGAGTGCGTAAATGATCATAGACAAATTGTTCCGCGACGGCGGCTGCCAGACCTTCTCCTTCCGTTCGTGAAATCCAGTTCAGCATCAAATCGAGTGAGGCAATTCCACCCGCAGCGGTAATCCGGTTGCGGTCAATTTCGTAAATCCCGCCGGTTAGCAGGGCTTTTGGGTGGTTCTCGCGAAAACTCTCGTCGTTTTCCCAATGGATTGTGCAGCGCGTTCCGTCCAAAAGCCCCGCATTGGCAAGGATCTCACTTCCTGTACTTATGGCCCCAAGCGTACATCCGCCACGCGCTAGCTTTCGAAGCCAGTCCAACAACAGTTTGGAATTGCTTTGTTCTGCATCAAAAAAGCCCGCACAAATAATTACCAGATCAAACTTGACCAGTTTTTGCTGGATTGAGAAATGCGTGGAAATTTCAATTCCATTGCTGGCAAAAACCGGATTTCCATTTTCAGAAAGCAAGTGCCAATTAAATATTTTTCTATCTGCCAAACGGTTGGCAGAACGCAGTGGCTCAACCGCAGCACTAAACCCCATCATGGCAAATTCGGGGATCAGTAAAAAACCGACTTCCAGCGTTGGCTTTGCGGAGATTGAAGGTTTGCCGGTTGCGTTCATTTCAATGCCCGTCATTTTGAATTAAAACTGATTTAAACCTCAATGGCGAAAAAATAGCAATAACTGTCGAATATATGCAACTGCCACTTCGAGTGCCACACCATGATCGACGTATATTTGATCGGGAGAAACAAATGAAATCGCAGGCCAAAGTGGTTGTAATCGGCGGGGGAGTAGTCGGCTGTTCGGTGCTTTATCATTTGGCAAAGCTGGGTTGGAGCGATGTGGTTTTGCTCGAGCGTGATGAACTGACTTCAGGTTCCACCTGGCATGCGGCCGGCGGAATGCACACAATTAACGGCGACCCCAATATCGCCAAGCTGCAGAAGTACACGATTGATTTGTATAAAGAAATTCAGGAAATTTCCGGGCAGGATGCGGGCGTGCACATTACCGGTGGGGTGATGTTGGCGGCAAGCGAAGCAAGGCTTGACTGGTTAAAGGGCCTCGTTGCCAAAGGGGCATATCTTGATATTGATGCCCAAATTATCTCGCCGGAAGAAGCCAAGAGCTTCATGCCTTTGATTGATCCGTCCAAATTTGTCGGAGCCATGAAAACCAGCGTCGATGGTCACCTCGACCCATCTGGCGTTACCCATGCCTTTGCCCAATCGGCGCGCAAGCTTGGCGCGGAAATCGAGCGCTTTACCAAGGTCGAAAGCCTGTCACAAATGCCAGACGGTGCCTGGCGGGTAACCACAAACAAAGGCGACATTATTGCCGAGCACGTGGTCAATGCGGGCGGATTATGGGCCCGCGAAGTTGGCCGCATGGCAGGGCTTGAACTGCCCGTATTGGCAATGGAGCACATGTACCTGCTGACTGAAGATATGCCTGAAGTGGCGGAATGGAACGAAAAAACCGGCAAGGAAATAATTCATGCGGTAGATTTCGACGGAGAATTATATCTTCGTCAGGAGCGCGGCGGGATGTTGATGGGGACCTATGAAAAGGCAGGCAAACCCTGGTCTCCGCACACAACGCCGTGGGATTTCGGCCATGAATTGCTCGAGCCGGATATTGACCGAATTGCCGCCTCGCTGGAAGTGGGTTTTGAACATTTTCCGGCTTTTAAGAATGTTGGTATCAAGCAGATAATCAATGGCCCGTTTACTTTTGCACCTGACGGAAATCCGCTGATTGGCCCGGTTCGTGGACTGCCAAACTACTGGTGTGCCTGCGGTGTGATGGCCGGGTTTTCACAAGGCGGTGGCGTTGGCCTGGCGCTTGCTAACTGGATGATTGAAAATGATCCGGGAATGGACGTCTGGGCGATGGATGTGGCGCGCTTTGGTGACTGGGCAACACCTGAATATACCTCGCTCAAGGTTCAGGAAAACTATTCACGACGGTTTTCCATCCGCTATCCAAATGAAGAGTTGCCAGCCGCTCGTCCGCTTAAAACAACACCGATATATGAGCGCCTGAAAGCCAGCGGAGCACAGTTTTCGGCAGCATATGGTCTCGAGGCGGCTCTTTGGTTTGCGCCTGCTGGCGTTGTTGATGAGTTCTCCTGGTATCGCTCTACAGATTTTGACCATGTGGGCGCGGAAGCAAAGGCAGTACGTAATTCCGTCGGGCTTACGGAAATATCGGGCTTTGCAAATTACACGATTTCAGGCGAGGGCGCGGAAGCCTGGTTGGACAAAATTCTTGCCTGCAAGATGCCGCAACCCGGCCGCATGACCCTTGCCCCGATGCTTAAACATGACGGAGGGGTCATTGGAGATTTCACCCTAGCTAACCTGGGCGGCGGCAGATGGTTCATTGCAGGGTCAGGTGTTGCTGAAGATTTTCATATGCGATGGTTCGAAACTCATTTGCCGAGTGATAATTCAGTGCAAATAACGGCGCATGGTGCCGGAATGGTTGGCCTTTCCATTGCCGGACCCAATGCCCGCAAAGTCTTGCAGGCGATCACATATCATGATGTTTCTGCCGAAGCGTTTAAATTTATGGATATTGGTGAAATTTTCATCGGTATGGCGAAGGTGCTTGTTGGCAGGGTAAGCTATACCGGCGATCTTGGTTTTGAGCTTTGGTGTAAACCAGAATATCAGTGCCATCTCTTTGATTTGCTGATGTCAGCGGGCAAAGACTTTGACATCAGGTTATTTGGAACCAGAGCCTTGAACTCACTGCGGCTTGAGAAAAATTATGGCAGCTGGGCGAGGGAATATCGCCCGATCTACAGCCCTGAAGAATGTGGTTTGTCGTGGTTTGTATGCCGCGATAAAGCAGCCGATTTTATCGGCAAAAAAGCCTCTACGGAACTTTATGACAACAACATCGCAGATATGCATTTGAGAACCTTTGTCGTTGATGCAAACAATTCAGACCCCATTGGTGATGAGCCAATTTATTTCGATGGTAAAGCGGTTGGCTGGGTAACCTCCGGTGGCTATGCACACGCTTCCGGCGTTTCTGTTGCAATGGGCTATGTGCCGCGTGAACTGGCGCCCGAACCGGAGGGTTGGGAAATTGAAATTCTTGGCGAACGTCGATCCGCAAAACTTCAATTTAAACCACTCTTTGACCCTGACGGGGTAAGGATGAGAGGATAATCCAATGGCTCGCGAACAGGGTTCAGCAAGAAAACAACGCCGAAGACGGGCCAAGGGGGGTAATGTTGCCGCAGGTCAGGCAATCGAGCAAATGCCCTGGCATCAGCCCGAATTGAGCTTTCCACCGCAGGAATTATTGAACGAAGAGCAAATTGATATCATTCATATTGCCTCGCTAAAAATCTTAAAAGAAATTGGCATGGAATTCATGTCTGCTGATGCGCGAGATCGTCTGAAAAAAGCCGGTGCAGATGTCAACGAAGAGACACATATGGTGCGGTTTGATCCCTCATTGGTCGAGGAACTCATCAAAACAGCCCCTTCGATTTTCACATTGCATGCGCGCAATCCGCAGAAAAATCTCAAAATCGGCGGGCGTTATATCGTCAATGGCTGCGTTTCCAGCCCGCCCAATGTTTCCTGTATGGATAAGGGGCGGCGGCCCGGCAATATTGAAGACTTCCAAAATCTGCTGCGGCTTTCGCAATATTTCAACATCATTCATTTAATCGGCGGCTACCCGGTTGAACCTTTGGATCGGGCCGTTTCAACCCGACATTTATATAACACGAGAGACATGCTGACGCTGACCGACAAGGCAATCTCAGTCTATTGTATTTGGGGGCAAAGAGTATCCGATGCAATAGAGATGGCCCGGATTGGACGCGGTATCAGCAACGAGCAACTTGAACAGGAACCGTCCTGCTTTTCAGTCATCAACACCAATTCTCCGTTAAAATTTGACGAGATGATGCTGGATGGGCTGATTGAAATGTCCTCGCGAAATCAGGTGATTTGCGTCACCCCCTTTACCCTGGCAGGAGCGATGGCTCCAATCACCCTTGCGGGCGCCCTTGCTCAACAAAACGCCGAAGCGCTTGCCGGGCTGGTCATGACCCAGATTGTCCGTCCGGGCGCACCATTTGTTTATGGCGGATTTACTTCAAATGTGGATATGAAATCTGGCGCGCCGGCATTTGGCACGCCGGAATATATGAAAACCTCAATTATTGGTGGTCAGCTGGCGCGCCGTTATAAGGTTCCCTACCGCACTTCGGGGGTGAATGCGGCCAATACGGTTGATGCGCAGGCGGCGTATGAGTCTGTGTTTTCGCTTTGGGGCGCCACGATGGGTGGCGGCAATGTAATCAAGCATGCGGCTGGCTGGATGGAAGGCGGGCTGGTTGCGTCTTACGAGAAACTGGTTCTGGATGTTGATCTGCTGCAAATGGTGTCAGAATTTTTAAAGCCGGTTATTGTTGATGACAGTACATTGGGTTTTGAATCCATCATTGAGGCGGGTGTCGGCGGGCATTTTTTTGGCACCACCCATACCCAGGAGCGGTACCGCAATGCGTTTTATGCACCACTGATTTCAGATTGGCGCAATTATGAAAGCTGGGAGGGAGCCGGCAGTCCGCGTGCCTGGCAGAAAGCCAACCAACTCTGGAAAAAGGCTCTGAAAGACTACCAGGAGCCACCGATTGATTTGGCAGTTACCGAAGAGCTTGATCGCCATATTGCGGCAATTGAAGAAACCGGTGGGATTGGTACTGACTTTTGACAATGCTCCGAATTCGCAAATTAAACTCAACCAGATTAATCACAAGAGTAAAAAGCCGTTGCCAATTTAATTCAGATTTGGCATTGATCTCAGACGTTATATGAGTTTTCGGCAGATTAACAGGCGAATTGGAGAAGTCTCGGTGGGAATTTCGGTAAATTGGATAAAGAGTTTTGTTTTGGTGGCCGCAATCATTTCGGCGTCTTCCGGGGTTGCACAGGAAGCCAAAAAGCCCGTTGCAAAAAAGCCGGTTGCATCCTGGGTTGTGAATTGTAATCCAGCCCGTGATGGCTCATCCATGATTTGTCAGATGTCTCAAACCTTCAATGAGGCAAAGTCTAAAAAACGGATCATGGCGATCTCGATCAGGCCCCAACCGACAGATAAATCAAAACGCCCCTTGATGGTATTGGCATTGCCACACGGCTTGCATTTTCCATCCGGTGCAAATTTTAAGGTGGATGACCAGCCAGCCGTGCCGATTGAATTGCAGACCAGCGATCAAAACGGGGTTTATTCCGCAACACCATTGGGCCCCAAAACCATTGCTGCTATGAAAAGAGGCAATGTGATCACCGTGACAATGTTTGCGGCTGCAAACAAGCCGCTGGCAATTCCCGTTTCACTGGTTGGATTTACCGCAGCTTTCAACAAGATCAATTCATCAAAATAGCTGGCCATAAACTTAAATGATCCTCCGGTGGGCAATAAATTGCCTGCCGGGTTTATTTAGATTTGGCGGCAGACAGTTCAATCAGGTTGGCCCAGTTGCCAGATGAAATCAGGTGACAATAAATTGCAGAAATTGCGCCGATCTTGCGCAGATTGATGAATTTTTTGTCCGACAAATCATTAAATCGGGCTTCATCGACGACCTTGAAATCCGTGACACTCAAGTGCTCGCCTGATTCCAGATTGATATTGGCGTGGTTGACGACCAGCAGATTTTCATCGGCAATTGCGTTGCTGACCACCTGCGACCCCTGTACTTCGCCCTGATAAACCCTGCAAAACTCTAGCGCATTTTTAGTAGCCTCTGTCGCCTCTTTACCATCGAACAGTGCAACACCGTCTTTTGTCGCTAGATGCGGCGCTAAGCGGTCAATACAAAGCGAAAATTGTGATTGATCATTGTCGGTTACAAAGACAAATGGATAACGCCTCACATAGGAAGGAATATATGTATCAGCCTTCCATTTTCCTTTCGCATCGACAAAAAGATTTTCGTCTTTCCTAAGGCCCACAACCGCCACAGCTACGGGTGTTTCTTCGCCAATGAAGACAATAGGGTAATAGCGCGCAGCCGCCGCCAGTTCTGTAACATTCAACGGGATTACATGGGTGTTGGTTGCAAACTTGAAACCAACATCGGCGTTAAATCGCAATTCACCATGCCGTTCGCTGCTCAGCGCTTCCGGTTGTTTGTAGAACATTGGAAAAACCTGTCCCGCATCGTTATTGACGGAATCGCCGGAATTTTTTGTGCCATTTTTGCTGTTCATCGTATCCCTGTAATCCTCGTTGTTGGTTCAACGCCTTTCAATAATCTTCGAATGCATCAACTGCTCTAACATATTTGTTGAGGGAGTGAAGCTTTTGCATCCAAATTTGTTCAAATGGAGAGTCTGGATGAATTTTGGCAACATTCTTTTCACACAAGAGGTTGCATTCGTCTGGTATTCCAAAAACCGCCAGGCTCAATTCTGTTCAAGCAAAATTACTTTTTTTTGGAAAATAATGTAGTCTTGCATAAAAAAAACCTTGCCTTATATTACGTTTTACTAATATACCGTCGAATGACTAATTGAGCAGGTGCTACAATGTACAATTTAAAACCCGGAACGATACCGCATTTATTGGTGGGCGCATTTTTCGCAACCCAGCTATTATTCGGGAGCGCCATTGCAGCAGAGCTGCCTTTTGAAGTCGGGATTGCCAAAACTATCACGGTAAATACCCAGCGCCAGTTTGAAGGCACGGTTGAGGCGATTAATAAAACCACCGTATCTGCACAGACTGCAGGTCGCATAACCTACATTAATTTCGATGTGGATGATTATGTGGAGCAGGGAGCGGTTATTTTGCGCTTCAGCAATAAAGAGCATAAAGCCCGGTTGGATCAGACAGTTAGCGCACTTGCAGCAGCAGAGGCCAGGGCCAAAGCCGCACAGCAGGAATATGATCGTGTCTCAAAACTTTATCAAAATGGCACCGTTGCCAAATCAAGATTTGATCAGGCAAAATCAGAGATAGATGCCAGCAAGGCGCAGGCACAAAGTGCTGATGCTGCGGTAAAACAGGCACGCGAACAAATGGGCTATACAACGGTCAAGGCACCTTACAGCGGTCTGGTTGTTGCGCGGCATGTGGAGATTGGTGAAATTGCCAATCCCGGCTCTCCGTTGATGACAGGGTTTTCACTGGAAAAGCTTCGGGTTCGCTCCGAAGTGCCAGAACAATACGCGCAGGCGATTCGCAAAAGTAATGTGGCGACGGTTGTTCCAGGTGCCGGTGATAAAATTGCGGTTACAAACCTGACAGTCTTTCCATTCGCCGACCCAAAATCAAATACAGTAACCATTCGCCTGGAATTGCCTGAAGGAATTAAAACCGTTTTCCCCGGAATGCTGGTCAAAACCCGGTTTAAAATAGGTGAGACGACTGTGCTGGCGATACCGTCCTCAGCCATTGCCGTCCGCGGAGAAGTAACCGGGGTCTATCTTATCGACAAGGACAATAATATTGCTTTGCAGCAGGTGCGCACCGGTCGGGTTCTGGATGATGGGCTGGTTCAAATTCTTACAGGATTGAGGGAACACGACAAGATTGCACTTGATCCTCTTAAAGCGGCAATTTATCTCAAAAAGAGCGCAGGTGAAACGAAATGAGTGCGGATAAACCGACCGAAAAGCTCGGCATTTCCGGTGCAATAGCCAAGGCTTTTGTTCGCTCGGAAATTACGGCTCTATTGCTGATTGCAGCCTTGCTAGCAGGCGTATTCGCAGTGTTTGTAACACCGCGCGAAGAAGAGCCGCAAATCAATGTGACCTTTGCCAATATCTTTATTCCGTTCCCGGGTGCCGGTGCCAAGGAAGTTGAAAATCTGATTTCAACACCGGCTGAACAGGTGCTTTCGGAGCTTACTGGCATCAAGCATATTTACTCGGTTTCAAGTCCGGGCCTTTCCACTTTGACGGTGCAGTTTAAGGTCGGGCTCGATCCGAACGATGTAATTGTACGGCTTTACAACAAGGTTTTTTCAAATCTGGACTGGCTGCCAACAAATCTTGGTGCTGGGCAACCCATCATCAAACCGCGCAGCATTGATGATATTCCAATCGTCACAGCAACGCTTTGGAGCGAAGACCCAAACACCGGATCGCTCGAATTGCTGAAAGTTGCCCATTCGCTTGAAGCGGAATTAAAACGCGTAAATGGCACACGCCAGATTAGAACAATTGGTGGGCCGGACCGTGTTGTAAATGTGCGCATAGATCCTGAAAAAATGGCCGGCCACGGTTTGGCGCTGGATGATTTGCGCATTGCCCTGCAGGCGGCAAATTCATCTTCCGAGCGCGGTGCCATTGTTAAAGATAATTTGAATATTCCAGTCCGCGCTGGTACTTTTTTGGTACGCCCAGAAGAGGTTCGCGACCTTATTGTCGGGCTTCAAAATGGCAAGCCGGTTTATTTGTCAGATGTTGCCGAAGTCACAATAGGGGCGGATACGCCAAAAAACTACGTAACCTTCGTGCCGGGTGCGGCAGCTGATGTAAAAGGCATCAACAGCAAGGGGCGTTTTCCTGCTGTAACCCTGGAAATTGCCAAGCAACCGGGCAAGAATGCCGTTGATATTGCCAATACATTGCTCAAAAGAATTGAAGACCTCAAGGGCATTTATATTCCCGATAATGTGAAGGTTACGACCACAAGAAACTATGGCGCGACAGCCGATGCCAAGGCCAAGAAGCTGATTACCAAACTGCTCTTTGCCACCGGTTCTGTTGTGATTTTAGTGTTTCTTACTATGGGTTGGCGTCCAGCCGTTGTGGTTGGTATCGCGGTTATCGCCACTTTGGCGGTAACCCTTTTGGCATCACTCGCCTATGGATTTACCATCAACCGGGTGTCATTATTTGCGCTCATTTTCTCAATCGGCATTCTGGTCGATGACGCAATTGTTGTGGTGGAAAATATTCACCGACATATGGAGATGGGCGACAAACGCCCCGCATGGCTGTTAATTCCGCAAGCGGTGGATGAGGTTGGCGGCCCAACCATTTTGGCCACCATTACCGTGATCGCGGCGCTGCTGCCGATGGCCTTTGTCAGCGGCCTTATGGGGCCTTATATGAGCCCGATCCCGATCAATGCCAGCATGGGCATGCTGATTTCTTTGGCCATTGCCTTTATTATTACCCCCTGGTTGGCCTTAAAGCTGATCAAGCCCCATGCGGGACATGGGGGCCTTGACGAGGGCAAAGATACCAAGATCTATCGGTTCTTCAATGTTATCGTCGGGCCATTTCTTGCTGGTGCCAGAGGGCGGTTTTCGCGCTATATGCTGATTTTTAGTCTGATTATCCTGACCGGCTTATCTGCATATTTGGCGGTTAATCAGGCCGTGGTTTTGAAAATGTTGCCGTTTGATAACAAGTCCGAGTTTCAGGTTGTCGTTGATATGCCGGAAGGTACAAGCGTCGAGCACACTTCACGGGTACTGTCTGAAATTGCCGTATATCTCGACAAGATTCCAGAAATTACCGATTACCAGATGTATGCGGGCACCGCAGCACCGATCGGTTTTAACGGGCTGGTACGTCAATATTATCTGCGCCAGGCCCCGCATTTTGGCGACATCCAGATCAATCTGGTCGACCAGCACGACCGTGATCGCAAGAGCCATGAAATCGCGGTTGAATTGCGCAAAGTGCTGAGCGAAAAAATCGCCGATAAATCCGCTAATATCAAGATCGTGGAAGTGCCGCCGGGGCCGCCGGTATTCTCGCCATTGGTCGCGGAAATCTATGGTCTTGATTATGAGGGCCAGATTGCCAACGCCAAAATCGTTCGCAAAGTGTTTGAAGAAACACCGGATATTATCGACATTGATGATACGGTCGAGGCCGCATCACCACGTTTGATTTTGTCAGTTGATCGCCAGCGCGCATCCAGCCTTGGCATTCCGCAAAGTGCAATTGCCTCTGCTATTGCAGCCGTTCTTGGTGGAGAAGATGTGAACTATTTGCACCAACCCGGCGCGCGCAAACCTGTGCCGATCCGTCTGCAGCTGCCTGCCGCCAAAAAGGGTGATATTGAACAGGTATTGAACCTTAAATTGCGGGCACAGAACGGAACGCTAATTCCTTTGTCCCAACTGGTAAAAATTGAGCGCACAACGCGTGAAACCTCAATCTATCACAAGGATATGCAGCCCGTTGTTTATGTGCTTGGTGATATGGCCGGTAACCTCGATAGCCCGCTCTATGGTATGGCCGATATTTCCAGCCGTTTGAACAAAGTCAATGATACGACAGGTAAGCCGTTCGATCAGTATTTTATTGCCCAGCCAGAACGACCAATTGGCTATGCGCTGAAATGGGATGGCGAATGGCAGATCACCTATGAGACCTTCCGCGATATGGGCATTGCCTATGCGGTGGGCATCATTTTGATCTACTTCCTCGTGGTGGCTCAGTTTAAGTCCTATTATGTGCCACTGGTTATTATGGCACCCATTCCCCTGACCATTATCGGGGTTATGCCGGGGCATGCTTTACTGGATGCAAAATTTACCGCAACCTCAATGATTGGAATGATCGCACTTGCGGGCATCATTGTTCGAAACTCGATATTGCTGGTTGATTTTATCAATCAGCAACTGGCCGAGGGGACGGAGCTGCACCGCGCGGTGGTCAATGCATCAGCGGTGCGGGCCAAGCCGATTATTCTGACCGCACTGGCTGCGATGATGGGGGCATTCTTTATTGTTGATGATCCGATCTTCAACGGTCTGGCGGTATCCTTGATATTCGGTATTCTGGTTTCAACGGTGCTGACAATGGTGGTTATTCCGGTGCTCTATTATGCCTATATGCGGCGTCAAATGGCTAAGAAGCCTGATTTGGAAGCTGAGGCTTAACAGAGCGCGCACGTGTTCACGCGAAAAAATACGAAAGCGAACAGTTATTAAATCGCTCACGCAAATGGCTTTGCCATTGCTCCACCCCATTCGATACACTCAGGAGGCGCTTCGCGCTTCACCTAACGGTTCAGTTGGTGCGTAACGATAAACTCCCTGCGTGGCAGGGCAAGCACCGGTCGAAGCCGGTGTGCCAGTGCGTGAGCGGACGATGGCCTGGAGGGGCCCGCGTAAAACAAAAAAACGATGCGCAAGATTTGAAACACAAATATTTCCAATGTGATCGAGTGCACGTGTAGAATTGGAAAGCAGGCCTATTTTCAGGTTGTTACTTCAGTTCGACACAATGCCCCAAGTGTCGATTGAAATTTACCGCCCGGCAGCGACCCTTTGCCGGGCGGTTTTCTATTGTATGGAAATCGAAATCTTGTTTTTTGTCTGTGCGGGAATCTGGGGTAAAAAATCTTTACCCTGATTGAGCATGAATTCATAGAATTTGATTGCAGCCGGCATCATGCGTTTGTCATGCTGGCGAACCACAAACCATTGGCGAATGCGTGGCAGACCAATAACGTCCAGCGCGATCAGCAACCCGTCCTGCAATTCGCGAGAAACGGCATGGGCAGACAGGAAAGAGATGCCAAGGCCCGCCATAACCGATTGCTTTATGGTTTCATTGCTCCAGACCTCCATGCCAAATGTATTTTCGCCTATCGGAATTCCAAGTTCGGCAAACATAGACTCGAGCAATAATCGGGTGCCTGATCCGTATTCCCGTATCAATATGTTCTCGTTGAGCAGCCTATTGAGCGTGATATTTCGTTCGTCTTTCAAAGAATGATCCGGCGGGGCGATAACAATATGGGGGTGGTCGCCAATTATGGTTCGATTTATACCCTGTTCTTCAGGCGGGCGGCCCATAATTGCGCAGTCCACTTTGTAATCATCAATTGCCTCAACTATTTCCCGGCGGTTGCCAACAATAAGATTTACATCCACATCCGGGTTTTGCCGGGCAAATTCAGCGATCGCCTTGGGAGCAAAATATTTTGCGGTGCTTACTACGCCAACGGTGACATTTCCGCGTGCTCCTAAACTAATGCCGTCAATTGCAGCGCTGCACTCGGCCAGTGCAGAGTTTATTCGCGATGCTGCCGCCAAAACTTCGACCCCGGCCTGCGTCAGTCGGAAGGTTTTGCCGCTGCGGTTTATAAGCGGCAAGCCCACTTCTTCTTCTAATATTCGCAATTGGGTGGTGATTGCAGGCGGTGTTACATGCAACAATGCCGCAGCTTTGGTAACGGATTTGGTTCGGACCAGCATACTAAAGGCCCGTAATTGCTTAAGAGTTAGGTTTTTCATAATCACACATTAAATTATATTTATTCACAATTCAAATTAATTAAATTTACTTTTTATTCATGTATTCGCATATAACGCCCAACGATTTAGAATCTGAGGGCGTCTATATCAGCCTGTCAGGTCGCATAATTCAGGCAGGATATGCATAATGACTGAAGGTCAATCTTTAGGCGAATTTCTTGACGCATTGGACAAGACCTCCTCGGCAGTTCCGGGCTTGAGCGGCGCTCTTATGGCAATTGCTGAAGGTTCAATGACGCTGGAAACCGTTATTTCCAGCCCGGAAGGTGCAGGGCAGGCGGATATCGTTGGGGAGAATACCGATGGAGACCAACAAAAAGCTCTTGATATTCAGGCCCACGAAATTTTTCTGGAAGCGCTAAAAGATACATCAATTGGCATTATTGCTTCCGAGGAAGCCGAGCATACAATTTCAATGGGCAATGATGGAAACCTGGCCCTGGCGATGGACCCGCTTGATGGGTCATCCAATATCGAAACCAATGCGCCAATTGGAACGATTTTTTCAATTCTACCGATAAATGCAGCAAGTCCGGAAACGTCATTCTTTAAGAGTGGCGATGATGTTATTGCTGCAGGTTTTGTTGCCTATGGTCCGCGCACTCAACTTTATCTGACCGTTGGTTCCGGTACTCAGATTTTCATTCTTGACCGTAAATCGAAAGAATTTGTCCTGTTCAAAAAGAACGTACAAATTTCGTCAGACACCAGAGAATATGCCATCAACATGTCGAATTTTCAGCATTGGTATGCGCCGGTCCGTCAATATATTGACGATTGCATTGAGGGTGAGGGCGGTATTCGCGGCAAAAGCTTTAACATGCGCTGGATTGCATCGCTGGTTGCTGATGCATCCCGAATTTTCGCACGCGGCGGAATTTTTCTTTATCCCGGTGACGATCGTAAGGGATATGAAAACGGTCGCCTGCGTTTGGTCTATGAAGCTGTGCCACTTGCCATGTTGATTGAGCAGGCCGGTGGCGCCGCATCAACCGGTTCGCTGCGGGTGTTGGATGTTGTGCCAAGTGACATCCATGAGCGCGTGCCGCTGGTTTTCGGCTCAAACAACGAAGTCAATATTGTTGAACACCTCCATCATTCTCCAAGCGTACAAAAAAACACGTCTCCACTATTTGGCGATCGTGGTCTGTTTCGCGCCTAGTCGTGCTTTTATAAAGGTTGCCTTAAATGTCAGTCAAACACCCAATTATTTCGATTACCGGTTCTTCAGGAGCAGGCACATCTTCGGTCAAGCAAACATTTGACCAGATTTTCCGCCGCGAAGGCTTTACCGCCGCTTCGATCGAAGGGGATGCGTTTCACTATTACAATCGCGCCGACATGAAAAAGGAAATGGCCGCACAGGAAGCCAAGGGAAACAAACATTTCAGCCATTTTGGCCCGGATGCAAACCTCTTGTCCGAGCTTGCAAACACCTTCAAAACCTATGGCGAAACCGGCAATGGACTTACCCGTCATTATATTCATGATGAAGAAGAGGCGGAGAAATATGGCAAAGCACCAGGCGAATTCACCGACTGGGAACAATTCCCGGATGACACGGACCTGCTATTCTATGAAGGGCTGCACGGCTCGATCGTTCATGGCGGAATTAATGTCGCGGAACATGCGGATTTGAGAGTTGGCGTCGTACCTGTGATCAATCTTGAGTGGATCCAAAAAATTCACCGTGACCGGGCCGAGCGTGGCTATTCCACCGAAGCTGTTATGGATGTGATTTTGCGCCGCATGCCCGATTATACCCGCTATATCGTTCCGCAATTTGCCCATACCAACATCAACTTTCAGCGCGTACCGATTGTCGATACATCTGATCCGTTTATTGCACGCTGGATACCGACAGCGGATGAATCGATGGTGGTTATTCGTTTTGCCAAACCGCAGGGAATTGATTTCCCCTATCTGCTTTCAGTGATCCACGACAGTTTCATGTCCAGGGCCAACTCGATTGTGGTCCCCGGCGGCAAAATGGAACTCGCCATGCAACTGATTTTCACACCCATGATTCAACAATTAATGGACAAGAAGCGCCGCACGGGTGGCTAACCCCCGGGTATCACCTTTGTTTAATTTCTTGTCAGGAGCCTTTCAATGACAACCAATAACGCAATTGAACCAACTGCCGATATGGCAAATGCGATCCGCGCCCTTTCAATGGATGCGGTCCAGGCAGCAAATTCTGGCCACCCTGGCATGCCAATGGGCATGGCTGATGTGGCAACGGTGCTGTTTTCAAAATTCATGAAATTTGACGCATCCACTCCAAATTGGGCCGACCGCGACCGTTTCATTCTTTCTGCCGGTCACGGGTCTATGCTGGTTTATTCATTGCTGCACCTTTGCAACTACCCTGGCATGACTATGGATGAGCTGCGTAATTTCCGTCAATCCGGTGCCAAAACTGCCGGCCATCCAGAATATGGCCATGCGGAAGGCATTGAAATGACCACCGGCCCGCTGGGGCAGGGCATCTCATCTGCTGTAGGTTTTGCTTTGGCTGAGCGTATGATGGCGGCGCGTTTCGGCGATGATCTGGTTGATCACTATACTTATGTTATTGCGGGCGACGGTTGCCTGATGGAAGGTATTTCCCACGAGGCCATCGATATGGCCGGCAATCTGAAGTTGAACAAGCTGATTGTATTGTGGGATGACAACTCGATCTCAATTGATGGCGCAACGTCGCTTGCAACCTGTACCGATCAGGTTGCCCGTTTTGAAGCCAGTTGCTGGAACACAATCAAGGTCGATGGCCATGATATGGGTGCGATTGCAGCGGCAATTGAAGCTGCTCAGAAAAGCGACAAGCCAACACTGATCGCTTGTAAAACTATTATTGGATTTGGATCCCCCAACAAACAAGGCACCGCCGCAACCCACGGCGCGCCATTGGGTGATGAAGAAATTGCTGCCACTCGTGCAGCTCTTGGTTGGTCTGCTGCTCCGTTTGAAGTACCCGCCGATATCGCAGGGGTGTGGCATTCGGTAGGCGCTCGCGGTGCAGCAGATCGAGCTTCCTGGCAAAAGCGCCTTGATGCTTCAGGTAAAGGTGCTGATTTCAGCGCCGCAATGGCCGGTGAGCTGCCTGGCAATTTCGATGAAGTTGTCGACGGCATAAAATCAGGCTTTTCCAGCGAAGCGCCAAAACTGGCAACCCGCATATCCTCCCAGAAAACCCTGGAAGTTCTGAACACTGCTTGCCCGACAATGATCTCTGGCTCGGCTGATCTGACCGGTTCAAACGGCACCAAGACCAGCTCTTATCGTGCGGTTTCGGCAGATGATTTTGGCGGCAACTACATTCACTACGGGGTGCGCGAACACGCGATGGCCGCGATGATGAACGGCATCTCGCTGCATGGGGGCTTTAAGCCCTATTCCGGCACCTTCCTGGCATTTGCTGATTATAGCCGCGGCTCAATCCGCCTCGGCGCTTTGATGGGCGTGCCTGTAACCCACGTTATGACCCATGATTCCATCGGTCTTGGCGAAGATGGCCCGACCCATCAGCCGGTTGAGCATGTGGCATCTTTGCGGGCCATTCCAAACCTCAATGTCTTCCGCCCCTGTGACCCGGTTGAGGTCGCAGAATCATGGGCGCTGGCGCTGAAGTCGCAAAAAACACCATCGGTGCTTTGCCTCACCCGTCAGGGGCTGGCAACAGTTCGAACAGACCATACTTCTGAAAACCTGACCGCAAAGGGCGCTTATATTTTGCGTGATTGCGATGGTGAGCGTGATGTGACCCTGATGGCCACCGGCTCTGAAGTCGAGATCGCAGTGGAGGCGGCCGGAATGCTTGCCGATAACGGTATTAAAGCCGTTGTCGTATCCATGCCTTGCTGGGAACTTTTCGCCGAACAGGACGACGCTTATAAAGACCAAGTGCTGGGCTCTGCACCCTGCGTTGCAGTTGAAGCTGCAGTCCGCATGGGTTGGGATCAATGGATCGGCCGCAAAGGTGCATTCGTTGGCATGAGCGGTTTTGGTGCTTCAGCACCCGCGCCTGAGCTTTACAAGCAGTTTGGCATTACCGCAGATGCGGTTGTCGAGGCTGCCCGCGCCCAGGTGAAATAGGCAATCTGGAATTTGAACAAATAACCCGCTGAAATAAGGATTTTAAAATTGACAACACGCGTAGCAATTAACGGATTTGGCCGTATCGGACGTAACATATTACGGGCAATCATTGAATCTGGTCGTACAGACATCGAGGTTGTTGGCATCAACGATCTTGGTCCGGTTGAAACCAATGCCCACCTTTTGCGTTTTGACAGTGTTCATGGCCGCTTTCCGGCAACCGTAACGGTTGATGGCGATACAATCGACGTTGGTCGAGGTCCAATCAAGGTAACCGCCATTCGCGATCCTAAAGAATTGCCTTGGGGTGAGTTGAATGTCGACATTGCAATGGAATGTACCGGTATATTTACCGCACGAGATAAAGCTGCAATGCATCTTGAGGCCGGTGCCAAGCGGGTGCTTATTTCGGCTCCCGGTGCAAATGCGGATCAAACGATCGTTTATGGCGTAAACGACAATGTTCTGACCGCTGCTGATACGGTCGTATCCAACGCATCCTGCACAACCAACTGCCTGTCGCCGGTAGCCTACGTCCTCAATAAAGCAATGGGCATAGAACGTGGCATCATGACCACCATACACTCCTATACGGGTGACCAGCCAACACTGGATACAATGCATTCCGACATGTATCGCGGTCGCGCAGCTGCAATATCGATGATCCCGACATCAACCGGTGCAGCAAAAGCTGTTGGTCTCGTTTTGCCAGAACTGAATGGCAAGCTCGACGGTTCCGCTATCCGCGTCCCGACCCCGAATGTTTCGGTTGTTGATCTTAAATTCGTATCGTCAAAACCAACTACGGTTGAAGAAGTCAACAATGCGATTATCGCCGCAGCTGACGGCCCGTTGAAAGGTGTGCTTGGCTATACAAGCGTGCCGAATGTTTCCATCGACTTCAACCATGATAGCCATTCATCCGTCTTCGCTTTGGATCAAACCAAGGTTATGGATGGCGGACTGGTGCGGATTTTGACCTGGTATGACAATGAATGGGGCTTTTCCAGCCGCATGTCAGACACAGCAATTGCAATGGGCAAACTGATATGAGCAGCACCATCCAATCGATCGAAGATGTAGATGTTGCGGGCAAGCATGTTCTTGTTCGTGCCGATCTCAACGTCCCGCTTAAAAGCGGCGAGATAACAGACTCAACCCGCATAGACCGGTTTTTGCCAACCGCCAAAGGCCTGATTGCGCGCGGAGCCCGTGTGGTAATCATGTCTCACCTTGGTCGCCCGGATGGCGAAGCAAACCCGACATTTTCCCTGGCGCCAATTGCCAGGGAACTTGCCGTAAAACTTGGTCAGGATGTAAAGTTTACCAATGATTGCGTCGGTCAAACGGCGGAATCATTGGTTCACGAAATGAAAAATGGTGATGTTATATTGTTGGAAAACTTGCGTTTCCACAAGGCTGAAACCGAAAATGATGACACGTTTGCCACAAGGCTTTCAATCCTTGCTGACATCTATGTAAATGACGCCTTTTCGACGGCGCATCGGGCCCATGCATCAACCGATGCCATCACCCGTAAATTGCCGTCCTATGCAGGTCCATCCCTGATGGCTGAAATCAACGCGCTGTCATCCGCGCTCACCACACCGGAAAAACCGGTTGCAGCCCTGGTTGGCGGTGCGAAGGTTTCCTCCAAAATTGGTGTGCTTGAATACCTGGTTCCAAAAATGGATAAGTTGATCATCGGTGGTGGCATGGCCAACACTTTTCTGGCGGCCCTTGGCTATAATGTTGGTAAATCCCTTTGCGAAATGGATGCGCTGGATACAGCCAGAAAAATTATGGATACCGCAAAAGCCAGCGGTTGTGAATTGATATTGCCGGAAGATGTTGTTGTTGCAAAAGAGTTTGCAGCGGGAGCGGAAAACCACACAGTACCAATTGATGCAATTCCTGATGATGCAATGGCACTTGATGTCGGAGCAAAGTCTGAAGCCACAACTATTGAAGCATTGAAATCCTGCAAGACGTTGCTTTGGAACGGCCCGCTTGGTGCATTTGAAATTGAACCATTTGGCCATGGAACATTTGCCGTTGCGAAAGCCGCTGCAGAACTAACCAAACAGGGTAAACTCATCACAGTAGCCGGGGGCGGCGACACGGCTGCAGCACTCAATGCTGCAGGCGTATCTGATGATTTTACTTATCTTTCAACCGCCGGTGGCGCTTTTCTGGAATGGCTGGAAGGCCGTGAATTGCCAGGCGTTGCCGCACTCGAAAATCAATCAAAAACGGAGGCCGCATAATGGCTCTAATTACTCTTCGCCAATTGCTGGATCATGCCGCTGAAAATGACTACGGCGTTCCTGCATTTAACATCAATAACATGGAGCAGGGCCTGGCCATCATGAAAGGGGCTGCAAAATGCGATTCCCCCGTTATCATGCAGGCATCCCGTGGTGCACGCTCATATGCTGGCGACATCATGTTGCGTCATATGATCCAGGCGCTCAGCGAAATGTATCCGCATATTCCGATTTGCATGCATCAAGACCACGGCAATAACGAGGCCACTTGTAATTCTGCAATTCGCCACGGCTTCACATCTGTAATGATGGATGGATCACTCGAAGCAGATATGAAAACCCCGGCTTCTTACGAATACAATGTGGAAATCACCGAACGTGTTGCCCGCATGGCCCATTGGGTTGGAGCATCCGTTGAAGGTGAGTTGGGTATTCTTGGGTCACTTGAAACCGGTGAAGCCGCAGAAGAAGATGGTTCAGGCGCAGTTGGCAAACTGTCAATGGACGATCTTTTGACCGATCCCGATCAGGCTGTTGATTTTGTGAAAAGAACCAAGGTTGATGCACTGGCAATTGCTTGCGGCACATCACATGGCGCTTACAAATTTTCGCGCAAACCCGACGGCGAAATTCTGGCCATGAACCAGATTGCCGCCATTCACGCCAATTTACCCAACACTCACCTTGTGATGCACGGCTCATCATCTGTGCCGCAATATTTGCAGGATTTGATCAACGAATCTGGTGGTGAAATGCCTCAAACTTATGGTGTGCCTGTCGAGGAAATCGAAAAAGGCATAAAAATGGGCGTGCGCAAAGTCAATATTGATACTGACAACCGCATGGCAATTACTGGTCAGTTCCGCAAGGTAGCAAAAGAAAAGCCAACCGAATTTGACCCACGCAAATTCCTTATTCCAGCAATGGAAGAAATGGAAAAACTGGTTCTGGACCGCTTTGAGCGTTTCGGCACCGCTGGAAACGCCTCTAAAATTACTGTCATCCCAATGGATGACATGGCGGCGCGTTACGTAGATGGCACACTTGACCCGCAAGTTGCTCCAGCAAAAGCAGCCTGAATTGAGGCCTTGTTTATAAAATCGCCATGCATCCAAAAAGTGGGAACCGGTTTTTGGATAAGTGCATGGACAGAAAAGAATTGCTCAACAAACCATCCGGTTCGGTGAATTGGGTATAATTGGAAGGAATATCAAATGAATGACCAAACGAAACCTGGCAAGAAGTACAAAGCAGGTGTAACCGATTACCGCGATAATTATTGGGAACCTGATTATGTCCCGAAAGATAGCGATATTCTCGCATGTTTTAAAGTGACACCTCAACCTGGTTTGCCACGCGAGGAAGTGGCTGCTGCTGTTGCTGCTGAATCATCCACCGGCACCTGGACCACAGTGTGGACGGATCTTTTGACCGATCTTGATTATTACAAGGGTCGCGCCTATGCGATCGAAGATGTGCCGGGCGATGATGAGAGCTATTATGCATTCATCGCTTATCCAATGGGTCTGTTTGAAGAAGGTTCTGTGGTCAATGTGTTCACTTCGTTGGTGGGTAATGTGTTTGGCTTTAAAGCCCTTCGTGCCCTGCGTCTTGAAGATGTGCGTTTCCCGCTTTGGTTCGTTACCGGCTGTGCCGGCCCGCCACATGGCATTCAGGTTGAACGCGACAAACTGAACAAATATGGTCGCCCACTGCTTGGCTGTACTATTAAGCCAAAACTTGGCCTTTCAGCCAAAAACTATGGCCGTGCCTGTTATGAGGGCCTGCGTGGTGGTCTTGATTTCACCAAGGATGATGAAAACATTAACTCACAGCCTTTCATGCGCTGGCGTGATCGTTTCCAGTTTGTTCAGGAAGCCATTGAAAAAGCCCAGGCAGAGACCGGCGAGGTCAAGGGTCACTATATGAATGTGACCGCGCCTGATGTGGAAGAAATGTTTAAACGCGCCGAATTCGCCAAGGAACTTGGCACTCCAATCATTATGAGTGACTATCTGACCATTGGTTGGGCCGCACAAAATTCGCTTTCCAAATGGTGCCGCGACAACGGTATATTGTTGCATGTTCACCGGGCCATGCATGGGGTGATAGACCGCCATCCAAAACATGGCATCAACTTCCGAGTGTTGGCAAAAATGCTGAGACTGCTTGGTGGTGACCACCTGCATTCCGGTACAGTTGTTGGTAAACTGGAAGGTGACCGTGCTGCGACCCTTGGCTGGGTTGACCTGATGCGCGAAAAATTCATCAAGGAAGACCGTTCACGCGGCATCTTCTTCGATCAGGATTGGGGCCAGATGCCTGGCGTTATGCCGGTTGCATCCGGTGGTATTCATGTTTGGCATATGCCAGCACTGGTCAACATCTTTGGCGATGATGCCTGCCTGCAATTTGGTGGCGGAACACTAGGCCATCCTTGGGGCAACGCTGCTGGCGCTGCTGCAAACCGTGTTGCTCTTGAAGCCTGCGTAAAGGCCCGTAACGAGGGGCGTGAACTGGAAAAAGAAGGCAAGGACATCTTGACCGCAGCTGCCAAACACTCACCTGAACTGAAAATCGCCATGGAAACATGGAAAGAGATCAAGTTTGAGTTTGACACCGTCGACAAGTTGGACGTGACCCACAAATAATCGCAATTGGCGGCTTAGGGCCGCCAAATGTAATCGCAACCGGCGGCTTAGGGCCGCCGGGCCAGAAAAGTAATACAAGGATACATATTATGAGTGATGTACAAGATTATAATTCGCGTCTTTCAGACCCAAATAGCCGCAAGATGGAAACTTTTTCTTATCTGCCACAGCTGACCGACGCAGAGCTGCGTAAACAGGTTGAATACATTATTGCCAATGGATGGAACCCTGGCATTGAGCACACTGAGCCAGAGCATTCAATGGCAAATTACTGGTACATGTGGAAGCTTCCAATGTTCGGTGAAACGGATGTGGATGTTATTTTCACAGAAATTGAACTGTGCAAGAAAGCCAACCCAAAAAACCATGTTCGGTTGATCGGGTATGATAACTTCAAACAGAGCCAAGGCACTGCAATGGTTGTGCACCGGGCTGAATTTTCAGTCTAGCTAAATTCTGGAGCCGGATTTTCCGGCTCCAGTTCAATTCTAAAATTTGCGAGTTGATCCCTTATGAGTAAAATTGACACCAAACAGTTTTTGGTTACCAAAGAACCATATTATCGTCCTGTATCAGACGAGGTCGAGCGCTATCAGGCTGCATATGATGTGCGTATGCCCGTCATGCTCAAAGGCCCGACTGGCTGCGGCAAATCCCGTTTCGTCGAATATATGGCTTGGAAATTAAATCGCCCGCTGATCACCGTCGCCTGTAATGAGGACATGACCGCCTCTGACCTTATTGGCCGGTTCCTGCTCGATATTAATGGCACCAAATGGCAGGATGGCCCGCTTACCCAGGCCGCCCGCATTGGTGCGATTTGTTATCTTGATGAAGTGGTTGAAGCCCGGCAGGACACGACTGTTGTTATCCATCCGCTGACCGATCACCGTCGGCAATTGCCATTGGAAAAAAAGGGTGAATTGGTTGACGCGCATCCAGATTTTCAACTCGTGATTTCCTACAATCCCGGCTATCAGTCGATGATGAAAGATTTGAAGCAGTCGACCAAACAACGCTTTGGTGCGATGTCTTTTGAATATCCTTCAACTGATGTTGAGACCGAGATCATTGCCCATGAAGCGGGTATAGATACGGATATTGCCAGTCGCCTTGTGCAGGTTGCTCATAGGTCGCGCAATTTGAAAGGTCATGGTTTGGATGAGGGTATGTCGACCCGTTTGCTGATTTATGCAGGTCAATTGATTACCAAAGGCATTGCCGCATCAGCTGCCTGCCAGATGGCATTGGTTGAACCGTTGACCGATGATCCTGATATGCGAGACACTCTGGAAGCTGCGGTAAAAACGTTCTTTCCCGAACAGTCGAAAGCCGCAGAGTAATTACCAATGAAATTCAATCTTGACGATTACCGTGAAGAATTGATCAAGTCGGCACCGGAACTTGCTGATACACTTGATGGCACCTTTCAGGAAGCCGCAAGGGTCATGTCTCCCAATGGGTTGAAAGATTTTTTTGATGGTGCCCGCGCCATAGTTTCGCTAGGTAAGAGCGCACAATTACTGGTCACTTACCTTGATGAAATGCCGCAGGTGGTCAAGGAATGCGGTGAAGATATTATCCGCGATACCCTTGGTGCGGTGCTGAAACTTGCATCAATGGCCTCCGGTGAAGTCCTCATCCTTATGCTGTCGACATTGCCCGGCGCATCACGCCGGTTGGGCGACCCTGATCTTTTGCGTGGCTATTTGACCTTGGTGCACCGATTATCGGCCAAAGCGCCACGCGGCATGCGCCCGATGTTTGGTGTGATCGAAGAACTGTTGTCTAAACTAACCTTGTCAGGTTTGCGCCGTTGGGTGGATTTTGGCGCTGATGCTTATCGTCGGGATTTGCCCAAACAGGCCGATTATTTTGGCCTTGTAAGCGAAGATTCCCGCGCCGTGCTAAAACAGGAGCGACGTGGCACATTGTTCATTGATAGCCAGCGGCGGCTCAACTTCTACCTTCGCGCCTTTTGGGGGCGTAGTTTTTTCCTGCGCCCAAGTGCAGCAGATTATCTGGGCTTTCGTCCTTTCATCGAAGATGGCGCATTGCATTTGCCCGATGCGGTGGATGCTGTCGATGGTGTGGACGGGCTCGACCTTTACCGTGCCATGTGCGCCCATATGGCGGCCCATATTACCCACTCCAGCAAAGGGCTTACCGCACAGGCCCTAAGCCCGGCGCAATTGTTCTTTGTTGGCTTTATCGAAGATGCGCGGGTTGAATATTGCGCTATCGAGCAGTTCCCCGGCCTGCGTGATATGTGGAAATCATTGATACCGCTGTCTCAGACAAAGGCTTATGAGCATGAAACAATGTTTTTGCTTGAAAAGACAGCTATTGCATTGCTCGAACCGGGCGCAAAGACCGGCGATATGGCGGTGGATGCATTGGTAGAGCAATTCCATATCAATATTGAAGAAAACAAGAATGAAATGATGTTCGCGTGGACCTTTGGCATGGAATTATTCAATCTACTTTCAGACCGCCGCGCTGTGCCTTCCTTGCGCATTCTGGAAAGCCTGCGCATTCCCTATCGCGATGATAATCGCTTCGTGTGGGCACAAGATGGTTTTGATTGGGATGATGCAGTTGGTCTCACGGCCTCCAGCGAACAGCAGGTTCGCAAATATGTCAACGTGATGGAAATGGTCAACGAGGTTGAAGTGGAAACCGCTGGCGATGATGCCCAGGAAATATGGGTTCTTTCCAGCGAATTGTTCCCATATGAAGACGAAGGCGTTTCCTACAATGAAATGGAAGGCAAAGAGCCGGTCTCTGACCCTTTTCATTATCCTGAATGGGATTACAAAGTCCAATTGCACCGTCCAAGTTGGGCGACCGTGTTCGAGCGCCGTCAAGGCCGTGGCGAAGTAGAACTCATCGACAAAGTGTTGACCGAGCATAAGGGTGTCAGCCACCGTATTAAACAAATCATCGACCGACTAAGGCCGCAGGGTATTTCCCGCCAGCGACGGTTGGAAGATGGCGATGAACTCGATATAAATGCAGCTGTTGATGCGATAATCATGACCCGAATTGGCATGCAGCCCGATACCCGTATCACCATGCGCAATGTGCTCAACCGCCGCGATCTGGCAGTAGTGATCTTGCTTGATCTGTCAGAATCTACCAATGAAACCGTACGTGGAAGTGAGCGTACCGTGCTTGAACTCACCCGCGATGCTTCCGCTCTTGTGGCCAGCGCTATCAACGGCATCGGCGACCCTTTTGCTATTCATGGCTTTGCCTCCGATGGGCGGCATGATGTCCAGTATTATCGGTTTAAGGATTTTGAGCAACGCCTTGATGATGATGTCAAAAGCCGTATGGCAGGCATGAAAGGCGGGCTATCCACCCGCATGGGGACGGCCATGCGTCACGCCGGACATCATTTGATGCAACGCAGTGAAAAGCACAAATTATTGTTGATTGTGACCGATGGCGAACCCGCCGATATTGATGAACGTGATCCACAATATTTGCGGATGGATGCGAAAAAAGCCACCCAGGAACTGGCCCAGACCGGTATCATGAGTTATTGCCTGACCCTTGATCCGGAAGCTGACCGATATGTCGAGCGTATCTTTGGCGCAAATAATTACACCATCGTTGATCAGGTCGAGCGTTTGCCTGAAAAACTACCCGCACTTTTTGCCAGCTTAACGCGCTAGCAGCACAAAACAAGGACTAAGCAATGCCAAAAGATATTATTATCTCTCCTTCAATTTTGTCCGCCGATTTTG
>Ga0256839_1000820_pt1 | contig 39828 bp, 38 predicted proteins | sample 354166metaG_FD_185968 | JGI IMG/M metagenome (GOLD analysis project Ga0256839, IMG submission 185968) | Hydrothermal vent microbial communities from Mid Atlantic Ridge, Atlantic Ocean - 354-166 | ecosystem: Environmental > Aquatic > Marine > Hydrothermal vents | place: Atlantic Ocean: Mid...
GCTGATGCGGCCCCAGACGTCGTAGCGGTAATGCTGGATGTTGCCTTGGGGGTCGGTTTCTTGTGTTAATTCAGCCTGGGCATTCCAGCGGTAGTGATGGGTGCGACCAGCCGGGTCGGTGGTTTGGGTGATGAGGCCGTTGCGGTCGTAGTTGTGGCGGGTGGTGTTGGGGATGCGACGGTCCGGGTGGTCGGTTTGCATCGGTGGGTGGTGGTCGATGCGGGGGCCGGTTTCTTCGGTGACGAGTCCGTCGCGGTTGATCTCTCGATGCCAGGTGTTGGATTCGGCGTCACTGAAACTGACGACCTGCCCTTTGGCGTAGGCGATTTCGTTAACCTGACCCAGGGCATCTTCGAGGCCGATGTAGCGGTCTTTTTCATCGTAACGATACTGGGTTTTGTGGCCGAGGGGGCTTTAATTCTACCGGGCTATTTAACATATTTAACTACAGCTTCATTTGAAGTCATTTCAAATATTTTTTGCTTTTCATATGAATGATTAAAACCACTATATAATATTGAATAGGTATGTTCCCCCTGCTGAAATTTATACCAGTCATTCAAAGCTACGGACGCTTTTACCGATGCACCTGCTTTTAATTCAACGAAATCATTTTTATTGAACCTTCGTTTAATCTGTATCCCACTGTAATCAAGTAAAACACCATTTTTATCAGCAATTTTGAACAAATTGTTAATCGGCTCATCAGCTAAATATGCGGTATATTTATCCAGAAAAACTGAATGCGTAGATATATTTTGGAACACTAAAATTGCTATTAAATCGCCATTCTGCAACTCTGTTTCCAGTGTTACAGCAACTGGATTTGTATTCATATTCATTCTCCTATTGGGGTCGGGAAAAGAGGCATTGTTACAACTTAAAACTATAAAAGCACACAAGACAACAATAATTTTATTTAGCATTTTCAAGATAAAATTCGAAATTGTCCGCATTGTCAATCGCTTTATCTGGGTTTATTTTTGCTAATTCTTTTGAGTCTTCTGTCCCGTATGCATGATCATCAGTGCCACCAATGTCGGTAAAATGTGACATTTCATGTGAAAGAATTCCCGCTTGAGAATCTACCCCCTTCATTGATGCACTCCAAAATGGGTTACCTAAATTAATATAGTACTCTTTATCACTAGGGTTTACATAAGCATAGGCATCCTGATATTTAGGTGATGCTGGTCGAAACTTATCTATCTTGTAGGTTTTATTCATTTCCAATATTTTATCAATTCGCTGTTTAATTATTTCCTTATCCGATTCATTTGTAGACCCAAACCATGTTTTAAAATTAGTTTGAGCATTCAAATCCCATTCATCAAGCTCTTGTTTCTTCGCTTCAAGCATTACTTGCTGCTCTTTCAGTGCTTGATCTAATATTTTATTGGCATCTTCATCATTTATAGGGAACCCCCTCTCATTTCCATTATCTGATTTATCACTTTCTTTGCGCCTTTCTGCTGCGCTTTTGCCCACCCGCGCGGGTGGCACATATCCCGGAAATTCATGCGGCCCCAAGGTATAGATCTTGTTGTCTGGTGGTAAATATTCGACTTTTTCGCGGGCTTTGGGGACGAGGTGGTGATTGCGATCTTTTTCCGGAATCCAGGTGCTGGTGCGATAGAAGGCCAGTTTGCCGGTATGCAGTAATTCAATCACGCGGGCTTTGCCGGCTTCCGGGGTATAGCTTTTTCCGTCTAACGTGTGGGTATTTTTTTCTGCCTGGGAAAGCGAATCCATGTCCCGCAGAATGGTAAACCAGGTGGGGCCAAAACCACCGTACCGAAGAAAGACAAAGTCATCGATAAAGTCTTCAAGCGCTTTTCTGTCCGGAAAGGCATGGCGCCATATGCCGTACTCGGCCTGGAAACGGATGATTTCAGCCTTGGTGACGGGGTGGCAAATACCATAGACATGGCCGCTGGTATTGTTATACCCGCCCCGGGTTTCCAGGTCTCTTTGCTTTTTCCAACTCTCCGATAGTGTAAAATCCATCTAAGGCTTTTCCCCGGTGATATTATTCCGCATTTTGACGGATTATACCGGTTTTGATCATTTATCCTTAATTTGATGGGGCCAGAGAGTGTGAAAATTAACGCGACTTCCAGCGTGTGACGTTCGATGTTGTTAAGCGTGACTAAAAAATGCTCCGCACGAACAAGTTAATGCATATTTAACGCAGAGACTGCGAAGTGTTGCATTTTTCATTGCCATTACAGCATCTACCTTCGAGGTTCACACCTTCCTTGGTAGTGTCAATATTGGCGGTATAGCCCGTATGCCAGAGGGCGGTCATGACATTTAAAAAGGGGTTAAAAAACACGCTTTGCATGGAGTGGCGGGGCAATTAGTCCAGCAAGGCGATGGCTTTGATCTGTGCGAAGACGGGTTTGCCGGGCTCAAGTGCCAGTGCGACGGCAGATTTTCGGGTGATGCGGGCAAGTAATGGCACGCCGTTGGCGTCGAGCTGTACCAGTAGTTGTGCGCCAGCGCCAGGTTGTCGTGTGTTTTCCGCGTTCAGTGCGGTCACGGTAACGGGCACGATGTTGAGAATGCTGGTGCCGGTTTGCTGTTCCAGGGTGAGGCTGACATCACGAGCCAGTACCCGCAGGCGTACTGGTTGTCCTTTCGTCAATTCGTTCTCCGGGCCGGGATGCGGCACGCTGAACCGGCCACCGGGAAAGGTCAGTCGGGCAAGATTAAAAGGGGTGTCGTAGCCGGATAGGGTGGCTTCGATAATGGCCGCTGCATCATGGTCATGGGCCAGCGGCAGGTCGGCTCGGGTGAGCATTTCTGCAATGGGCCCACTGGCCTGCACCCGGCCATCGTTGAGTAACACCAGATGGTCGGCCAGGCGTGCCACCTCATCGGCTGCGTGGCTGACGTACAGTATGGGAATATCCAGCTCACCGTGCAGGCGTGCAAAAAAGGGCAGAATTTCCCGTTTGCGCTGCTGATCCAGCGCTGCCAGCGGTTCGTCCATGAGTAATAGTTGTGGGCTGCTGAGCAGGGCGCGGGCGACGGCGACCCGTTGACGTTCTCCGCCGGACAAGCGGGCAGACTGGCGTGGCAGCAGTGTGGCAAGATCCAGCAGGGTGACAATTTGATCAAAATCAAAACGCTGTTTTTCTTTGGGCAGGCGTTTGAGGCCGTATTCCAGGTTTTGGTGGACAGAAAGGTGTTCAAACAGGCTGGCTTCCTGAAACACGTAACCCAGTTGACGTTGATGAGTGGGCAGGCAGCGTGTTTCGTCTTGCCATACAGTATCGCCGATAACAACGCGACCGCGTGCTTTTTTTTCCAGCCCGGCAATGGTTCGTAACAGGGTGGTTTTACCGCAGCCCGAGGGGCCGAACAGGGCGGTGATACCACTGGATGGCACGCAAAAGGTGGCGTCTAGGGTAAAGTCATCACGCTTTAAATGCAGTTGTACGTCAATGGTCATGTGGATGTTAGTCGGTAGCGGCGATTGAGTGTGTAAACCATAAGCAACAAGACAAACGACAGTAACAGCAGGCCGCCGGACAGCAGATGAGCTTGCCCGTATTCCAGGGCTTCAACGTGGTCATAAATTGCGATGGACAGTACTTGGGTTTCGCCGGGAATGTTGCCTCCGATCATCAGTACTACGCCAAATTCTCCCACGGTATGCGCGAAGCCGAGTACCGCCGCAGTGAGGTAACCGGGGCGTGCCAGAGGCAATACGACACTGAAAAATTGATCTAGTGGGCGGGCGCGTAAGGTGGCAGCAACTTCCAGTGGACGGCGACCAATAGCGGCGAAGGCATTTTGCAGGGGTTGCACGACAAACGGCAGTGAATAAAATACCGAGCCGATAACCAGTCCCGTGAAGGTAAATGCCAGGGTATGAATGCCGAGACTTTGCATGAGTGGCCCCAGTGGCCCATTGGGGCCGAGCATGATGAGTAGATAAAATCCCAATACGGTTGGCGGCAGAATCAATGGCAGTGCGACCAGCGCTTCAACGATGACTTTGAAACGAAAACGACTGTGTGTCAGCCACCAAGCCAGGGGTGTGCCCAGCAATAGCAGGATGATGGTGGTCAGTCCGGCCAGTTTAAGCGTGGTCCAGAGGGCAAGAATGTCGGTTTCGGAAAGCATGATGAATTAGATGTTAACTGTCGGCGAATGGCAACCCGGCCTGGTAGGTCTGTCGATTAGTAGGGTCAAAATCATCAGGGTATTCAGACCCACTTATCTTTATTGTCAGGTTAACGGTGCATAATTTACTGCCATATTGTTCATTCTGGCTGCCTTCTATTCTTCCGTCAAAGGAAAGGGTGCGATATACAGATAGTCTGGCAATATTATCTGGTGTTGACATTATTGACGGTGATGAAACTATTTGTTGGATATGGTACATAGGGATTTCAAGTCACATTGTTGGCCTGTTTGTAAAGGCAACATTATCCATTGTTGGAAAAGCGAAAACATTAACGAATAGATATCAGCGTGGAGTTATATGCCCGTAGCGATTTTAGGCATCACTGCACGCTCTTTTTATCCCATGGCGACGTTGAAACTCTTTGCGATAGAACGATGATTACTTGTATTTCGTCTTACCATGAAACAAATATGAGGCACAGTGACACCTAAATCTCAAACGTCGCCGGTATATTTTCTGTGAAAATACATATGCAGCATGGAATACAAATAAATTCTGCACCCGTTATTAAATAGTGATAGAGAAAAACGTAATGAAAATTATTTTTTTATCATTATTTTTGATATGTTCCCAAGGGTGTGGTGAATATTTAGTTTCATCTGATTCGCATCAGCTCAAAGAAGATCAATTTAAAGGTTATTATATAGTTGGACATGAGGTGAATAGCTTTCAGCCCTGTCAGCAAAAGAAAGTTTATTGGGTAACCGCATCGGAAAAAGATCTTGTTTTTTTGAAAAACGCATATATGCAATATGCATCTGAGTCTTATGATCGTGTTTTATTAGAAATAGAAGGCAGGTACCTTCAAAAAGCTGATGATGGCTTTGCTATGGATTATGATGGTGTAATATTTATTACAAAGTTTATTCAAATGAAAAGCAAGCTGGGTGCTGTTTGTGATTAACACTCGAAGGAAAAAGGAATAGAGGAATGGTATTTTGATTAACGGGTCAAGGTCATGATGGTATTTCGGTTTACTTACCCTTACCGTCAGGTTAATAGTGTTCAACTTGCTGTTGTATTGCTGATTCTGGCTGTTTTGTATTCTTCGGTTTCTGTCGCAGACTCAATGAGGTGTGGCACTCGTTTGGTGACAACAGGGGATAGCAAAGCAGAAGTGTTGGTGAGGTGTGGAACTCCGGACTGGCGTGACCGGTGGTCGGAAAAAGTGATCGAAGATTTTGCCGGATTGCACGAGCGGCGTGTTTCTCTGGAGCGTGAGCAGTGGATTTATAATTTTGGGCCACAAAGTTTTTTGCGTTTCCTCGTATTTGAAAATGGCAAGCTCACGGCGATTACCACTGGGAGCTATGGTTATCGCAAAGACAGTCAGTTACCTACCCGTTGTGATACTGACATATTGGGCACCGGGTTAAGTCAGTATGAGGTGTTGCAGCGCTGTGGCGAACCATTTTTCAAGGACTCTCGGAACGAAGAAGTATTTAGTGCCATTTCCGGAAAAAACCGTCGCTTGGTGGAGCGCCGTATTGATGAGTGGACATACAATCTTGGCCCAACCCATTTTATGCGTATTTTAACGTTTACTAATGGTCGTCTGGAAGTGATCAGTTCCGGTAGTAAGGGTTTTTGATTTCTGTGCTCGCGTCATTTTGCGGGGTAAAAAATGAGTGGGGCAGGGCGTTAAAATGATTGTTAACCTCTCCTTAACGTCGTGACTCAACAATTTCGCGTACTTCGCTGTCGGTTAGCACTATCGGGTTGGTGCGCATGCTCCCACCACGGCAATTGGCGACGATGTTGTCTACGTCCGATGCCTCAACACCATAGTGGCCTAGTCGTGGAAGCCTGAGTCGTTGAGTCCACTCATGCAGTGTGACTGTTAACGCTTCCTGTGCCTGCGAATCTGTGAGTTCTGGGCCAGGGTTCAGTAAACGACCAAGCCGCGCATATTTTTTAAGTGCGGGGCTCTCCGGTTGGCGCTGGTGCAGGCTGCGAATATTTCCTTCGGTGGCCGCTGCGAGCAGTGTGCCGCAGACAATGCCATGAGGAATGGGGAAGTAGGCACCCAGTGGTGATGCCAGACCATGCACTGATCCCAGTCCTACCTGTGCCAGGGTAATGCCGGAAATGAGCGCGCCATAAGCGATGCCTGCCCGGCCTTGTCTGGCGGCTTCGCTATCGCCACCTTCCCAGGCTGCAAAAAAATGTTGAACCATGGCTTCCAGGCCACTCCATGCCAAGGCATCGGTTAGCGGGTTTGCACGACACGATAGGTACGATTCCAATAGCTGGGTGAAAGCGTCCATGCCGTTAGCGGCAATGAGTGCCGGGGGGCAGGAGGCCAGTAGCAGAGGATCGACAATGGCAATTTCGGCTACTAGGTCGGGATGACGAAACGATTTCTTGAAACCATTGGATCCTTGCACACTGAGCACTGCGTTCATGGTGGCTTCACTGCCTGTGCCAGCGGTAGTGGGTACTGCAATAAGAGGTGTGGCAGGGCCGGTATATTCAAGTCCTTTACCAACACCTTCCAGGTAATCCATGACTGTGTTTCCTTGTGGTAGGAGTCCGGCAATGGCTTTGGCTGCATCCAATACGCTGCCGCCGCCGATTGCCAGGACGCAGTCGATCCCGGTCTGGTGAAATTGCGCCACAATTTTGTCTACCTGCTGTGGTGATGGTTCTCCGTCGATGATGACGTTGTTCCACTGCAATTCTGCGGCTTTTAATGCATCTCGAAGTTGTGACCAGTAGGGCGTTGCACAGAAAGAGACAGCGCCGATAACCAGAAGTATTTGGCGGCCATAGGTCGCTGCGAGGGATGGCAGTTGTTGGTGAGTATTTTCACCAAAAATAATCCGTGGCAGACGCACGGTGGAAAATGCATTGAGTTCCATCGATTCAGGTCTCCGGGAATAATCCAACATAGTGTACCCCTTCGCGCGGTGACGCCATCCAGTCGGCAACCGTTTCCCGCCATGTGAGGTAGTGTGCGGTTTCTTTGTGTGCCGCTGCGGCATCGACGTTACGATAGGCTTCGTAAAGGATGAATTGGTTGGGGTTATTTGCCATTTGCAGTATGTCAAAGCGCAAGTTTCCGGGTTCTTGCACGGATGCTTCATGATTCAGTTGTGTTGCTGTAATAAAATCGCCAATGTGCGCGGTTTTGACGTTGACTGTAACCAGTGTGGTATGCATGAATTATTCTCCTGTTTTTTTATACAGAATTTATGGTGGTGTGCGACGCATATGGAGGCATCGGGGAGTTAGAAATATGAGGGGTTCTCTTTTTCTTTATGCCTTATTATTTGTCTTTGGATGGACAGGTGACGGGTAATAATACGGTGAATGTTGACCCGACATTTAGCGTTGAAACCACTTCCAGACTGCCACCCATCAATTCACAATAATTGCGACTGATGGTTAACCCAAGACCCGTGCCGCCATATCGTCGAGTGTTGCTGGTGTCTACCTGGGAAAAAGGCTGAAAAATATCCTCCAAACGATCCGCAGGGATGCCCACTCCGGTGTCCCGCACTTCGAATGCGAATTGTTCTCGGCCATTATCTGTGCGACGTAAAGTAATGTAAATTTCAATTCGTCCGGATTTAGTAAATTTGGTCGCATTTGAGAGCAGGTTTACGAGCACTTGCTGTAAGCGTTCTCTGTCGGCCCAAATTTTATTCTGGGATGCTTTGCGCGTGATTTGCAAAGTATTACCATGCTGTTCAATCGCCAGCATAATTGTTGCGCGAACGTCTTCCATTAGGTTGTCCAAATCGACCCAGCTCATATTCATGCCAATGTGTTCAGTTTCAATTTCAGACAGGTCAAGAACATCGTCAATGAGGGATAACAGTTGTGTGGCAGCCTGTAATACTTGCTCAAGATAGCTGAGGGTTTCTGTGTCCTGGCGCGCTTGCGCGTCTTCGGTCAGTAAATCGGTGTAGCCCATAATGGCATTTAACGGTGTGCGCAGTTCATGGCTCATGTTGGCAAGAAAATTGGATTTGGTTCGATTGGCTGATAGTGCGGTGTCTCGTGTAACAACCAGTTCGGCATTCATATCTTGCAGGGCCTGCTCAGCAAGCACCCAACGGGTGACATCGGCAATTAGTAGTAGTTGTTCATCACCTGTGGTTTTCATTAATGTGGCTTCGTGAGTAAAGTGATTGCCTGTTGGGCTGGTATCACTGATACGCACGGTATTTCCGGGATTCAGGCGGTTGCGATAGTGCGACCACCACACATCGGGTGTTGTCCAGTCCACAAGAATTTCATGCAGTGTACATCCGAGAGGCATCAGGTCTGTTGATGTTACATAGCCAACTCCAGCTCCCACACTGCTCAGGGCGCGTTCAAGAAGGTCGCGGTGCGTTGCAATGGCGGTTGCAGCCTGGCTTTGTTGTTCACTTTCAAGTCGTAATTGAAAGCTTTGGATAGAGAGTAAGGCGGCTGAGACCATGGGCATGATGCGTTGTGCAATACGGGTATGGCGGGCGGCAAAAAAACCTGTTTCGGCATGGGTGCAAATTAGTACAGCGCTGCTCTCTCCAGCAAAAATAGGAATGTGCAATGCCGAGCGGACACGGCCAAGCAGGGCGGGGGGTTGTTCTGCCCATGCAGGTTGTTTCGAGGTGTCAAAGACCGCTACAGGTTTGCCGCGCAATACCCGTTGTAACGCAGTGTCGATATTCAGCCGAACTCCGGCGAGCGGGTGACCGTCTACGGCCAGTGACGTTAATGCACCCTTATCAACTATAAACAAGGCAGCGATATCAAAATGTAACAATGGCCCCAGCACATCAACAAGAACGGCATAAACGGCCTCAGGGTCTCGTGCCGTTGCCAGACTGCTTACGCCTTTCAGCAGTAAATCACCTTCCCGGCGCCAAGTACGCTCTTGTTTAAGTTGTACTTGAAGCTCGATTAAGCTTTCTCGGAGTTCTTCATTTATTTGTTTCATACTACACAGGGGTGTTACCTAGTAGCAGCACTGAAATCATCAGATTCCCGTGGCGGTTTTCTCCTCCGACAAAGCATCCCTGTTCGCCAAAAGTAAATGAGCCCAGAAAAGGGTGGTTTTCCAAGGCATTATTAAGATGCTCAACCACGTTATCCATTTGATCCTGGACGGTTAACATGCAGCCAGCGCAGTAAATCACTAAGCCGCCTGCGATGTCTCCCGGCTCGATGTCACCGGTTTGCATTGCTGCTCTAGCTACCCGTCCTGCCCGTTCGACCAGACTGTGCCGGGTTCCTTTCATTAACCAAAGCTCATCACCCACTTCAATATTTGAAAACAGGCTCAGACCGCGTTCTGGGGTAATGTGATCCGGGTGGGAGAGTTGGTGATAGTCAGTGCCACTGACGTTGCCGACGACCCGGCCCAGTGGATGCAGTGTGGTCAGGGGCAACACATTTTGTTCGCCTGTTGCAAAGGCATCCTGGAGCACACCACCCGTCCAGTCATTATAAACTTCTGCCGCCGGACGCCCGTCGATTTCATACAGAATACGACCATTGGCACGGGTCACATGGCCTTTTGTTTCTGTTGGTTCATATCCGCTGTGAAACGCAAAATAGAGTTCTGTTGACGGGAATAGCACTGAGACGATAATTGCGTTGAGGTATACGCCAGTTCGGGTCAATTGTGCCCATTGGCCACTCACATCATTGTCAGCAGAACTGCCGCCGACAATGGGTACGCCTGCTCCGATTGCGGTTTCCAGCCCATTAATCACTTTTTCTTCGCAGCCAGGAGGGGTGCTGATCCATATTAGGTCGGGGACTTCGCCGGGGCGTCCGGCATCAGCAAGTGCGGCATCCAGGGCTTGGCAAGCGGCTGTTTCCGGTGATGCAGCAGTGTCCAGGATTGCTTCGCCAACACCATAATCTCCATCAGAATCAGCAATACCGAAGGCAGCAATACCTCGTCCTTCGGCATTGACGACACCACGTTCGGTCATTGCACCGAGACAGGATGTGCTTCCGTGGAAACGTTTGGCTGCGTGATTATTGAATGTTTGCTGCAATTGGGCAATATCGTAACTGACGGATGGCGTAATAACGATCCAGTCAGGGGGGGCACCCAGGCGGGTTGAAAGCTGTTCCCAGAGTTGATCTGCGGCTTCTGTGGGTGACTCAAGTGTTGAGTCGGCGGTTGCAACATGCATGCTGTTCTCCTTTAATTTACAGCAATACGATCAAAAACAAACTTCCTTTGGATCGTTTTATGTGGCGAATGATTTTTTAGTCTGAAATCATTTTATTGTCGGTGCAGGACATTGACAAATGGTTCCCATCATAGAACCTGAATTCCATTATCGTGCAAGTTAACATGATCTAATATCAGGATCATCCATAAACTGCCGTTCGATTAATTATTTAGGGATGCTTAGGAATGGAACACAATAACTTGTACATCTTGCATCTCATCTTCAGCCCGTCTTGGCGCGTTCTTTCATCACAAAAGCTCAAAATAGAACGACTATTCCTGCGCTTTTGTTCAGTCAGAACACACCACTACAGACTAAATCTGAGCGCAATATAGACAAGTTATTGTGTTCCATTCCTTAGCGAGTATCGGTTACCTCACATTATGGTGTGTCATAACCGTGCTGCCGGATGATGTTGCGAGCCACGTCACTTTTAATAAATCGGATGAATTCCCGTGCTTTTGGTGTGTCTTTTATTAACAGGGCCTGTTGGATGACAGGGGTGTATAGGGATTGCGGTGGAACCCAGTAGGAGCCGGTATCAGGCAGTTTGCCATCGGTAAAAATCTGTGCAGCGGCGATAAACCCTAATTGTGCATTGCCGGTTCGGACAAATTGGTAAGCTTGTCCGATGTTTTCACCGCGCACCAGGCGAGATTGTAATTTTTTCCACAGTCCGCGTGCTTGTAAAACTTCGCGGGCAGCGAAGCCATAGGGTGCCAGTCTGGGGTTGGCGATGGCAAGTTTGTGGAAGTCGCCGTTAGTCAGTACATCGCCTTCGCTGGTGATTAGTCTGGCATCAGGGCTCCAGAGTACCAACCGTCCCTGTGCGTAGGTGAAGCGTGTGCCAGATACGGCGAGGCCATTTTTTTCCAGGAGTGCGGGACGGCGTTCATCAGCAGCAAAGAATATCTCAAAAGGCGCACCATGGGTGATTTGCGCATAATGCTTGCCGGTGGAACCAAAAATGAGGTGTACAGCGTGTTGACTTTGTTGCTCAAAATGGTGGGCAAGTGCTGTGGCGGTGCGGTTGAAGTTGGTGGCAACGGCGATGCGTAAGTCAGCCGCCTGGGGTGTTGGAAAACCGCACAACAGAATAAGCGCCATGCCCCATTGAATGGCGAGCGTCAATTTATTGCCGGTATGCCGGGGCGCACCATGTCCTGGGCTGAATTTCAAGACTGTCGCAGGATGATGGGTTTGGTACACTGCGCGTCCTTTGTTGCCTGACTGACAATTCAATTGATTTTCCATTTCCAAATATTACAAGGTATTCATGAATATTGAGTCACGTATTGCTGATGAGCTGGGTGTTCGCCTGATTCAGGTTGAGTCTGCCATTAAATTGCTGGATGAAGGTGCTACGGTGCCATTTATTTCCCGTTATCGCAAAGAGGTTACTGGTGGGCTGGACGATACTCAGTTGCGTAACCTCGAAGACCGGTTGACGTATTTACGAGAGCTGGAAGACCGCCGTGTTGCCGTGCTGAAGAGTATCGAGGAACAGGGCAAACTGACTGAAGCGCTTACGGCGGCTATTAAGGGCGCGGATACCAAGACCCGTCTTGAAGACCTGTATGCACCGTACAAACAAAAGCGCCGTACCAAGGCGCAGATTGCCCGGGAAGCCGGTATTGAGCCGCTGCTGGATGCGATTCTGGCGGATCATGGTATTGATCCACAGGTGCTGGCTGCCGAATACCTTAACGAAGAAGCGGGCTTTGCCGATGCCGCCGCAGTACTTGATGGTGCCCGGCAGATTTTCATGGAGCGTGCTGCGGAAGAGGCGGATCTGGTTGGTAAGCTGCGTGATTACGTGTGGGAAAATGGCCTGATGACCTCAGCGGTGGTGAAAGGCGAGGAGCAAAAGGGCAGCAAATTTGCCGATTATTTTGAGTTTTCCGAGGCGTTGAAAAAAGTGCCGTCGCACCGGGCTCTGGCTTTATATCGAGGGCGCAGTGAAAGCGTGTTGCGCCTGAAGATCGTGGTGCCAGGGCAGGATGATCTGGAATCACCACTGGACCGGGGGATTTGTGAATCCATGGTGGCAGTGCATTTAGGGCTGCGTGATGAAGCCCGTGCGGCAGATTCGTGGCTGGGAGAGTGCGCTCGCTGGGCCTGGCGTATCAAGATCAGTATGCAGATTGAATCTGAACTCAATCTGCGTCTGCGCGAATCGGCGGAAGAGGAAGCCATTCGTGTGTTCGGCGAAAATATGCGCGACCTGTTGCTAGCTGCGCCTGCTGGACAGCGTTGCACCATGGGGCTGGATCCGGGGCTGCGCACCGGCGTCAAGGTGGTGGTGGTGGATGCCACAGGCAAGCTGCTGGAGTACGCCACGATATTTCCTCATGCGCCGAAAAAACAATGGGATCAATCGCTGGCCGTGCTGGGCAAACTGGCGGAAAAACACAGCGTTGATCTTGTCAGTATTGGCAACGGTACCGCCTCGCGAGAGACCGACAAATTGGTGCAGGAGCTGATGAAAAAATACAGCTCGTTACACCTCACCAGCTTGATGGTGAGTGAAGCCGGAGCTTCGGTATACTCGGCCTCTGAACTCGCCGCGCGGGAATTTCCTGAGCTGGACGTGACCTATCGTGGCGCAGTATCCATTGCCCGTCGCTTGCAAGACCCGTTGGCAGAACTGGTGAAAATCGACCCCAAGGCCATCGGTGTCGGCCAGTATCAGCATGACGTGAATCAGACACGACTGGCAAAAAAACTCGAAGCCGTCGTGGAAGACTGTGTGAATGCCGTCGGCGTGGAAATCAACACCGCTTCTGCACCGTTACTGGCGCGAGTCGCCGGATTGTCCGAAACTCTGGCGACCAATATTGTTTTGCACCGCGAAGCCAGTGGCGCGTTTAATAACCGGAAACAATTATTGAAAGTGGCACGCCTCGGGCCAAAAGCCTTTGAACAAGCGGCAGGTTTTTTGCGTATTCGCGGCGGAGACAACCCGTTGGATGCTTCATCTGTACACCCTGAAGCCTATCCTCTGGTGGAAAAAATCATTCAACAAAGCGGGCGAAAAATTACGAATATTATTGGTGACAAACCTTTTTTGAAAGGATTGGCTGCCAATGATTTTGTGGATGAATATTTTGGTGAGCCCACCGTGCGCGACATTTTTGGGGAGCTGGAAAAACCAGGCCGTGACCCACGCCCTGAGTTCAAAACAGCTACCTTTAAAGACGGTATCGAAAAACTGTCTGATCTTGAAGCGGGTATGATATTGGAAGGCGTGGTCACCAATGTGACTAATTTTGGTGCGTTTGTGGATATCGGTGTGCATCAGGATGGTCTGGTGCATGTTTCTGCGCTGGCGGATAAATTTGTTAAAGACCCGCGGGAAGTAGTGAAGGCAGGGCAGGTGGTTAAAGTTAAAGTAATGGAGGTGGATCTGCCACGTAAACGTATTGGCCTCAGTATGCGGTTGACAGATGATGTGCGAGATAAAGCCCAGGATAGTCAACATGACAGATCCAGAGCAGGGAAAACCAAACCTGCAAAACAGCGGTCATCCGGTCAATCATCAAAACCGGCGTTAAGCAAAAATAACGGCAAACAAACCAATAGTGCGATGGCGGATGCCTTTGCAAAATTAAAACAGGGTTAGTACACCGCCAGTAGAGCCACGATTAATTGTGGCTCTATTGTTTGTCAGTGCATTGTTATGGTTGCATCGAGGACAATACCTTGGGGGGTAATGTCAAAAGACTCGACGACTTGCATATCCATTTTTGTCATTCCTTCTATCATGGCCTTGTCCTGTTCGGATATTTCTGCGTCTGTGGTATCCAGGGTTTGTATAAACTCATTAATGAGCTGCATGTATTTTCCAATGTTTATATTAAAGGCAAACATGCCGGTTGCTGCGAGCGGATCATTGACCAGGGTTTGTGAGAGCTGTTCAGCCTTATCTCCGATGTAAACGACAATATGGTTTCCTTTTAATGCCAGCTTAACGCTACCAAGATCAGATGTTGGCAAAGGAAACGGGAAATCTATTGATGTGCCGTCGGCTGGGAGTTCAATGGGAGATGTGTCTTGCTGGAAGTTGGCGGCCATTAACAGCAAGTGCTGAGGATCTTTTGCCGAGATAGTGATAATGGCATCGAGACTGTGAATATCGGGTGAAGCATGTTTTTGCTCGGGGTTTATGGATACATCGATATCCAGCAAGGTTGCTGAAATACCTTGCACACCGGCAATCATGCCGGTCATCATGCTGAGTACCAACGTGGGATTGGCATTGACAAGGTTTTGTTTCATTTCAGCCAAAAACTGGCATTGATATTCTTTTTGTGTGAGCTTTGTGAACATCTGAGTGATGATGGGTGTTAATTCATCGATGTTAAAGCCAAAACCAAAACCAAAGGCGGGTCTGCTTTCGACGTTGTGGACATAGGCGGGGATGAAACCACGCAGTTGTTGTAGTTTTTGCATGAAGGCTGTGTCGGTGTTTTCAACCAGCATGCGTGCGGCCATTTTCATGGGTTTTTTCTTTAGATCGAATTCTGTATAGCCGAAGACGGTACGTGGCCACATCTGGGTGAATGTCAGAAGTTCGGCGCGACACGCTGTTGTTTGTATGTCAGTCAGCGGGTTTTTTACTGATGGCTCATTGTGTGCAGTGGATGCGTGTCCGGAATCTTCATCTGTTTGTGCGTTGATGGTTTTGAACAGTGTTTCCAGCATGCGTCCGAATTCGTTACCTTCGGGGGCAGTCAAGCCTTTCATGATTTCTATGTGACTAACATAACCAAGATAAGCTGGATGAAAATCATATTTGGATTTGAGGTCTTGCAATAGTGTTGTGTCAGCCAAGGAGTTTGTCGGTTTCTTTACGCCGAGTACGATATCACGGATTGCCGGGCTTTCCAGGGGTGTCAACAATGTGATTAAGGCGTAGTCGTTGTTTACATTGATGGCAAGTTTAATGTCAAAGGTATCCTGATGATCGTTTTTGAGGGGTGAAAAGCGGTATGTTTTGAATGAGTGTTCACCCTGGGATTCTTGTTCTGGCGTTACCAATGCTGTTGCTTCGGCACTTTTGATAAAGGAATTAAACGCCTTTGTGTCGGCTAGTTTGATGCGCATGACGGGAGTTGTGCCAACAGAATAAAAAATGATATCCAGTTTATCACCGACGCCTAATGTATTTTGTGCTGTTTTTAAATCTTTGAACGCGGTCAAAAATTCCGCGAATAATCCGCTTAACATTCTTGCCGCTGGTGGCATATTTTTGTTATCAGCCAGTTGTTGTTCAATGGATTTTTTGAAGTCTGCGGGTTGCATAAACCCCCGTTGGGTTTCAATGATTTTCAACATGTCGGTGAGTAATGTAGGTTCAAGCCCACCAAAAAAATAGATCGTATCAGCGGGAACATAGCTCAAAATATCGCGCGGTGCACCGTAAGTGGTGTCGTGGCTTGTACTGTTGTTGGGTGCAGTTTCGTTATTTCCCCTTTCATCTAGTATGGATACTACGGTGATGTAAGAAGCGAGTGCCAGTGATGCGGCGATAGCCGCACCCTGAAATAAACGTAGACTGTTCATGGAGGATTCTCTTGTCAGATAGTAAAAATATAATGACTTATTGAATGCTATCGGGTGTGTCGTGATGCATCAAGCATAATTTTCCACATGAATAAGGGGCGGGCAGTTTCGATGTCGGCAAAACGGGTTGAAAACTTAAATCACTCCTTATTTTTTCGCTTAAAAAGGATAGTCTGGAAAACTTAATATTAAGTCTTATATTTTTCCATGCGGCTGCGTACTTTTTTTAGATAGTTTCGCGTTTCTTTTGCGGGCAAATGGGTACGAAAATGCGTGTAAAGTTCATCGGCACTGAGTTTGTTGATTTTATTATAGGCATGCCGACGCCATGAATAGCGACTGGCGTAGCTGCGTTTGGTATAGCGCCCCGAGAAAGCGCGGATAACACTGTTTGAGCCAGCATTGTAAGCAGCAATAGTCGCCAAAGTACGGGCTTCAGGGTCTTTGATTCTTTTGAAATGTTTGTAGTACAACAAATGCAAATAAGCTGTGCCTAATTTGATGTTGTTGTCTGGGTTGTACAGGTATTTCTCTTTGACCACTTTGTCTTTTGCATAGATAAATTTATAGGCATCGCGTGCGCCGGTTCTGGGTACCAGTTGCATTAAACCAAAAGCCGGAATAGGTGATTTTGCTCTGGGATTAAAAGAGCTTTCTGTTTCAATGATGGCAAAAATGAGGGGTGCGGGAATATTATGCTCATGGGCGTAGGTGTGTACACTTTCACTGAATTTTTGCGCGCGAACACGAATGTGATCAGGTACCAGACTGAATTGTGTGCTGACGACTACTCGCTGTTTGCCATCTTTTCCAGTGAGATCTCGGCTTTTCATGGTGGCAGCTATGGCTTTGGAAAATGCTGCCAAATTTTTGAGGGTTAATGGTGAATTGTCAATATTGGCGACTAAGCCTGCTAACACTGCGGATTGTTTGCTGCGCGGTGGTGAAGGGCGTTTGGCTATTTTTATAATGGAACGGTTGTCTGGCCCTTGTTTGATGGTTTTCTTGATGGCAGCTATTAATTTTCGCTGTACGTGTTTCGGGTTTTTTGCAATATTGGGTTTCAACGCCAGTTCAATTTTTACCACGCCTTCATCATATTTTACAATGCTGCGTTCTTTGAAATTGTTGCGATAAGTAACATTATGTTTTGCGCTGGGCATGACGGTTTCTTTTCCCCAGACTGTCGATATTTTTTTCTGGTATTGCTTGAATGCTTTCTGAGTTTTTTCCCCTTGCCTTTTATAAACAGAATTTAACTTTTTATTGTTATCGGTTAATTTTCCATGGCTTATGTCAGGCGCATGATTGGCTGAAATTGATGCTGGAGTCAGCAGTAGGGTGAAAACAAGCAGTGATGTGGTCAGGCGGGAAAACATTATATCCGGGGTCTCGGAAGATCATGAAAATGGAGCAAGGGCCATGCTTCTGTAAAATAGCGTCTGATAATGAAGCGGCTTTAATGGTTAATCGTGGTAATACAGGGTCTTTGTAGTCAGCATGATGTTTGGTGAATATTCCCACCTTTCCATCAGACGCTTGTTGTGTTTGTAGTGTGGATGTAGATTGTGCAGGTCATGCGAGTGACTGTCTTGTGTCGTGGGGATACTCGCAGATCGGGGGCGCGCCTGATTATTGCGTCCTATTCAGCGAGATTGAAACAATTCCTGCACAGCAAGGAGAACGGGAATGGAAAAGCAAATAGAGCGTCAGTCTGTTCGTAAGGTTGAGGCAGACATTGGACAGGATTTTTTGCAAACGACCGAGTTCTTTGACATTAAGAGAGCTGGGCCAAGTGTCAGGCCGCCTGGTGAAACGGTGTTTTTCGATACGGAGGCATCTGCTGTATTGGATATACCGCCCGATATATGTGTGGAAACCGATGGGGGTGTGATTGCAAACCGTATGAGCAATGGCGATGCTTTTTCGCACACCATTCCGTCGGTTATTTTTAGCATTGAGGGGATGGAGGCAACCCAAGCGGTACAGTTTTACCCATTTCCATGCTCGAAAAATACTGTCCATGCTGCAACCGATGATGATGTCGTACCATTGATTGAGCGTAAACATCTTGCTATCCGTGTTTACCCCAGCTTGATCAAACCATGGTGGCAGGCCGCAGGCACTGTGCAAGGTGATGTGTGGTTTAAGCGCATTGATGTTGTGGGTCAACCTTATAGAAAAGCCGTTGTGTTAAACGATTCTACTGCCGGACGGTGTGCAACAGCGATTGACCGGGGTAATGCCAGCCATACATTGAATTTCCGTATCCCAGGTTTTTTCGCGCGTGGAAAACTGGTGGTGTACAGTCGCTGTAAAGTGTTTGTCGCTGGAGAGTGGAAATATACGTCTTGGCATGGCCGTACTTTAACCTTTACGCATGTGCCAGCAGTGCGTATTCGTGCCCATGGCGTGCATTATCACCGTAATGGTATTTTGAAGGCACCACCACCACTGAGTGATTTTATTGCCACCAGTGTGTATTTACGCAAAACCTATCCCATGGCACGTTTCAATTTTCTTTCTTACGATGTGATTCATTTTGCGGGCGATTTGACGGATATTTCCGGCGGTGGTTGTGGCCAAGGCTGGAATGCCTTGTGGAATCAGTTGCGTGCGCTGTACAACGCTTCGGGGCAGGACGCAAGTCATTATGCGTTAATGAAAAAAGGCATTCCTACCGCTTATGGTGGTTGTGGTGGCGGTTATGTCGGTGCCAGCTTTGTGGGTGATGGCAGCATTATGGCGCAAGAATTAGGGCATGGCTTGGGTTGTGGTCATGCTGCTGGTGACGATGTCGGCGGGCCGGATCCGAGCTACCCGCATTACACTGACCCCAGGTCTGCCGTTATTGGTGAGTTCGGTATGGACTACGCCACTGGCAAAGTTTACAAACCATCAGACAACAATGATTTTATGGGTTATTGCGGAAACCCTTGGGTTTCACCTCGCACATATCGGGTGCTGATTAATCGCATTAACCGCCAACCTTCTGCGGTAGCTGTCGTTAGCGAATGCCCAGAAAATCTACGGTACCGGCAGGTGCATCTATATCTTGATTTCCGTGTGAGTGGTAGCGGTGATGTGGATTTGCAGAGCGGTTTTTCCGTGGTGGGTTCAGGTAGCAGCAGTCATGGCGAACCCACCAAACATTCTATTGAATTGCATGATAAAGAGGGTAATGTGCTGTGGGCAAAACGCCTGATGCTGGAAGAGGCTCACCAGCGCCATGAGGATTCCCACATTCAATATTCGGAGGCCATACCCATGCTGAAGGGTGCTGCCAGGTTAGTGTTTAAATGCGGACATGCCGGAGGGCCAATCACCTTCGATATTCCTGAAAAAGCACCGACAATCAGTATCGAGACACTTGGGTTTGATATTGGTGAGATGCAGTCGGGTACTGTGCAGCTCGAATGGGCGGCACAATGTGCTAAAGGAGAGCAAGTGACTTTTATTGTTCGTTACACAAATGATGGAGGTGACAGTTGGCACCCGGTGGTTGTGGCGCTGAGTGAGTTTCAGTATAGGGTGAACCTTGATCAACTGCCGGGTGGTGAAAATTGTCAACTGCAAGTATTGGCTTCCACCCTGCTGCGTACCACCGTGGCGGAAACTGATGTATTTGCAGTGAGTCAGACTCCCGCGCAGGCGATGATTTCGCCCGTGCCGCAGGACGGGCAAACGCAGCAAAGCGAAGTGGTGGAGCTGGCTGGTTGTGCCTATTCACCGGATGGCTGTGCTGACGAAGATGACTGTCGTTGGAACTCCAGTCTGGATGGTGATTTGGGTTGTGGTGAATACCTCATTGCCAATAATTTGACACCAGGTGAGCATATTATCTCGTTTACTGCTCCTGATGGCATGGGAGGCAGCACCCGTGCGGAGTATACCGTGCAGGTGCTGGCGTAGCAGTTGATGACATTACTACCTAAGGAATACTCCGTCAGCTTATTATAGGGCGGTTTGTTTTCTGGGGTGTTTGTCGGCTAGTTGAATCTTTTCCTTCCATTGTTGCGCCTTGTTCAAAATTGCTTGCTGATCCAGCGTAGTCAATTCGCGATTTTTCAACAAATGTTGTCCTGCCACCCATACGTCGCTGACGTGTTCGCGTCCGGCGGCGTAAACCAGTTGTGAAATGGGGTGATAAACAGGTTGAGTTTCCAACGTGCTGAGATTGACGGCGGTGATGTCGGCGGCTTTGCCCGGTTCCAGTGAGCCAGTTTGCGTTTCGAGCCCCAATGCTCTGGCACCGCCAAGAGTCGCCATGTGTAGTGTTTGGGTAGCATTGAGTGCGCTGGCGTCACGGGCGACTACCTTGCCGAGCAGGGCGGCGCTGCGCATTTCGCTGAACATGTCCAAGTCGTTGTTGCTGGCAGCGCCGTCGGTGCCAAGGGCGACGTTGACACCCGCGTTCAACAGTTGTTGCACGGGGCAGAAGCCGCTGGCGAGCTTCATGTTGGACTCGGGGCAGTGAACGACATGGGTGCCACGGGTGGCGAGGTGGTTGATTTCTTCGTTGGCAAGTTGAGTCATGTGTACGGCCATGAGCCGAGGTGATACTAAACCCAGTGTTTCCAAACGTTCCAGTGGGCGTTGGCCGGTATTGTTCTGTGCCTCTGCTACTTCATGTGCGGTTTCGTGCAGGTGCATATGGATGGGGATGTCCATTTCTTCGGCGAAGGTGATGATACGTTGCAATGGTTCATCGGATACGGTGTATGGCGCATGTGGTGCGAAGGCTGTGGTAATAAGGGGGTTATGGCGAAAATGGTCGTGTACTTCGATGCCTTTGCTTAGGTATTCGTTGGCATTGGCGGCCCACACAGTGGGGAAGTCAATGACAATGAGCCCCACTACGGCGCGTATGCCTGCGTTGTCTGCCACGCGGGCGGCTTCATCAGGAAAAAAATACATGTCATTGAAACAGGTGGTGCCACCGCGCAGCATTTCGGCGATGGCCAGTTGTGTGCCGTCAGCGACGAATTCGGGGTTGATCCATTTTTCTTCCGCTGGCCAGATGTGATTTTGCAGCCATTCCATCAGTGGCAGGTCGTCGGCTAAGCCACGAAACAATGACATGGCAGCGTGGGTGTGGGCGTTGATTAGGCCAGGGATGAGGGCGTGTTCATCAAGGTGATGCTCCATGTCGGCGGTATATTTTTGTTTGGCTTTGTTGCTGGGCAGTAATTCCAGAATGCAGTCTTCGTGTACGGCAATGCTGTGGTGCTCCAGTACTTGGCCAGAGGGTTGCACGGGAATGATCCAGCGGGAGTGGATCAGAGTGTCGATTGCTTGAGGGGTATTTTTCATGGGCAGACGATAGCGTTTGCCCTGGTGGGCTGCAAGTTTGCGTTAATACATTGATTGGCCGGTTGACGGTAGTTGTCGAACGAGGTTTCTAATACAGTGGTAGGCTGACGGTTAATGATTTTCATCTCAAGGGGCGCGAAGGAACGAAAAAAAAGAATTTGTTTCCCTTGGCAGGTCTTTGCTTCCTTTGTAATTAGCTCACATTTAACAGGATTTTTTGACAATGCCACAAGTTGATACTGTTCAGGCTGTTCGTTGGGAAAATAAACAATTACAGTTATTGGATCAGCGTTTGCTGCCACACAAAACGGTGTATCTGGAGCTTGACGAAGTGGCTGGGGTGGCTGTGGCAATTCGCGATATGGTGGTGCGTGGTGCGCCAGCGATTGGTATTACTGCCGCTTACGGTATTGTGCTGGCGGCACGGGTGCGTTTTGCCGAGTCTCCAGCAGACTGGAAAATGCTGATTGAAACGGATTTGCAGGCTCTCTCGCAATCGCGCCCTACCGCAGTGAATTTGTTTTGGGCGATTGAGCGCATGCGCGGTGTGATCACTAGGTTGCAAGGTGATCCCGAATCTACGTTGCTGGCCGAGGCAAAAAAAATTCATGAAAATGATATCGCTGCTTGTCGTCGTATGGGTGAACTGGGTGCAGGGCTTATCAAGCAGTCCTGCGCTATTCTTACTCATTGCAACGCTGGGGCGTTGGCTACTGGCGGTTATGGTACGGCGTTGGGCGTGGTGCGCGCTGGCTTTGCCTCAGGTAAAGTCACTCATGTTTATGCGGATGAAACCCGCCCCTGGATGCAGGGTGCGCGACTTACCGCCTGGGAAATGGTGCAGGAAAATATTCCGGTTACCTTACAGGTCGAAGGCGCAGCGGCGTATTTGATGCAGCAGGGTAAAGTCGATTGGGTGATCGTTGGTTCAGACCGCATTGCCGCCAATGGCGATGTGGCTAACAAAATCGGTACTTACGGTCTGGCTATATTGGCAAGGCACCATGGGGTGAAATTTATGGTGGTTGCGCCAACCTCAACGGTGGACATGAATATTGCCCGTGGCGAGGATATTCCTATTGAAGAACGTCTTTCCAACGAGGTGTTATCCTTGGCAGGCCAACCTGTTGCCGCTGCGGGCGCGGTTGCCTGGAACCCGGCTTTTGACGTAACTCCTGCAGCATTGGTGGATGTTATTGTTACCGAATGTGGTGTGGTGCTGGCACCGGATGCTGGGAAGATGGCTGTCATGATGGAAAACAGTCATTCGATTTTGCCGTCTCTATGACAAAATCCGCCGAAGCGATATACTGCGGCGTGCGTGAAACTTGTTCATAAACTGTTGCAGGAAGCATTTTTCATTAATGCTTATGTTTTGTAAGTGATCATGTTTGCGCAGCACACCAAAAGTAGGCGCTTTAGGCGAGATATTGATTTGTAGCGACCTTAAAATTTGAGTGCAATTCTTCATTGTGATTGCCGAAAATTTAAAATGACGACTTGGGTCAAGAACTTGTGCTGAGTGAGTATGGATACTTGCAGGATTTAGGTCATAGTCACTCACCGTTCTGTTTGCCTTGATTAACATCCATTGTGCTTGGGTGGATGATGAGCCATCACTCGATGAAACGTATCATGGAGGCTCTATGGCGGTGCTTGTTCAGCACATGAAAAGCGGATACGAATTTTCCCAGGTGTTTAGCGGCCGGACAACCTGTCAGGGATCAGAGTGAATTCGGTCACTGGTATTCAATTATCGGATTAAAATTATGACTTCAAATAATACGGCTGGTGTTGCGCCGGTCATTACCATTGATGGCCCTACCGCTTCGGGTAAGGGCACCATCGCTCGTTTGCTGGCTCAGCGTTTAGGTTGGCTCATCCTCGATAGCGGTGCGTTGTACCGGTTGGTGGCACTGGCGGCGGAAAAGCACAGCATTGCCCTGGATGATGTTGAGTCATTGCAACCCTTGGCAGCACACCTGGATGTGGAATTCGTGACTGATGAGAGTGCTGAGGAAATGGTGGTGCTGCTGGAAGGGGAGGACGTCACTCTGGAATTGCGCACCGAGACCTGCGGTAATGGGGCCTCGAAAGTGGCAGCTTTGCCGACAGTGCGTGCGGCGTTACTGGAGCGTCAGCGGGCCTTTCAGCAACCTCCTGGTTTGATTGCCGATGGTCGTGATATGGGTACAGTGGTGTTTCCTCGGGCGGTGGTGAAAATCTTTCTCACTGCTGGTGCTGAGGAGCGTGCGCGAAGACGCTATAACCAGTTGAAAGACAAGGGGTTAGGTGTTACGATGCGCAGCCTTTTGGAAGAGATTGCGGAGCGCGATGAACGTGACAGTAATCGTGCGGCTTCGCCATTGGTGCCTGCCGAGGATGCGGTGGTGCTGGATACGTCGGATTTGGGAATTGACGAGGTAGTCGATCATCTCTGGAATCTGTGTCAGGTGCGTCTAAACTAGAAGCCTGTTCGATAGGCTCCGGGGCAGATTGTTTAACGCTGCTTTTGATGGGTGTTTATTTGAGTAGTATTGGGTACCGTTCGCCATTTCAGGTGAAACGTGGGCGGTTAAATTCATAAACCAGCTGCTGTTCGCTGTCTCGTGGTGAGGCAGATTGAGTCGCCAGCCTTTGATAATACGGCGTTTGTTGCTGTTCGTGCCTTCAGGTTTAGTGTTCGGGCGCAGGCAGATAGACAACGTCAAGGAAGTGAATAATGAGCGAAAGCTTTGCAGAAATGTTTGAAGAAAGCCTTGCCCAGACTGAGATGCGTCAGGGTGCCCTCCTCAATGGTGTTGTGGTCGAAGTGACTCCCGATATGGTTGTGGTCAATGCTGGGCTGAAGTCTGAAGGTGCTATCCCTGTTGATGAATTTCGCAATGAAAAAGGCGAAATCACAGTGGTTGCAGGTGATGATGTCGAAGTGGTTCTGGAATATGTGGAAGACGGTTACGGTGAAACCCGTCTGTCCCGTGAAAAAGCAATTCGTGCCCACTCTTGGCGCAAATTGGAGGATGCTTTCAGCAAGAGCGAAAGTGTTATTGGTATTATCAACGGCAAGGTTAAAGGTGGTTTTACTGTCGAAATCGACACCATTCGCGCTTTCCTGCCGGGTTCCCTGGTGGATGTGCGCCCTGTTCGTGATACCACGTATCTTGAAGGCAAAGAGCTGGAATTCAAAGTTATCAAGCTGGATCAGAAACGCAACAACGTGGTGGTTTCACGTCGTGCAGTGGTGGAAGCCGAATCTTCTGAAGAACGCGATGCATTGATCGAAAGCTTGGCCGAAGGCCAGACCCTCAAGGGTATTGTGAAAAACTTGACCGATTACGGTGCATTTATCGATTTGGGTGGTATTGATGGGCTGCTGCATATTACCGATATGTCCTGGAAGCGTATCAAGCATCCCAGCGAGATTGTCGAAGTGGGTGCTGAGATTGATGTCAAAGTGCTTAAGTTTGACCGTGAACGTACCCGTGTTTCTTTGGGCCTCAAACAGATGGGCGAAGACCCTTGGGAAGATATCGCCCGTCGTTACCCTGTAGGCTCTCGCTTATTTGGCAAGGTAACCAATCTCACCGACTATGGTTGTTTCGTGGAAGTGGAAGAGGGTGTCGAAGGCTTGGTTCACGTTTCCGAAATGGACTGGACCAACAAAAATATTTCTCCCAGCAAGCTTGTTGATGTGGGTACTGAAGTTGAGGTTGTGGTTCTGGAAATCGACCCCGAGCGTCGTCGTATTTCTCTGGGTATGAAACAGTGTAAAGCTAATCCCTGGGATGAGTTTGCGGCCACGCATAATAAAGGTGATAAAATCTCCGGCACTATCAAGTCGATCACTGATTTTGGTATCTTCATCGGCCTGGACGGCAGTATCGATGGTCTGGTGCATATGTCTGATATTTCTTGGAGTGAGTCAGATGAAGAAGCCATTCGTTCTTACAAGAAAGGTGATGAACTGGAGACAGTGATTCTGGCTATTGATCCGGAGCGTGAACGTATTTCTCTGGGTGTGAAGCAGATGGAACAAGACCCTTTCTCCAATTATTTGGCTGCTCATCCGAAAGGCACCAATGTCACGGGCACTATCACTGAAGTAGATGCCAAAGGTGCGACGGTGGATTTGGGCGATGGCATTGAAGGTTACATTCGTGCCTCGGAAATCGCCCGTGATCGTGTTGAAGACGCACGCACCATGCTCAACGCAGGTGATGAGGTTGAAGCGCGGTTCATCGGCGTTGATCGCAAAAACCGCAATTTGAATCTGTCAGTGAAAGCCAAGGATTCTGCGGAAGAGGTTGAGGCCGTTCAGGATTACAGTCGTCATCAGACAGAATCCACCGGTGGTACTTTGGGTGATCTTCTGAAAGAACAGATGGAAAGCAGTAAAGAAGCTAAATAGGCGGACGTTAAGTAAGTCGATGACTTACTTACAAAAACTGAGCTGAATCGTGGATGGTCTATGCAGCGTGAAGTGTAGATTATCCATGTGACAGCAGGACAGAAATAAGGATTGCTTAGATGACAAAATCAGAGCTAATCGAACGTATCGCACGCAAACAACCGCATTTGCCCTATAAAGATGTGGAGCTGTCGGTAAAAACGCTCATTGAGCAGATGGCAAAAAATCTTTCCACAGGGCAGCGCATTGAGATTCGTGGTTTTGGCAGTTTCTCGTTGCATTTTCGTCCACCACGTATTGGGCGTAATCCGAAAACGGGTGAAGCTGTGGCGCTGTCGGGTAAATATGTCCCGCATTTTAAACCCGGTAAAGAGCTGCGGGAGCGGGTGAATATCAATAAAGATTAATTTGTTGATATGGATGCTGTTGCTGGCTGGTGAGTTGTCAGTCCAGAGATAATTGAAAAAACGGTATTTGCCAAAGCGCGAATGCCGTTTTTTTTTGTGGTACGGTTACGGGTAAAACAGCCTGAAAATGAGAAATCTGTTGAGGCAAACTGCGAGAACCTTGTTATGAGACGAATTATCATTTTTGCCCTGTTGTTATTGGTTACGCTGTTGGGCTTGAGTTTTGCGTTAATGAATGCGGAACCGGTGCAACTGAATTATTATTTTGGCACTTTGCAAGCGCCGCTGTCATTGGTGGTTGTACTTGCCATCATTCTTGGTGCTGGGTTGGGTGTATTGGCATCGTTAGGTGTTGTGTTTAGCCAAAAGCGCGAGCTGGCGAAACTGCGTAGGTCTACCAAAATTGTTGAAGAGGAAGTTTCTAATCTTCGTTCCCTGCCATTGAAAGATGCTCATTGAGCACATGGTTTCCTGACGGTCAGCCCACATGGAACTGGTATTGTTATTTATTTTGCTGCTTGTTGCAGCTGCTTCGGGCTGGTGGCTGGCACGGCGTAATATGTCCCCTTCCTCTGTCTCAGCACATGCTAACCAGGGGTTTTCCGCAGATTATTTCAAGGGGCTGAATCTGTTGCTCAATGAGCAGCCTGACAAGGCTATCGACGTGTTTGTGAAAATGTTACAAGTCGATAATGACACGGTGGAAACCCATCTGGCGTTGGGTAATTTGTTTCGTAGTCGTGGTGAAGGTGATCGTGCTATTCGTATCCACCAAAATCTCATCGCCCGGCCAACGCTGAGTAAAGAGCAGCGAGCTTTGGCTTTGTTTGAACTGGGCCAGGATTATTTGCGTGCCGGTTTTCTGGGGCAGGCAGAGACGCTGTTTTTAGAATTGGTGGAACAGAGTGCATATCGTGCGGAGTCATTAGAAAAGCTGCTGGATATTTACCAGCAGGAAAAAGCATGGGAGAAGGCAATTGATGTAGCGCAGCGTTATGAGCGCCTCACTGGAAAGCGTATGAATTCGGATGTCGCCCACTTTTATTGCGAACTGGGTGATGGTTTTTATGCCAACGGTGAATATAAAGCTGTATTGAAAATGACACGGCGTGCGTTGAACGTTGATCGTCGGTGTGTACGGGCGACGTTGTTGCAGGCCAAGGTGGAAAAGACCAATGGTGATTGCAAGGCGGCTATTAAATCCTTGAAACAGGTGGAGGAGCAAGACCCTGATTTTTTTCCGGAAATTGTTGCTCCTTTGTTAGCGTGTTACCAAAGTCTAGGTAAAAACACTGAGGCTGAGCATTATCTAGGGCATTTGTCAGCAAAATATGGTGGTATTACCCCCTTGTTGGGGCTTGCAGATTTACTGCGCCAACGTGGTAATGAGCGTGAGGCTTCGGAACGTATCGTGAAATCGTTGAGTGAGCGGCCATCTGTGCGTGGGCTGGATCACTTGATTGAGTTGCATCTGGCTGATAGTGAAGGTGTCGCACGAGAAAATTTGTTGATTTTGAAAAGGCTTACCCGGCGGTTATTGGAAGAAAAATTGCCTTACCGTTGTGGTAAATGTGGTTTCAAAGTAAAGGTTTTGCAATGGCATTGTCCAACCTGTAAAGAATGGGCCAGCATCCGACCCGTTCAGGGAGTGATTGGTGAATAGGGTGGCAGTTTCGTCGCGGTTTCGTAAAAATTTCGTCATAAAATAAGTCGATATAATCAAGGTGCCCAAATATGATTGAGTCAAAAAAGGTTGATCCAAAAGTAATTGTTGCACTGGATTTTCCCGATGCTGATGCCGCATTGCATTTAGCGCATGAGCTTGATTCCACTCAATGCCGTGTAAAGGTGGGTAAAGAGTTATTTACTCGCGCAGGGCCTCTTTTGGTTGAGCAGCTACAGCAGCTCGGTTTTGATGTTTTTTTGGATCTTAAATATCACGACATTCCTAATACTACTGCGCGAGCTTGTCGTGCAGCCGCCGAGCTGGGTGTGTGGATGGTCAATGTGCATGCGTTGGGTGGACGTCATATGCTGGAAGCAGCGCGTGAAGCTATCGATAAAACGCTACACCGACCGCTGTTGATTGCGGTCACTATTCTTACCAGTTTGGATGAGAATGAATTGTGCGAGGTGGGGCTGTCCGGTGGCCTTGAAACGAATGTGCTGCGATTGGCGTGTTTGGCTGAGTCTGTGGGGCTGGATGGCGTGGTGTGCTCTCCACAGGAGGTGTCGGCGCTGCGAGACAGAGTCGCCAGTGATTTTCAATTGGTGACCCCTGGCGTGCGTCCGGCCGGGGTTGCGGTGGATGACCAAAAACGTATTACTACCCCGGAAGATGCTATTCGTTTAGGGTCGGATTATCTGGTGGTGGGACGTCCTATTACCCAGGCCGGGAATCCGTTTGAGGCTTTGTTGGATATTAATGAGGCCATTAATGTGGAACGGGCGCGGTAATATCCCCGGTTTATTTGATTGACTGGCAGGTTTTGATTCTCTAGGGTATCTCGCGTTCATACAACATAACTGCAATTTTACAGGAAAGGAGTCTTGACATGTCGTTTGTTTCACGTCGTTTTTCACAGGTTGTTATTTCCAGTTGTTTCGCGTTGGCTTTGCTTATGGTTTCATTTGGTGTGTTTGCGACACCAGTGAATATCAATAGCGCAGATGCCAATACTCTCGCCACGGAACTCAATGGTGTCGGTGCCGCCAAAGCCGCTGCGATTGTTGCTTATCGAGAGAGTAACGGCCCATTCAAACAGCTGGAGGATTTACTTCAGGTCAAGGGTGTAGGTGAGAAAATTCTGGAAAAAAACCGGGCTATCTTGGTGGTTGAGGAAAAAGATTGAATGTCGTTAATTTAAGTTTTTTGGTTTAAATCGGGAGAAAACCCGGGGCCCAGATCATGCGTGCTTGATGAGTGCTTTGGTTTGTAACTTGGTCGGTATTGTTGTCCTGATTTTACGCAGTAAGCGTTTTCACCGGGCAGCGGGTGTTATTTGATTTCTTCAAATGGCACCTGTTGTCCGGTGATTGCGTTAAGCAGTAAGGAAGATTGAGAATTTTTATGCAGGTTTCGTTGGTGAAAAATTATACGATTTGTGGCAAATTTGAGTATAATGGTGAGGCATTGTAGGAAAATACCTACAGCCGAGAAAATAAAAATGTCCACGGATGAAGGCAGAAAAATGAAAAACCCAGATGAAAAGTCCAGAGTTACGCTGATTGTGGAAAGCAAAATTCAAGAAGGCGCTTTTTCTTCGTGTTGAAGGTAGGTGCCCGCATAAGTTTGTTAAATAACTGTTGGAATAACATGCCGTAATGACTAAAAACCTGCCTGTACATGAGCAAAATCTGCTGCCGCATCTCTATGAGAAAGGTTATGAGGATGAAATCAACCTAGTGGATTTGTGGTTGGTGCTGATGAAACATCGCAGGTTGATGGCGGCGGTTGTGGTGTTGTGTGTATTGGCTGGGGTTATGTTTACGCTGTGGGTTCCTGCTAAATACGACTACAGTACGTCCATTGAACTTGGCACACGTTTGGGAGGTGAGGATGTGGTGGTTATTGAGTCGCCGGAAACCCTGTTGGCCAAAATTCAAGAGAGTTATATTCCCTTGGCGCGACAGCAGTATTTTTCTGCGTATCCTGCGGTGGAGAGTGTGGTCGGAGTTGAGGCCCGTATTCCCAAAGGCAGTCAGATTATTGTCTTGAGCAGCCAAGGTTCAGAACGCGATGCTCTAATGCACAAAGCGGTACAACAGACTGTGATTAATATGGTTACGGTCGATCATAGCCGTATCTCTGAAGTGTTGCGCAAAGAGACAGAAATTCTCCAGAGTCAGGCGATGATCAAATTGGAAGAATTGAAAGATGATGCAACGCTGATTCAAGCACGGGAGAAGCGCCTGGAGGATATTTCGGCACTGTTGACTCGTCAGGCCGAAGAGGTACGTGATGACTTGGTGCGTGCCAGAGCGGACCGATCCAATGCCATTAAACAAGCCAAAGACGAGTCACGGGCGTTGACGTTGATGATGCTTGACAGTGGTGTGCAGCAGTATCGTCAGCGGTTGGCGCAAATCGATGAGCGCTTGAAGATCACAGTGGTGGATTCACGGGATACGTTGGTCAGGCAGTTGGCTACTAATCGCCGCGCGCAACTCAGTCAGCAGGACACTATCGCCAAACTGAAAATTCAGCTCGCTAATTTGCATGAAACACGGGCTTTGATGCCGCCTATGCGTTCACTGGAAGCAGCGGGCCCTAGTGGTTCTCTGATTGTTGTGTTGGCGTTGCTGCTGGGGTTGATGTTGGGCGTGTTTGTGGCTTTTTTTGCTGAATTTTTGTCCAAGGTACGTAGACAGAGTCTGGCTACAGCGGATTAATATCATTACTGAGTTGCCAATTCTGCAAGACGCACGCATACTCCCATGAAAAATCAAACGTACTAATTTCAGTCAGTCATCTATTTATGAAAATCCAACCTGTAATTCTTTCCGGCGGCGCTGGTGCTCGCCTCTGGCCATTGTCACGAGAGCAATATCCTAAGCAGTTGCTGGCATTTCAGGGTAAATCTACTCTGCTGCAAAAAACAGTTTTGCGTCTGGAGGGTTTGTCAACATTGGCGGGGCAGCTTGCCGAGCCAATAATCGTTTGTAACGAGCAACATCGTTTTTTGGTGGCTGAGCAACTGCGTGCAATTGGCCATGAGTCTGCTGCAATTTTGCTGGAGCCTGAAGGCAGAAATACTGCACCCGCATTGACGGTGGCGGCGCTTGCTGCACTCAATGGGGATGATGATCCTGTGTTATTGGTGATGCCCGCAGATCATGTGATTGTTGATTCTGATGCTTACCACGCGGCGGTGAAAACGGCGGCTGAGTTGGCGAATGACGGTGCATTGGTGACCTTTGGTATTGTGCCCACTGCACCTGAAACGGGTTTTGGCTATATCCGCAAGGGCAGTCCTATCGGTACTACTCAGTCGTACCGGTTGGATGCCTTCGTGGAAAAGCCTGATGCTGATATGGCGAAGGTTTACGTGGAGTCTGATGAATACTTCTGGAACAGTGGTATGTTCGTGATGCGTGCTTCGGTGTGGATTGAACAACTGACACAATTTCAACCGCAAATGGTAGCTGCCTGTCGGCAATCATTGGAGCAGGCTACCGATGATCTGGATTTTTGTCGGCTTGATGCCGATGCTTTCAGAGCGTGTCCCAATGATTCCATTGATTATGTCGTGATGGAAAGACTGGGCGCGAACGCTGGAGGTGAGTCGCTGGCAGCTGTTGTGCCGCTGGATGCTGGATGGTCAGATTTGGGGGCATGGTCGGCCATTTGGGAGGTGGGTGAATCCTGTGGTGATGGCAACGTCAGTACAGGTGACGTGATGTCGCACAATTGCAGCAACAGCCTGTTTCATTCAGAACACCGATTAGTAGCTGGCGTTGGTCTGAAGGATATTTTGGTCGTGGAAACTGCGGACGCGGTAATGGTGGCGCATAAAGACCATGCCCAGGACGTGAAAAAAATTGTTGAGCAACTTAAAGTTGATAAACGCAGTGAACGCTTGGTGCATCGTCAGGTATATCGTCCCTGGGGTTCCTATGAGGGCATCGATGCGGGGGAGCGTTTTCAGGTGAAGCGCATTGTTGTCAAGCCAGGAGCAGCTCTTTCTTTGCAAATGCACCATCATCGCGCAGAGCATTGGATCGTGGTGAAAGGAACCGCCAGGGTTACCTGCGGTGATAAAGAGTTTCTCTTGTCAGAAAATCAATCAACCTATATTCCCATTGGTGAAAAACATCGGCTGGAGAATCCGGGTACGATGCCGCTGGAGATTATCGAGGTGCAATCCGGTAGTTACCTGGGCGAAGACGATATTGTCCGTTTCGAGGATCGTTACGGTCGAAAAGGGGATGGTCGTGATGAGAATTCTGGACAGTAGCGAGGCTGCGAATTGAAAGGAGAACGATCTACGGGTAAAATGGCCTGCTTTTTTTCTCGTACATCAATTAGTTATTCAGCTAAGGAATACAAACATAATGACGAATTCGCATTTATTTACCTCGGAATCTGTTTCCGAGGGGCATCCGGATAAGGTCGCCGACCAGATTTCTGACGCCATTCTTGATGCCATTTTTGAGCAGGATACTGCGGCTCGCGTGGCTTGTGAAACCATGGTCAATACCGGGATGGTGGTGATTTCCGGTGAAATAACCACTACAGCCTGGGTTGATATTCAGGCTGTAGTACGTGATACCGTGAAGCATATTGGCTACGACAGTTCCGATATGGGTTTCGATTATGCGTCCTGCGCGGTGCTGACTTCCATTGATAAACAGTCTGCTGATATTGCCATGGGTGTGGATGAAACCGATGCGCACGAACAGGGTGCAGGTGATCAGGGCTTGATGTTTGGTTATGCCAGCAATGAGACCGATGTATTGATGCCTGCCCCCGTCACTTACGCTCATCGATTGGTGAAGCGTCAGGCCGAGGTACGCAAAAACGGTACTTTGCCTTGGTTGCGTCCAGACGCAAAGAGTCAGGTGACTTTCCGTTACGAAGATAACAAGCCTGTGGGTATCGATGCTGTCGTGCTTTCTACCCAGCACAGTGAGGATATTAGTACCCCGGCTCTGCGTGAAGCAGTGATGGAGGAGATTATCAAGCCCGTATTGCCAGAAGAATGGTTGACGGCTGACACCAAATATCATATTAATCCCACCGGTCGTTTTGTTATTGGTGGCCCGGTAGGAGATTGTGGTCTTACTGGCCGGAAGATCATTGTTGATACATACGGCGGTATGGCGCGTCATGGTGGTGGTGCTTTCTCTGGTAAAGACCCTTCCAAAGTGGATCGTTCTGCGGCCTATGCGGCTCGTTATGTGGCGAAAAACATTGTTGCAGCGGGGCTGGCTGATCGTTGTGAGATTCAGGTGTCGTATGCCATCGGTGTGGCAGAGCCGACGTCCATCAGTGTCGAGACTTTTGGTACCGGTAAAGTTGACGATAGTCGTATTGTGGAATTAGTGCGCGAATACTTTGATTTGCGAGCGGGCGGTTTGGTGAAAATGCTTGATCTGCTACGTCCTATTTACAGCGCGACGGCGGCATATGGGCACTTTGGTCGTGAAAATGAAGGCTTTCCCTGGGAAGTTACCGATAAGGCGGAAGCCTTGCGCGCTGCCGCAGGGATTTAATGGTTTAAGATTAACGTTTTGGAATTAACGTTTTAAAGCTAACGTTTTAAAAAGATATGAAGTACACATTTCTTGAGGGGCGCTGCAGCGGGATTTCCCGCCAGGCTCAAGGAATGTTCCAACCGATAGAAACGGCGCTCATTCAACTTTATTATAGATTGCATCGAATGCAACATTTGATGCAAAAAGGAGAATGAAATATGAACGCTGTAGTTGATTCCGGATTCACCGATTACAAAGTTGCCGATATTGGTCTGGCCGAATGGGGCCACAAAGAAATTGCTATTGCTGAAATTGAAATGCCGGGTTTGATGGCTCTGCGTGAAGAATTCGGGAAAGAGCAGCCTCTCAAAGGTGCTCGTATCATGGGCAGCCTGCACATGACCATACAGACTGCGGTACTGATCGAAACACTGATAGCCCTGGGTGCCGAAGTGCGCTGGGTATCGTGCAATATTTATTCAACACAGGATCATGCTGCTGCGGCGATTGCAGCCCAGGGCATTCCTGTTTATGCCTGGAAGGGCGAGAGCATCGAAGAATACTGGTGGTGTACCGAACAGGCTTTTAACTGGCCTGACGGCAAATTGCCTAACATGATTCTTGACGACGGCGGTGATGCGACACTGCTGGTACACAAAGGTGTTGAGTTCGAAAAAGCCGGTGCCGTGCCGGATGCCAAAGACGGTGATAACGAAGAATATGTTGCCATTCTCGATGTGTTGCGCCGTAATCTGCCCGCAGATGGTACCAAGTGGCAGAAAATGGCAGAAAGCATTCAGGGTGTGACGGAAGAAACCACCACGGGTGTACATCGTCTTTATCAGATGGTGGAAGCCGGTGAGCTGTTATTCCCGGCAATGAATGTCAACGACTCAGTGACCAAATCCAAGTTCGACAACCTGTACGGTTGTCGTGAGTCTTTGCTGGACGGCATCAAGCGTGCGACAGATGTCATGATTGCTGGCAAGATCTGTGTGGTACTGGGCTACGGTGACGTGGGCAAGGGTTGCGCGCAGGCTTTCCGTGGTATGGGAGCCACCGTGTGGGTGACCGAAATCGACCCTATTTGTGCGCTGCAAGCTGCAATGGAAGGTTACCGCGTAGTGGACATGAACGAGATTGCCAACCAGGGTGATATCTTCGTCACCACCACCGGCAACTTTGATGTTATCGATCACGATCACATGGCGGCGATGAAAAACGAAGCCATTGTCTGCAATATCGGTCACTTTGATTCCGAGATCAATATCGCCTCACTGGAAAAATACGAGTGGGAAGAAATCAAGCCTCAGGTCGATCACGTTACCTTCCCAGATGGTAAAAAAATCATCGTACTGGCCAAAGGCCGTCTGGTGAACCTGGGTTGTGCGACCGGCCATCCCAGCTTTGTCATGTCCGCCTCGTTCACTAACCAGGTGTTGGCGCAAATTGAGTTTTTCGTCAGGGGCGATGATTATAAAAATGAAGTCTATGTATTACCCAAAACCCTGGATGAAAAAGTTGCCCGCCTGCATCTGGAAAAAATCGGTGTAAACCTGACAACGTTGTCGCAAGAACAGGCTGACTACATCAATGTGCCAGTGGAAGGGCCGTACAAGCCTGGGCATTATCGGTATTAGAGGTAATCAATCTTGCCGCTCATCATCATCCGGCTTAGGCTGAAATGATGATGAGCGGTTAATAGGGTTGGTATAATGTTTCCAAAATTGCAGCAGGTGTTGGCAATCCAGCCGGATCTTGAGTTGGCTATCCTTGTGGGTAGCCAGGCGGAGGGGTGTGCTCGTCCTGACAGTGACTGGGACATCGCTATTCAGTGGAAACGCGATATGTCGCTTTTCGATAATCTGGCCAATACTGAAACCTTGCGGCGTTTGTTGGCTGCGACAATAGGGGTTGAAGAAGACCGTATTGATTTGATTGATCTGCCGGGTGCGGGGCTTGCTATGCGTGCCCTGGTTGCTGAAGAGGGTATACCCTTAAGGGGAGAAGACAGCTTGGCCTGGAATCATTTTCTTGGTCGAACATGGCGTGAGCTGGAAGCCTGGGAGTGGGAAAAGCAACATGCGGCTTGATCTTTATCAGGCAGAAACGGCGTGAGTTGCGAAAGAACAGAGCTCCCTCCTTGGTATGGCTCGGCAGCAAGTGCAGGAAGGGCGAGTGCTTTCGCGTCTGGAAGAAAATGGTGTGCTGCATGCGTTACAAATGCTGATCGAGAATGCAATCGGTAAAGCGAAGCAGATTCTGAAGGCAAATGGCGAGCCAGTCCCCGTTTCTGCATACGATGCATTAGCAGCACTTGCTCGCACAGAGGTGATTAACACGGAAAATTTACCCGCATGGAATGCCGCCATTGGCTTGAGAAACCGCATAGTGCATGAATATATGAATATTGATGTAAAGCGTGTCCTTGAGTTTGTACAGGTGGATCAACATCATTTTGTGGTCGATTTTTTGTTGGCCCCAATAAATCCTGAGTCTTAAGTCCAAAAATATGCAATCACAAAAAAATTACAAACCGGCATTCAGTATCGAGTTTTTTCCTCCAAAAACAGAAGAAGGGAGAATCAAACTGTGCAACACACGGGAAGAATTAGCCAAACTCAATCCGGCTTATTTTTCCGTGACCTATGGTGCGGGTGGCAGCACCCAGCAGGGTACGTTGGATACCGTGCTGGACATTAAAAAGGCGGGTATTGATGCCGCGCCACACTTGACCTGCATTGGTTCAACCAAACAGGGTGTGCGTGAACTTTTACAAACCTACATTGATAACGGCATTAATCGTATTGTCGCGCTTCGCGGTGATATGCCATCCGGTACGCATGATATGGGTGAGCTGCGTTATGCGAATGAGCTGGTGGAATTTATTCGGACTGAAACAGGCGATCATTTTCATATCGAGGTGGCAGCCTACCCGGAAATTCATCCTCAGGCCAAAAGCGCCAAGGCTGACTTGGAACACTTCAAGCGTAAGGTCGATGTGGGTGCCAACAGTGCGATTACCCAATACTTCTACAATGCGGATGCCTATTTTCGTTTCGTCGATGATTGTGAAAAAATGGGGCTGGATATCCCTATTGTGCCGGGCATCATGCCCATTACCAATTATAAAAATCTGCTGCGCTTTTCGGATATGTGTGGTGCCGAAATTCCCCGCTGGCTACGTAAACGCCTGGAGGGTTTTGGTGATGACACGGTCTCTCTGTGCGCTTTTGGTCAGGAAGTCGGTACGCAATTGGCTAAAACCCTGCTCGAACAAGGGGCACCGGGCCTGCATTTCTACAGCATGAACCGGGCCGACTCTACGCAGGCCATCTGGCATGAATTGCAGCTGAGTAATTAAGAACATACAGGTAATTTCTACCGGAAAACGCCTGTATTGCAGCGATCAAATGGCTTGCGAACGCTTTGAAGACTATATTTATGTTGCTTATGCGCGACTGAACGAAGAACGACGAGGCATATTGGAAGACATAAAATAGCGTGGCACGGCTTATGGCTGATGATGTACTGTTAAACAAGGCTGCTTCGATTGAGCGTTGTTTACGACGGATTACTGTCGAATATGTTGGGCACGAGGGCGAGCTTGAAACCGACTATACTCGGCAGGATTCCATTGTTCTCAATTTGCAACGGGCCTGCGAGGCTGCAATTGATGTACTAGTCAGAATCAGAACACGCCATCGGCATTCACTCAGCATTATTCCGACATAGCCTGGAATAGTGATATGCTCAGCTAAACTTGACCCCGTTGATCCGTAAAACGTAAAAACGATCCATGCGTCTGACTCCATTTCAAAAAAAGGCCATACAAAGCACAGCGACCGAAGTATTCGGTGCTCAGGCTAAAGTATGGTTGTTTGGTTCTCGCGTTGACGATAGTAAGAGAGGGGGCGATATCGACCTGTTGATCCAGTCTGAAGATGCTCCAGCGCGAGAAATCCTGTTACAAAAAATCCGCTTTCTAACAACGCTAGAAAGACTGCTGGGGGAACGCAGGGTCGATGTTGTCATCGAAACTCCGGACGATCAACGCTCAATTGTACGTATAGCGCACGAAAAAGGGATCCGCTTATGACGGAAAGTCCGGAAATGCTGGCATTGCAGCAGTCCGATGCGACATGTCGTATGCACCAGGAGGCGCTTAACGAAGCTTTGGTCGATCTGGACCTCATTGATTTGACGGAAATGATACTACAAAACCCTTGCAAGGATCATCGCCGGTTATTGGATCAATTTGCCTATCGTTACATACGACTACAGGATGACATGGGAAACAGACTCATGAAATCGGTGTTGCTTGTCATGGGTGAAGATATTGCAGCAATGCCGACTATTGATCGTCTTAACCGCCTGGAACAAATTGGATGGCTGCCGTCTGCAGAGGAATGGATGGAATTACGCAAAATACGCAATGACTTCACTCATGAGTATCCTGAAGCGGTTGAGGAAAGGTTTGTCAGAATCCAGTTGGCAATTCAGTCAGCGCGTAGAATATCTGACTTATTTGACGTGTTTCACAAGAAAATAAAGCAGCGTTTTCCGGAACTGAAAACAGAAGACTGAAAACCGTTATTTTTTCGTTGCAGACCGGTAAATTCTTCTGGCCACCCATTAGGGAGAAGAGCTCGTAACAAGCTACGGGACATTCATTCATAGAGATTAAAGTCAGATTATGCGCTTGTCCACACGTACCCAGAAAATCATCCGTGATACCGCGCAGGAAATTTTTGGTAGCGAAGCAACGGTTATGGTGTTCGGTTCCCGTGTCGATGATCTTGCTCGTGGTGGCGATATCGACCTGCTTGTTCAGTCGGAATCACCGATAGTGCAACGTGAGCGCAAAGCATTAAAGCTTGTGGCAAGGTTGCAGATTCGACTGGGTGATCAACCTATCGACGTGCTGGTGATTGATCCCGAAACAACCCGTCAACCTGTGCATGAAGAGGCGCTGCGCACGGGGGTGAAATTATGAGCGAAAAACTGCCGCTGAGTCGTTTTTTGCAAACGCTGGGCATCGTTGCCCGTGAGGGTAAACATCTGACTTACAGTTGGGGGCGTCTTTATACGCACTCTATTGACGCAGGCTGGGTGCGCGGGTTGGAAACTGCCCCGGAACTTGCCGAGCAACTTGAAGCATTTGTTTCCCGGTTTGGTCGTATGCAAGACACCATCGCTGACAAGCTATTGCCCCGTTGGCTTATGGTGCTGGCAGAAACACCCGGCAGCCAGATTGAAACACTAAATCGAGCTGAAAAGCTTGGGGTTGTAGAGGATGTAGAACAATGGTTTGAGGCACGCAAATTGCGAAACAGGCTGGTGCATGAATATAGGGAAAGCCCGGAAGCATTTGCCGAAAATCTCGAGTGTGCAAAAGAATACAGCCTTCTTTTGGTGAAATGCTACAATGGTTTGCGTGACTATGCAGTGACACGTATGGACGTAGAAGAAATAGAGCTGCCACAAAAAATTGAAATGCCGAAAGGGGTTTAATCTAGGCTGTCGAAATTAGGCGTTTTTGGTCATTAAGCAGCAACCCGGTTTTTGGATGAAGCAATCCTTGGAAGTGGGACTTTAGTCCCGCAATACGGCGGGACTAAAGTCCCACTTCCAAGTTGTCAGAGTATCCATAAACTGAAGGAACAAAACGTTCGAAAATCAGTAGATTTCGACAGCCTAGGTTTAATCTGTTTCCCCCTGCACTTAAAAATTATCACCTCTCGGTTATTCTGGTGGTTATCAGGCAGTTTATTAACGAAACAAATATTACACGCTTGTTAATGTCCTTTAGACACAGGAGTCTGGAGTATTTATGAAGTGCAGTCACATCTCATTCAGTGGCCATGCCGTGAGGCGTATGTTCCAGCGGGGCATCAAGCGGCCGGAGGTAACAGAGATCATTGCAACAGGTGAAATTATTGCCAGTTATCCGGACGATCAACCACATCCCAGCCTTTTGCTGCTTGGTTTTGCTGGCGTGATACCTGTTCATGTGGTGGTTGCGCAAAATGAGAAAGACCATGACTGTGTTATTGTTACCGCATATGTTCCGGATATTGCACTGTGGGCCGATGATTTTAGAAAGAGGAGGTAGTGATGCAATGTGTAATCTGTAAGCAGGACGAAATCCGGCCCGGAAGGGCGACAGTAACCCTGGAGCGTGGCATCACCATGGTGGTGATAAAAGGAGTGCCTGCCGATGTGTGCGAAAATTGTGGTGAGTATTATCTTTCCGAAGAAATGACGGACAGGGTTTTGGCGATGGCAGAAGAGGCTGTTGCTCATGGTGCAGAAATTGAAGTGCTGCGATTTGCAGCCTGAGATGAGGTTGATGCCATAAGAATATTGTTATTCCTGATGAAGATGGATTGCTGGCGATATTCGTACCACCAAAAACAGGTGGCTTAGGAGCTTCTTGCAAAACTCCAAACACGAGGCAAATATCAATGGCTCACGGAGATGCATCGGGTGTAAACCATTGATTGTTGATTGTCATGAAATAGTTTTGCAAGATGCTCTTAGGATTGATCGATAAAT
>Ga0256839_1000821_pt1 | contig 39708 bp, 37 predicted proteins | sample 354166metaG_FD_185968 | JGI IMG/M metagenome (GOLD analysis project Ga0256839, IMG submission 185968) | Hydrothermal vent microbial communities from Mid Atlantic Ridge, Atlantic Ocean - 354-166 | ecosystem: Environmental > Aquatic > Marine > Hydrothermal vents | place: Atlantic Ocean: Mid...
TAGCGCTCACGTCGCCACCGGGGAGCCACGGACTTCACCGAGCATGGCTGATGGCGCCGCCCCGAGATCGGTTGACACCCCCCAACCTGAAACAAGCTTTGCCGTGCGACTGCGACGGAATGGAGCGAGGGATGGCACGAGCGTCCAGAAGCGCCCTCCTCGTCGGCGTGAGCCTCCTGGCAGCAGCGTTGTGGGTCGGATCAGCACCGCCCGCCGAAGCCCATGCTGAATACACGACCTGGAAATGCGCCCCTGCCGGATGTAAATACGCCAAGGCACGAGTCCGCTACGACCGGCACATCAAATTCTGGTACGTCGCCTACTGGCGCGGCGGAACCGCAAGTGGATCATGCGACCCCGGGAACAACGTCATCAAGTGGAGACTGAATGAAATCCGCGCCATCAACGGACTCGACTACTCCTACGGACCCGCCGGTTGGCGAACGAACTGCAACGTCGACTCCTGGACCTGGCGGCGAACCGTCAACCGTTTCTGGAGCGGCGGCCTGGACATCAGGTACTCCTTCTTCCACGACGTCGCGTGCGCCGGATGTGACTTCACGTCATATATTTGGGTCTACGGTTGAAAGGTGGCGATGAGCACCCTTCCACGTCCCAAGTTGACGGCCCGACTCGGCTTCGGCTCTCTCGGTCTCCTCGTCGTAGCCACCTGGCTGGTCGTCGGGGTCCGAGCGGAAGCCACGAGTCTCTACGACACCCCGGTCGAGATCACCTACGAACTCACCTACCAGACCACACCCGATCCGACCGCACCCCTGACGGAGGCGACCGGACGCTGGACGCTGCGGTCACTTTCGGACTGGGATTTCGAGTTCATCGGCGGACCCGACGACGGAACCGTGTATCGGCTCCGACCCGACGGCACCATGTCCGCCACCGACGGACGCACCACCGTCGACCCGAACCCCGCTCGGTTCCCGGCAGGGACCGAGATGGTGCCCCTCCCCGACATGGCCTTCGACCGGCTCGCCGCCCTCGCCCTCGGAGACGGCGACCTCCCGGGGGTCTCGGCGGTCGTCCGTGGCGGCGCTGGGGTGGAGGAAGCCCTGAAGGAGGTGGTAGCACGCACCGGTCTGGCGATCGATCAGCTCCGTGCCGTCGTGGTGACCCGACCGGCGAACAATGACGTCTACCGCTGGGATCCGCAGCGGGCGGATTGGGTCGGCATCGAAGGTGACGTCACCGAGACGGTCGTCGTCGACGACCTCTCGGGAGGCGTTTTGCTCCGCCAGGTCGAGTTCGACGGTGCATTGGTCCGCAGGATCGCCGTCGTCGAGATCCGTCCCCTTCCCTGACCGCTACTCCTCGTCGCTCGCCGCCGCCTTCCTGGCGATCTCCTCCACCACGTCGGCGTTGGCCAGGGTCGTGACGTCGCCCAGCTTGCGCTGCTCGGAGATGTCCTTCAGCAGTCGCCGCATGATCTTCCCCGACCGGGTCTTCGGCAGGTCGTCGGTGAAGACGATCGACTTCGGCTTGGCGATCGGGCCGATCACCGACGCCACATGCTCCCGCAGCTCCTCGATGAGGGCCTCGTCGCCGACCACCCCGCCCCGCAGGGTCACGAAGGCGGCGATCGCCTGGCCGGTCACCTCGTCGGCGCGACCCACCACCGCCGCCTCGGCCACCGCCTCGTGGGCGACGAGCGCCGACTCCACCTCGGTGGTGGAGATGTTGTGACCCGAGACCAACATGATGTCGTCCACCCGGCCCAGCAACCAGAAGTAGCCGTCCTCGTCCCGTTTCGCCCCGTCGCCGGGGAAGTACCTGCCGGGGAACCGCGACCAGTAGGTGTCGATGAACCGCTGAGGATCGCCGTAGATGGTGCGGGCCATCGACGGCCAGGGTCGGGTGATCACCAGATAGCCACCGCCGCCGAGGGGCACCGAGTTGCCGTCGTCATCGACGACGTCGGCGGAGATGCCGGGGAAGGGGAACGTCGCCGAGCCGGGTTTGGTGGCGACCACCCCGGGGAGCGGAGTGATCATGATCGCCCCCGTCTCCGTCTGCCACCAGGTGTCGACGATCGGACACCGCTCCCCGCCGATGTTCACGTGGTACCAGATCCACGCCTCCGGGTTGATCGGCTCACCCACCGTTCCCAGCAGGCGGAGACTCGACAGGTCGTGACGGGCCGGGTACTCGTCCCCCCATTTCATGAACGCCCGGATGGCGGTGGGGGCGGTGTAGAAGATCGTCACCTTCTTGTCTTCGACGATCTGCCACAGCCGGTCGAAGTCCGGATGGTTGGGGGCCCCTTCGTACATCACCGAGGTGGTGCGGTTCGCCAGAGGTCCGTACACGATGTAGCTGTGTCCCGTCACCCACCCGATGTCGGCGGCACACCAGTAGACGTCGGTGTCCGGTTTGACGTCGAAGACCCATGAATGGGTGGTCATCACCTGGGTGAGGTATCCGCCCTGGGTGTGGACGATCCCCTTCGGCTTCCCGGTCGTCCCCGAGGTGTAGAGGATGTAGAGGGGATCCTCGGCGTTGAGGACCGCGGGCTCGAAGGTGGCGGCCTGACCCTCCACCACGTCGTGCCACCACACGTCCCGCCCGTCCTTCATCGTCACGTCGTTGCCCGCCCGGCGGACGACCACGACGTGGCGCACGTCGGGGCAGCGGGCCAGAGCGACGTCGGTGTTGGCCTTCAGCGGCACCACCTCCCCCCGCCGCCAGGCCCCGTCCTGGGTGATGACGACGTGGGCGTCGGCGTCGAGGATACGGTCGGCGAGGGCGTCGGAGGAGAAGCCCCCGAACACGACCGAGTGGACGGCACCGATCCGGGCGCACGCCAGCATGGCGACGGGCAGCTCGGGGATCATCCCCAGGTAGATGGCGACCCGGTCGCCCTTGCGGACTCCCAGCTCGGTGAGGGCGTTGGCGAACCGGCACACGTCGTCGTGGAGGTCCTGGTAGGTGATGGTCCGCTCGTCACCCGGTTCACCGATCCAGTGGTACGCCACCTTGTCGGCCGACGACTCCAGGTGGCGATCCAGGCAGTTGTAGGAGAGGTTCAGCTCCCCGTCGGTGAACCACTTGTAGAAGGGAGGGTTGGAGTCGTCGAGGATCTCCGTCGGTTCGGTGAACCAGGTGATCCGCTCGAGGGCCTGGCGCATCCAGAAGCCCTTCCAGTCGGCCTCGGCCTCCTCGTGGACCCCGGGCCGGGCGTTCGCCTGGGCGGTGAACTCCGGGGGCGGCGGAAAGGTCCGCTCCTCCTTCAACAAGTTGGCGAGGGTGTCGGCCATATCTCCTCCGGGTACACGACAACGGGCTTGAACCTACCAACCCGCACCGGTCCGTGCCCCGCCGATCGGGGTTCGAGAGCTCAGTTGGAGTACACCACCGACATGGCGTGGCGCCATCGTTCCACGACCATCGTGTACGCCTCCCCCGCCCGCATCCAGTCACGCTGCTCCAGGGCCTCCAACGCCTCCCAGACCTCGCCGACCGAGTTCTCCAGCACCAGCTCCTCGGGACCGAGCAGGAGTCCCGTCTCGCCGAAATCGAGCTCCACCATCGAGCCCGCCGGGAACTCGGCGAGCCATGCCAGCACGTCGCCCACCTCGCCTTCGGCCACCTCCACCAGCTCCACGTCCGAGAGGATCCGGATGGCCCGGCGGAGCCGGGCAAGGGCCGTCTCCAGGTCCGTCCGGTACCGCACCTCGGGGAAGGACGTCCCCGACAGGTGCCGTTCTTCGGGGGCGAAGGGCACGAACCAGCGCAGCGGGATGTGCCAGGGCGAGGTGAGGATGTGGCTGCGGTCGTCGGGGCGCCGCGCGCGGAGCTGGTCGAGCTCATCTGATGCCCGGACCGCCACCTCTTCGGGCACGAGGCTCCCGCCCGCCGGGTGACGGTAGGCGTTGTGCATCGCCAGGATCCCCTCCAACATCCGCAGTCGCGGCAGCCGCGGGCAGGCGAACCGGCGGTCCTTCCACTCGACGACCAGGGCGTCGTCGGCGAGGGACTCGGCGACGATCCCGTAGACCCCGAGCCGCCGCACCGGCGGACCGGCACGGTGGGGGACGACCCGACCGAAGGTCTCGATCGGTTCGTAGACGCGGAGATGGGCGGTGGGGATCATGGCGGAATCCTATCGTTGGCCCCGGGTCGGCACACACCCGCCTCCGGTAGACTCACACCTGACGCAACCGGAGGATCACGCGTTGGGAGTATTCGATTCCGTCGCCGGAGACGGGCATGAGCAGGTCCTCTTCGGCTTCGACCCCGTATCGGGGTTGAAGACGATCATCGCCATCCACTCCACCGACCTCGGTCCCGCCCTCGGCGGGACTCGTTTTTTTCCGTACGAGACCGAGGAGGATGCCCTCGTCGACGTCCTCCGCCTCGCCAAGGGGATGACGTACAAGGCGGCGGCCGCCGGCCTCGACCTGGGTGGTGGGAAGGCGGTCATCATCGGTGACCCCCACACCGACAAGTCGGAGCGCCTGTTCCGGGCCTACGGACGCATCGTCGACTCGCTGCAGGGTCGCTACATCACCGCCGAGGATGTCGGCACCGACGTGGCCGACATGGAGCTCGTCCGACGGGAGACCCGGTGGGCGGTGGGGATCCCGGTCCCCGAAGGCGGCTCCGGCGACCCGTCGCCTGCCACTGCCCGGGGACTCTTCGCCGCCCTCAAGGCCGTGTCGGAGCGGCTCTGGGGGACCGAGGACCTGGCGGGACGCCGGGTGGCGGTCCAGGGAGTCGGCAAGGTCGGTCACGCCTTCGTCCGGCTCCTCGTCGAGGCGCGCGCCGAGGTGATCGCCACCGACGCCTACGAGCCCTCGCTCCGACGGGCGATGGACGACTTCGGGATCAAGGGCGTCGAGCCCGACGCCATCTACGACATCGACTGCGACGTGTTCTCACCCTGCGCCCTCGGGGCCGTCCTCAACGAGGAGACCATCCCCAGGCTGAGCTGTCGGGCCGTGGTGGGGAGCGCCAACAACCAGCTCGCCACCGACGCCGACGCCGACCGGCTGGCCGCCCGAGACATCCTGTACGCCCCCGATTTCGTCGTGAACGCCGGGGGCCTCATCAACGTGTACGAGGAGATGCGGGGGTACTCCCGCACCCGGGCGATGCACCGGGTCGACTCGATCCGCGACGCCACCCGCCGCATCCTCGAGTGTGCCGAGCGGGAGAGCGTCAACCCGCACGTGGCGGCGGTCCGGGTCGCCGAGCGGCGGATCGACGAGATCGGGGAGCTCCGCCGGTTCCGGCGGAGCGGGGACGACCGGAACTGAGTCCGAAAGGAGACTCCTTTGGAGTGGATGAAGCGTGAGCTCCATCACCGGGATCTGGGCCTGACCGACGATCAGGTCCTCGACATGTATCGGGTGATGCTCACCGCCCGGAAGATCGACGATCGGATGTTCGCCCTCAACCGGCAGGGCCGAGCCCCGTTCGTCGTCGGCTCGTCGGGCCACGAGGCCATCCAGGTCGCCTCCGCCTTCGCCCTGGACCGCGAGGTCGACTGGGTGCTTCCCTACTACCGGGACATGGGGGTGGCGCTCGCCTGGGGGGTAACCCCGCTGGAGGTGTTCCTCGCCGTGTTCGCCCGTGCGTCGGACCCGGCGTCGGGGGGCCGCCAGCTTCCCAACCACTGGTCGTATCCGGACGTGAGGATCTTCACCCAGAGCTCCCCGATCGGGACCCAATATCCCCACGCCGTCGGCATCGCCCACACGCTCCGCACCGAGGGACGCCCCGGCATCGTGGTCGTCTACGGGGGGGAGGGTTCGACCTCCGAGGGGGACTGGCACGAGGCGATGAACTGGGCCGGGATCCACCGCCTCGGCGTCATCTTCGTCATCGAGAACAACCAGTACGCCATCTCCGTCCCCACCCAGGAGGAGGTGGCGGGCTGCATCGCCGACCGGGCCGCCGGCTACGGGATGGTGGGGCATCGCATCGACGGCAACGACCCGATGCTCGTCTACAAGACGGTACGAGAGGCCGCCGAGCGGGCCCGCCGTGGGGAGGGCCCGACCCTCATCGAAGCCGAGACCTACCGCTACTACGCCCACACCTCCGACGACGACGACCGCCTCTACCGGAGTCGGGAGGAGGTGTTGGAGTGGCGACGTCACGATCCGGTCGTCAACATGCGTCAGTACCTGATCGAAGAGCGCCTCCTCTCCGAAGCCGAGGAGAACGAGATGGTCGCCACGATCGAGCGGGAGCTGGCCACCGCCGTGGAGGACGCCGAGGCGGCGCCCGCACCCACCGAACCGCATTCGAAGGTGTACGCCCGGGTGATCAAGCCCTCGGAGCCGGTCCGCCGGGTCGAGCCGGCGGTGAACGGTCCGGAGGTGAACCTGATCACGGCGGTGAACCGGGCCCTCCACGACGTGATGGAGGCCCACCCCGAAACCCTGGTGTTCGGCGAGGACGTGGCCGGGGAGAAGGGCGGCGTGTTCAAGGCGACGCAGGGGTTGACGGCGAAGTTCGGTCGGGAACGTTGCTTCAACACGCCGCTCGCCGAGTCGGTGATCATCGGGGCGGCGATCGGGATGACCGCCGTCGGGAAACGTCCCATCCCCGAGATCCAGTTCGCCGACTACATCCACCCCGCCTTCGACCAGATCGTCAACGAGGCCGCCCGCATCCACTATCGGTCGAACGGAGCCTGGAGCTGTCCGATCGTGATCCGCACCCCCTTCGGGGCGGGGATCCACGGTGCGCTCTACCACTCCCAGTCGGTGGAGGCGTTCTTCGCCCACGTGCCCGGCCTGAAGGTCGTCGTCCCCTCCACCCCCGCCGACGTCAAGGGCCTGCTCTGGGAGGCGGTCGAAGACCCCGATCCGGTGCTGTTCCTCGAACCGAAGAAGCTGTACCGCCTGGCGAAGGGCCCCTATCCGGAGGGGGAGTACCGGGTGCCCCTCGGCAGGGCGGCGATCCGGCATGAGGGATCCGACCTCACGATCCTCACCTACGGGGCGATGGCCCATTTCGCCCTGGAGGCGGTGCCGCTTCTGGAGGAGCTGGGCATCTCCCCCGAGGTGATCGACCTCCGGAGCCTGAAGCCCCTCGACTGGCCCACCATCGAGGCGTCGGTGCAGAAGACGTCCCGGGTGCTGATCGTCCACGAGGACAACGAGTTCGTCGGCTACGGCGCCGAGCTCGCCGCCCAGATCGCCGACAAGGCGTTCGAGTGGCTCGACGCGCCGATCCGCCGTTACGCCCTCGGGGACTTCCCGGCCATGCCGTACTCCTCGGAGCTGGAAGAGATGGTGTACCCGGACGCCGAGGGCATCGTCGCCCAGGCCCAGGACCTCGCCAAGTTCTGACGGTCAGTCGTTGTCGTCGTCGTCGTGCGGGTCCGTCGTCGTCGTCTGGCCCAGGCAGATCGGCTCGCCCGCATGCGCCGGGTTGTTGCAGTAGTCGGGGTCGCCCACGACCGGCCCCCCGCCACCGCCTTGGCCGCCGCCGCCACCACCGGGCTGGGAGACGACGGTGGTGACCGTCACGGTGGGCTGGAAGGCCGGGGGTGCCTCCTCCAACAGGTCGTTCACCCGTCCGCCGAAGAACGCCACGGCCGTGAAGGCGAACAACGCGATGAGGAGCAGCAGGAGCGCGGTCTCGGTCGCCGTGACGCCCGCTTCACGGCCTCGGTCGTCTCTCCCCGCCCGATCCATGGTCAAGCCTCCCTGAAGCCTCCCTCCACATTCACGATACTCGTCCCTCCCGGATCCGTACAGGGGCCGAGCGACCCATCTCTCACGCGGCGGGCTCGACCGGTGGCGGACGCCGGTCCCGCCACGGACGCGCCTCCTCCAGGCGGGCGGCGAGCCGGAACAGGGTGGCCTCGTCCCCGAGCCGGGCGGCGAACTGCACCCCCACGGGCAGCCCGGAGGACGTCCAGTGGAGGGGCACCGACATCGCCGGTTGGCCCGTCATGTTGAACAGCGGCGTGTTGGGGATCAGCTCGACGACCCGACCGACCATCCGGCGGACCAGGTCGGTGGCGTCCGGGCCGGGACTCGTGCGGAGCGCCTCCAACGCTTCCCGTTCGACGCCGGCGGGCTGCAGGATGCCGTGCGGCCACGGGGGACGACCCAGCGTCGAGGACACGACGACGTCGAGTTCCTCCATCACCGCCCCCATGCGGCGACCCGCCACCCGGATCTGGAAGAGGGCGGCTGCGAGGTCGGCGGCGGTGAGCCGACGCCCGGCGACGCCGAGCGCCCAGGTGGAGGCCTCGTACAGCTCCGGTTCGGGGCCCGTCCGACCCGACAGGGCGGCGATGAGCTCCATGGTGTGGGCGACCTCGGCGGCGCTGAGCACCGTCAGCGCCTCGACCAGGGCCTCCCGGTCGATGGGCAGCGTCACCTCCCGGATCCGATGGCCCATCGACTCGAGCAACCCGACGGTCGCCTCCACCGCGGCGACGCATTCCGGATCGATGCCGTCCCCGAGGATCGCCCCCCGCACCACTCCGACCCGCAGCGACGACACCTCGGTCTCGAGCTCGTCGACGAAGGGGCGGCGCGGCGGAGGGGCGGCGTAGGGGTCGCCCGGCTCGGGACCGGCGACGGCGTCGAGGAGCCCCGCCGAGTCCCGCACGCTACGGCTGACGACGTGACCGACCGACATCCCGAACCAGGCCTCCCCGACGAGGGGACCGACCGGGGTCCGGGCCCTGGTCGGCTTGAGACCGAAGAGCCCCTGGTGGGAGGCGGGGATACGGATCGAGCCACCGCCGTCGGAGGCGTGGGCGACCGGGACCATGCCGGCGGCGACGGCGGCGGCGGCTCCTCCCGACGACCCCCCGGCGGTGACCTCGGGATGCCACGGGTTTCGGGTGATCCCGAAGGCTTCGGGCTCGGTCACCGGAGCCATCCCCAGCTCGGGAGTGTTCGTCTTGCCGAGGATCACGACGCCGGCGTCGAGGAACCGCTGCACCAGGGTCGTGGTGATGGGCGGGACGAACCCCTCGAGCGCCCGGCTCCCGGCCGAGGTGGGGACTCCGGCCCAGGTCTGGCCGAGGTCTTTGAGGAGGAAGGGCACCCCGGCGAAGGGGCCGTCGCCCACGCCGCCGTCGATCGAGGCGAGGCCCCGCTCGAACGTCTCGTGGATGACGGCGTTGAGGGAGGGGTTTCGTCGTTCGATCCGGGCGATCGCCGCCTCGGCCACCTCTCGAGCGCCGACGTCCCCGGCGCGGATCCGCGCCGCGACCTCGGTGGCGTCCCACCCGTCGTACTCCGGCAGCGGTTCCATCCCGGCCCTCCTCCATCGGGGCCCGGGCATCCTAGGAGCCGGTCGCCACTCCCGCCCGACGCAGGGCGCCTCGGACCCGCAGCATGAGCTCCCGGGGGCTGAAGGGCTTGGTGACGTAGTCGGTGGCGCCGACGGTCAACCCCCGTTCCACATCGGTCTCCTGGGCGCGGGCGGTGAGCATGATCACCGGCAGGTCGGCCGTCTCGGGCCGTTCGCGGATGCGGCGGCACACCTCGATCCCGTCGATGCCGGGCATCATCAGGTCGAGGACGACGAGGTCGAAGGACTCGACCGACAGCATCGCCAGCGCCTCCTCGCCGCTGGCGACGGAGACGACCTCGAGCCCTTCGAGGCGGAGCTTCAGCTCGACGAGCGTCCGGACGTCCGGGTCGTCGTCGACGACCAGCACTCTGGCCATCAGTCACCTCCTTCGGGGGTCTGGTCGGCACCGGAGAGGGGGAGGGTAAGGGTTACGGTGGTCCCCGAACCGGGCACCGAGTCGATCTCCACCGAGCCGCCGTGGTTCTGGACGATGGCGTCGACGATGGCCAGCCCGAGCCCCGTCCCCTGGATCTGGCGGGACCGGGCGTTCGCCGCCCGAAAGAACCGGTCGAAGACCCGGTCCAGGTCCTCGGGGGGGATCCCGATCCCGGTGTCGACGACCTCCACCACCGCCTGGTCACCGCGCCGGGCGGACCGGATCGTCACCCGGCCTCCGGCGGGAGTGAACTTCACGCCGTTGCTCGCCAGGTTGGAGATGGCCATCTCCAACTGCTGGGGATCCCCCGGCACCACCAGCACCTCGTCGGCGTTCTCCACGACGAGCTCCACCCCAGCGTCCGCGGCCCGGACCGCCACCGCCTCCCGCACCTGCTCGATCACCTCGGCCAGGACCACGGGGAGCCGGAGGTCTTCGCGGCCCCGCTCCAGGCGGGCGAGTTGGAGGATCTCGTTGATCAGCTCCAGGAGGCGGTCCCCGTTCCGGAGGACGATGTCGAGGGCCTCCGCCTGCTCCTCGTTGATCGGCCCGAAGGACCCTTCGATCATCAGCTCCAGATATCCGATGATCGACGTGAGGGGGGTGCGGAGTTCGTGCGACACGTTGGAGATGAGCGCCTCCTTCATCTCCTCCACCGCCAGGCGGTCGGTGAGGTCCCGGGCGACCACCGCCAGGTACGGGCGACGTCCGTCGCCCGAGATGGTGAAGGCCGCCAGCGACACCGGGACCTCCTCTCCGTCACGGCCCAGCACCGCCGACTCGCCGGCCCAGGTCCCCTCCTCGGCGACCGCGGGGAGGATCACCTCCCGTACCTGGCGGGCGGCCCACGGGGGACAGAGGTCGGCGAGCCCGCGCCCGTCGAGGGGTTCGAGGCGACCCATCCCCACCATGCGGCGCCCCCCACGGTTGAGGTACTTGAGTCCGCCGTCGATCGTCCCCCAGGCGATGAGGTCGGGGGCGGCGTCGAGGATCTCCGCCGCCCGGGCGACCGCCCGCTGGGCTTCGATCCGTTCGGTCACGTCCCGGAACACGGCGATGAGATGACGGGCGTCGCCCATCGTGACCGGCGCCACCGACGCCTCCGCCGGGAAGGTGTGCCCGTCGGTCCGCACCGCCTCGATCATCAACGGCTCGTCGAGCGGGTCGCCCCGACGCACGATCCGTGACAGTCGGGTGGTCATCCCCTTCCGTTGGCGCTCCGAGACGAAGTCGACGATCGGGCGCCCCACGGGCTCGGTCCCCAAAAGGTCACGGGCGGCGGGGTTCGACCGGACGATCCGGCCCTGCTCGTCGACCACCAACAACCCGTCCGGCGCCGAGTCGAACAGCGCGGTGAGGAAGGCGGCGGTGTCCTCCAGGGCGGCGATCGCCCGGTCCCGGGCCCGGGTGGACTGGATCGCCTCGACGATCGAGGCGCAGGCCGAGAGGAGCGGTTGCAGGGCGTCGGCGAGCTCCCGTCGGTAGGGACGGGTGGGAGCGGTGACTCCCATCACGCCGACGAGGCGGTCCACCGAGGTGAGGGGCAGGCCGAGGAAACCGTCGATCGGCCCGAAGCGTCCCGTCTCCACCGCCCCCTGGCCGAGCCGGACCGTGGCGGGGAGCACCAACGGCTCACCGGTGGCGATCACCTGGGAGATGAGCAGACCGATGTCGGGGTGGGGCGCCACCGGGTCGCCGTTCCCGCCCAACCAGCGCATCGCCCGGGTCTCGAAACTGGGCAGGCCCCGATCGGTGAGGTCCACCTCCCCGATGAAGCCGTAGGAGGATTCGGTCGTCCTGAGGACGGCATCGAGCAGGAGCCGCCACATGGTGGCGGGGTCGCCGTGGCTGACGTACTCGCGTTGCACCGCCACGATCTCCCGGAGGATGACCGCGTCGAAGCCCGGAGGCAGCGCGTCGGCGACGTCGCCGGCGCGCGACTGTTCATGGACCTGCTCCACGGCTCTCCCGTCGGCACCCCGGCTGTGCGCTTGCGCGGCGCGACCGGTCGACGACACCGCCGACGACCCCACCCGACCCGGTGCCGCCGTCTTGGATCCCGCGCCGCGGCCCTAAGCTTCCCGCCCATGCCGCTGCGCGCCCACCTCTCCGGGATCGTCGGCGACGCCTTCGCGTCGCTGGGTCTCGACCGTGGACTCGGCGAGGTCGTGCCCGCCACCCGCCCCGAGTTCGGCGACTTCCAGTGCAACGGGGCGATGGCGGCGGCGAAGGCCGCCGGGCGGCCACCCCGGGAGATCGCCGCCGAGATCGCCGAGATCGTCGGTCGGGCCCCCGAGGTCGCCGCCGTGGACGTCGCCGGACCCGGATTCATCAACCTGACGGTGGCGGACCACCATCTCGGTTCCGAGGTGGACGCCCTCACCCGGGACGAACGGCTCGGGGTCCCCCCCACCGACCGGCCCGAGACGGTGGTCGTCGACTACGGCGGCCCGAACGTGGCCAAGCCGATGCACGTGGGTCACCTGCGGGCGACCATCATCGGCGACTCGGTGGCCCGGATCTTCGACTTCGTCGGCCACCGGGTCATCCGCGACCCCCATTTCGGGGACTGGGGCCTCCAGATGGGCATGCTCATCGTCGAGCTGCAGCGGCGCCGCCCCGACCTCCCCTACTTCGACCCCGACTTCACCGGACCCTACCCGGAGGAGCCGCCGGTGACCCTGGACGACCTCCAGGAGATGTACCCGGAGGTCGCCGCCCGCTGCGCCGACGATCCCGAATGGGCGGCCAAGGCCCGCCGGGCCACCGTGGAGCTCCAGCAGGGGCGCCCCGGCTACCGGGCACTGTGGGAGCACATGGTGCGGGTCTCCCAGGAGAGCCAGCGCCGCGACTTCGCCGATCTCGGCGTCACCTTCGACGTGTGGTACAGCGAGTCCACGGTCCACGATCGGGTCGGGCCGATGATCGAGCGGCTCCGCCGCGACGGCTTCGCAGAGGAGAGCGAAGGCGCCCTCATCATCAGGGTCGACCGTCCCGACGACACCCGGGAGATCCCACCCCTGATCCTGGTGACCACCGACGGCGGCTACCTGTACGGCACGACCGACCTGGCCACCATCGAGATGCGGGTCCAGGACATGGGCGCCCGGCTCATCCTCTACGTCGTCGACGCCCGCCAGTCCGACCATTTCGAGCAGGTGTTCCGGGCCGCCCGGAAGACCGGGATCGCGCCTGCCGACGTGGGTCTGGAGCACATCAGATTCGGGACCATGAACGGGCCCGACGGCAAGCCCTTCAAGACCCGGGAAGGCGGCGTGGTCCGACTCCGGGACCTGATCGAGATGGTCACCGCCGCCGCCGAGCGACGCCTCGAGGAGGCCGACATCGCCCGCGACTACCGCGCCGAGGAACGCAGCCGGATCGCCCGCCAGGTGGGGTTGGCCGCCCTGAAATTCGGAGATCTCATCAACAACCGGGTCTCGGACTACGTGTTCGACCTCGACCGCTTCACCAGCTTCGAGGGCAAGACGGGACCGTACCTCCAGTACGGAGCGGTCCGGATCCAATCGATCCTCCGCAACGCCGCCGCACGGGGGATGGAGCCGGGCCCGATCGTCCCGCCGTCCGTCGACGCCGAGCGGACCCTCATGCTGTGGCTGACCCGACTCCCCGACGTGGTTGCCCGGGCCCTCGACCTCCGGGCCCCGAACGGAGTCGCCGAGTTCGCCTACGACCTCACGTCGGTGTTCAACCGTTTCTACGAGCGCTGCCACATCCTCGGTGAGGAAGATCCGGCCCGCCGGGCGTCGTGGCTGTCCCTCGTTCGCCTCACCCTCGACGAACTGTCGCTGCTGCTGGGGCTCCTGGGCATCGACGTCCCCGACCGGATGTGACGGGCACCGTCTCCCCGTATCGCTCCTAGGCTGAGCCGGTGGACATCCATCTGCGACCGGGACGTCCCGACGACGTCGACGCGATCCGCGCCTTCACCGCGGCCACCTTCGAATGGGGTGACTACGTGGGTGAGCGGTACCTGGAGTGGCTGGAGGAGGACGACTCGCTCGTGGTCGTCGCCACCGACGCCGACGACCGGCCGGTGGCGGTCTCACGGGTGATCCTGGTCTCGGCGACCGAGGCCTGGTTCCAGGCCGCCCGGGTGCATCCGGAGTGGCGACGGCGCGGGATCGGATCGATGCTGGGCGACCACATGATCTCGTGGGCCCGGGACCGGGGGGCACGGATCGCCCGCCTCCTCACCGAGGACTGGAACGTGGCGGCCATCGCGCAGGTGACGAAACACGGGTGGAGACCCGTCGCCCGGTTCGCCTACGTCACCCAGGAGCTCGGCTCCGAGCCCCAGCCCACATCCAACGGAGGCCGTCGGGTGCCGGGACCCGAACGACTCATCCCCGCTCCGCTCGCCGAGGCGGAACCGGCGTGGATGGTCTGGTCGACGACCGGGGCGGCGACCGTCGCCCACCAGCTCTTCCCGATCGGATGGGCGTTCCGGGCGATGCGGATCGACCACGTCCGGGCGGCGGCACGACGCCACGAGCTGTGGCAGGCGCCGTCGGGCTGGGTGATCGGCACCTCGAACGAACAGGCCTGGCATGTCTCCTGGGTGGCGACGACCGACGGGGACGTCCGGCGGCTCGTGCGGGCGGTGGTCGACCGGGCCGCCGACCTCGACGCCCATCGCCTCACGATGCTCGTCCCTCGCTGGGAGCCGCTGATGGACGCCGTCACCGACCTCGGCTTCGCCGTCTCCCCCTCGACCGTCTACGCCCTGGCCCTCACGGCGTGAAGAACAACATCGTGGCGAGGGCCCACACCAGGTAGACGGGGACCGTCTCCAGCCCGGGCCAGCGCCGAGACCAGCCGCGCCAGTCGATCAGCCAGGCGAGGGGGGCACCGAGGAAGCCGGTGACGAATCCTGCCCGGCCGACGGCACGGATCACCTCCACACTCTCCTGGATCGGCATGGTGAGGTCGACGACGAGGGGCTGCATCTGGTCGGCGGCGACCAGGAGCAACACCGCCATCACGAAGGCTCCGCCGGCGCGGGCGCCGAGCGCCTCCAACGGCTCGAAGGCCACCAGCCGGTAGGCGGCCCGCATCGAGCCCTCCGAGGTGATCCCGAGACCGAAGGCCCCGACGACGGCGATCACCAGCCCGGAGCCGAGGGTGGCCGCCGTCGAGAGGTCGAGTTCCCGGCCGATGATGCCGAGCCCGCCGAGGACCACGGTGACCGCCAGCCCGACCAGCGCCACGCCGAGCACCATCATCGCCACGTCCAACATCGCCCGCAGTCCGGCCACCACGAGCTCCAGGTAGCGTCGCCAACCGGCGACGGTCGGTGCCGCCATCGCCCTCACCCACCGACCTCCGACCGGATCCGACCCGTCGATTCCACCAACGCCTCCCAGTACAACTCCACCGGATGCGCGACCCGGTATGCAGGTCCCAGCAGGGAACGGAGCTGCATCTCGCACCCCGGGTTCGCCGACGCGACGATCGTCGATCCCGACGTCCGGATCTGATCGGCCTTCCGTTCGCCCAGCTCGAGGGACGTGTCGGGACGCAGGATGGCATATGTCCCCGCCGCGCCGCAGCACATCGCGTCCACGTCGATCTCCACGGGTTCGTATCCGGCCGCCCGGAGGATGGTGCGGGGAGCTTCGATGATCCGCTGGGCGTGACGGAGATGGCATGGGTCCTGGACGGCCACGGGTCCTCGGGGAAGGGCGAGACGCGGCAGCAGGTCCCCTTCGATGAGCTCCGCCACCAGCTCGGTGACGTCCCGCACCCGCTCCGCCAGTCCGGCACCCGCCTCACCGGCCCAGTGTCCGTACTCCTTGAGGTGGGCGGAGCACCCGGCGGCATCCGCCACCACCAGGTCGGCCCCGGCGAAGGCGACCACGTTGCGCCGGGCCATCCGATGGGCGTCGGCGGCGTGGCCGTCGTGGGCGGCCAACGCCCCGCAGCAGGTCTGCCGGCGGGGCACCACCACCCGGTACCCGGCCCGACGCAGCAGCCCCACCGTGGCCTCGTGCACCTGGGGAAACCACGGTTCCATCACACAGCCTGCCAGCAGCGCCACCGTCCCCCGCACCTCACCGACGGGTTCGGCTCGCCGTCCGACCCACCGCTCCCGACCTTCGAGGCGTCGCAGACCGGCGAAGGACCGACGGATCGGGCCGGGAAGGATGCGTCCTACCCCCGTGCGCTGGGCGACGGCGGCCACCGCCGTGGCCGCCGCCACCGCCGTGCGGTTCCCCAGGGCCCGACCCAGCAGCCACCTCCGGAGCCTCCTGGCTCGGGTCGGGTGCTGGACGGCGATCTCGGCCCGCGCACCCTCCAGGAGTCGCCCGTAGGGGGTGAGGCCCGGGCAGACCGCCTCGCAGGCTCGACAGCCGAGACAGAAGTCGATGATCTCGGCGAAGACGTCGTCGACCTCGGCGACGCCCTCCAGGACGGCCGACATCGCCATCAGCCTGCCCCGTGGCGATGCGGTCTCCATGCCGGTGAGCCGAAAGGTGGGACAGTGGGGGAGGCAGAGCCCGCACTGCACACAGGTCGACAGCTCGGTGCGGGTCGGCGCCTCGGCGGTGACGTAACCCATCAACGACCTCCCGGAAGGCGTCCTGGGGCGAGGATGTGGGCAGGGTCGAAGGCGGCCATGAGTCGTCGCTGCAACGCCATGCCGGAGGGCGGAGTTCCCCACGGGTCGAGACGTTCGTAGACGCTTTGGTCCTCGGCATGCTCCAACACCAACGCACCGCCCGCCTCCTCCGCCCAACCTCGGAGCTCGGCGACGGCGGCGGCGTCGAACCTTCCCGCACATCGGAGATGCCCGACGCCGTGCTCGGCGACGAAGACCCAGTCTGCGGGGAGACGTCCGATCCCCTCGGAGACCAGGGCGGGCGGCACCCGCAGCGACCACACCGTCTCCCCCTGCGGAGGGTCGGGCCATGCAAAGCCCTCCGTCGCCACCCCGTCCACCCGCTCGGCTTCGGACTGGACCTCGGCCTCCGTCCCGGCCAGGTAGACGGAGACCCCGTCTCGTGTCTCGAGGACCGCCACCGGCCTGAACAGGGTCTGGAGGGCCCGTTCGGCGTCGTCGACCGTGACGGTGGCACGTCGCTCCGCCAGCGGCCAGAGCTTGAAGCACACCGAGACGATCACCCCCAGGCTCCCGAAGGAGCCGGCGACCAGGCGGGGAATGTCGTACCCGGTGACGTTCTTCACCACCCGTCCACCGCCCCGGACGACCCGCCCGTCGCCCGTGACGATCGTCGCCTCCAACAGCCGGTCCCGGGTCGGACCGTACCGGTGCCGTCGGTACCCGGAGATGGCGGCCGCCACCACCCCTCCGACCGTCGCCGGACCGCCCCATTCCGGGAGGGCGGCGGTCTGGCCCCGCTCGGCGAGCATCGCCTCGACCGCGGCGACGGTGACGCCCCCCTCGACGACGAGGGTGAGGTCGTCGGGCTCCCATGCCACGATCCGGTCGAGCGCGGCGGTGGAGATCACGACGTCCGGCTCGACCCGATGTCCGATGCCTTGATGGGTGCCCCCTCCCCAGACGAGGACGCGAGCCCGCAGGTCGCTCGCCGTCTCCAGGATCGCGGCCGTCTCCTCGACGTCGCCGGGCGCCAGAACCAGCTCCGTCGGTGGGACGACGGCCGCCAGCTCTCCGGGGGCGCGCGGGAACGACGCGAAGGCGTCGGCGATGCTCACGCCCTCGCCCTCATATCCAGGCCCCTTCGGGGACGGGGCGGCCGAAGTCGAAGCAGCGGGATCCGGCGGGCAGGATCTTCTCGGGATTGAACCTCCCGTCGGGATCGAAGACCTCTTTGAGCCGAGCCTGGGCGTCGAGGTCCACCGGCGTGAACATGAGGTGCATCAGGTCCCGCTTCTCCTTTCCGATCCCGTGCTCTCCCGAGAGCACCCCGCCGTTGCGTACGCAGAGCTCGACGAGTTCGTCGGCGGCGGCGTGGACCCGGTCGAGGGCTCCCGGCTCGGAGGCGTCGAACATCATCAACGGATGGAGGTTGCCGTCTCCGGCGTGAAAGACGTTCATCATCGTCAGGCCGTAGCGCTCGCCGATCTCGTAGACCTCCCGCATGGTCTCGACCAGCTTGGTGCGGGGCACCACGGTGTCGTGCAGGTAGTAGTCGGGAGCGGCCTGGGCGACGGCACCGAAGGCGGATTTCCGTCCCTTCCACAGGAGGGTCCGCTCTGCCTCGTCGCGCGCGACCCGAATCTCCCGTGCCCGGTGTCCCCTCGCCACCTGGCGGATGACGTCGGCCTCGGCCTCCACCGCCGGGGTGTCGCCGGTCACCTCGGCGAGGAGGATGGCGGCGGCGTCGGTGGGAAGGCCCGCATGGAGCCAGTTCTCCACCGCCTCGGTCATCCGCTGGTCCATCATCTCCAGGGCGGCGGGGACGAGTCCGGCGGCGATGATGCCGGAGACGGTGGCGGCGGCGTCCTCCACCGAGTCGAAGGTGATGAGGAGGGTGCGGACGTCGGGCGGGTTGGGGGTGAGACGGACGAGGGCCTTGGTGACGATCCCCAGGGTCCCCTCCGACCCGACGATGATCCCCCGCAGATCGAGCCCGACTGGGTCGGGCGCCTTGCCGCCGGTGACGAGCACCTCGCCGTCGGCGAGCACGACCTCCAGCCCGAGGACGTGGTTGACCGTCGATCCCTCGGCCAGGCAGTGGGGACCGCCCGAGTTGTTGGCGACGTTGCCGCCGATGGTGCAGGCCGACTGCGACGACGGGTCGGGGGCGAAGTGAAGTCCGTAGGGTGCGGCGGCTCGGGACAGGTCGAGGTTGATCACCCCGGGTCCGACCCAGGCGCAGCGGTTGGCGGCGTCGATCTCGAAGATCTGGTTCATGCGGGTGGTGGCGACGATCACCCCGCCTCCGAGGGGGACCGCCCCGCCGGCCAGACCCGTCCCCGCTCCTCGGGGGATCACGGGGACGTCGTGGCGGGCGGCGATCCGGACGATCTCCTGAACCTCATCGGTCGTCTCCGGGAGCGCGACGACCGTCACCTCCCCCCGGTACACCCCGGCGTCCTTGCCGTAGAGGAAACGATCCAGATCCGAGGAGAGCACGCGTTCGGGCCCGAGCAGCCCGACGAGATCGGTCTGGAGGGTCATGGTCGGCAGCCTACCGTCGCCGTCGGACCGGGAGCCGTATGCTGGGTCCCATGGCGAGTGAAGACGGGACGACACCGTCGCCTTCGCGTCCGTGGCAGGTCGCCGCCCACCTCAGCGGCCTGGTGGGTCTGGTGGGGGTCCCCTCGGTGGTGGGTCCCCTGGTGGTGTGGCTGATCCGCCGAGAGGACCCCGACGTCGAGCCCCACGCCCGCGAAGCCCTCAACTTCCACCTCTCGCTGGTCGTCTACGCCCTCGGCGGGGTCGTGGTGGCGCTGATCCTGCTGTTCACCATCATCGGTGTCGTGCTGCTGCCGCTCCTCCTCCTGATCTTCCTGGTTCTGGTCGTCGCCGGGATCGCCCTCTCCATCCTCGGCGCGGTCCGCGCCTCCGAGGGGACCCTCTACCGCTATCCGCTCAACCTGCGGCTGATTCGTCAGAACGATTCCGATTCGGTTGCTTGACTCACTAGCAACCATCGATTCGATCGCATAACATCACCAGGCACCGTCGGTTCGGCAGGAGCGAGAAAGATGCAACCCAAGGTCGTGATCCCCCCACCTGGGCCAAAGAGTCGTGAAATCCTTGCACGCGCCGCGTCGCTGACCCACCGACAGCTCGGCCCGAACCAGTCCGTGCCCTTCGTCCTCGACCGAAAAGAAGGATGGTTCCTCCACGACGTCGACGGCAACTCGTACGTCGACATGGTGACGGGCTGGGGCAGCACCGTACTGGGGGCTGGTCATCCTTCGGTGACCGACGCGGTCGTCTCCGGGATCAAGCGGTACTCGCTCGAGAACACCGACTACGTGTTCGCCGAACCCCTGGCCGTCCTCGCCGAGAGACTGATCGGGCTCACACCGGACTCCCTCTCACGCGTCGCGTTCGAGGTCAGCGGAACCGAAGCAGTCGAGACCGCGGTCAAACTGATGCGCGAAGCCACCGGCCGACCCTTCATCATCGCGTTCTTCGGTCAATATCACGGTGAGAGCTATACCGGCCAAGCCCTCTCGGCCCAGCGGTCCGACTTCTCACCCCGGATGCGTCACCTCACCCCCGGATACCTCCACGTGCCCTTTCCGCATCCCTACCGCTGCCCCTTCCATGCAGCCGGATCAGCCTGTGACGGGGTCTGCGTCGTCGACTACATCGCCGACCATCTCACCTTCCACCTCGTCTCGCCAGACGAGATCGCAGGCATCGTGATCGAACCGATCCTCGGCGAGGGCGGCGTTCTTGTTCCACCCGACCCCTTCTGGAACGCGCTCACCGACCTCTGCCGACGACATGGCTGGCTCCTGTGCCTGGATGAGGTCGAGACCGGGTTCGGACGCACCGGGCGTTGGTTCGCCTCCGAGCACTGGAACCTCCAGCCCGATCTGATGTGCCTGGCGAAGGGATTGTCGGGTGGCGGCCTCCCCCTCGGAGCCGTTCTCATGTCCGAGGCCGTCGCCAAGGCGACCACGGCGACGAACACCGGCGGCACGTGGGCCGGTCAGCCTGCCGCCTGTCTGGGAGCCTTGGCTGCCATCGACGCCTTCGAGCAGGAGCAGATCCTGGCTCATGTGGGGCGACTGGAGAGCATTGCCGAGTCGCACCTCCGGCCGCTGGAAAACCTGCGATCGGTGGGTCAGGTCCGCATCAAGGGCCTCTACATCGCCATCGACATGGTCTACGACGGCGATCCGCGGCGACGAGCGCCGCGGCTCGCACGCCGAATCCATGACTACGCGGTACGAGAGGGAGTCGTCGGGATCGAAGACGGCGTGAGCCACTACCGAGTGCTTCCCGCTCTCAACATGCCCGAGGAACTCTTCGACCTGTCGATGGAGATCGTGGCCAGAGCGACCCGTGCAGCCGATCAGATGGCGACCGAGGAACAATCATGACCCAGATTCGCGAACCCGGCACCACGCCCAGCGTCCTCGACGAGACCGACAAGATTCTCATCCGCGAACTGCAAGCAGACGGTCGAGCGTCCTACGCAGCGCTCGGACGCGCGGTGCGACTGTCTCCCGCCGCCACCCGTGTGCGGGTCCAACGACTCCTTCGCGAAGGGATCATCGAGATCGTCGCCGTGACCAACCCCTTGGCCCTCGGTTTCGAGACCATGGCGATGCTGGGGATCGAGGTCGAAGGAGACATTCGGGAGGTCGCGGACCTCATCGACCCGCTTCCGGAGGTGTCATACGTCGTGATCGCTGCCGGACGCTACGACCTTCTGGTCGAGATCGTGTGCGCCCATGCCGACGATCTGTTCCCCTTCGTCAACGAGCGCATCCGCTCCCTCCCCGGCGTGCGGCGTGTCGAGATCTTCACCTACCTCGAGCTCGAGAAGGAGACCCACACCTGGGGAGCTAGATGATGGATCGCTTGCAAGATTCGGCCAATCTCAAGTGAATCGGTTGCGCAGCCTGGGTTCAGGGGTCCATAATCGATCGTCCCATCAGAGAGAGAGGTGAGAACCGTGAGGAGGGCACACACTCTCACGGCCATCGTCGCCCTGATCGTGGCGGCATGCGGCGGCACACAGACCACACCCACCGACAGCCCGGCTCCCCCGGCTTCCGAGACGACATCCCCACAGAACGGAGGCGAACCTTCAGGGACCGTCGTGTTCTTCGGGTACGAAGACTCCTTCCTCCCCGAGGTCCTCGCGAGCTTCACCGACGAGACCGGCATCTCGGTCGAGACCCCTGCCTTCGCCGACGAGGACGAGACCGAGGCGAAACTCCGCGCCGGATTCCAGGCCGACGTCGTGGAGCTGTGCTCGGGCGAAGCGGGATCGATGATCGAAGCCGGACTTCTCCAACCCATCGACACCTCGCGCATCGACGCCTGGGATCAGATCTTCCCGAGCTTCAAAGATGGCGAAGACGTCGTCGACGAGGAGGGCAACGTCTGGATCGTCCCCCTCCAAGGCGGGCCCTTCGGAATCGTCTACCTCGCCGACGCGGTCGATCCGATCACCTCCTATCAGGAGCTGTTCTTCGGGGACTACGACGGGGACATCGCCGTCAGCGAAGAGCCGGTCAGCACCATCTGGGACATGGCGATGGCCCTCGGCTACGGCCCAGAAGTCGACGCGATCACCGAGGAACAGGTGGTCGATGCCGTCGACGCCCTGATCGCGAATGAGCGTATCCGCACCACATGGTCCGAAGATGGAGATCTGATCCAGCTCCTGGCAACCGGTGAGGTGGTCGCCGCAGCCCATGCGACACCCGACATCGCGCAGGCTCTTCAAGAAGAAGGAATCGACGCGGTCTACGTGGCTCCTGCCGAAGGGCAGATTCTCTGGAAGTGCGGCCACGGTATCTCCGCGACCGCTCAGAATCTCGATGGCGCCTACGCCCTGATCAACCACTACCTCTCGCCCGAGGTTCAGACGACGTTCGCCGAGGAATACGGGTATCTGGCATCGAACGCCGCGATCCTGGAGGTTGCACCGCAGGAACTGATCGACGAGCTCCGCCTGGATGATCCCGGCGCCGCGGATCTGGTCACCATCCCCGAAGGTCTCCCAGACAACGAAGAGTTCTGGGACGACCAGTGGCAGCGTTTCGCAGGGTGATCCGTTGATTCGGTGTCGAGGATGACGACGGGCTCGTCGGTGGCGCTCGGATCCACGGCACGCGGGCGACTCTCACTGGCGTTCCGCACCGTGTTCCTCGCCTTCGTGGGATTCGTGCTCTTCGGGCCCGTCGTCATCCTCGCCGTGTTCAGCTTGAACGACTCGATCATCCTCGGCTTCCCCTTCAAGGGGGCAACGACGTCGTGGTACGTCCAAGCCTTTCGAGAACCCAACATCTGGGCTTCGCTCTGGACATCCCTGAAGGTCGCAGCGGTTGTCACCCCGGTGAGCCTGCTGCTCGGACTCACTTCGGCGATCGCCTTGACTCGATTCCGTTTTCGCCTTCGCGGCACGATCACCGCATTTGTGGCACTCCCCCTGGTCATCCCGTGGCTCGTCATCGGTGTCGGGAGTCTGCTGTTCTTCTCCGCAACCGACATCCCGCTCGGGCTTTTCACGATCGGCGTCAGCCACGTCGTGATCGCGTTCCCCCTCGCGACCGCACTCCTCTCCGCTCAGCTCTATCGCCTCGAGCCCCACCTCCACGAAGCGGCCCTCGACCTCGGAGCCACAGAGCGGGAGGCGCTTCGCCTCGTGGTCCTACCGCTGCTCGTACCGACACTCGCAGCCTCGGCGATCTTCGTGTTCAGCTGGTCCTTCAACAACTTCATCGTCTCGTTCTTCACTGCCGGTTTCGAGAACACCTTCCCGATCTGGGTGTTTTCCACGCTTCGCCGGGCCCGGGACCTCCCGATGGTGAATGCCATCTCCACGCTCGTCTCCGTGGTGCAGGTGATCGTCGTCGTCGGCGCATGGCAGGCCCTCCGCCGGGTGATGGACCGCCGCGGCCAAGACATCAGAGAGATCGTGATCGGATCGTGAGCGACGCCCAGACGCCCGCCGCCGATCACGCCGACACCCCCGTCCTCGGCACTGGATACGCAGGCAAGGCCCGATCGAGGGGGAGCTTCTCCGCGTTCATCTATCTCGCCGGACCCGTCGGCGTGTTGCTCCTCTTCTTCGCAGGCCCCCTGGGCATCCTCGCTCTGTACTCGTTCCAGGAGCGATCGCGGACGGGTGACGGGTCGTGGACCATCTCCAACTACGTCAACGCTCTCCGGCCCCAGTACGTCGAGACCGCCCTCAACACCTTGGTCATCGCCGTCCTGTCCATGGTGCTCCTGCTGGTCATTGCCTACCCCCTCGCCTACCTCCTCGCCTTCAAGGTGGGGCGGTGGGAGGTTCCGCTCCTCCTCGCGCTGGCGCTGTCCGACGAGCTCAACCCCCTCATCAGGATCTACGCGTGGCGGACCGTGCTGGGCCGGAACGGCCTGGTCAACACGGTCTTGACCCAGCTCCGCCTGATCGACCAACCCCTCGACTGGCTCATCTTCACCAAATTCGCCGTCGTCGTCGTCCTCACGGCGTCGTGGCTTCCCTACGCCGTGATCCCCCTCTACGCCGCCATGAAGACGATCGACCGGCGGGTCCTGGAAGCTGCCCGCGACCTCGGTGCCGGATGGTGGACGACGTTCCGAAGCGTCGTGTTCCCCCTCACGGCCGCCGGATTCCTGGCGACCATCGTCATCGTCTTCATCCCGATCATCTCCGACTTCGCAGCCCCGGCGCTGGTCGGGGGCACCAGCGGCAGGATGTTGGCGTCCGTGACCGAGGACCTCTTCCTCGGCCGAGGAGAGTGGGGTATCGGATCGGCCCTCACGTTCGTACTCCTCGCCGCATCCGGCCTCGTCGTCTGGTTCTCCTACAAGCTCACCGATCTCTCCCGTCTCGCGACCCACCGATGACCGAGTCTCCGTACGCGCTGGAACTGAGAAACGTGTCCAAGCATTTCGGCGATATCGTCGCCGTGGACGGCATCGATCTCCAGGTTCCTCAGGGAGAGTTTTTCTCGCTGTTGGGGCCGTCGGGATGCGGAAAGACCACAACCCTCCGAATGATCGCCGGGTTCGAAGAACCCACCGAGGGAACGCTCCTCCTCGCAGGACGGGAGAGCAACGACATCCCACCCTTCCGACGCAACACGAACCTGGTCTTCCAGTCCTACGCCCTCTTCCCACACATGACCGTGTTCGAGAATGTCGCATTCGGCCCACGGCGGGCACGGATCTCCGAACGCGACGTCCACAAGCGCGTGATGGAAGCTCTCGAGACGGTGCGGATGCACGAGTACGTCGACCGCCTCCCGAGGTCGTTGAGCGGCGGTCAACGTCAGCGGGTCGCGTTGGCCCGGGCGATCGTGAATCGTCCAGCAGTACTCCTCCTGGACGAGCCTCTCGGGGCTCTCGACCTCAAGTTGCGCAAGGAGATGCAGCTCGAACTGAAACGGATCCAACGAGAGGTCGGGATCTGTTTCGTGTACGTCACCCACGATCAGGAAGAGGCGATGACCATGTCCGATCGACTGGCGGTGATGAATCGAGGGCGGATCGAGCAGGTCGGCTCCCCCGAGGAGGTCTATCACCGTCCAGCGACTCGGTTCGTGGCTGAGTTCATCGGCGAGGCCAATCTCCTCGACGGGACCGTCGAAGCAGTCGAACAGGGTGCACCGACTCGCGTGTCGGTCGCCGGTGACACGGTGACGACCGTCGCTTCATGCGCCGGCGCCCCCTGCGAGGTCGGAGACCGGGTGTCGCTCGTGCTTCGCCCAGAGCACCTCCACCTTCATCGTGATCGGCCGAACGGGGTGCCGGCCATGCCCGGCAGGGTGGTCGAGGCAATTTTTCAGGGCTCGCTGATCAGGTTCGTGATCGAGGGACCGGACCGCCGTCGGCTCAGCGTCCTGGACACCACTGCATCTCGCGACCAGGCTGCACCCGGGGACGCAGTGTGGGTGAGTTGGCTTCCGGAATGGGTCCACGCCGTCGTCGAATAACACAACGCTGTTATACTACGTCGTTGTATTATGACCATCGACCAGCCCCTGTGGTGGGAACAGACCCCCACCGAGCCCACCCGAGCAGCCCTCGACGGCGACGTCGACGCCGACGTGGCGGTCGTCGGGGCCGGGTACACGGGCCTGTGGACCGCCCACTACCTCCTGGAGCGGGACCCGACGTTGCGCGTCGTCGTGGTGGAGTCCCGGCACGTCGGCTATGGGGCCTCGGGGCGCAACGGAGGCTGGTGTTACGACGGGTTCGCCGCCTCCCTGAGCCGGGTCGAGCGGGCATCCGACCTCGAGACCGCCCGCCGGTTCGCCGCCGCGCTCCGAGCGGCGGTGGACGAGGTCGGAGCAACGGCGAGGCGCCTCGACCTCGACATCGGCTACCACAAGGGGGGCAGCATCGAGTTCCTCCGCAACGGCGGACAGCTCGCCCGGGCCGAAGAGGACGTCGCCGCCGCCCGCCGATACGGCTGGAAGGAGGCTGACCTCCGGATCGTCGGACGGGACGAGGCGCTCACCCACGGGCGGGCCGAGGGGGTCGTCGGCGGTCTCGTCTCCACCCACGCCGCCGCCATCCAGCCCGCGCTCCTCGCCCACGGGCTGGCCGGGTCGCTGGAACGGCGCGGAGTTCGGATCTTCGAACGGACCCCGGCGACCACCCTCCGGCGGGGAGCCGTGGACACCCCCGGCGGCTCCGTGCACGCCCCGATGATCGTCCAGGCCACCGAGGGCTACACGGCCCGCCTCCCCGGACTCCGACGCCGCCTCGTCCCCCTCTACTCCCTCATGGTCGCCACCGAACCCCTCCCCTCCAGCCTCTGGGACGAGCTCGGACTGGCAGACCGGGCATTGTTCTCCGACTACCGCCACCTCGTCATCTACGGCCAACGGACCACCGACGGCCGGATCGCCTTCGGTGGGCGGGGAGCCCCCTACGACTACGGCTCCCGGATCCGCGACGGCGTCGCCTTCCGACCGGCGGACTTCGAATACGTCCGTGCCGCCCTCGTCGACCTGTTCCCCCAGCTCGCCGACGTGGCGGTCACGCACCGCTGGAGCGGCGTCCTCGGCGTCGCCCGGGATTGGCATCCCCGCGTCGTCGTCGATCGGGAGGCCGGGATGGCGTGGGCCGGGGGATATGTGGGGTCGGGGGTCGCCGTCTCCAACCTGGCGGGGCGGACCCTCGCCGACCTCATCGTCGGAGCGGAGAGCGAGATCACCCGCTTCCCATGGGTGAACCGCCCCCTCCGAGGATGGGAACCCGAGCCTCTCCGCTGGGCGGGGATCAACACCGCCCTCTGGGTGATGAAGAGCGCCGACCGGGTGGAGACGACCACGGATCGTCCGGCCAGACGAGCCGACCGCCTCTGGAAGATCGTCGAGTGAACGACAGGAGCACCGAGATGGGACTGCAAGGACCGAAGACCGCCGCATGGTTCGCACGGGCCAAGGAGGCCCTCGTCAACGGGGTGTCCAGCGGATGGCGCAACTGGGGCGACGACGACACCCTCGTCATCACCCGCGGCGAAGGCGCCTACCTCTACGACGCCGACGGCCGACGGTACATCGACTTCCACAACGGCTTCGGCCCGGTCATCCTCGGCCACGGGCACCACGCCGTGACGGAGGCGGTCGCCCAGGCGATGGCGGACGGGACGACCTTCGCCTTCACCCAACGGCGGGAGGTCGAGGCCGCCGAGACCGTGAAGCGGGCCGTCCCCTGGGTGGAGCAGCTCCGCTTCACCAACACCGGGACCGAGGCGACGATGCACGCCATCCGCCTGGCGAGGGGATTCACCGGCCGGGACGTCATCGTCAAATTCGAGGGGAACTATCACGGAGCGCACGACTACGTCCTCTACTCGACCCCGAGCTCCCCCGTCGACGCCCTCGGATCCCGATTCCGACCCATCCCGTCCCCCACCACGTCGGGGATCCCCGACCCGGTCGTCACCTTCGTCCGGACCCTCCCCTTCAACGACCTCGACGCCGCCCGGCGACTCTTCGCAGACGAGGGACGGAGGATCGCCGCCGTGCTGGTCGAACCGATGCTCGGCAACGTGATGGGGATCGAACCGGTCCCCGGGTTCCTCGAAGGACTCCGGGAGCTGTGTGACGAGCACGGCACCGTCCTCGTCTTCGACGAGGTGAAGACGGGGTTCCGGATCGCCGTCGGCGGCGCCGCCGAGGTCTACGGGGTCGTCCCGGACCTCGCCTGTTTCGCCAAGGCCCTCGGCAACGGCGTGCCGGTGGCGGCGATCGCCGGACGGGGGCCGGTGCTCGACGGATGGCGCCAAGGGGGCATCGCCCAGATGGGCACCTACTGCGGGAACGGGGTGGCGGTCGCCGCCGCCCAGGCGACGGTCGCCGAGCTCCTCGCCGGTGACCACCTCGCCCACCTCGAACGGGTCGGAGGCGACCTGATGGCCGGGACGGCGAAGATCCTCGCCGCCCGCGGCGTGCCCTCCCGGGTTCTGGGACGGCCCGCCATGTTCGGGTTCTACCTCGGCGAAGGCACCCCCAACGACTACCGGGCGACCGACGACCACGACGAAGAGCTGTATGAACGGTTGACCATGGGGATGATCCGCCGGGGCGTGCTGCCCAACCCCGACGCCCTCGAACCCTGGTTCCCCAACGCCGCCCTCACCGACGAGGACGTGGCGACCACCCTCATGGTGTTCGAGGAGGCGCTGGACGAGGCCCTGGGAGCGTAGATGCCGATCCAGGTCGACGTCGCGCAGCGACGACGGACCATCGCCGAGGCGACCTTCGCCGTCGCCGCCCGAGGGGGGATCCAGGCGGTGACGCTCCGGTCGGTCGCCCAGGAGATGGGCACGTCCACCACCGCCATCACCAACTACCTCCCCACCCGCGCCGATCTCCTGGTGAACGCCGTCGACGAGATGGGGCGGGAGTGGCTCGAGGAGCTGGAGGCGATCCGCGGCGAGACCCGGGGTGTCACGGCGCTCCGCCGGCTGATGCGGGCCGCCGTCACCTGGGACGCCGACGAGTACCTCCGGTGCGCCTTCTGGGTGACCCTGCTCGCCGAGAAGGGGAGGGACGAACGGATCGACGCCCACCTGGCGGCGGCGTCCGATCAGGTGCGGACCGTCATCGAAGAGGTGGTCGCCGAGGCCGGGCATCCCCGACCCGCCGTCGCCGCCGATCTGCTCTTCCTCCTCGCCCAGGGCGTGTTCGTCTCCATCGTCGAGTCGCCCGCCGCCTGGCCTCCGCCGCGGGTGGTGGCCGCCGCCGACCTGGCGGTGGACGCCGTCCTCGGATCGGGCTGACCGGCCCCGGAGACGGGGCGGCACTCGACGTCCGATGGGATCCGATTCGCCCCCGTCAGCTCGGTGGGGCGCCCCATCCGCCGCCGCCCGGGGTGAGCACCAGCAGCCGGTCCCCGGGGCCGACCTCCACCGTCACCTTCCCCGGGAGCCGCTCCGGGGCGCGACCCCGGCGGATCAGCCAGTCCTCTCCGGTCGCCCCCGGCTCCCCGCCTTCCAGACCCCAAGGGGCATGACGACGGCGCTCCCCCAGCAGCGACACCACCGCCTCCTCCTCGAACAAGAGCTCCCGTTCGATCCCGTCCCCGCCTCGGAACCGTCCCGCCCCACCCGACCCGCGTCGGAGCGTGTAGCGGGTCACCCGGAAGGGGTAGTGGGACTCGAGGGACTCGATCGGCGTGTTCTTCGTGTTCGTCATCCCGGTGTGGATCCCCGACTGCCCCGGCTTGGTGGGCCGACCCCCCTGGCCTCCTCCGACCGTCTCGTAGTAGGCGAACCGCTCGTTGCCGACGAGGATGTTGTTCATCGTCCCCTGCGACGCCGCCGGGACGCGGCCCGGTGCGGCCTGGGCGAGCGCCCCCAACAGGACGTCGGCGATCCGCTGACTCGTCTCGACGTTCCCGGCGGCGACGGCGGCGGGCGGGCGGGCGTTGACGAGGGTTCCCTCGGGCGCCACCAACCGGAGTCGCCGGTAACAGCCCCCGTTGGTGGGGATCGTCGGGTCGGTGGCGACCCGGACGGCGTAGTAGAGACACGAACGGGTCACCGCCTCCACCGCGTTGAAGTTCGCCGGGATCTGAGGGTCGGTCCCCGTGAAGTCGGCGGTGAGGGTGTCGCCGGTGATCGTCACCGCCACCCTGATCCGGACATCCCGGTCTCCCCACTCCATGACGTCCTCGAACGTGAAGGTCCCGTCCGTGAGCTCCGACAGGGCGGCCGCCATCCTCCGCTCCCCGTAGGAGAGCAGGGCCGTCGTGAGCCGATGGAACCCCTCCACCCCTTCCCGGCGGGCCATCTCCATCAGGCGGCGGGCACCCACCTCGTTCGCCCCGAGCTGCGCCGAGAGATCTCCGAGCCGCTCGGCGGGCGTCCGGGTCGCTTCGAGGAACGGCTCGAGGAACTCGGGGAGCCATCGGCCGTCCCGCACCGCCGGCATCGGCGCCACCCGGATCCCCTCTTGGTCCACCGTCGTGGCGTGGACGGGCATCGACCCGGGAGCCTCGCCACCGACGTCGGCGTGGTGGGCCCGATTGGCGGCCCACCCGATCAGCCGTGACCCCAAGAACACGGGCCGCACCAGGGTGAGGTCGTTGAGGTGGGTACCTCCCGCGTAGGGGTCGTTCACCGCGTACTGCACCCCCGGCTCGGCGCCGAACCGCTCCAACACCGCCGCCACCGACGCCGGCATCGACCCGAGATGCACCGGGATGTGCTCGGCCTGGGCGAGCATCTCGCCGTCGGCGACGAACACCGCCGCCGAACAGTCCATCCGCTCCTTGATGTTCGGCGAGTAGGCGGTCCGTCGCAGCACCGTCCCCATCTCGTCGGCGATCCCGGCGAGACGGTTGCGGGCCACCTCGAGGACGATCGGGTCGATCACCAGGTCACCTCCAGGGCCCCGGAGGGGTGGAGCAGGCCCCGCTCGCCCGGAGCGAGATAGATGGTCGCCTCCCCTTCGGTGACCACACAGGGACCGACCACCTCGTCCCCCGGACGCATGCCCGGGCGCCACCACACCTGGGCGGTCGTCGCGCCGGCCGCGGTCACCACCTCCCGGTCGGGGCGCCGCGCTTCGCCTTCGGGACGGTGCTCCGGCAGCCGATCCCACGAGAGTGCCGGTCGGCCGATCGCCGCCGCCCGGACCGTCACCGCCTCGATCGGATCCTCCGGCCGGGAGAAGCCGTTGCGGGTCTCGTGCGCCCGGTGGAACCGCTCCGCCAGCACCTCCCAGCCCTCCCCGGGACGGTAGGGGACGCTGGTCTCGTGGGACTGGCCGAGGTAGCGAACGTCCACCGAGGTCTCCACCCGCTCCGGGGGACTTCCCGACCGCTCCCGGAGCCGCCCGATCACGTCGTCGGCGACGGCCCGTACCGCCGGGTCCAGGTGGGCCGTCTGCTCCGCGGTGAGGAGCACGCTGCGAGCGGCGTCGTGGCGAGGCGGACTCAGCAGCAGACCCAACGCCGAGAACACCCCCGCGTAGGGGGGCACCACCACCCCGGCCATCTCCAGGCGGCGGGCCAGCGCCGAGGCGTGGAGTCCTCCCGCGCCGCCGAAGGCGACCAGGACCGCCGACCGGGGATCCGCTCCCTCCTCCACCGAGACGGCCCGCACCGCCCGCTCCATGTGGGCTTCGACGACCTCGACGATGCCGAGCGCGGTCTCGATCGGACCGAGGCCGAGTCGATCCCCCAGGCGACCCAGCGCGGTGGAGGCGGCGTCGGGGAGGAGCCGCAGGGCGCCGGCGAGACGATCGGCGATCCGCCCCAAGACGAGATTGGCGTCGGTGACCGTCGGCTCGGTGCCGCCCCGTCCGTAACAGGCAGGTCCGGGGATCGCCCCCGCCGAACGGGGACCGACCCGGAGGGCGCCCCCCGGGTCCGCCCACCCCACACTCCCGCCCCCTGCCCCCACCGTGTGCACCGCCACCGACGGAAGCCGGACGACCTGACCTTCGATCGTCCGCTCGTAGACGATCTCAGGTCGGCCATGCTCCACCCGGCACACATCGGTGGACGTCCCCCCCATGTCGAAGGAGACGATCCGGTGGTATCCCAGGGCCTGCCCGAGGGCGGCGGCGGCCACCACCCCACCCGCCGGACCCGACAGGAGGATCGCCGCCGCCAGCTCGGCGGCGTCCTCGGGGGCCATGAGCCCGCCGCTCGAACGCATCACCAGGAGACGCTCGGCGGGGTCGGGTACGACCCGGTCTGCCAGATGGCGCAGATACGCCTCCACCTTGGGACGCAGGTAGGCGTTGACGACGGTGGTCGAGGTCCGCTCGTACTCCCGGAACTCGGGGACGACCCGGTGGGAGACGGCCACCGGCAACCCCGGAGCCGCCGCCCGCAGCACCTCGGCGACCCGCTCCTCCCGGCCTGTGTCGCGGAAACCGTAGAGGAGCGAGACCGCGGCCGCCTCGGGACGCCGAGCCGTCACCCAGGCCGCCAACGCCTCGGCCCGATCGGGATCCCATCCGAACCGAGACGCCCGATCCACCAGAGGCGCCGGCCGATCGGCGAAGGGGTCGTAGAGAGACGGGCGGGCCTGCCGGCCGATCTCCACCAGATCCTCGAACCCGCCGTCGACGACGAGGACCGTGTCCGCACCGGCCCGCTCCAACAGGGCGTTGGTGGCGACGGTGGTGCCGTGGACGAGGAGCGGCACCCTGCGTTCGCCGAGGAGCCCGCGTGCGCCCGACTCGACGCCTTCGCTCTGGTCTCGGGTGGTCGAGGTCTTGGAGGCATGCAACCTCGACCCGTCCCACCAGGCCAGGTCGGTGAAGGTCCCGCCGACGTCCACCCCGAGCGTCATCTGCGGCGGCTACTCTCGAAGCGGAGGTGGTCCATGCCCGTGCGAGTCGATGTCACCCCCAACCCCAACGCCCTCAAGTTCACGGTGGGTACGCCCGTCGGCGGGCCGAAGACCTTCGTCGCGGGCCAGGAGGCCGACGACCCCCTGGCCGTCGAGCTCCTCGCCATCGATGGTGTCACCAGCATCTTCATGACCGCCGACTTCGTCACGCTCTCCAAGACCCCCGAGGCCGACTGGGGAGAGATCACCCCGAAGGCCACCGAGATCCTAGAGAGGCACTTCGGCGGTTAGCCGCCGTCACGGATCGGGGATCACCTCGACGCCATCGGCATCGAGCCAGACGACGAGGGGCCACGTCATCCCCCCGGCGTCGACGACGGCACCCACCACCCGCCACCGGTCACCGACGGGGAACGCCTCGACCGAGGTCACCGTCCCGAACCGGGAGAAGACATCCTCCGCCGCCTCCACGACGACCGGCGGGGCGGAAGCCGCCGTGAGGGAGAAGCTCGGTCCCGTCGGGCCGACCGGCACCGACGGGGTGGGGAGGTCGACCAGCACCGGCGTGCCCGCCGAGACGTCCAGCACCAACGAGAACGCCTCGGGAGCCAACCGCCGATAGTCCGCCCCCGGTGCGGCGACGAGACGCCCCAACATCGCCTCCACCCGGAACCTGCCCGCCCCCAGGTCGTCGATCGTCGCCACCGAGACCCACTCCACGAAGGAGCGGGCCCCCGGCTCCGGGTCGGGGAGGCCGGCGGGCACCAGCTCTGAGCGTCGACCGCTCCCGTCGGCGGTGAACAGCTCACGCAGCACCCGTTCGGCGCTCGCCTCCACCGTCCGTTCCAGCGCCGCCGGGGCGACGGCCCGCAGGTCCGCCTCCGCCCAGACCGGGCCGGACGGTTCCGCTGCGGTGATCACCGTGGACGTGGGCGGCAGACTCGTCGGCGCCGCGACCTCGGCGACCGGCGCCGTTCCGACCGGTGAGGGCGACGGCGGAGCCGACCTGGGCCAGGCCAGGGTCGCCACCACGGCCAGACCTCCCACGATCCCCGCCGCCCAACGGAGGGTCGTCCGGCGACGGGAATCCACCTCGGCCATCAGCTCATCCCAGGGGATGTGCTCGAAATACTCCTCTGCAGGGGGTTCTCGGTCCGTCACGGCTCGAAGGTACGGGACGGAGGCCGGCGGGACAAGGGGGTCGAAGGTCCGGGAACCGAATGGCCGACGACTAACGTTCCCCTGCCGATGGCGATGAACCCCGACCCCCGACCCGGACGCTGGATCCTCCCCCTGGTGATCTTGGGGATGATCGCGTTCACCTACTTCTTCGTCCGATCGCTCCCCGGGGACGAGACCCCGCCCGAGGCGCTCGCCTCGGACAGCCCCGTGGTGACGACCACCTCCTCGACGATCGCCACCACCTCGACCACCACGACGACGACCCCTCTCGATCCCGAGGTGAAGGCCTATCTCGACACCCTCGACACCCTCGTCGAGCAGCTCACCGGGTTCCAGACCGAGATGGCCACCGTCAACTCGGGCTTCGACGGGAAACCCCGCACGATCCCCTACCGGGAGGCCGAAGACCGCCTCTCGACCCTCGCCGACAATCTGGAGACGTGGCGGGACGCCGTCGCCAACCTCACCCCGCCCCTCGCCCTCGAAGCCAACCACGCGGCGATCCTCGCCGCCGCCGAAGACGCCAACACCCAGGCCCACGAAGCCCTGCGGGGGCTGCGTCTCCCGCCCCCGGACACCGGTGAGCTCCGGCGGGCGTCGGTCGCCGCCTTCGACAACGCCGTCACCCAATTCAAACAAGCGGTCCAGCAGACCAAGATCGCCGCGGGAGCCGAAGCCTGACGTGGACATCGAGGTTCGAGCCGCCCGCCCCGACGAGCTCGAACGGTTCCGGCGCCTCTTCGGGCTCGCCTTCGGGTTCGACCCTCGCCCAGAGGACCACGAGCGATTCGTCCAACTCGTCGAACGGGAGCGCACCCGATGCGCCTTCGACCACGGCGAGATGGTGGGGACCTCCGGCGCCTTCAGCCTCGAGCTGACCGTCCCCGGCGGTGTCGTCCCCTGCGCGGGGACGAGTTTCGTGACCGTGATGGCCACCCACCGCCGTCGGGGCATCCTGCGGGCGATGATGGACGCGCTCCTCGACGACGCCGCCGCCCGCGGTGAGCCGATCTCCGCCCTGTGGGCGTCCGAGGCGGCGATCTACGGCAGATTCGGTTACGGCCCGGCGACCGACGCCGTCGAGGTCGCCATCTCCCGCAGCGAACACCCCCTCCACCGGCTCGCCCCGCATCCGGCAGCGGTGGAGTTCGTCGACGCCGACGAGGCCCGGGCGCTGTTCCCCGCGATCTTCGAGCAGCTCCGCCCCCTCCGACCGGGCTTCTCCGCCCGCAGCGACCTCTGGTGGGAGGACCGCCATTTCCACGAGCCCGCCCCACCCCCGCAAGGAGCCACCTCCCAGCGGTACGCGGTGGCCCGGGACGACGCCGGCTCGCCGACCGGATACGTCAGATACCGGATGAAGGCCAAATGGGAGGAGCACCGCCCCGCCTCCGAGATCCAGGTGGGGGAGATGATGTGTCTCACCCCGGAGGCTGCCGCCGGATTGTGGCAGCTCCTCCTCACCCACGACCTCGTCGCCACCGTCGTCGCCCATGACCTGCCGACCGACGCCGCCCTCTTCGGCCTGGTGGCCGACCTGCGGTCGGTTCGTCGCATCCACCACGACGGCCTGTGGGTGCGCGTCCTCGACGTCCCGGCGGCGCTCGGCGCCCGTCGGTACCGCACCTCGGGCTCCTTCGTCTTCGAGGTCTCCGATCCCCTGGGCCGCGTCGACGGTGTCTACCGGCTCGACATCGACGACGACGGCACGGCCCGGTGTGCACCGACCGACGCCGCCGCCGACCTGCGGATGGACCTGGAGGACCTGGGGGCTGCCTACCTGGGTCGGCCTCGGTTCGCCGCCGCCCTCCGAACCGGCCGCCTCCACGGGGATGCCGAAGCGGCCGCCGCCGCCGACGTCGCCTTCTCCTGGGATCCGGCCCCCTGGTGCCCCGAGCTCTTCTGAGGCCGCAAAAGGCCACTACCGTTTCGGGGCGAGACCATGACCAGACAGTCCGAATACGTCCTCCGCACCGTCCGTGACCGCGGGATCCGCTTCGTGCGTCTCTGGTTCACCGACGTCCAGGGGTTCCTGAAGTCCGTCTCGATCAGCCCTCAGGAACTGGAGACCGCGCTCGACGAAGGCATGACCTTCGACGGCTCCGCCATCGACGGCTACGCCCGGGTTCAGGAGGCGGACATGCTCGCCGTCCCCGACCCGTCCACCTTCCAGATCCTCCCCTGGCGATCCGAGGAGCCGGTGGGGAGGATGTTCTGCGACATCGTCACACCCGACGGACGCCCCTTCGAAGGCGACCCCCGAACCGTGCTCAAACGCAACCTGGAGCGGGCCGCCGACGCCGGATACACCTTCTACGTGGCGCCCGAACTCGAATACTTCTACTTCGCCGACGCCGGACCCGAGCCGAAGGTGCTCGACCACGGCGGCTACTTCGACCTCACACCCCTCGACGTCGCCCACGAATACCGACGGAAAACCATCAACGCCCTCGAACAGATCGGGATCCCCGTCGAGCATTCCCACCACGAGGTGGCACCCAGCCAGCACGAGATCATCGTCCGCTACACCGACGCCCTCACCATGGCGGACAACATCATGACGTTCCGCCTCGCCGTGAAGGAGGTGGCGATGGAGCACGGGGTCTACGCCACCTTCATGCCGAAACCGCTGGAGAACCACGACGGCTCCGGGATGCACCTGCACATGTCCCTCTTCGAAGGCGAAGAGAACGCCTTCGCGGGCGGAGACGGCGGAGAGCTGTCGGAGACGGCCCAGGCCTTCATCGCCGGTCTGCTCCGCCACGCCCGGGAGATGACGGCCGTCACCAACCAGTGGGTGAACTCCTACAAGCGTCTCGTCCCCGGCTTCGAAGCCCCGATCTACGTCTCATGGGCCCGCAACAACCAGTCCGCCCTCGTCCGGGTCCCCACGGTGAAGGCGGGAAAGCGCGACAGCGTCCGGGTCGAGTACCGGTCTCCCGACGCCGCCTGCAACCCGTACCTGGTGCTCGCCGTCCTCCTCGCCGCCGGCCTGGAAGGGATCGAACAGGGCTACGAGCTCCCCCCCGAGGTGACCCTCAACGTCCACGAACTGGACCGGGACGAACGGGAGAAGATGGGCATCGAACGCCTCCCCGAGACCCTCGCCGAGGCCCTCGACATGATGGAGCGCTCCGAGCTGGTACGGAAGGCCCTCGGCGACCACGTCGTCGACTGGTTCGTCCGGAATCGTCGGAAGGAATGGGACCGATACCAGCAGCACGTCTCCCGATACGAACTCGAGACCTACCTGCCGATCCTGTGAACCGCCGATGGACGTCGCCCTCTATCCCGCCGACTGCTCCGAGGCCCTCGCCTCGGCGCTGACCGTCGCCGGGTTCGAACCCAAACCCGTCGAGGATCTGGGGGACATCGAGCCGACCCTCGCCGAGCATTGGGGAGTGCTCGTCGTCGAGCTGGGCGACGAGCCGCTGCGGCGACTCCGCCAGATCACCCACCTCTCCGAGGCGTCGGGGGTCCCGGTCCTGGCGGCGGTCGAGCGGGACCACCTCGCCCTGGTCGAGCACACCGACGGGATCGACGACCTCATCGTCGGCACGCCCGACCCCGCCGAGCTGAGAGTCCGGATCCACCGTCTGCTCCGCCACTCCGCCGAAGAGGAAGTCCTCATCTACGAGGACCTGGTCCTCGACACCCGCACCTACCAGGCGACCCTGGACGGCAGGCTCATCGACCTCACCTACATGGAGTACGAGCTGCTGCGGTTCTTCGTCGCCAACCGGGGTCGGGTCTGGACCCGGGAGCAACTCCTCTCCAAGGTGTGGGGATACGACTACTTCGGCGGCTCCCGCACCGTCGACGTCCACGTGCGGCGGCTCCGGGCGAAACTGGGCGAGGAACGGGACTGGATCACGACGGTGCGGTCGGTGGGATACCGGTTCGGGTGACCCCGTAGCGGCGGCGGGCGACCCCGACGAGCGCCCGGTAGACGACCCGGCCGAGTCCTCCCCGCACCGGTGGTCCGAGGGTCAGCTCGAACAGCCATCGGGACAGCGCCGCCGACCGGACCACCAGGGCCGCCGCCGCGTCGACCCAGGGGCCCCGCAGCGCCGACACGAACCCCCGGCCGACCCGGTAGTGGTCGCCGAGACGGGACTCCAACTCGGCGGGGAAGGCACCGAGGCGAGACGGATCGTCGGTCCGGACGGCCTCGTCGATCGCGGCCGCCGCCAGCCGACCGGAGAGGAGAGCGGCAGCGATCCCCTCCCCGGTGAACGGGTTCACCGCGCCTCCGGCGTCACCCACCACCACCCAGTTGGGCCCGACCTTCGGCTCGATTCCCAACGCCGCCGGGAGGATCCCCCCACGGGGCCGCTCCTGCGGATCGGGGTCGAGATCCCACTCGACGGCGACGTCGGCGACGAAGCGGCGGAGGAGGGGCGGGGTCTTCACCCCCCTCCACCGACCGGCCGTCGTCAGGCTGATCACCCCGAGGTTGACGGTTCCGTCACCGAGCGGGAACACCCACCCGTAGCCGGGGACCGTGCGCCCTGCCTCGTCGGTCAACCCGAGGCGACATTCCAAGAACCGATCGCTGGAGCGACCGCTCCGGTGGTAGGCACGGATCGCCATCCCCAGCGGAGACCGCCGGTCCCGGGCGAGTCCGGCGGCCCGACCGAACGGGGACGAGGCGCCGTCCGCCACGACGACGAACCGCGGCGCATACTGCTCACCGGCGACTTCGACGGCGAGCCGGCGGGAACGCCAGACCGGACGGGCGGCGACCCCCTCCAGCACGCGGGCGCCCCGGCGCCGAGCCTCCTCCACCAGCCCGGCGTCGAACCGAAGCCGAGGGATCACCAGCCCGGTCACCTGCTCGTCGGCCCTCCCGGGCCAGGGCATCTCCTGGGATCGGCCCCGGTGGACCAGCCGAAGGCCGTCCACGCGATGACCGCCGAACACCGCGGGGTCGACTCCGAGGCGCTCCAGCTCGCCGAGGGCCGACGGGGTGAGCCCGTCGCCGCAGGCCTTGTCCCGGGGGAAACGCGACCGGTCGACCAGGATCACCTCGTGGCCGGCGGCGAGGAGGGCGAGGGTCGCAGCCGTCCCGGCAGGCCCCGCTCCCACGACCACCACGTCGGTCATGGTCCGCTCGGACGGTCGTCAGGGTCGTCGCGCACGGACCAGCGTGTCGATCGCCTCGCGCACACCCTCGTCGGTCTCCACCGCCCGCACCACCCGCTCCGCCTTGACGATCTCCAGCGGCTCCATCTCGAAGGCGATCTCGTCGGGCGTGTAATGGACCTCCGGGTCGGGCGGCCCGCCCCAGCCCCGCTCCAGGTTCTCGAGGTCGTGACCCACCACCAGCATCGTGCCACCGGGAGCGACGGCGTCACGGGCGCGGGCGATCACGTCACGACGCTGCTCCGGTGGGATGTGCAGGTAGAGGATGGCGACCAGGTCGTAGACACCCGGCTCCGGCTGCCAGCGGGTGACGTCCGCCACCGTGAAGTTCACCTCGACTCCCCGCTGGGAAGCGAGCTCCCGGGCCCGCTCGATCGCCACCTTCGAGAAGTCGACGGCGTCGACCTCCCACCCCCGCTCGGCCAACCAGACGGCGTTCCGCCCCTCCCCGCAGGCGACGTCGAGGGCACGGCCCGGGGTCATCTCCCCGACCTCGGCCACGAGGAAGACGTTCGGCTCGACCCTCCACAGCCAGGGCTTCTCCTCGTATCTCCGGTCCCATTCTTCGGCTCGCATGGCTGCTTCTCCTCGAACCGCACCCTACTCCCGATTCGGGCGCCACCCGGCGCGGCGGACCCTTCTCCCCCCGCCTGCGGGGGAAGAAGGCGTGCGGCCACGCGGGATGTCAGATGAAGATGATCTGGGCGGTGTCGGTCAACTCGATGAAGTCGGTCGCCGACAGGATCCCCTCCACTCCCTCGAAGAGGTCCTCCTCGGTGAGACCCATCATGTCCGCCGACATCTTGCACGCCCACAGGTGGCCGCCAGCATCGACGATCATCTGCAGGAACTCGGGCACCTCCGGCACCCCGAGCTCGGCGATCTGCTTCTTCATCATGTGCGTCGCCATGGACGTCATCCCGGGCAGGCCACCGAGGCCCTGGGGCATGTGGGTGGCCGGGTTCCCGAGGGGCGTGAACTTCAGGTCCCCCATCGTCTTCTTGTTGATGATGTCCAGGCCCCAGAAGGTGAAGAAGATGTGGGTCTCGATCCCCTCCCCCAGGGCGGCGTTGGCCATGATGAGCGCCGGATAGGCCATGTCCAGCGTGCCCTTGGAGGCGATGAACGCCATCTTCCGATCGGTCTCCTCACCGAAATCCGGGACCAGGGTGGGTGCGTTCTCGGTCGTGGTCATCTCGACCCTCCTTTCCGCTAGACGCAGCCCTTGGGCTT
>Ga0256839_1000822_pt1 | contig 39706 bp, 43 predicted proteins | sample 354166metaG_FD_185968 | JGI IMG/M metagenome (GOLD analysis project Ga0256839, IMG submission 185968) | Hydrothermal vent microbial communities from Mid Atlantic Ridge, Atlantic Ocean - 354-166 | ecosystem: Environmental > Aquatic > Marine > Hydrothermal vents | place: Atlantic Ocean: Mid...
AGGTCGCGCAAATAGCGGGTGGCCGCATCGCCAAGCTGTTTTTCCGCCGGACATTCGGCGTAATAGGTTTCAGGGGTGTCATAGCCAAGAATGCGGATGCGCTCGGTCTGGCCGGTCTGGCAGGTCAGATCAATTGTATCACCATCAACAATCTTGGTGATCCGGCAGTTATTGCCGGCATCTGAAATGCCGGTTGTATCTTTTGTTTCTGCAAAAAACAGCATTGCGCCGCCGCCCACAAAGACAATCATGGCAAAATTCCGCAGGGCTTTATTCATGGTCTGGTCATTTGATTGGCAATAATAATTGCGTTTCAGCCAGCACCAATGCGCTTCTTGTTTGGTCAATTATTTCATTCTGCTCGAACAAAGCAAAAATTTCTTTGAATTTTTGATAATAGAGGTCCGGTGATGCTAAAGTGCCAATATCGATCAGGGCAAATTTTCCAACATCCGCAATGCGATATTGGTTGTTACTGCGGATCTGCGAATATGCAGTGGGATAATCGGATTTAATATCCAGCCCTGGCCGAAGACGAAGGCCAATTACCAATAATGGCCAGCCTTGTTCCAGCGGCGGCAGGGGAAACATATATACGGGGCCGCAATAATCCCGAAATCCAATGCCACCAGCAGGAAGGTATGGGAAAATTGATATATCCAGATTTTCCGATAAAGCTTCGCGTTCCATCGCCCATGCAATGAGCAGGGTTTCAGATGCCGGTAGCTCTATTTCCGAGGCGTTAACGCCAGCAGGCAGCCCATCCATCGGGGTTTTAGTGAATCGGAGTTCGCATGCTGCTTGTTTTAATGCGTTTTCGGCGGGGGTCAGGCCCCGTTCGCTTTGGGCGGCCTGCTCGGCCTCGGTCATTTGGGCGGTGGACGCACTGCCAATGCTGATTGCCAATGCCAGGCAAAAGAAAAACCCCGCGTAAGTTTTTGCGATTTGGCGTTTCATCACCCCAGACTTACGCTCACAGCGCTTTCTGGCAATTCCTCGTCAAAACACCGCTGGTAAAATTCCGCCACGGTCTGGCGCTCCAGCTCATCACATTTGTTCAGGAATGTCAGGCGAAAGGCAAAGCCCACATCGCGGAAAATCTCGGCGTTTTGCGCCCATGTGATACAGGTGCGCGGTGACATAACAGTGGAAATATCACCGTTCATAAACGCCGTGCGGGTCAGGTCGGCGACCGTGACCATCTGCGATACGATCTTGCGGCCTTGCTCATTATTATAATGCGGGGCCTTGCCAAGCACGATCATGGTTTCCGCATCGTGGCTAAGATAATTCAAGGTAGATACAATCGACCAACGGTCCATCTGGGCCTGGTTGATTTGCTGAACGCCGTGATACAATCCGGTCGTATCCCCCAAGCCAACCGTATTGGCCGTGGCAAAAAGGCGAAAGCTTGGATGCGGGGTCAGGATTTTGTTCTGGTCCAGCAAAGTCAGTTTGCCATCGGTTTCCAGCACGCGCTGGATCACAAACATCACGTCAGGGCGCCCTGCATCGTATTCATCAAACACAATCGCACAAGGGTTTGACAGCGCCCAAGGCAGGATGCCTTCTTGAAATTCGGTGACCTGCACACCGTCGCGCAGCTTGATCGCGTCTTTGCCGATCAGATCAATGCGGCTGATATGGCTGTCGAGATTCACCCGCACAGTCGGCCAGTTCAGATGCGCCGCCACCTGTTCGATATGGGTGGATTTGCCCGTGCCGTGATAGCCCTGGATCATTACGCGGCGGTTATAACCAAAACCGGCCAGAATGGCGCGGGTGGTGTCGGGGTCAAACTTATAGGTCGGGTCAATCGGCGGGGTGCGGTCGGTGGGTTCCTTGAACGCTTTGATGCGCATATCGCTTTCAAAACCAAAGCTGGCACGGATGTCGAAATCTTCGGATGGGGTTTGGGTTTGGTCATTCGACATCGGATTTTCCTATCGATTCATTTTTGCAAGTTTTGGCGCATTTCTTAGTTGGGTGCAAGCCGCGTTTGGCCCCGGTCTTTTTATAACCATAATTGTGCTGAAGGAGATCAGGAGAGGTAATCAGATACATAGACGGGGTTCGGCGTGATGCGGTATCGGAGCAACCCGTATTGCCTTACGCAGTATTGATCTCTGGCTGCTTCGCAGGGATCAGGCCGTTGCCTGCCCCGAAAACACTTTTAGCCCGACAACCCCCGCAATGATCAGCATGATGCTGAGAATGCGCGCTAGTTCTTTTGATTCGCCAAACAGGAACATGCCCAATATGGCAACGCCAACCGCGCCGGTGCCTGTCCAGACCGCATAGGCGGTGCCAACCGGCAAGGTTTTCATGGCCTGAGCCAAAAAATAAAAGCTGATGATCATCGCAACAATGGTCAGCACCGAGGGCCATAACTTTGAGAACCCTTCAGTGTATTTTATGCCGATCGCCCAGCCCATTTCAAATGTGGCGGCGATCATCAGATATATCCAGGCCATTCTTTCCCCCAACTTTATGTTTCTTCGGGGTTATATGGGGCGGTTTGGCCTTGTTTTCAATAATAACCTGCGCCACGATATGCCGGATTAAAAGGATAAATGCACATGGACATAGATTTCATCCGCAGCCAGTTTCCCAGCTTTCAGGAGCCATCTCTGCAAGGGCAGGCGTTTTTTGAAAATGCCGGTGGCAGCTATACTTGCAAACCGGTGATTGACCGGCTTTTCCGGTATTATCATCAGCGCAAGGTGCAGCCCTATGCACCTTATGAAGCCAGCCGTTTGGCAGGCGCCGAAATGGACGAGGCCCGCATACGACTGTCGGCAATTATGAATATCGGGGTTGACGAGCTGAGCTTCGGGCCTTCAACCACGCAAAACACTTATGTTCTGGCGCAGGCATTCGGGCAAATATTAAAGGCTGGCGATGCGGTTATTGTCACCAATCAGGATCACGAGGCCAATACCGGCCCGTGGCGGCGGCTGGCGGATCGCGGCATTGAAATACGGGAATGGCAAGTGGATGCAGATACCGGCCATCTGGATACTGCTGGCCTGAAAAATCTGCTGGATGACAAGGTAAAGCTGGTGTGTTTCCCCCATGTTTCCAATCTGGTGGGCGAAATCAACCCCGTGGCAGAAATATGCGCCATGGTGCGGGCCGCGGGGGCGTATTCCTGTGTGGACGGGGTTAGTTTTGCGCCGCACGGATTGCCCGATATTGGCAGTTTGGGGGCCGATATTTACCTGTTTTCAGCCTATAAAACCTATGGGCCGCATCAGGGGATTATGTATGTGCGCGGCGCTTTGGCGGATGTTTTGCCCAATCAGGGCCATTATTTTAATGCCGCATCAAGGGTGAAAAAGTTTACCCCCGCAGGGCCGGACCACGCCCAGATCGCAGCCTGTGCAGGTTTGGCAGATTACGTAGATCTGGTGCATGACCACCATTTTGCACCAAACCCCGATGCCGCAGCGCGGGGGCGGGCGGTGTTCGAGCTGCAATCTGCGCAAGAAGCAAAGGTTTTGGCGCCGTTGCTGGAATATCTGCGAGCCCGTAATGATATTCGCCTGATCGGGCCAAGCGGGGTTAAAGGCAGGGTTCCGACAGTGGCAATACAAGGCCGCAAAACTGGCGAAGAATTGGCGCAAGACCTAATCAAACACAACATCATGGCAGGGGGCGGCGATTTTTATGCGGTGCGTCTGCTGGAGGGTTTGGGCATCGACCCCGCCAAAGGCGTTTTGCGCCTTAGCTTTGTACACTATACCAGTCAGGGTGAGGTTAAGCAGCTAATCAAGGCGCTGGATCAAACCCTGTAAACCGGCATTCCCTCCACCGGGGCGAAGCCGAGGCCATGCCCAAAAGGAAGTGGTCTTTTGCGCCAGCAAAAGCGCCGCTGGGATTGTGCGGGAGGGTTCCTGCGTGAAAAGAAGTTCTCCCGCCCTTCGGTTGGGCTTGGCCTCGCTACGCTCGGCTTCGGTTCGGGGTTAGCCTAGCCAGATGGAATTAAACGATTGCCCGCGCGATGTCATGGCAATGGTTGCAGCCTGGCCTGCTACTCGAAAGCTGGTGCCTACCCACTCATACGCCGGATCATAAAACAGGTTGATCTTTAACGGGCCACGGGTGGTATATTTTGTGCAATTCAACGCGCCCTCGTTTGTATTAAATGTTGCAGCGCCTGCGTTCAGGATGGTTAAATCCAGCGGTTTTCCGGTCTGGGTGCTGATCCATGTGGGGCGGCCCATAAAATCAGCGGTGAAATAGCTGGTGGTAGCAGGGTTGCCGGCAACAATGCCTTGAAAGCCGGTGCCGTCAATTTGCAAACCACCATCAACGCGATCGGCATTTGCATATTCGGCAGTGCCGTCATTATCAGTTGTAGATCGCAACTCCTGCAAAACCCCGTTTTGCCAGACCTCGCGGCTGGAAAGGTGATAGTTGAAATTGATGATGCCAAGAATGCTGATATCAAGCCGTGCCTCGACCTCGGCAATAATGCGACCTCCGGTCCGGGTTAACATTACCGAGGTCTCGCCCACCTGTTTACGGCCCAGAACCGCCGAAAACCGGCGCGTAGACGTTGCGGCAAGCGCGGGGCTGCCGATAAAGCCGGCAACTGCGGTTGCGCTGGTCAGGCCTGCTATAAATTTGCGACGGGTTGATAGCATTGAATAACCTCAAATATTTTGCATTTTATCGGGCTAATATAGGGGCTTGATCGGGCTTTGCATAGGTTTTGAAAAAATACGGCTTCCGGCTTGTGCAAAGCAAAAAAACCCATAGATTACAAAAAGCCAAGCAATTCAAAGGTTTCATAGCATGAATACTTACAAAGACCTGCCTGCCGCCATCGGCAACACACCGCTTATCCGCCTGAACAAGGCATCAGAACTGACCGGTTGCGAGATTTTAGGCAAAGCCGAATTTATGAATCCGGGTCAATCGGTTAAGGACCGCGCCGCGTTATCCATTATTCGGTCGGCCATTAAAAACGGCGAACTGCGCCCCGGTGGCACCATTGTTGAAGGCACCGCAGGCAATACCGGCATTGGCCTTGGGCTGGTGGGGGCGGCGATGGGGTTTCGCACCGTGATTGTTATTCCTGATACCCAAAGCCAGGAAAAAAAGGATATGATCCGCCTGACAGGTGCCGAATTGATCGAGGTTCCGGCCAAGCCATACAAAGACCCGAATAATTTTGTGCGTTATTCGGGCCGTCTGGCCGAGGCATTGGCAAAAACCGACCCCAACGGGGCGATCTGGGCCAACCAGTTTGACAACCTTGCCAACCGCCAAGCCCATATTGACACCACAGGGCCGGAAATCTGGGCGCAAACCAATGGCAAAATAGACGGGTTTATCTGCGCGGTTGGTTCTGGCGGCACATTGGCGGGTATGGCCACATATCTGCGCCATAAACACAATAACATAAAAATTGGTCTGGCTGACCCTGACGGGGCCGCGATCTATAGTTATTATACAACAGGAACGCTTGCATCCGAGGGCGGTTCCATTGCCGAGGGCATCGGGCAGGGGCGTATTACTGCCAATCTGGAAGGGTTGGAGGTGGATATGCCCTATAATATTCCCGATCGCGAAGCCTTGCCGGTTATTTTTGATCTTTTGGCCAATGAGGGGCTTTGTATGGGCACTTCAACGGGCATAAATATTGCTGGCGCGATCCGCATGGCCAAAGATATGGGGCCGGGGCATACCATTGTTACCGTTTTGGCAGATTATGGCACCCGCTATCAATCAAAGCTGTTTAACCCTGAATTTTTGCGCTCCAAGGATCTGCCGGTGCCGCAATGGCTGCTTGAAAGCCGTGCGGATATTCCATCGGTGATGCAGGCGGGCTGATCTTGCTTGCAATTCGTGTCGGCGCGCGGAATAAAGTTGTATGATTAGAAATATTTTACGCCCTGCGTTGGTTATGCTATTTTTCCTGATGGCCGGTTTTGGCGTGGCGCAAACCGAAACACAGCTGGAAAACCTGGCAATATGGGATGCCACGGCTGCGCGGGCAGAGGCTGTGCTAGAGCTGAAACAGGCATCAAACCCATCATTGGAGGTTTTGCGCACTGAGCTGGCCGGTCAGCGCAGTGCTGCGCAGGCCATGTATCAAGAAGGGCTTTCTGATGTAACTGCTTTGGCGGCGCAGCTTGCTGCACTTGGCCCCGAGCCTGAATCCAGCGACCCAGAACCGCCTGAAATTGCGGCTTTCAGAGAAGAAATCACGCAAAGCCTGGCGCGGGCCAATGTGCCGGTTCTGGAAGCCGATATGGCCTATCGACGGGCAAATGATCTGATCAAGCAAATCGATACGCTGATCCGCACCCGCATAAACGAACAACTAACCACCCTTGGGCCTTCGCCGCTTAATCCTGCGCTTTTTGGTAAAGTTGTTACTGAACTGGGCCGGTATAGCGCTCGTGTCCGGGGGGAAATCACTGAAGCGTTCAGCCCCGAACAAATCTATCGCGGTCAGGTTTTGCACCGGTTGCCATTTTTGATATTGGCAATTGTCGCCAGTTTCGGCCTGCTATTCGGGGTGTTGCCAATTTTATTACGCCGTCTTGGCCGGTTGATTGAAATTGCTGAAACACCGGGCCGGCGACTCGGCTGGGCATTGTTGCTGAATATTATGCGTATTGTTGTGCCGGGGCTGGCGGCTGCCGGTTTGATTTGGGTGGTTGAATTTTCCGGTATTCCGGGGTTTTGGGGTCAAGCCATTACCAGCAAATTACCCATTATCGGGGTCATTGCTGTGGGCAGCTATTGGTTGGGTAACAGCCTGACGGGCGGGCGCTGGGCAACCCGCAATATCGGGATAATTTCGGCTAAATACAAAAAACCGGCGCGGCGTATTATTGCCATGCTGGGGCTGATATTGATTCTGAAAACTCTGGCCGATGCGGTGGTGGGGCGTATGGTGCTGGCCCCTGATGTTACCGCCGCGATTGAATTTCCCATTGTGCTGCTGGGCAGCTTTTTTCTGTATCGCGCGGCGCGGCTGATAAAAATATCGACCAATTCGGACAAAGATGACGGGCTTAATGTTGCGTTTTTACGGTTCATTCGACGCGCGGTGCTGGTGCTGTCATTTGCGGCGCCGATACTGGCGGCAATCGGGTATTTTGCAGCGGCGCAATTTTTGCTATATCCAACCATCCTGTCGCTGGCGCTGCTTGGCACAGCTTATGTGGTTTTTGCAATTATCGTAGAGGTTCTGGAAAGCTGGCTTGGCAGCGGTGTGCAGGCAGACGGGAAAAGTGATTTGCGGCTTTTGCCGGTGTTGCTCGGGTTTATGATTATGCTGGGCACCGTTCCGTTTTTGGCCCTGATCTGGGGCGCGCGGGTTTCGGACCTGACGGAAATGTGGGTGCTGTTGAATGACGGTATTCCATTGGGGGAATCGCGCATTTCACCCTCGGTGGTATTTGTATTTGGCGTGGTATTTACGCTTGGCTATATGCTGACGCGGGTTTTGCAAAAAGTATTCCGCACCTCGGTTCTGCCGCGTACCCGTATGGATACCGGCGGCAAGAACGCGATCCTGTCGGGGATATCTTATGTGGGCTTTACGCTGGCGGCACTGGCGGCGATTTCGGCCACCGGCATTGATCTTTCCAGCTTGGCAATTGTTGCGGGTGCCCTGTCTGTCGGTATCGGGTTTGGCTTGCAAAATATTGTCTCGAATTTTGTTTCGGGCATTATTTTGCTGATTGAACGCCCCATCAAGGAAGGTGACTGGATCGAGGCCGGCCCGTATTCCGGCTATGTGCGAAAAATCGCGGTGCGCTCCACGATTATCGAAACATTTGAGCGTTCAAAAGTAATTGTGCCCAACAGTGATCTGGTGGCAGGGCCGGTGTTGAACTGGACCCATTCCAACATGGTCGGGCGGGTCAAGGTGCCGGTCGGGGTTGCCTATGGCACGGACCCGAGGCTGGTTGAAAAGATCCTGCTGGGGATCGCGGAAAAACACCCGATGGTTCTAAAAGACCCGGCACCTTCGGTTATTTTTCAGGGGTTCGGGGCAGATTCAATGGATTTTGAAATCCGGGCGTTTCTGCGGGACGTAAACTGGATGCTATCAGCCAAGTCTGACATGAACTTTGAGATCGTGCGGCAGTTTGCTGAGCACAATATAGAAATCCCGTTTGCACAGCGCGATATTAACCTTAAAAATATCGATGAACTCGGCGCAGCCTTTCGTGGCGAGAGGTTGAAACGCTAGCCATCTGAATCTAGGGTCAGGACCGGTGTGTATGGTTCGGGTTCTGGTCTAGTCACTGAATACGCGGCTGATTTTTACCTGCTCCCAAGCCCAGACAACTTCGGTCAGTTTTTCTTCGTCATCGCGCCGCCCGCCGTTCAGGTCAGGGTGGAGATCTTTGACCAAGGCTTTGTAAACCTTGCGTAATTCCATCTTTGACATAGTATTGGGTGACCCTAATATATCCAGCGCCTTGCGTTCCGTGGGGGGCAGGCGGCGGGTATTATTGGCAGCGGACTGATTGCTGGCGGGGTTCATGGTGGCATTGCTGCCCAATACTTCATGCGGATCATCAAAGCCGAACCGTTTCCATGCCTCGGCCTCTGGGTCGCTGGGGGTTTTGGGTTTGTCTTTGTTAAAGGGCTGGGTCGGGCGGCCCCAGACCTTGTCGGATTCGTCTTGCTGGTCGGGCGTGATGTGCACCTGCCCGTCAAAGAAATTCCAAGAACGGTTGTGTTCACGAATATGATCCAGACAAAACCAGATGAAATTATCCAGATCATCGGCCGATTTGGGCGCGCGGTATTTGCCGGGCAACATGCAGCCGTCTTTTTGGCATTCGCGCGACGATGTTTCCACCGCGCCCGACATGCCACGTTTTCTGGACCGGCGCTTTTTGTCTGCGCCAACAGAAATATCAAAATTTAACGGGGAGCGCTTGCGCATCCAACAATTTCCTTTTAGCAGTTTTGATAAGTGCGGAGCACAGCATAGGGGCAAACTGGCAAACGCCAACCCCTGAAATCACAAAAAGGTCGAAAAAATGAATTATACCGAGCGAATGGAAACAAAGCTGACCAAAGCATTCAGCCCCAGCCATTTGGAAATCATTGATGAAAGCGAAGCCCATCGCGGCCATGGTGGTTACCGCGAGGGCGGCGAGACCCATTTCAAGATCAATATCAAAGCTGAATTTTTTAACGGCATGAGCCGGGTGGCCCAACAGCGCGCAGTGATGGCCGCTGTAAGGCAGGAGTTGGAAGAGAGAGTGCACGCATTGGCGCTAGTGGTCTCGGGAACCGAACAAAAACCGGCCCCGAGGCCAAAATAAAAATTTAAGAACGCTTAACGAATTTCAGAATGAAAAGTGCAACAGATGCACCGAGCGCACCAAAAATAACAGAATTAAGCACAACCCCGATTATACCGCTGCCGATATAAATCCCGAGACTTGCTATGATCTGGCTGATAACAAGGGCGCCTACGACACCTACAACTATATTTCCAATAGGGCCGAGGCCGTAGTCAGGTTTTTTCTCGGTCAAGAACCAGCCGATTGCGGCCCCGACGGCAGCAGTGATTAGATATGCTAGAATAGCCATAGATGTTTCCTTTTGTATTATTTGGTGTTTAGTTGGGTACAGCTTTATGAATTAAAATATTAACCATCCGGTTTCTATCAGATCAGTGCAGGAGAGGCCACAAATTAATTCCCGGAATGGGCACAAGGCACACAGGAGCATGGCTGCGGTATATTGGGGGGGAAACCCGTTTATACTGGCCGGCCCACGTCGCGCTGTGCGGCGACGGAGCATCGCCGGGGCTATTAAAACCCGAAATGAATAACGGGTTCATATCATTGGAGTGACGGTTTCGGGAGCCGGTTAACCCCGTTTTGCTGGCCCAAGAATTGGCGTATCAACCGATGCGCCCGTGCCGGTTCCGGAATGATCGTAATTCAGGGTTGGGCTGGCACTTGTTTGTTCTGGGCTGTTGCTATCGGCCATGCCCATGGTTGGCACAGGTTTGGGGCCGGGAAATGGCAAAGACCGCGACGAGTCAACCTCGGGTTCTTCCATAAACGGTGCGCCTTGCGATTCTTCGGGAACATAAGCAGGTATCGGTTCGGGGAAAGATTCGGTTTTGCCAGCCATTGCCGGTTCTGGCACCTTTATCGACGCAATCGCCGCTGCTGCAGGGGCCACTGCTTGGACAATGCCGCGCGCCCGCTGATTGCGCAGGTTTTCGAGCTTTTCATCCAGTGACACTGGCTCGTTTTTGGTGCTGCGCTTGAAAACCAGATAGGTCAGCTCCGTGGTTACAGGTTTTTTCATCATGCCCGGTTTTTCTTCAACCGAAAATGATTCCTGCCCGACAAACTCCCAACCGTTTTTTGCTTCGGCGTTTAATGCCTCGGTCAGCGCATGGGCAAACCGTTCGGGCACGGTTTTCATGCCTTTGGCTTTTTTGCTGGCTGCAGGGGTTGGAAGCAGGCGATATTCAAACATGGTTTTTCCTTGAATTAAATTCTTGGTATGGGCAAAATATTATTTACCATTATTAACAATAACTCGATAAGTGTGGCAAAAGAATGTCGCCTAGCCCAGTTTTTTGCGGATAATTTCGTTCACAGCCTTTGGATTGGCCTTGCCGCCGGTGGCTTTCATGACCTGCCCGACAAACCAGCCCGCCATATTGGGTTTTTCCTTGGCGGCGGCGACTTTATCGGGGTTGGCGGCAAATATTTCATCCACGGCAGTCTCGATTGCGCCGGTGTCGGTTACCTGTTTCATGCCTCGGGTTTCAACAATTTCGGCAGGGTCGCCGCCCTCGTTCCAGACAATTTCAAACAATTCCTTGGCAATTTTACCCGATATGGCATCCGATCCGATCAGATCGATAATGCCACCAAGTTGCGCAGCAGAAACCGGTGATTCTGTTATTGCGTGGCCTTCTTTGTTCAAGCGGCCAAATAATTCGTTGATCACCCAGTTGGCGGCCATTTTACCATCACGCCCCGCCGCGACCTTTTCAAAATAGCTGGCGCTGGTGACATCGGCGGTCAAAACCCCCGCATCATATTCTGTCATGCCAAAATCGCTGACAAAACGGGCTTTTTTAGCATCGGGCAATTCGGGCAATCCGGCCTGAATATCATCAACCCATGCCTGTTCAATTTCCAGCGGCAGCAGGTCGGGGCAGGGGAAATAACGATAATCATGGGCTTCTTCTTTTGACCGCATAGAACGCGTTTCGCCCTTTACCGGATCATAAAGCCGGGTTTCCTGATTGATTTCGCCGCCGTCTTCCAGGATGGCAATTTGCCGTTTGGCTTCATAATCAATGGCTTGCACGATAAAACGCATGGAGTTCATGTTTTTGATCTCGCAGCGGGTGCCAAGAATAGAAAAATCATCCGCCACGCGGAATTTTTCATAGGTGCCCGCTTTGCAAACCGAAACATTCACATCGGCCCGCATCGAGCCTTCTTGCATATTGCCATCACAGGTTCCCAGATACCGTAGGATTTGCCGCAATTTGCGCACAAATTCGGCAGCCTCTTCGGGGCCGCGAATATCGGGGCGGCTGACAATTTCCATCAGGGCCACGCCGGTGCGGTTGAAATCGACAAAAGACATTTCAGGGTCCATGTCATGCACCGATTTACCGGCATCCTGTTCCATATGAATGCGTTCAATGCGCACGCGCCGCGCCACGCCCGGTTCCATATCGACCAGCACTTCGCCCTCGCCGACAATAGGATGGTAAAGCTGGGAAATCTGGTATCCCTGGGGCAGGTCGGGGTAAAAATAATTCTTGCGATCAAAACGCGAAAACAGATTGATTTTGGCCTTTAACCCCAGCCCTGTGCGCACCGCCTGTTCCACGCAATATTCATTAATTACCGGCAACATGCCGGGCATGGCCGCATCAACGAGTGACACATTGGAATTGGGTTCGGCCCCGAATTTGGTGGACGCCCCCGAGAATAATTTGGAATTGGAGGCTATTTGCGCGTGGACTTCCAGCCCGATTACCAATTCCCAATCGCCCGTGGCACCGGCGATGATTTTTGGTTTGGGTTCGGTATAGGCAAGCTCGGTCATGATGGTATCCGCTAAAAAGAGATCAGCGCCTTTTACGAAACCCTGCAAGCTGGGGCAAGTGGGCGTTCATGAAAGATTAGAATTATTGCTGTAATCAGAAAAACATGTGACTTGTGGAGGGTTGAATGTTGCAAAAACTGGTCAAAGCAGTGCTTGTTTGTATTCCTTGTGTGCTGGGGGCCTATTTTTTATTGATGTTTGTGGAGCATTTGACCGGTGCGCCCCCGACAATAACCGGCACCATTACCGCAATATTGATTCCGGTTATTATCGGCATTCCGGTGCTTTTTGTGATCGAGGGTCAGGCCGAACGGCTTAGCATAGCCGTGGTTCAACTGGATGATCTACGCCTTGAGGCCGAAGACCGCGCCAAGCGGGATTCCATGACCGGCCTTTATAATCACCAGTATTTTATGGACCGGATACGGATGTCAAAAAGCGATGCAGACAAGGGGTCTTTGTTGGTGCTGGATATTGATAAATTCAAGAATATCAATGACAGTTTTGGCCACCAAAAAGGCGACGAAGCCCTGATTTCGGTAGTCAAAGCAGTGCGAGCATCGGTGCGCGATACCGATATTATTGGCCGTATCGGCGGCGAGGAATTTGCGGTTTACCTTCAGAATGCCTCCAAGGAGGATGCCAAAATGGTTGCCAATCGCATACGTGAAAATGTTGAATCTATTGCATTTGAACCCAAAAAAGGTTTGCTTGCATCCCTTACGGTCAGCATCGGCCTTGCCATGAAGCGCGAGGTCGGCAACATGGTCCATGCATTGAAACTGGCCGATATGCGCATGTACGAGGCCAAAAACACCGGCCGCAACCGTGTTGTGCATTCCGGTTCGGATGCGGGCATTAACAGCACAGATTCAGCCCCGACAGATTAAAGTTTCGGCAACCATGCACCTGCTGAGCTGAATCGGTTATTTGCGCAAGATCGGGGCGATTTCATCCAGCATTGCCAAACGTTTTTTGCGTAAATCCTCCAACCTGAAATCGCTGGTTGGCTTAACATCGGTTTCGGCAAGATGGATTTTATGGTTCAAGTCGTGATATTCATCAAAAAGCCGCGAAAAATGCGGGTCTTCTTCCTTTAGGATGCGTATTTTATCGGCATATTCAGGGAATTGCTCATCCAGTTCATTGGGAGTATGTGACATTGTCGTCTCCTTTGCTTTTGTGTTATATTAGCTATGTAAGCAGGGAATAAATTGACTCAAGTCAGGTTCCCGAAAGAATTTCTTGACTTTTTTGGTCGGGCAATATTTTTTAGATATTTACTATGTCAGAGGCCATACCATGAGACGCCCAATTGTCGGAATAATCGGAAACCATCAAATGATAGGGGATGATTACCCCGTGCAAGCGGTGGGTATCATGAATATCGACGCGGTTTCGCAGGTTGCCGGTGCTATCCCGCTCATCATTCCGGCTATGCCCTCGGAGGCCACGGTGGAGGAGCTGGCAAATATTTGCGACGGCTTTATGTTTACCGGCGGTCGCCCCAATGTGCATCCCAGCCATTACGGCCATGAACCCACCGAGGCCCATGGCATGTTTGATATGGACAGGGATAATCTGACATTGCCGCTGATCCGTCACTGTGTTGAAGCCGGCACGCCGATCCTGGGCATTTGCCGCGGGTTTCAGGAATTCAACGTGGCATTTGGCGGCACTTTGCACCCTGAAATCCGCGATCTTCCGGGCCGCATGAACCACCGGATGCCACCAGATGGCACCATCGCCGAAAAATTCGAAGCCCGCCATATTGTTTCGCTGGATTACGGCGGTGTATTTGCCGAGATTTTTGGCAGCGTCGAGGTTTGCGTGAATTCCCTGCACGGTCAAGGCATCTGCGAACCGGCCGACCGTGTGGTGGTCGAGGGGCGCGCCGATGATGGCACCATCGAGGCGATATACATCAAAGATGCACCGGATTTTGCCTTGGCAGTGCAATGGCACCCCGAATATAACGCCAGCCAGAACGAGGTCTCGCGCCCGTTGTTTCAGGCATTTGGTGATGCGATGCGCAGCAAGATCGCCAAGGGGCAGGCATAAGGGCTGCCCCCCCGTAAATCCGTTGATATACCGCTTGGTGCCGGTTTATTCCCAGCGCCAAAGTGCCGGAATAAACCGATAGGCGTTGCCTTCCTTTATGGCATGGCCCACCCCGGGAAACGGAAAATGATAGCCAACCAGCGTAATGCGGTCGTTTGATGCCCAATCCAGCAACCGTTTGCGCGTGGCCACGGACATATCGCCATCCATATCCGGCGAACCATACCATTCCGGGCGCTCGAAATCAAAATAGGCATTGCGCGTCACATCGCCGGTAACGATCAGTTCTTGGCCATCGCTTTCAAGATGAAGCGACATGTGCCCGGGCGTATGCCCCGGTGTTGAAATCATGGTGATGCCAGGCGCGATTTCGGTATCACCCTGCACAAGGTTAAGCTGCAACAGGTCTGCATTTAACGAATTGACCGCGCCAACCACAAGGTTTTGCTGGGTTTCGTCGATGGTATCGATGCGCCCGGGGGTCAGCCACCAGTTATGTTCGGCTTCGGAAATAAAATACTGGGCATCGGGAAAGATCGCTTCGTCAAAATCATCGCGAATGCCCCAGATATGGTCGGGATGGGCATGGGTAAGCATAACATGGGTGATGCTGTCATAATCAATTCCAGCAGCCTCCAGATTACCAAGCATCTTGCCGGCGGTGGTCGATACACGATTGCCCGAACCCACATCGACCAATACCACCGCATCGCCAAGCTCGATCACGACATGGTTGGTATGGGAAAAAATGCGCTCGGTCTCCAGAAAGTGGCGGATCATAAATGCCTCCACTTCGGCGCGGTCGGCATTGATGCCCGCCGCCGTGCCCGGAAGAAAGAAATTACCGTCCGAAACAATGGTGATTTTGGCATCGCCGATGGTAAACCGGAAATATCCGGGGGCCTGATCGCCATCGGGGCCGGCATATGCGGCAACCTGTGGTGCGCTAAGCGCCAGCGCCGGGGCGGCGGCTGTCATTTTCAATATATCGCGGCGGCTTGGTTTCAATAGGCTCATCTTTGTCTCCCCAATGATTTTTACAGCTTGGGCGCGATTGTGCGATATTGCAAGTCTTTGGGTCAATTGCGATAACGCCGCATGACCAACACGCTGATTCCCCTTGATCGTCGTTTATCCGTGGCCCCGATGATGGGTTGGAGCGACCGCCATTGCCGGTATTTTCACCGGCTGTTAAGCGCGCGCACATTGTTATATACCGAAATGGTAACCGCCGCGGCGGTTGTTCATGGCGATCAGGACAGGTTGCTGGGGTTCCATTCGGCAGAACAGCCGCTGGCGTTGCAGCTGGGCGGGTCTGACCCGAAATTATTGGCAATTGCCACCAAGGCCGCCGTTGAACGGGGGTATGTTGAAATAAACCTGAATGTCGGGTGCCCGTCCGACAGGGTGCAATCGGGCAGTTTCGGTGCGGTATTGATGGAACAGCCCGATCTGGTGGCCAAATGTGTGGATGCCATGATCAACGCTGCGGGTGATGCGGAAATCACGGTAAAATGCCGGATCGGAGTTGATGACCAGATCGCGGAAAAAGTGCTGCCCGATTTTTTGCAAACCGTGTCGGGGGCAGGGGTGCAAAGCTTTACCATCCATGCCCGAAAAGCGTGGCTGCAAGGGTTAAGCCCCAAGGAAAACCGCGAGATACCGCCGCTGGATTACCCGCTGGTTTACCGGATGAAACAGGATTTTACCGATCTGGAAATTTGCATCAATGGCGGCATAACCTCGCTTGATGAGGCCAGATTCCATCTGGAAAATGGTGTTGACGGGGTTATGATCGGGCGATCCGCCTATCATAACCCCGCCGATATTCTGTGCGCGGCCGACCGGCAAATATTCGGAAACGGGGTTGATTGCGACATTACCGATGCCATTCATAAAATGTTGCCTTATATTGAGATTGAACTGTCAAAAGGCGCAAGGCTCAACCAGATTACCCGCCATATGCTGGGCGCGTTTTCCGGGCGGAACGGCGCGCGCAACTGGCGGCGGGTAATTTCCGAGGGCGCGCATTTGCCCGGCGCTGGTCCGGAACTTGTTCTTACAGCCATGGAGGGTTTGTGATGGAATATATTCCGCTTTTGCTGGTAATGCTGGGTATCGGTGCATTTGCCGGTATAGTCGCCGGATTGCTGGGGGTTGGCGGCGGCATAATTCTGGTGCCGGCATTTTATTATACATTTACGGCTTTGGGCTATGACAGCCCGCAGATTATGCAAATCTGTGTGGCAACGTCGCTGGCGACCATTGTTGTTACTTCGGCGCGCTCGGTGCTTGGCCATCACAAAAAGGGCGCGGTTGACTGGGATATTCTGCGCGGTTGGGCGCCGGGAATTGCGCTGGGGGCCATTCTGGGGGTGTTGATTGCCAGCGGGCTGAAATCAAATTCACTGATGATGATTTTTGGTATTCTGGGTCTACTTGTTGGCAGCTATATGGCCTTTGGCAGGTCTGACTGGCGTTTGGGGATCGAAATGCCAAAGGGGATTCGACGGTTGGTTTTTGGCCCGATCATAGGTTTTTTATCGGTTCTAATGGGCATAGGCGGCGGCAGTTTCGGGGTGCCGATGATGACGCTTTATGGCCGTTCAATCCACCGTGCAGTTGCCACGGCGGCCGGGTTTGGTATGCTTATTGCGGTGCCGGCGGTGATTGGTTTTTTGCTGACAGGGCATGATTTGACCAATAAGCCGCCCTTTACCCTTGGTTTGGTGAATATCCCTGCTTTTATGGTGGTTGTTGCCATGACAACCTTAACCGCCCCCATTGGCGTTCGCCTTGCCCATGCCATGGACCCAAAGCCGCTTAAACGGGTTTTTGCGGTTTTTATTGCGATTATGGCGGCGAATATGCTGCGAAAAGCTTTGTTTGGTTAGGCTATTGACGAAAAATCATTTCGTCGCGGCGAATAACAGTTTCGGTTAACTGTTCAAGATAGCTCATGCCCAGAAGTGATGAATGCAAAGCGCGGCGCTGTGCAATCGCGCCTTCGACATTACGCACCATCACATCACCGATCTGGATAGATTCAAAAACATAAGGTGCCACATAGGTGCGTCCGCCAGCGGTGGTAAGCGGTATGGAATAATCAAGGGTTTTGGGGTCAATTCCGATCCGCATTGCATCATCATAGCGCAGCAATACAATGGATGCGCCGGTATCTACCATCAGGCCAACGTCAACGCCTTCAATCTGGGCGATTGCCCTGAAATGGCCATCCCATGCACGGTCAAGCTGTGCTTCGGATGCGTTAATGGTGGCAAGGGCGGCAATTGGTGCAATCCGGGCAGGAGACGCAACTTGAATGGCCCCAAGAATGGTTACACCGGCAATAAGGGTTGTTGCGGCCACTGCTGCATTTGAAACAGCCGCACCATTTTGGGAGCGCTGCGCAAGCATCAATCCAAAAGCCGTGGCAAGCAATATTGAAATCAGAATATCCAGCCAGATAACCCCGCCGGGCAGGGTTGTTGCGGCGCTGATCGGCGCGCGCATGATCAAAAGGCCCGCACCATAAGCAAGCAATATCAAAGTCAAAAAGCGCATAGCTGTCCCTTTTCCATTCGGGACACCCTATCCCTTTTGAACATTTTTTTACAGACTAATTAAAGATATTTAACAAACTGTGACTATTAAGACTCATGTCGCTGCTGTCTGGCTTTTCGGCCCCCGCGACGTTTCGGTTGCAAAAGTCCCGCACGCCCGGGCAAGGCATCTGCAATTTTGCTGCGCTGCTCTTTGGTCATTCCTGACCATTCGGCAATTTCCCGCCTTGTGCGGTTACAGCCAATACAAATCCCTGCATCCTCGTCCATAATGCAAATTTTCACACAAGGTGAATCGCTCTCCTTGCGTTGCCAAAGATCGTCCGTTTTCACGGGTTTCGCCCCATATATCCAATGCGGTCCAGTACACCTTGCAGAATATAGGAAGCAGCGACATGGTCAATGACCTCGGCGCGACGTTTTCGGGATGTGTCTGCTTCCAGCAAGGCCCGTTCTGCGGCAACCGTAGAAAGCCGTTCATCCCAAAATGTAATAGGCAATTGGCAAAGCGGTGCCAGATTGCGCGCAAAAGCCCGCGTAGATTGGCAGCGCGCCCCTTCGGACCCGTCCATATTCATCGGCAGGCCCAGAACAATGCCGCCAATGGCACGATCATTCAGGACTTTTATCAATGCCTCAGCGTCCTTGCCAAATTTTGTGCGGCGCAGGGTTTCATAGGGGGTTGCAACGGTGCGCGATGTGTCCGATACGGCCAAACCGATGGTTTTGGTGCCAAGATCCAGCCCGATCAGGGCTGACTTTGGCCGGACAGCCCCGAGAAATGCGGCAATATCATCGGTGATCATTCTGTAGCAACACCGGCTGAAACCGCAGCCGCGCGAATGATTTCCAAACCGTCGTCTTCTCTGAAAACCTCTTGGGCTTCGGCCCAGATGGCGGTGGCGCGGTCGGTTTCGTTCAGCACGCCATATGCACCGATCAATCTGGCCCATTCATCGGCAGAGCCACCATCAATGGCCAAACGGCTGGCAAGACCGGCCACCATATTGCGGATCATTTCCTGCTGTTCGTCTGCGGACATATCTCCCGCAGCCTCGATGTCTTGCAAGGACGGGCCGCGCGGCACATCGGGGCGGGTAATTCCTGCTGCTTCGGCAATGGCGCCGATCTGGGCGCGGATCGATGGAATCCATGGTGCATCTTCTGGCCCTTCCTCCAGCAGCCCTGCCCATAGGCGATAGGCCTGTTCGGGATAGCCGTACTGGTTGGCGGTATAACCGGCAAAATACCGGCCGCGCGGGTTGCTGGCATCCAGAACCAGCGCTTTTTCCAAGGCTCTGAATGCTTCGGGGGAAACATATCCGCCGGCCGCGTTGATCATTAATTCTGCATGGGCAATATGATCGGCGGCAGTGGCGTCATCGCCCAAAAGCGCGATAACCGTATCCTGTGCCTGTCGCGCTTCGATAAAACGTTGCAGGCTGGCCAGATTTCGCGCCAGCATCTGATGGCCAACCAAATCGTCAGGGCGGTCAAGCAGCGCTTGTTTGAGCTGGTTTACCAAGTCGTTTTGTTCATCATTAACGGTGTTGATGCCGGGAAAGCTGCCCTCGGCCATTCCGGCTCGACGTTCCTCGGAAATGGCTTCTGCTTCGGCTTGGGACGGGCGGTCGGCATCCAGCGCTTCGCGGTCTTCACGCATTTTGGCTTGTAGGGCGACGTTATCGGCTAACGGAAAATCCCTTGCGCCCGGGGTGCCTATGGATTGATAGGTGGCAAACCCGCCAATAACAATAACGCCGATAATACCAAGACCGGCGATCTGCGTTATCCATTGCGGCGCATTTTTGGTTGCGGTCTCGACCTGTTCGGCATCGGCTGCGGCCAATAAACGTCTGGAGATTTCGGCACGGCTGCGCTGGGCCTCGGTTTCGGTCAAAATCCCTTTGTTCAGGTCCGAATCAACCTCGATCAACTGGTCGCGAAATACCTGCATATCATAGCTGGCGCGCCGCTGCCCGGCAGAATTGTTGCTGCGCAGCATCGGGATAAGCGCCCAGCCCAGTAAAACAAGCGTTAACGCCGCCATCGAAACCCAAAACATCATATTTAACCAATCCTCGTTTTTTGCGCAGATTACGCGCTAGTTACCCCAAGCCGCAATGGGCGATTTTGATGCAGTCAAAGCTGCCAAAATTATGTCGCTTATCCCGCATGAATCGCCGGATCGAAGCTTTGATATATCACTTGAAATGCCGTATCACACATAACATAGCCGTGAGAGTGCCCATGAAACGATATTCCGCCTTTGCCATTGCAAAACAAGCCTGCCAACAGCATTCCGGTTGGGAAAAGGCGTGGCGTTCGCCTGTGGCAAAGTCCGAATATGACGTGGTGATTGTTGGTGCAGGCGGGCACGGGTTGGCAACAGCGTATTATCTGGCCAGAAATTTTGGCATAACCAATGTGGCGGTGATTGAAAAAGGCTGGCTGGGGGGCGGTAATACGGGGCGCAACACCACGATTATCCGGTCCAATTATCTGCAAGACGAAAGTGCCGCCATATACGAAAAAGCGCGGGGGTTATATGAAACCCTGTCGCAGGATCTGAATTACAATATTATGTTCAGCCCGCGGGGCGTGATGATGCTGGCCCAGACCGAACATGAATTGCGCGGGTTCAAACGCACCGCCCATGCCAATGCCATTCAGGGTGTAAAAACAAAAATGCTGACCCCGCATCAGGTTAAGAAAAAAGTGCCGATCATGGAAATCAACGGCCCGCGATACCCTGTGCTGGGGGCGTTGTGGCAGGCGCGGGGCGGCACGGCGCGCCATGACGCGGTGGCGTGGGGCTATGCAAGGGCGGCCTCGGATATGGGGGTTGATATTATTCAACAAACCGAGGTGACGGGCATTGATCAGGCGCATGGTGTTATAACCGGTGTGCAAACCTCGCGCGGGGCAGTGAAATGTAAAAAGCTGGCGATCGTGGTCGCGGGGCATTCGGGCCTGTTGGCGGAAATGGCCGGTTTCAGGCTGCCCATAGAATCCGTATCCCTGCAAGCCATGGTCACCGAGCCGGTCAAGCCCTGTCTGGATGTGGTGGTGATGGCCAATACCGTGCATGGGTATATGTCGCAATCCGACAAAGGTGAACTGGTTATCGGGGGTGGTGCAGACGGGTATAACAATTATACCCAGCGCGGCAGTTTTCACCATATCGAGGAAACGGTTCGCGCGCTTGTTGAAACGTTTCCGATCATTTCACGTCTGAAAATGCTGCGCCAATGGGGCGGGATTGTTGACATGACCGGTGACCGGTCCCCCATTATTGGTAAAACACCGTTGGAGGGATGTTTTATAAATTGCGGTTGGGGAACCGGTGGTTTCAAGTCTATTCCCGGGTCGGGCTGGGCTATGGCCGAAACCGTGGCCAAAGGCATTCCGGGGGATCTTGCCGCGCCATTTGGCATGGACCGTTTTGCTGATGGCCGCTTTGTTGATGAAAGCGTGGCGGCCGGGGTGGCGCATTAGTGCACATTTTTGCCACAATTCGCCTTATTTCAGATGTCAAAACGCTGGCGTGTGGCAATCTGGTTGCGCAGCTTTATCTGCCGCGCCCGGATCAGGAAGATCATTATAGCCATAAGGATTCCATAAAAAACCCAATGGACCAGTTCGTTATTCATTTCGCGACCGGTGATGGTATAGCCGATTTTAGCAATAAGGGATTGTGTTACATCGCTAAATCCAGCCCAATAAAACAACAAGGCATCAATAAACTCACTCATTGTCTTGCTCCTGTATTTGTTGCAACTGTCAGGTTATTTAATCTCTACTGGGATACCATAAATAAGCATTTGGTTGCAAATTTTACGCAATTCATTTGGTTAATGGATTTTCAGCAAAAATGGATGGATATTTTGTTGCAGCTAAGGCATTCAAGAGACACAATAAATTCAGGGTTAAGGCCGCTTCTGGCGAGGCTATGTGTAAGGCAATTAATCTTTAGCGCCATCCAAATGTGGCAAAAACCCGCCGAAAGTATGGCGAAAATCAGGCAAGAGGGGCCGCTATGTTGAAAAACCTGCCACTTGGCAAACGTCGAATCACTTTGGCTGCATTGTTTGCATGGGCAGCAGGGACCGTTTGGGCTTTTGTTGCGCAACACCCCGAGTTTTTTGCGGCTATGGGGTCTTTTTCACTGTGCATCAGTTTTAGCCTGTTCTTGACGGACCGCTATATAGGTCAAGAAGCCAGGCGCCATTGGGATTCACAGATATTGACCCAAACCCGCATGATTTGGCGCTATTTCCAGAATATCGAGCAAAACAAAGAATATAACGACCCGACCCCGCAAAATAAATTGCGCGACCAGATCACCACCAATTTTGAGGATTTGCTGGCCGCCAAGGCGCAGGAACGTGGATTTGAAAAATTCAGAACCGAACTGTTTTTCACCATCACCGGCACCCTGCAATGGGGGTTCGGGGCCATCTTGATTAGATTTATCATTGGAGAGGGATAAGAAATGCTGCTCCTTACCTGTCCGTATTGTGGCGTAACCGCCGAAGAAACTGAATTCCACGGTGGTGGAGAGGCCCATATAAAACGGTTTGCTGGTGGCTCGGATGACGCAGAATTCACCGGTTATCTGTTTGAAAAGAAAAACCCGCGCGGTGTGGTTTTTGAACGCTGGCGGCATGTTTATGGCTGTGGAAAATGGTTCCACGCAGCGCGCTGTTCCGCAACGCTGGAAATTTTCGGAACCTATAGCGCCCAAACCGTTAAGCCGTCCGAGGCCGTCATAAGCGTCATTCAGGCCAGGCGCCCCGATTGGCAGGTAAAACCATGAGCCATCGCATAAAAAAATCCGGCATTCTGATTGATCGCACTAAGCCCAAAAACTTTACCTTTAACGGGAAAAAATTCAGGGGTTTCCAAGGGGATACATTGGCCTCGGCCTTGCTGGCAAACGGGCAGGTCTTGATGGGGCGTTCATTCAAATACCATCGTCCGCGCGGGGTGGTTGCATCCGGCGCCGAAGAACCAAACGCCCTGATGAATATGGGGCAAGGCGCCAGGTTTGAGCCAAACCAGCGCGCCACCACCACTGAATTGTTTGACGGGCTGGTGGCCAGATCTCAAAACCACTGGCCGAGCCTTGAATTTGACATCGGCGCCATCAACAACCGGTTGCCAAAATTTTTTCCGGCCGGATTTTATTACAAAACATTTATGTACCCGCGCTGGGCATGGAAACATCTGTTTGAACCGATTATTCGCAAATCTGCCGGTCTAGGCACTGCACCGCAACAGCCCGATGCAGACCGGTATGAATATTTTTATGCCTATGTCGATGTGCTGATAATCGGCGGCGGTTCAGCAGGATTGACCGCTGCAATAGAGGCCGGAAAAACCGGCGCAAAGGTTTTGTTGGTTGAGCAGACACCCCATCTTGGCGGCCGTGCGCCGGTTGATGGTTTTGGCATTGATGCACAGCTTAATACATTGAAAAACATGAAAAATGTAATCATTCGCACCCGAACTATGGGTGCGGGAGTCTATGACCATGGCTATGCTTTGGCGTATGAACGCATCACCGATCATGCGCCAAATTCAGACCAGCCCCGCCACCGGTTATGGCGTATTCGTGCAAAGCGGATTGTCACAGCTACGGGTGCGATTGAACGCACGTTGAATTTTTCCGGCAATGATATTCCGGGGGTTATGCTGGCATCAGCGGTGCGGGATTATGTGTCGCTTTGGGGGGTTAGCCCGGGGAAATCCACGGTGATAGTTACCAATAATGACGATGCGTATCGCACAGCCATCACCTTGTTTAATTCCGGCCAAACCGTTGCGGCAATTCTTGATGCGCGCCCAATGGGCGGCGGCGCGCTTGCCAATCAAGCCCGTGATCTTGGCATTCGGATATTGAACGGCAAGGCCATCAAAAAAGTTACGGGGCATAAAACCGTCGCCAGTGTGGTTATCTGCGATCAATCTGATGAAACCAGCGATACGGAAACAATTATCTGCGATTGCGTGGCCATGTCTGGAGGTTGGTCGCCGGTGGTGCATCTTTGGTCCCATTGTGGTGGTAAGCTGAATTGGGATGCGAAAAATGCCATGTTTTCGCCCGACCCAAACCGGCCACCGACTGGCCATGACGGTCAGGGCTTTGTGATAAGCGCAGGCGCTGCGGCTGGCGCACTTGGCCATGATGCCGGCATTCAAAATGCGGTGTCAGCAGGGCGTCAAGCGGCTGTTGAGGCTGGGTTTTCCGCCAGTAAAACGATCGCGTCTATTGCCGCCTCAACACCTGAATCCCCGATGCTGGCCGTCTGGTCGATGCCTCAAAATGCGTCTTATGCATTGCGCTTAAAAACATGGCTGGATTTCCAGAATGATGTCAAAGTTTCCGATGTGCAACTGGCAGCCCGAGAGGGCTATGAAAGCGTTGAACACACCAAGCGCTATACCACCCTTGGCATGGCAACTGACCAAGGTAAATTAAGCAATATCAATGGTCTGGCTGTGTTAGCTGATAGTTTGAATGCAGAAATACCTGCGGTCGGCACCACCACATTTCGCCCACCCTATACGCCAATTTCCATTGGTTCCATCGCAGGCGAGGCGCGCGGCGCGTTGTTCAAACCCACCCGCAAATCGCCAATCGATGCATGGCAAGATGCTAATCATGCCGTCTGGGAACCGGTCGCGGATTGGCGTCGCCCTTATGCTTATCGGCAATCCGGTGAAACCACGCAACAAGCAGTCACCCGTGAAATCAACGCCACCCGAAACAGCCTTGGCTTGCTGGATGCATCCACGCTTGGCAAAATTCTGGTCAAAGGGCCGGATGCGGGCAATTTTCTGGATCTGGTCTATACCAATATGATGTCGACCCTGAAACAGGGGCGGTGTCGGTATGGGTTAATGTGCAATGAAAACGGGTTCCTGTTTGATGACGGGGTGGTAGTGCGCACCGGCGAACAGGAATTCCTGTGCCATACCACATCTGGCGGGTCGGACCGTGTCCATGCATGGATGGAGGAATGGCTGCAAACCGAATGGTGGGATTTACAGGTTTTTACCGCCAACATCACCGAACAATTTGCCCAGATTGCCGTGGTTGGTCCCAATGCCCGTAAGGTGCTGGAAAAGTTAGGCGGGCTGGATGTCAGCAACGAGACCCTGCCGTTTATGGGCTATACCGAGGGCAGGTTGGCTGGCATCTGGGCGCGCCCCTATCGGATTTCATTTTCCGGAGAGCTGTCTTTTGAAATTGCCATGCCTGCCAATCAGGGGCAGGAAATGTGGGATAAGCTGTTGGAGGCAGGCGCAGAATTCAACATCACGCCTTATGGCACCGAGGCTTTGCATGTGATGCGTGCCGAAAAAGGTTTTATTATGATCGGCGATGAAACGGACGGCACGGTTATTCCGCAAGACTTGAATCTTGGCTGGGCAGTTTCAAAGAAAAAGACCGATTTCCTGGGCAAACGTGCACAGCAACGCAGCCATATGGTGGACCCAAACCGCAAACAACTGGTGGGGCTTTATACATTAAACCCCGATTATGTGCTGCCCGATTGCGCCCATGCGGTGGAAAATGGTAAAATTATCGGTCATGTCAGCTCCAGCTATTTTTCACCCACGCTTAATTGCTCAATTGCCATGGCGCTGATAACTGGTGGCGCCGGGCGCATGGGCAAGGTTCTGGATTTTGTGATTGATGGCAAAACAGTGCAAGCCAAAGTGGTTGATCCGGTTTTTTACGACAAAGAAGGAGCACGCCAGAATGTCTGAATTCAAACGTAAATCAACGGACGGGGAAATTGAAATTTCACAGCCGGATTTCACCGGAATGGTAACCTTGCGCGCTGATCTGGCAAATTCTGAAACCATCATCAATATCGAACGGATTATCGGTCTGAAGCTGCCCGAGAAGCGCAAACTTATTGGGGATTTAAGCCATGGAATGGCATGGATGTCGCCTGATGAACTGCTGGTTTTTTGCGCTGATCCTGCGGCGATGGCCGCCCAGTTGAACGCAGGGCTTTCCGGTGCTTTTCTGGTGGCGGATGTCAGCCATGCCCGCGCGGTTTTCTTGCTGCAAGGCGATGGCGTGCGCGAAGTTCTGGCCAAAGGTGCGCCGGTTGATCTGTCGCCTGAGGTTTTTTTGCCGGACGATTTTCGCCGCACCCGCATGGGGCAGGTCGCTGTGGCGTTTTGGATGTCGGGGCAATCGCCGGATAGTTTTGGATTGATCTGTTTTGCCTCGGTGCAGGAATTTATGTTTGACTGGCTGGTGACCGCCAGTAAAAAAGGGTCTTTGCCGCATTATCTGTAAGCAATTTGGCAGGGTGACAAAGGCGGCTTGCATTGGTAACCTGTTGAATGACCAATGATTTGGGTTTGAATGTGTCAGATATTTCTAAAATTACCGTCTATGGTGCCAGCCCTGAATACACAAAAGCTGCTTGCCAAAATTTTGAATTGGACAGGGCGCTGACAGCTCAAAAAATCCGTGACGGATTGGTGATGCCTGCGAGAAAAACCACCACAGATCACACCATAGAATTTTTTGGGGGCGCTTATACAAACCAGCAAGAATTCATCCCTGAATCAGCACTGACACGGCGCAAGGGTAACATAAGCGGGCCTTATCCTGCGGATATTCTTGCTAAAATCAAACCGGATTACCGTGAAGACGAGGTCGTTTTTTGCGGCCTTATGAATCATCATTTCGGCCATTTTCTGGTCGAGGCCACGGCGCGGCTTTGGTGGGGGATCAAAAACGGGTTTCGCGGTAAATACCTGTTTCAGATTTTTGACCACGTAACTTACAAACCCGCAGCACAAGAGTTTTTTGAACTTTTGGGCATTGCCGATCAAATCGAATTTATTAAAAAACCAACGATCTTCAAGACGCTGCATCTGCCGGAATCTGCGCTGGTATTTAACCAAAGCTATGCCAGCGAATATCTGCTTCCGTTTGAACGCATTCGTCAAAATTTGGCTGGCCAGATTCCAGCAGATAACCCAAAAAAGATATTTTTATCGCGCAAGGCGCTGAAACACCGTGCAGTAATAGGGCAAGACGTGGTTGAGAAATGGTTTAATAATCAAGAATATATCTCTGTTTCACCTGAAAGCCTGTCCCTAAGTCAGCAGATAAAGCTGGTTCTGGGTGCCGATGAAATTGCCGGCATTAACGGTTCGGCCATGCATCTGCTGTTATTTAGCAAAGGTAAAAACACCAAAACAATCATGCGAAACGGCCCGTTTAATGCAACCTATATGATGCTTGACGGTGCAACTGGCACCAATTCCGAATATTTCTTTGCCCTCAAAAAAACCAAACGCGCCAATTTTGGCCTGATCACACCATCTTTGCTTGATCTGGAAAAACTTGCCGATATGTTGCGCGATTCAGGGCTTTTGATAGATCAAAAAATTGCGCTACCCGATGAAAATGCGCTGAAACAAAAATATCTGGCCAGCTGGCACGGGGCTTTTGCACAGAAAATCGGCCAAAACCCGCAGTCAGACGAAGCATTATTACCTGCACTTCTTTCATATACTCTTGATAAAAACGGGCCGGTTGACCTTAACCGGCTAAGCCGGATATTGGCAAAAGCAGGTTACGACGAAGAAGCCAGCTTGCTGGCAACACCATCCGATAAAGCTTAGGTTTTCCACGCGATTTCAAGTTTTTTAATTGCATCGATCCTGTCTTGGGTTTTGGGGTGGCTCATTAGCCACGCAGCTGTGCCGCCACCTTTTGGCGTCCATTCTTCCAGTTTGCGAAACAGCGATATTTGCGGATAAAGCCCGATACCGGATTTTTCCAGCAATGCGGCCGCATAGGCATCAGCCTCGTATTCATCTTTGCGCGACAAACCTGCCGCCAGCAGACCCACCAGAAAATTGGCGATATAGATCCCGAAAAACGGAATATAGCGCCCCAAAACCATGCTCAGCGCCACGCGAATGGCATTTTGGCCTGAAAAATCAATCATGCGACGTTTGGAATGGCCAAGTGCCACATGGCCCAGTTCATGGGCGATGACGCTGGCCATTTCCTCGGCCGTGACCTCGCCGGATCGGTATTTTTTGAAAAACCCGCGGGTGATAAAAATACGCCCGTCGGGGGCAGCCAAACCATTTACCGGCTCGACCTCGAAAATATAGGTTTTAAGCTGGGGCAGGTCTAGTTGCAGCGCCATCTTCTTAGTCAGCGCCAGCAATGCAGGGTCGTTTAGCAAGGTTGAGCGCTGATCAAGGTCACGCCCGGTGCGCCACGCGGAAAACCGATACATGACCAGCCCGATGATGACAGCCATTAGAATGGGGGTGAATTTTATCATGAAATGTAAATAGGGCTTACGATCGCTTTTTAACAGCCTTGCGGGCATTTTTCAGCAGATTTCTGCCCAAGATGAACATGCCCAGCGCCCCCAGCAAGAACCAGCTTATGTCTGCAACCAGCCCTGCAATTGACTCGGCATTGGCTGAAAATAAAATCCCGAGACTAACATACGCGCCCACCCAGATCACCTCGCCCAACAAGGCCCAAAGGGTGAATCCGCGCCAGTGATAATCGCTCATGCCACTGGCATAGTTGATCCAGGGACCAATAGGGGCAACCAGCCAGCGGCTAAGAAATACACCTATGCCGCCCCATTTTGCCGAAAATGCTTTTGCCCGTCGAATGGATTTTGAATATTTTGGCGATTTTGCCAAGCGGGTTTCCAATGCGTCGCCGCCCCGAGCCCCGAGGAAATATGCCATTTGGTCTCCGATTGCTGCGGATAGATAGGCAACGATTAGAACCGATATCAAATCAAAATCCCCCGACCCGACAAAAGCGCCGCTAAGCACCAGCAAAACAGAGCTGGGCAAAGGCACTGCCAAGCATGCCAGAACAATAGAGGCAGAAAGCACAACCAACCCGTAATCGGCAATAAGCTGCATCAAAATATCGGTCATGGTCGCGCGGCCATGCTGCGGTGCTGTTCAATCGCGTCCATCAACTGCGCCACCAGTTGTTCATAAGGAATGCCGGTTTCCTGCGCCACACGCCGAATGCGCCGCCGCACGGAATTATCCAGCGGAATGCCGACGGATTGCAAAAGCACCTCGGGGGGGACATCATAGGTTTTGGCGATATACCCGATGGGCATCCATGGTTCTATTTCGCGGTCCTGATTGTTTTGAAAATAAACCGTATCCATAATGGTGCGGACCAAAAACATAATTGTAAACAGGCTGGCAATGACAAACCCCAGCAAAAGAAGCCGGTGGTCTTGCCACAAATGTTTGATTTTCTTGATCATTTTTGCCCCCATGCGCAAGGCAGATTTAATATGCCGCGAAACGCCCAGCCGCCGATTTTTACATCTTGGGTTAATCTTATGTCTTTCAGGTGGTCAAAAATCAAGGGCAGGGCGACATCGGAAATCAGGGCTTTGCTGGCCCAAGCACCCGCGCAAAAATGTGGTCCTGCGCCAAAGGCGATATGTTTTCCGGCATCGCGGGTGATGTCGAATTTTTCCGGATTATCAAAATAATCTTCGTCGTGATTGGCGGAATTAAACATCAAAAATACATCATCACCGGTTTTGAAATCAATGCCACCCAGCGATACGTCTTTGGCAATACGACGCGGAGACATGCCAATTGGTGCCATCCAGCGCACATATTCTTCAAATACCTGCGCCCATGAAATTTCGCCGTTTTGCACCATTGCCAATTGTTTGGGATGGGTCAGCAAGGCCCAGATAATGCCGGCAATCACATCACGAGGCTCGTTCTGCCCGCCGCTGATTGCCAGCCGGATATTGGCATAAATGCTGGCTTTGGGCAGGTCTGCCGCCTGCATGATGCTTAACAGGTCAGGCGCATCTGATTTCTGTTGAATTGCGGCCTTGATTGCCGCATCAATTTTTTGGGTGGCAGCGTTACAATTTGCTTCAATCACCGGATCACCGGCATAATTGGAAATACCGTCGATCATCGCTTGCGAGGTCTGGTCCATTTCTTGCCAGCTTAACCCGTGAATGCCGGTAATGATGCGCAGGGCCTCTCCAGACAGGCGGGTGGCAAACAGGGTGAAAAGATCACCGCTTTGCAGGGGTTCAATTTCTGCCAGAATGGTTTTCGCAGCGGTGCGGAACTGTGCTGTCCACACATCGCGCACGGTTTTTGGCGACACGGTCGGGAAAATTGCTTTGCGTTCCAGCTTATGGCTTTCGCCGTCTTTGCGCATCAGGTTTTCGCCCATTAACCGTGTCATCAAGCCATCGGGTTGTAATGAGGAAAAACTGGCAATATCCGGTTCTGCCTTTACGATATCATCGCGTCTGGTGATCAGGATGCGGTTCAGCTCCGGCGCAAAACAGATGGGGGTGTTTTTGCGCATTTTGCGCAGAGCAGGGTAAGGGTCCGCCCAGAATTCAGCCAGATCAATATGCACAACCGGTGCGTTGCTCATCGCACCAGTTCCTTCATGGCGCTATCAATGCCTTTCAGGGTCATGGGGTGCATGCGGTTTTCAAAAATCTGTTCGATCATTTTGGTGGACTGGGTATATTGCCATTGTTCCTTTGGCACAGGGTTTATCCAGATATGATCGGGCCATTTTTCGCGAGCGCGTTGCAGCCAGACCTCGCCAGATTCCTGGTTGTAATGTTCATTTGCGCCGCCAACATAAGCGACTTCATAAGGTGACATCGCCGCATCGCCCACAAAAATACATTTATAATCAGCGCCATAGGTGTTCAGCACCTCCCAAGTTGGGGTTTGTTGGCCCCAGCGCCGCGCATTATCACGCCACACGCCCTCATACAGGCAATTGTGAAAATAGTAATATTCCAGATGTTTGAATTCACTGCGCGCCGCCGAAAACAGTTCTTCAACCAGTTTGATATGCGGGTCCATTGATCCGCCCACATCAAGAAATAACAATACCTTGATGGCGTTACGGCGTTCGGGCCGCATTTGCACATCCAGATAGCCATGTTCGGCGGTGCTTTGGATGGTGCCATCCAGATCAAGCTCGTCAAGCGCGCCTGATCGCGCCCAGCGGCGCAGACGTTTTAGGGCCATTTTGATGTTGCGGGTGCCAAGTTCCACACTGTCATCAAGATTGCGAAATTCGCGTTTATCCCAGACCTTGACCGCCCGTTGATGGCGGGATTTATCTTGGCCGATCCGTACGCCCTCGGGGTTATAGCCATAAGCACCAAAGGGCGAGGTGCCGGCAGTGCCGATCCATTTTGAACCGCCCTGATGGCGCTTTTCTTGTTCGCGCAACCGTTCTTTCAGGGTTTCCATCAGCTTTTCAAACCCGCCGAGGCTTTCGATTTTCTCGCGCTCATCCGCGCTTAGCTGGTTTTCTGCCAGTTTTCGCAGCCATTCCTCGGGGATGTCGACCTTATCGATAATATCGGCCAGCAACAGTCCCTCTAGCCCCTTGAAACTGGCGGAAAACACTTGGTCAAACCGGTCCAGATGGCGCTCATCTTTCACCATGGTGATACGGGCGAGGTAATAAAACCCCTCCACGTCATACATCACCAATGCTTTTTGCATGGCTTCCAGAAAGCTGAGGAACTCGCGCAGGCTAACGGGGATTTTGGCGTCTCGTAAATTGGTAAAGAAACGCAAAAACATGATTTATGCCAGCCCGAGCTTGCCCACGATGATGGCAATGAAAAGCGCTGCAATCGAGAATACGATGCCAAAAACAACCCCGTATTGAAGTTTGTCTGCCAGTTTTCCGCCGCGTTTTGCCGCGCGAAACCAGCCAAACAAGCCGCCCAAAATAAACATCACGGGATAGATCATTATTACGCCCTTTATTGCTCTGCCGGAACCAGACCGGCAATTTGTGCCTGTGCTGTCGCAATGCGCTCAGCATCGTTGCCAAACGCATAACGTGCTTGGGCCAGACTGTCGAGCCGCGCGCGCTCTGATTCCGCATCACGACCAAGTGCCGCAAACGCCAAGGCACGGATACCCTGAATACCCGCGACCAGTACCGCATCTTGATGGTCGCGCGCAACGGCCAGTGCCGGGGTGGTTAGTTGAATAACATCCGCGTAACGCCTCGTGGCCAAAGCAACCGCAGCAATATGCATGGCCGTAAGGGCTGTGCGCAAATTATCAGGGCCAAGTTGCGCCAGCGACAGTGTATAGGCTTCTTGAAAGGCGGGGGCCGCAAGGTGTGGTGCACCGCGCAGATTAAGCCGCCCATAGACCAGCAAAGAATGGACCAACCGATGATCCCCAAGCCCGCGCGCGATTTGCACCGCCTGATCCGCGGCCGCCACACGGGCACCACGCGGGTTGCCGCCGGTTATCGCGGTTTCAATCTGGCGTTTCCATTGCGGGTTGGCAAATAATACAGGCCCGCTGCGATTGCCCGTCGGGTTGATTTCATTCAAAATAGCGCTGACAATCGGCGCGGCCTGAGCATTGCTCATGCCGGTTTTTAGCCGCTTGTCATATAGAACCCGCAACATCAAAAGATCAAAACCGGTCAGCCGGGTATGCACATTATCGTCATTAAAAATCGAATCTGCCACATAATACAGGTCATTCACGGGGCCAAGCGCCTGGCCAACCTCTTCGTTCAGGCATGCGCGCACGATGTAGGGCGGCGCATCATCGGGTATAAAAATAGCGGCTTTTTGCAATATATTTTGGCTGGCCCAACTGCGGCTTTCGCCACGCCGGAATGCCGCCCAGCTATTGACACCGGAGGCCACCACGCAGGCAGCGTTGGGAAAGGTCCGGTCCATCACAGCAGCGGGAATTTGCTGGATATGGATTTGGGCGCTATTATTGCCAATTTCAATATCGATATTTGCACCACGCCGGATATTTTGCACAACCGATTCCAGATCATGCCGATATTCCGACAAAGCCGGGCTTAGGAAAACGCGGACCACCCCGTTATATTTCAGCAATCCCTGAACTGTGCCTCCGGTTTCGGTGCGATAGGTCAGGTCAAGAAATTCCTTGGCCAAGGCAGAATTGGCCCGTGAAACAGCAACCCCCGTGGGGCCAACCCCGACCGAGGGAATGGTGCATCCGGAAATAAATATCAATAAAGCGATTTTTTTCAACATCTTATCGCGCATACTTAATAAAAGGGGTTAGGGTGCCAACCTTGTCATATAACTGCCGTCCAGCGTTATTGAAATTTTGGGTCAGCCAGTAAACCTTGGGACAACCGGCCGTATCGGCAGCGGCGTAAACCCCCTCGATCAAGGCTCTCCCGATGCCCTTACCGCGATAGGCCGGATCAGCATAAAGGTCTTGAAGATAGCAGGTATTTTCCAGCTGCCAGCCATGGGTGTGATAAATATAATGGGTCAGACCCACAAGTTTACCGTCCAGATCCGCCACCAACCCGTGATATTCCGGATGGTCTTTTGACAGCATCCGGCCTATGGCGGCGTCAAATATTTCTGGCGATAATCCGGTTTCGTAATATTCCAGATACCCCCGCCAAAGCACCCGCCATTGCGGGTCATCGGCTTGCTCCAAAGGGCGGATAACAAGATTCATCGCCGCCCTCGCGCCATAAAGGCCAAACGTTCAAATAAATGCACATCCTGTTCGTTTTTCAGCAGGGCACCGTGCAGTTTGGGCAAAGCGTCCACCCCATCGCGGCGCAAATCGCTGGCGTCCAGATCTTCGGCCAATAGCAGCTTTAGCCAGTCCAGCACTTCGCTGGTGGATGGTTTTTTCTTTAGCCCCGGTGTTTCGCGCAGTTCATAAAACTGGGTTAATGCGGCCTCGACCAGTGTTTTTTTGATGTTTGGAAAATGCACATCAATAATGGCTTGCATGGTATCGGCATCGGGAAACCGGATATAATGGAAAAAGCAGCGGCGCAAAAACGCATCGGGCAGTTCTTTTTCATTATTCGAGGTAATAATCACAATCGGGCGCTGTTTGGCGCGGATGGTTTCGCCGGTTTCATAGACATGGAATTCCATTTTATCCAGTTCCTGCAACAGGTCATTGGGGAATTCGATATCGGCTTTGTCGATTTCATCGATCAGCAATAACATCCGTTCATCGGCATCAAAGGCCTGCCACAGTTTGCCCGGCTTGATATAGTTTTTAACGTCATGCACACGGGCATCCCCAAGCTGGCTGTCGCGCAACCGGCTGACCGCGTCATATTCATAAAGGCCTTGCTGGGCTTTGGTGGTCGATTTGATGTTCCACTCAATCATGGTCAGGCCCAGCGCATCCGCGATTTGCCGCGCCAGTTCGGTTTTGCCGGTGCCGGGTTCACCTTTGACCAAAAGCGGGCGTTCCAGCGTGATGGCGGCATTGACCGCAACCGTCAAATCATCGGTGGCGACATAGTTTTTGGTGCCTTCAAAACGCATGGGTAATCCTGACAAATTTCATTGGAATCAGCGCGCAGACTAACAGCAAGTGAAATTGATGCAAGTTTGTCGCGCCAGCTAGTGACATTCCTTGAATTTCCGGCTATCTCACGGCCAAGCGAGACTTTATTAGGGGTAAGGGTATGAAAGCGGAGACGATTTTAGACGCGGAATACAAGCCAGCCGAAAACGAAGATTTTATGAATGCCAACCAGTTGGAATATTTCCGTGCCAAGCTGCAAGACTGGAAAAACAGTATTTTGAAAGACAGCCGCGACACGATTGAACAAATGCAGGAAGGCACGCGCAATATTCCCGACGTGGCCGACCGGGCATCCGAGGAAACCGACCGCGCCCTTGAATTGCGCACCCGCGATCGCGAACGCAAAGTCGTGGCAAAAATCGATGCCGCCCTGCGCCGTATCGAAGACGGGTCTTATGGATATTGCGAAGACAGCGGTGAACCTATTTCCCTGAAACGCCTTGATGCGCGCCCGATTGCCACCCTTAGCCTTGAGGCGCAAGAACGTCACGAGCGTAAAGAAAAAATCCACCGCGACACCTGATCTAAACGATTCCGTCTGAAATCAACCAGCGCTCCCGCCGCTTGCCACCTGATCCTTTCAGGATCAAAGGCAAGTGTCGGGCTTGGCCTCGCTATGCTCGGATGGTCTTGGTTTATGGTTGCAGGACGCAGATTTTGTCATAGACTGATCCGGAATTCGGATTAGCCGTGGAAAGCCAGATATTATGACAACCCTGCCCTTGAAAAATCTTCGGATAATCGAATTTTCCGGCATTGGCCCCGGGCCTTATGCAGGGCAGGTTCTGGCCGATATGGGTGCCGAGGTTATCGTGATCGACCGGCCAAAACGTGGTGATATTGCTTTGGAAAAAGCTGTTGACCGGCGGGGGAAGCGGTCGATCATTCTTGATCTGAAATCCGGGAAAGGTAAAGATGTGGCGCTGGCATTGGTGCGCAGCGCTGACGGGTTGATAGAGGGAAACCGCCCCGGTGTGATGGAACGTCTGGGTCTTGGCCCCGAGGATTGCATGGAGATCAACCCCAAGCTGGTTTACGGGCGCATGACCGGATGGGGGCAAACCGGCCCTTATGCCAAAATGGCGGGGCATGATATTAATTATCTGTCTATTACGGGGGCTTTGCATGCTATTGGCCCCGCTAGCCAACCGCCGCCGCCGCCGCTTAACCTGATGGGCGATTTTGGTGGCGGGTCGATGTTTTTGGTAACCGGTATGCTTGCGGCATTGCTGAATACCAAAACCGGCGGGCAGGGTGCGGTGGTGGATGCCGCGATCTGTGACGGGGTGAATTCGATGATGGGTATGTTCCATTCGCTGGATGCAGCTGGGCGGTGGAATGTAAAACGCCACAATAACTGGCTTGACGGGGCGGCACCTTATTACCGGTGTTATGAAACATCGGACCAGCGGTTTATGGCGGTTGGTTGTATCGAGCCAAAGTTCTTTGCAACATTGCTAAGGATGTTGGATTTAGATGCAGAAAGTTTCGGCCCGCAGCTTAACCTTGATCTACATCACAGACAAACCACAGAATTGGCTGCAAAATTCGGCTCGGAAACAATGGCCCACTGGATAAGGATATTTGACAAAAGCGATGCTTGCGTAACGCCGGTTTTAACCTATCGCGAGGTCGCGCAGCACCCGCATATGGCAGCCCGCAATGCATTGCAAACCCATGATGGTTTGGTCCATTCGGCTTTGGCGCCACGGTTTGGCGCAAAACCCGAAAAAATTGACACCAGAATTCCCCGTGACGGCGAGGATGGGGCGGAAATTCTTGCAGAACTAGGGCTTTTGGCCAATTAAGGAATTGAATATGGAAATGAACGGCGCGGAATTCTCGATCATCGGGGCAGGAATCGGAGGGTTGGCTGCGGCGATCGCATTGTCGCACAAGGGTGCCAGCGTTACGATCTATGATCAGGCAAAAACACTGGGCGAGGTCGGGGCAGGGTTACAAATCAGCCCGAATGGTGTTGCGGTTCTCGATGCGCTTGGCTTGAAAGACAAGGCGGCCAAAGTTGCAAATGCTCCGCAGGCTATTGTGCTGCGCGATTTTTCGGGGGCGGATGTGACGCGGCTGAATTTGAACAATAAAGCCGATGCAAACCCCTATTGGCAATTTCACCGTGCCGATCTGCTGGATGTTCTGGCCAGCACTGCCCGGGCGGCCGGTGTCAGGTTTTGCTTTGATCACAAAGTTACCAATGTGGCCCGCAACGGCGCTGGCGCCTTGATCGAATTTTCCGAACAGGAAAGCGTGCTGGTTGATTGCCTGATTGCAGCTGACGGGGTGCGTTCGCCCACGCGTTCAGCAGTATTTGGCGGTCAGGCTGCCGAATTCACCGGACAGGTGGCATGGCGCGGGCTGGTGCCGGCAGACCGGCTGCCGGATGGGTTATTTGCCAATGAAACCCAGGTTTTTATGGGGAAAGGCCGTCATCTTGTCACCTATCCGCTGCGCGGCGGCAGTGTGATCAATTTTGTGGCGGTTGAGGAACGCAAAAACTGGGCTGACGAGGGCTGGAACATTCCCGATACAGCCGAAAATCTGCGCGGGGCTTTTTCCGGCTGGGCGGCATCGGTCGAACATTTGCTGGCAGCGGTGGACCATACGTTTTTATGGGGGTTGTTCAACCATCCCGTGTTGCCTCGCTGGAGCGACGGCCAAGTGGCGCTTTTGGGCGATGCCTGCCATCCCATGCTGCCGTTTTTGGCCCAAGGCGCGGTAATGGGGTTGGAGGATGCATGGGTTTTGGCGGATGCGTTGGAAAAATCCGGTGATATTCCCGCTGGTCTGCGCCAATACGAAGATCGCCGGAAATCCCGTGCGACACGGGTTCAGAATGCTGCAAAACGTAATGCATGGGGGTATCATTTGCGCATGCCGGGGTTTCGCGGCTTGGCCCATGGTATTTTACGCCATTCTTCACCGGATAAATTACTGGCCAAATATGACTGGCTTTACGGCCATGACGTAACCAAAGCCGACTGACGGCTTTGCCTGTCAAAGCTCTGCCCGTGGCCCTCCTGACGGGCAGAGCCTCTTAAATATCCAGTTCTATCCAGATGGGCACGTGGTCGCTGGGGCGTTCGCGGCCACGCATTTCACGGTCAATCTCGCAACCGGTTAATCGGTCGGCGGCTTGCGGGCTAAGCAAAAAGTGATCTATCCTGATGCCGTTATTACGGTTCCATGCACCGGCTTGAAAATCCCAGAATGTGTAATTCAGTGGTGCGGGGTGCAGCGCACGAAAAGCTTCGGTGAAGCCAAGGTTCAATATCTTTCGATAGGCCGACAGGCTTTCGGGGCGATAAAGCGCATCGCCCCACCAAGCATCGGGATCGTGGCAATCCTCGGGCTGTGGAATTATGTTGTAATCCCCTGCCATTAGCGAAACTTCTTCAGAAGCCAGTATATCTTTGGCGCGCGCATACATACGTTCCATCCATGCCAGTTTATAGTCGAATTTTGGCCCCGGAACCGGATTGCCGTTGGGCAGATACAGCCCGCAGATCAACACATTGTTGATACGCGCTTCAATCCAGCGGGCCTGTTCGTCTTCATCATCACCGGGCAATCCGCAAACCAAATCCTCGATTGGATGTTTGGAAAGGATCGCCACCCCGTTAAAACTTTTCTGGCCATGGGTGGCAATATTATAGCCCAGATCCTCGATTTCCTGACGCGGGAAATTTTCATCTATCGATTTTATTTCCTGCAAAAGCGCCACATCGACCTTGCTCTCGGCCAGCCATTCCAGCAAGCGCGGCAGGCGGGCTTTGATGCCATTGATGTTGAAACTTGCAATTTTCATGTGCGTCCCCGATGTTGCTGTGCCAAGGGTATATGCGCTATACTGCCCGAGGCAAGAGGCAGATTTAGGGCATTGAGTGTGAAACAACATCTGATAAAGGTTTTTGGAGAAAGAAACACCGGAACCCGCGCTATCTTACAGATGATCCGCGCCATGCCAAACCTGACAACTGTTGTTCCGGATCTGAAAAAACCTCCTAAAATCAAAGAGATGCAAAGGCGTATAAAAGACCGGTTTCGCGATAAATGGCTGGATGAATATATGGAAGCATTCAGTTTTGAAAACCGTAACAGGGTTGGGGGGGTTGCCGCATGGACACACGCAGCACCCTATTTCGACCAAAGCTATGCCAAAGCCGGGGCCAATGTGGTTTTTGTAACAAAAAACCCCTATAGCTGGATGGTTTCATTGTATAAACACCCGCACCACGCCAAAGGTATTTCTTGTGAAGTGCTGGAACAGTTTGTGGATTATCCATGGCTGACATTGCCAAAAGACCGGGTGGAAATGGTATTGAATTCTCCGATGTGTTTGTGGAACAAAAAGCTGCGCGCCTATGCGGATTTTCAAGATATTTGCGATATTCCGGTTTACCAGTTCAGCTTCGAAAGCTTTGTCCGGCTTCCGGTCAAAACAATGACGGCTGCGCTGGATTCGTTTGGTATTGATTCAACCGGATTGGCGGCCATACCTATCGCGGCAAAAAGAAAAATCCTTATGGCAGACGAATTGCCAGACTATTACAACAAAGAACAATGGCGGCAAGGATTAACCCGTCAATCTGTTGCCTTGATTAACCAGCATACAGATTGGCAGGTTGCGAAACGGTTCGGGTATGAAAAGCTGGACCCAAAACAGTTTCCCATTGAAATCAACCAAGAATATCAATCAAGGCTTCCAAGTGATTTTTCATCCAAAGTATAAAGTTGGTCAAAAATGAATGATCTGATCAATGCAGGCCGCGCTAAATAATCACATCGAAAATGATGTTCCGCAACCGCAACTGCTGGTGGCGTTGGGGTTGTTGATGACAAACCGCGCCCCGATCAGCTCGTCGGTGAAATCAATGGTGGCATCGGTTAGAAACGGCAATGACACCGGATCAATCAAGACCTTTTCGCCGTTTTGTTCCAGAACCAGATCATCAGATGTCGCGACATCCAGCTTGATTTCATACTGAAACCCCGAACAACCGCCACCTTCAACCGCCACGCGCAGGGCTTGGGGCACATCCGCGCCGTCATTGATCTCGCTTAGGCGTTCAAACGCACGATTTGTGACTTTTGGGGGCAAAGAAAGCTGCATCTTTTAACCTTGTTCATGTTAGATTAGATATTGCGAATGTAAGCGGGCAACCCCCCCGTGACAAGTGCGGAGCAAAAAATGAACCAGAAATACGCCTCGAACCCGGCAAATACGCGGGGCCGGTTGGTGGCTGAACAGGGCAGTGCGCACCGTTCAGCCTTTCAGCGCGACCGTGATCGCATCATCCATTGCACCGCATTTCGCCGCCTGAAACACAAAACCCAGGTGTTTGTCGAACACGAGGGCGATCATTTTCGCACGCGCCTGACCCATTCCATTGAGGTGGCGCAAGTGGCGCGCACCATTTCAGGGGTGCTCGGCCTGAATTCCGAGCTGACCGAGGCGGTGGCGCTGGCCCATGATCTTGGCCATACCCCTTTTGGCCATACCGGCGAAGAATCGCTGGATGCCTGTATGGCGCCTTATGGCGGCTTTGATC
>Ga0256839_1000823_pt1 | contig 39694 bp, 42 predicted proteins | sample 354166metaG_FD_185968 | JGI IMG/M metagenome (GOLD analysis project Ga0256839, IMG submission 185968) | Hydrothermal vent microbial communities from Mid Atlantic Ridge, Atlantic Ocean - 354-166 | ecosystem: Environmental > Aquatic > Marine > Hydrothermal vents | place: Atlantic Ocean: Mid...
ATGATACGTCGGTATGTTAAAAATCAAGGAAAAGTATACAACAAGGTGCATACGGGTCAGCTAAAATTTGACTTGTAAGCTTGAACGGAAATGGATACCCCGTTGCTTGCAGCGGGGTAGTTCATTCTAAATTATTTCAAAGGGGGGTTCATATGCAAAATACACTAGTGAGTAGATATCAATCACAAGATATCATTAAAAAAAACAGATACCAAAAGGCATTGTCTGCACTCTATGAGAAAAAACAGGTATGGGATGCATTAAAATCGCAAAGAGATCTACAGCAAAAAGATGAAGCTTTAAAAAAATGCAAATTTCTCTTTTATAAAAAAATATACACGATCGATAACGAGAAATATTACAAAGTGATTGGACTTGACAAGCACTACTATATCAACATAGAGAGCTTACGCTATCTCTCCTCGGCACATCTTGTCATACACCTTTGTGAATATACGATCAACGGAATGCGTTATAAAAGGGCACTGCTCAAAGCAGATAAAAACAAAAATGAGATATATATTTCAAAAAGTACACTGAAAATTGTATTCCAACGGTGCAGACTAGAAAGTATCAGTTAAGGCTAAAATTCAAACCCGCCCCCTTTGCCTTTATTCATACTGTCGTACACTGCTTTGACATAGGCATCACGTATTTCACAATCAAGCAACCTCTCACACTTCAAACAGGAGTCTACATTTAGCTTTTTCTGACACAATTGAAGTGCTTCTTTTTTTTCTTGTAGGAGCGTTTCCCAGCTATCAAGCGTATTATCAGACACTATTTCTCTCTTTTGTAATAAGATTGCATAAGATCAATTTCATAGATAGAGCCTAAAAAGCATGGGCTTGTATCATGCGGATGTGAGGGTACAAGCTCAAGCAGTCTCTCTCCTAGTTCATTGACTGCCATACCTCCGGCTTGTTCATAGATGAGTGCAAAGGGAATCACTTCAAAAAGCTGTCTAAGCTTTCCTTTGGGTTTATCCGTAGTACCTGGGTAAGAGAAGAGGCCACCGCCTTTTAGCAATATCTGGTGCAAGTCAGGCACCATTCCTCCTGAATATCGTAACCTGTAACCCTCTGCAAAGAGAGTGTCAATATATTTTTTATGTTCTTTTCTCCAGTATTGTTGTGTACCGCCGGGTGCATTGAGTTTTCCTTTTTCCTGCAAAGTAAGGGTGGCTATCTCTTTAAAGTGATCGCCTACGGCCCTATAGAGTAGAGGTTTTGTGTGACGTTGAGTGATGACAAGCTCTACTCTTGGACCATAAACAATATAAGCGCTTGCTACAAGATTTTCACCCTTTAATGCACCTTTATAGATACCGAAAATGGAACCTACGGAGAGGTTAACATCTACAAGAGAAGAACCATCTAGCGGGTCATAACATACTGTATAGATACCTGCATCATTGATTTCAAGCACTCCTTCTTTCTCTTCACTGACTAAACTCTTTACGCTATCGACGGAGGCAAAGGCTTTTTCTATAATCATATCAGAGTGTACATCGAGTTTAAGCTGATCTTCCCCTGAGGAGTTTTCAGAGTCGCTATAACCTAGATCCGATGTTTTAATGGCATGATCTATCTTAAATGCAATAGCTTTAATGGTTTCAAATATACTATCCACGGTTATCCTTTTCTTTTAGGTCATTTATATAGGTATTGCATGTAGATTAATCCATGCAATCACCTCTGAAGTATTGTTTAAATCAAGTACCTGTATATCTTTTGGTATTTTATACTCATATACGTCTATGGTGTTGTCTATTGCAATCGCTTCTGAGTATGCTAAATAAGAGGTATCAATGCTCTCTCTAAAGACTGCAATTCTAGGTAGCGGTAGTGTCTTAAGCCCTTCAACAAGCAAAATATCAAAATCATTAATCATTGAGGTAATGTCCTCTAGGCTCTTTTCTCTTTTGGAAAAATAGCTTGTTCGCGTAGGGGAGGTCACAACAACTTCTGCTCCTGTTTGTGAAAATTTATAACTATCTTTTCCCTCAACATCGAAATGTGCCTTATCTTTTGGATCATTTTTAATAATAGCTACTTTTTTCTCTTTGATTAAACGCGTTGCTATCTTTTCAATCAATGAAGTCTTTCCGCTACCCGAAGGTCCTGTAAATGCGACGGCAACCCTTTTATTCACACGCAACCTTTTATCATACTTTCGTTCTATTATACATTAAAGTTTATTCAAACTATGTTAAAATCACCCTATTTAAGGAGTAGATTCATCATGAAAAGCGCCGTATTGTTTTTTATACTATTGCTTTCTTTTGGATGTAGCTCTAAAAAGGAAATAGCTTTTAAAAATGATTTCTCAACACTAAAAAAATTGGGAAGCAGGTTACAAAAAACAGAAAAAATTCAACTCTATGATCCGGAAGATAAAAAGACAAAAGTACTCTTGACGGCCACCTACCTCTCCCAAAATAACATCAATAAAAAAATCAAAAACGATGAACTCTTTGTAGTAGGTCTCTATATTGACGATAACCAAACCAAAGTTATAGATATAGAAAACTTTTCTTTGAAACTCAATGCAAAAACGCCAAAAAGCATAGAACCGTTAAGCGATAAAAATAAATGGCTAAAAGATATCCCCTTAGTCTCTGAATGGTCGCAATATTATCTTCTCCGCTTTGCGCATATACCTCAAAAAAGTATGATTTTATCTATAAACCATAACATATATGGAAAGGGCAGAGCGACTTTTGCAAAAGTCGCAAAGTATGTATTGAGCAAAAAGGCCTACTAAAGAGAGCTTACTTCCTAAACTTATCTGTTTTATAAGGGGTTGCCAATGTTTTTAAGAGTGGAAAAATACGAGTGCGAACCCCTAGCTTATTTAAATAAATAACATAGTTTGCCAACACTTTTTTACCATATTCCCTGGTCTCTTCATTCTCCATAGATTCCATACTCATATAGGGCTCATAGGGTCCCTTTCTAAAATATTTAGGGTTTGTAATATGTCTTTTTGTAAATCCTATACCCCCGTTATAGGCATAGGCAATAAAAAGAGGATGATAGAGATATTTAGTTAGATAATTTAGATGATAGTTTGCATACTCTATTGCCTTATAGGGATCAAAGATATCATCCAAATCTATCTTCTCTTTTTTATGTTTGGCAATATCATGGATTAAAAAAGGCATAAACTGCATCATTCCCAAAGCAAATGAACGTGAAACAGATGCAGGAATAAAGCGGCTCTCCTGCCTTGCCAAGGCATAGATAAGTGCCTGTCTCCGAGGTGATAGTTTGTGCATCACATCCCTGTAGGGCATAGGAAAGTATGATTTTTTGTACCCGCTTGCTTTTGCCTTTAAGAACGTATAGATGCCTATAGTCTCTTGTGAAGCATATTGATTGGCAAGATATCCAATCTCTCTGCTTGAGGAGCCTTTCGTCTTTGCTTTTATTTTAGCCCATGCAATGGGATCTTTAATATCAAAACCAAGAATGCGTCTTCTACGTATCTGTTGCGTAATGGTTTTTGGATACCTTCCTCTTACGGTATCTGCTGCTATAAGCGTATAGATATTGGGATGATAACTTTTTCGAAGTTTTGTGAGATATTTAAGGTTCTTGGTGGCAAGATAGAGCCAAAAAAGTGTCTTATCCTTCTCATGTCTTTGTATATAGTTACGTCTGGCTACTTCAAAATACTGTACAGCGAGTCCTCTTTTGTTTTGTTTTAAAAGCAAAAGTCCTTCTTTAAAATGTTTATGTGCAAGACTTCTTTTCTTCCAGATACTATCAGGGGTGATATCTCTTGATTTTTTAGGTTTAGATATATCGACTCCTGTTCTCTTTTTATAGGCAATACGAAGTTTTTTGTTGAGTCGGAAAACCTCTTTAATCATACTTCTGGCTTCAACTGCACTAGTTGACTCTTGGGATAAAAAACGCCATATATAATAATCTTTCTCTATACTTTTTGGCATAGCATGTATCTGAGCGTAGCTCAATTTCTTTGCCTCAAGTAAACTCGAGAGTGCAAAAAGGGAGAAAAAAACAAAGAAACGAAACAAAACGAACCTATAGAAAAAAGAGATTACGAATAACAATATCAATAAACTGCAGCCCAAAGATAATCACCAAAGGAGAGAGGTCCACTCCGCCTACTATCACAAAAGGCATCTTTTGACGTACAAAAGAGAGTGCAGGCTCGGTAAGCTTGTAGAGTGTTTGTACGATAGGGTTATTAGGATCAGGCTGAACAAAGCTTAACAAAGATGCAATAATCACCACCCATATATATAATGTTATCATTGTATGTACAAGTCCATAAAGTTCTGCCATCATGAGACTACCTCCAACAAGTATGATTTAATTAACGGATATATATCACTTAGACTCGGTCCCTCTTCTTCACCGGTAAGTAAAAGTCTAAGAGGATTTATCAGATGCTCTTCTTTAAGATTGGATTGTAACATGATATAGTTTTTAAATGTATTAAATTCATCGATCATGGGAGCATGAATAATAATATCTTGTATCACTTTCATCTCTTTTTCCCATCTTCCTTCAAGGCTCTTAGGTGCAAAGATTGTATCAATCTTTAGTGACAACTCCTTCAAGGTACTGAATTGATTAAGATAGAGCTTTGCCAATTTCCCTATAGCTGCATCGGCAAAACCAAACAGTCTAGAGAGATCTTTATCATCCATACGCTTTAAATGTTCACGGTTAATAAGAGCCAGTTTCTCTATATTAAATTCGGCACGACTTCTAGAGATCTTATCAAGTCTAAACCACTCTATGGCTTCAGGGAGGGTAAAAATCTCTGTAGGTACATTGTCGACACTAAGTATTACTAGATAGTTAATAATGGCATCGGGAATGTAGCCTTCTTCAAAGAGCCACTTGAGACTATAGCGATTTTTTAATGTAGGTAGATGCAGATACTCTATCTCTGAAACATACTCTAAGAGTGTATGAATATATATCATTTTAGCACTGTCTTCAAGATATTTTTTATCCTGTATAATCATAGAGAGATTGCAAAACATCGTATCACAAAATGTAGCAAATTTTGAGCTAGGCGTACCGTCTGCATGTAAAATAACAAAACTCTCTACTTCATCGGGAGTATAGCAGATCTCCCCCTCTAAAAGATCATAAAATGCTATAGCCTCTTTCGGCTTTTTAACTCTTAGTACAAAAGGGAGAGCAGACGCTTTTAGTGTTGCATACTCCTTTTTTTCTTTAGACTCACACGCCTGTATACATCTACTCTCACTACTATCCAAATCTACGTTGCAGGTACATACAAATGCTTTATCCTCCTCTAACAATCTTACAGCAAGCCTCTGATAGGTATGCCGATGTTCACTCTGGTGAAATACGAGCGTATGACGGAGTGCAAATTTCTCTAAGATCTGTATGATTTCGCTCTCTCTTCCTTCTGGCTGTTTTTCTATATCTAAATCTTCTATACGTAGCAGAAAATCTCTCTTTTTCTTTCTAGAAACAATAAAGTTAAGGATAGCAGTACGTAGTATATCCGTATCCATCTCTTCCATAGGGTAAAAGACCGGTCCTAGCATCAGTGAGCTCCTGTAGTTTTAAACAATAAGATTGAGCGTATTATAGATAGTTTTTTTAAAAGAGCTTCTAAATTACACAATAAAAATTTTGTACCAAGTAAAAAGCATACGCTTATTTTCTGGGTTACCAAGGTAAAACCTAAGATGCGATAAGCACTAATTAGATAGAATAGTATCCATAAGTTTGAATAACGAAAAGGGGCTGTTCCGGTATGGGCGAACACAAAGATTTTTTACGTAGTATCATTGAAAAGGACTTAAAAGAAGGCAAATATAAAGAGATAGTTACGAGATTCCCTCCTGAACCCAATGGGTTTCCTCACATTGGTCATGCTAAATCTATCTGTATTAACTTTGGCATTGCAAAAGACTACAACGGCTACTGCAACCTTCGCATGGACGATACCAATCCTACCACAGAGGACACACGTTATGTAGAGGCACTTAAAGATGCTGTAGAGTGGCTTGGCTTCAGGTGGAAAGGAGAGGTGCGTTTTACTTCTGATTATTTTTCTAAACTCTATACCTATGCTATAAAACTCATCAAGATGGGCAAGGCCTATGTGGACAGTGTAGACGAAGAGACGATGCGAGAGCTACGCGGTACGGTAACCCAAGCAGGAAAACGCAGTAAATATGCCCAGCGTTCAGTAGAAGAAAACCTAGAGCTTTTTGAACGTATGAAAAACGGTGAATTTAAAGATGCAGAGCATGTCTTACGAGCGAAGATAGACATGGGGGCAGCCAACATGAAACTCCGTGATCCGCTACTTTACCGCATACGTCACGCACGGCACTTTAGAGCAGGCGATGCGTGGGCTATTTACCCTATGTATGACTTTGCGCATTGTCTCTCCGACTATATTGAGGGGGTATCTCACTCTTTTTGTACACTAGAGTTTGAAAACAACCGTGACATTTATGACTGGATTCTTGACACCCTGAATCTAGAGCCTCCAATACCCTATCAATATGAATTTGCAAGACTCAACATCAACTATACCGTCATGAGCAAACGAAAATTGCTCGAACTTGTAGAGACAGGCCATGTAGAAGGATGGGATGATCCGCGTTTGCCTACGATTGCAGGGCTTAAGAGAAGAGGGTATACACCGGAATCGATCGTAAACTTTTGTGAAGGTATCGGTATTGCCAAGGCCAACTCCGTAGTAGATGTAGCACAGCTGGAGTTTTGCATACGTGATGACCTAAACACCAAAGTACCCCGTGTCATGGCTGTACTTGACCCACTTAAAGTGACCATTATAAATTATGAAGGGCAAGAAAAAATAGAAGCTTCTTACTACCCACACGATGTACCCAAAGAAGGTTCACGTATCTTGCCTTTCTCTAAAGAGATTTACATCGACAGAGCAGACTTTAGTGAAAATCCTGAAAAAGGCTACTTCCGTCTAACACCTACACAGCCCGTAAGGCTAAAGTATGCCTATATCATCACCTTTGAAGAAGCTATAAAGGATGACAGGGGAAACATAGTAGAGATAAAAGCAAGCTACCACCCAGACTCAAAGAGCGGAAAGGACACCTCCGGCATAAAAGTAAAAAGTGCCATCCAATGGGTAGAAGCAAATACGGCCAAAAACGTGGAAGTAAGAGTCTATGACAGACTCTTTAAAAAGGAGATCCCAGAGGGCATAGAAGAGATCAACCCTGACTCGTTAAAAGTCATAAAAACAGCCCTCATAGAACCCTCTGTCATTACAGAAAAACCAGATATACGCTTTCAGTTTGAACGTGAAGGCTACTTTTATGCCGACCCTGTAGATTATACGGATACAAAGCCTGTATTTAATAAAATAGTAGCACTAAAAGGGTCTTCTGCCAAAAAGAAAAAAACATCGCAACCTCCTAAAGCAGAGCCTAAAAAAGTACAGATAGACGGTGAAGTAGTACCCATGACCAAAGAAGAGCAAGCACGCTTTGACAAGTATACCGATAAATTAAAACTAAACAGCGAAGTAGCCAATACCCTAGCACGTGATACAAAACTATCAAAATTCTACGAAGAAGCTTTACAAACACTTCACGCACCTATAGCACTAGCAAACATCGTCACCAATGACGTAGCTAGGGAGCTAAAAACCAAAGAGATAGATGAGTTAAAGTTTTCTTCCAAAGATATAGCAGAGCTTGTCAAAATGACAGAGGAAGAACTCATTTCAAGCAAGATAGCCAAACAAGTCTTTGAAGAGATGAGCAAAAATGGAGAGAACCCAACAGCCATCGTAGAAGCAAAAGGATTGGTGCAGATAAGTGACCCTACAAAGATTTCACCTATCATAGATGAAGTCATAACCCAAAACCCGGACAATGTAGAGAAATTTAAAGCCGGTAATACTAAGCTCTTTGGCTTCTTTGTAGGGCAAGTGCTCAAAGCCACGGAAGGAAAAGCAAACCCCAAAGTGGTAAATAAGCTTGTTTTAGAGGCATTAAAGCAGTAAGTTATCTTAAATAATGCTCTAAAGTAAACTTCATATCTTCATCCAAGTCCATATTGCATTGCATCCATTTGAGATAAGAGATGTCAATTTTAGAAATCTCTTCAATCTCTCTGCCTTTATATTTTCCAAATTTAAATGTTTTAACACGCACAGGTGTTTGTGTAAGTTTTTCCAAAATCAACATAGGGTTTTTCTCTGCTTTAAATTGTGCCTTGGCTAAAGCCACTAGTTTAGAGAGGAGCAGTTTCATAACAAGTACATCTCCTATAGCATCATGTGCTTTGATACGCACACCTAGTCTCTTTGCCTCTTGTGCTTCAATTGTATAAAGACCTAAGGAATAACGTAAATATTGTAGCCTATAATAGGGAAGATCAGAAAGCAGATGTTTAGCGCAACGAAGGGTATCGATGAGCCTGTAATTGTTTTCAAATCCCTCTTTTTTAAGCATATCCAAATCAAATCCAATATTATGTGCAATAAGATAGTTCTCTTTTTTGTTCAATGCTTTAAGTTTTTTGGTAAATTCAAGTGCAGAAAAAGGGGGTTTGTCTCTTATCATCTCAGGGGTTATATTGTGTACTTCCATCGCTTCAATAGTGATAGGAACATCTGTAGAACAGAGTTCGTCATAGACCTCAATATACTCTTTGCGGTGTACAATCATCGCACCTATTTGTATAATCCTATCTACTTCATTATTTCCTGTCGTCTCCGTATCAAAAAGTATATATGTTGCCATCTTTTATCCTTTTGTAGACTTATGCATCATATCTAATTTTTGATATAATACGAGTAATATTTATAATGAGGAACTCCCTTTTATGCCAAAACATTTTACATCTTTTATTTCATCTTATTTTGGAAAATTTGCTGCAAAAGAGTTTTCGCCAAAACTGCAACGTTTTATCAATAGTAGTTATGTGAAGCTTATGAGCTTAGATATGTCGGCCTTTGAGTCTCCCGGTGCGTATCAAAGCCTCAATAAGCTCTTTACCAGAGCGTTTGTCAACCCACCCAAATTACCCAAAGAAAAAGATCTCTTGATCTCCGGTGTAGAGGCACTTATTAGTGATGCGGGAAAAATAGAGGAGGGCAAGGCCTATCAAATCAAAGGTGTCTGTTATGATATAGAAAAGCTTTTTGGAGAGTACCATAGGGATCTTGTCAAGAGAGTAGAAGGAGGAGAGTTTATCAATTTTTATCTCTCTCCCAAGGACTATCACCGCTATCATATGCCAATGAGACTAAAAATAGTAAGTCTCACACATATCCCCGGAAAGCTTTACCCTGTCAACTTTCCATTTTTACGTTATAAAAAGGACCTATTTATAGAAAATGAGCGTGTGGTCATTGCCTGTGAGGATGAGAAGGGACGTAGCCACGTACTAGTCCTTGTGGGTGCACTCAATGTAGGTAAAATGGTGATTACCTTTGAAGATGCCGTTCATACAAACTCTCATATACGTATGCCAAAACACTACCGTTATGAAAATCTGATACTTCAAAGAGGAGAACTTTTTGGCTGGTTTGAAATGGGCTCAACACTTTTAATTTTTTCGCAAAAGGGGAGTATCGACCCCCATGTGAGGATAGGCAAAAAAGTAGCTTATGCAGATATTCTAGGTAAAATATTGTAAATAAAGGAGAAAAGATGCAAATAAAAGAGATTAAAGAGTATGCAGAAATACGGGCAAAAGCCAGAGCCTATTTATGTTATATCATTGGGCGTAATATTAGTGACACCATACAAAACGGAGATATTGCTACAGTACTTTCTAAGCTTGAAGGGCTCAATGACAGTATTCATAAAGCAGAAGCTATCTATGCCTTAAACGGCAAGGGTATTCAAATCACACCCAATATCTCAAAAAATAGTAAATTAAGAGGTATCGGCAAAGGTGTTTCCAGAGCAGATAGAGCATACTTCTATAAAACGGTAAAAGAGCATCGATGCGTACTCACTGAACCCTATCCCTCTCTAGTAAGCAATACCATGGTTGTTACTGCCTCTTTTCCCATCTATGATCAGCAAGATAACCTCCTATGTATTATCTGTGTAGATATTTCACTCTCAAATATTTTGCGTATGGTGTATCCCTCTTCTATTGATTCGTATGCAGGAGTATTGAGCAAATTTGTCTATACGGCATTCTCTGCAGCATTGGCTTTGGTCTCTCTCCTTCTTTTTGTAAAAGGTGCAACGGCATTTCTACATTTTGGAACCGATTTCCGTGCAATAGATATTAATGAGATGTTTAAAGCAACCATTCTCCTTACACTCTCTTTAGCGATATTTGATTTGGTAAAAGCGATATTTGAAGAGGAGGTACTGGGTAAAGAGAAAAAAGAGGGAGCAGGAGACGGACACCAAACAATGATACGTTTTTTAGGCTCTATCATTATTGCCCTCTCTATAGAGGCACTGATGCTTGTCTTTAAATTTGCACTGACAGATCCGGAAAAACTTCAGTACGCCGTCTATCTTATCGGCGGTGTCTCACTGCTTCTTATTAGCCTCTCGGTCTATATCAAGTTTAACCTTCCTTATGTAAGATCTTTTAAAAAAGAGAGATAGGCGTGTCACAAAAATTGATTATCTTTGATATGGACGGTACATTGGTAAACTCCTCTATTACTATTGCAAATGCCATTAACTATGTACGTAAGAAGATTAGCTTACCTCCTATGTCACAGCAAAAGATACTTAGCTTGGTGAATGATCATACGATTAATCCTGCCCGTCAATTTTATGAATCTGACACCTTTATGCCTCAATATGAAAAATGGTTTACAGAATACTATAGCAGACATCATCAAAATGAATTGGAACTCTACGAGGGTATTAAAGAGTTGCTTGAAACACTGAAAAAGAGAGCCTATCTACTAGCTATTGCCACAAATGCATATAGAGCCTCTACGATAGAGACACTTACACATTTAGAAATAGATAAATATTTTAACGCCATTGCTTGCTATGATGATGTAGCAAAGGGTAAACCTCACCCTGATATGCTATACAAACTTCTTGATGACTTAGGACAATCGCACACAAATTCTCTATTTGTCGGTGACGGACCACGAGACGAAATGGCAGCAAAAGCAGCAAAGATAGAGTATAAAATGGTAGACTGGGGATTTACGGAGCATACCCAAAGAGAGGTGGTTATAAGTGTAGATGCCTTAAAAAAGAGCTTATTGGGTGAGTTATAGGTATAGTAAATTTTGATATGAGAGCATAACTAAAATTGTGCTAAAATTCCTAAAAAAAGAGTATAAAGTATACTATGAACAAATCATTCATCACCAATATTGTTTCGCTGCTGCTTATAGGGCTCTCCTTCATTCTGCCTCATCCCTACCATCATTCATTTCTGTTTACGGGACTCTTTGCGCTCTCAGGAGCTATAACCAATCAACTTGCAATCCATATGCTTTTTGAGCGTGTACCGTTTTTATATGGTTCCGGAGTCATTGAGAAGAATTTTGAGAGTTTTAAGGCCTCTATACATACAATGATCATGAAACAGTTTTTTACCAAAGAGCAAATAAGCAGCTTTTTTGCAGAGGAAGAGAAAAAAATAGACCTAGTACCTTTGGTGGAGAGTGCAGACTTCTCGCCTGCATTTAATGCCTTGTCTAAAACCGTCATGGAGTCCAAGTTTGGTAATGCTGTACAGATGTTTGGAGGAGAAGATGCCCTTGAAAGCCTACGAAAGCCCTTTGAGGAAAAATTAAAATCGGCAGTTTCGACCATTGTTTCAACAGAAGCTTTCAAAGCGCAATTAAACCATCATATACAGCACTCGTCCCTCTCTAAAGACCTACTTGACTCAATCGATAAACTCATCACCAATCGTCTCGATGAACTTACTCCTTATATGGTTAAAAACTTGGTTCAAGAACTTATTCAAGCCCATTTGGGATGGCTAGTAGTGTGGGGTGGTGTCTTTGGAGGGCTTATAGGGCTTATTTCATCTTCTATTTTGTAAGTTTTAACATTTTTTGACAAAATAATGATAGAATAAAATATTAATTTATAAAGAGGGAATATAATGAAAAAACAGTTACTTGCTCTATCTATGCTACTAACGCTGTCACATGCAACGCATGCATTTAAACATTATGACGATATCTGTGAGAGAACACAAGAACAGGAGTGTATCAACGAAGAGACACAGGTTAAAAACTTGCAATTAGCACTCAACAAGACTTTGGGACTCTCATTAAGGCTAGACGGGAAATGGGGAGAGAATACAAAAAATGCGGTGATTGCATTTCAAGAGAAGTACCATATAACACCTGTAGAAGGATATGTAGGGAGAAAGACGACAAGCAAACTTGATGAAGTCACCAAAGGGATAAAATTTACAAAAGTGCATCTTCATCAAGCCTCTGACTCCTATGAAGCATTTAAGAAAAAAACCAATTTAAAGAAGAGTTTTAAGGTTTACAAAAATAAACAACTGTTGGCAAAGGCAAATGGAAAAAATACTCAACTGAAAGTAGATATATCCGACCAAAGACTGCTTATGCTGGTCAATGGAAAAGTAGCACTCTCTTCCCCGTGTACCACCGGTGCCAAAAGAAAACTTGAACCAAATACTAAAATAATTAGAGACAAAAGAACGCCAAAAGGCATCTTCAAAATAACAGAAAAAATAAGTGATAAGCGCTCTACAATATTTGGCAAGTTTTATCGCAATGGTAAACTGGTCTACAAAGGAGACAGAAGAAAGTACAGAGGCTCCAAAGCAAAATATGTAGGCGCATCCCTAAAAAATTGGATGAGGCTGACAAGCTCGGGTATAGGACTGCATGCAAGTAAATATATAAAGCGTTATCCGGGTACGAACGGCTGTATCAGGCTCCCTTTTGATGTAGCAAATATTGTCTTTAAAAAGGTAAAAAAGGGTACAAAGGTGAGTATTGTAAACTAGATACAATTTCTCTTAAACCCCTCATTACTCGTTTATTCCCCCTAGATTGTCTCAATCTTTAAACGAAGAGAACATTTTATTTGAATATTTGAAATATAATAGTATAAAATTTTTTTAACAGGAAAAAGGCAGAAGAATGCATCACGTTTATGCTACGCTCATAACGGTAGTTACTCTCTTAATACTAAACGGATGTACACACTTTAGTGAGCCGGATATAGAAGATATCAATTGTAGCAAATTGGCAGGCAACTATCCAAATTACCTGGCATTTAAAAAATGTACGTCTGTAAAAAGTTACAAAGTCTATAAAGACAGAAAACAATTGATACAAGCTACACCGCATAATACAAAAGTGATTATCGATATTAGTGATCAAAGGGCTAGGCTATATGTAGATGGAAAAGTCGCACTGGATACTCCCTGTACTACAGGATCAAAACGAAAGTTTGAGCCCAATACAAAGACATATAGGGACAAAAGAACACCTCTTGGAAATTTTAAAATTACAGAAAAAATAAAAAACAAACGTTCTACCATCTTTGGTAAATACTACCGGGGTAATAGATGTGTCTATAAGGGAGATAGACGAAAATACAGAGGTTCTAAAAAAGGACTTAGATATGAGGGGCAGCGCTTTCAAACTGGATGAGATTGACAAGTTCTGGCATAGGGATGCATGCAAGCAAATATGTCAAACGCTATCCCGGTACAAACGGTTGTATCCGTTTGCCCTACCATGTATCAAAAACACTCTTTAAGTATCTTCATAAAGGATCTCCTGTGCTTATAAAATTAAAGGATAGTACCGTGTCTATTACTCTTCTCCTTCTCTATGACATAAACTTTTTTTGGTACCATATTGTCAATCAATAAAGAAGACAGAGGATATAAACATGGCAAAACGTACTTTTATCTCATGGAATGTAAATGGCATACGTGCCGTAGCGAAAAAAGATGCACTCAAGTGGATTGATGAAATAGAGGTAGATTTTTTAGGACTTCAAGAGATTAAAGCTGAAGCGGAGCAGATACCAGATACCCTTTTTAAGAAAACATTCAAATTCCAAAGTATCAACACTTCGAGTAACAAGGGCCAATCCGGCGTGGCACTTTATACTGATATTAAAGGCATGGCCGGTTGTTGTGAAGTTGTAGATATACTAAATGAGGGACGGATAAACGAATACCACTTTGACAACATTACTTTCTTTAATGTATATTTCCCAAACGGACAAAGAAGTGATGAGCGCTTAGCCTATAAACTGGCTTTTTATGATCGTTTTTTAGAATATATTCTGGACTTACGTAAAGAGGGTAAATCTATTATTGTATGCGGTGATGTAAATACTGCACATAAGCCTATAGATTTGGCACGTCCTAAAGCCAATGAAAAAACATCAGGATTTTTGCCCATAGAAAGAGCATGGCAGGACAAGCTTTTAGCTTCCGGTTTCATAGATACCTTTAGGTATATACACGGTGATGTACAAGAGCGTTATTCATGGTGGTCATATAGATCTGCAGCACGTAAAAACAATATAGGATGGAGGATTGACTACTTTTATGTCTCAGATGATCTAAAAGACAGCATTATAGAGGCTGATATCCTTGATGAGATTATGGGCTCGGACCATTGTCCAGTAAAGTTGGTGTTAGAACTTTAAAGTAGGGAAGATTAGATAACAAATATCTATTTTAATCTATTCCATCATATAAGATTTTGAATCTACTTTACCGTTTATGCCCACATAATAATACTCTTCAAGACCTTCTAAAAAAGCTATAAGTAATTCATCAGAACAGGATTTAAAGTTCTTGTGTCCCTCTGAACGAAACAGCGACTTAAGTTGCTGCTTGCTTAGTATGATATCCGCAAGTGCAAAAATAATCTCAATCTCACTCTCTTTCAGTTCAAGAGCAACACGTAATTTTTTGAGGATAAGATTATTCGTAAGAAGCACCTCCTCATTACTACCGTTGCTCTTTGAATTCACCTCTCGTTTAAGTTTGATAAGGCCATCCAAAAATAGACCCAACTCTTCATAGGAACACTGCACAAAACCTTGTTTCCCGCGAGGCTTAAGAAGAGCGTTTAAATGTTCTTCACTCATCGGAAAAGCTTCAAGTTCATAGGCTTTAAGCATCGTATCTACAGAGAGATTAAGGGATTTTTGTATACGATAAAGCAATTCGTTTGTGATTGTAGCCATACTATTTTTGACTTGCCTTATTTGTCAAATCATCCAATGCGATGGCTGCCTTATTCAATATAGTTAGACAGTTTTTATCTTTAATATTATGTTTGAGAGACCAATATTCAGGGTTGGTATAGATAAATGAAGTAATACCCTCATAATTTGTCGAAACCAAAATACGTAAAGGTAGATCAAGACCCATTGAAGGATTACAGTTCATCAATACCGTACCCATTTTTGGGTTTCCAAATACCACAACCGTCTCAGGTTTGAGATTCATATTCACAGCCGTAGCATTGGCCTTGTGATCTATCGTATGAAAAAGCGTAAGATCCTCATCATGAATGAGTTTTTTAAGTTTTTTTACAGACACCTCATGTCCATTTTGGCTGATCACGGTTTTTAGAAAAGTACCTTTTTTATTCTCACAACCCACAAGGGCTAAGAGAATAGATACGGAGATAATAATTTTTCTCATAAAGAACTCCTTGTATATATCCATTAAACATTAAATCTAAAATGCATGATATCGCCATCTTGAACAATATACTCTTTTCCCTCAAGTCTGTTTTTACCGGCCTCTTTAGCTCCCTGTTCTCCACCATACTTTATAAAATCTTCATAACGAATCACTTCGGCTCGAATAAAACCTTTTTCAAAGTCATTATGGATAACTGCTGCCGCTTTGGGTGCGGTGGTTCCCTTTCGGATTGTCCATGCTCTTACCTCTTTTACGCCGGCAGTAAAGTATGACTGAAGTCCGAGTGCGTCAAAGCCCTTATGAATGATTTGATCCAGTCCTGACTCATCTACACCAAGTTCATTTAGCATCTCTTCACGCTCGTCCTCATCAAAGTCCACCATATCCTCTTCCACTTTTGCACAGAGCTTAATCACTTCTGAATGACGTTTATCTGCATACTCCTTGAGTGCTTTGAGATATTCACTCTCTTGAGTTAATCCGTTTTCATCGACATTTGCCCCGTAGATAATAGGTTTAGCAGTAAGCAGACGTAGCTCCTTGTTCATCGCCAAAAAAATATCAGACTCTACCTCTGCAAAGGTTGAAACAGGTAAACCGTCTTCGATATGTGCGAGCAGGGCTTGGGCAAGTGCTAACTGCTCTTTGGTATTTTTCTCGTTGCCTCTGGCTTTTTTCTTGAGCATCTCTATACGTTTAAGTATTGCATCAATATCTGCAAACAAAAGCTCCTGCTCAATAATTTCCACATCTCTAACAGGGTCAATACTGCCCTCTGTATGTACGATATTCTCATTATCAAAACACCTGACAATATGCAGTAGCACTTCTGTATCGCGGATATTTCCCAAAAACTTATTTCCAAGACCTTCACCCTTTGATGCTCCAGCAACAAGCCCTGCAATATCTACAAAATCAATCGTTGAATACTGTATTTTTTCAGGATTAACTATCTTTGCAAGTGCATCCACTCTCTTGTCAGGTACGGGTACCACTGCCTTATTAGGCTCAATTGTACAAAAAGGATAGTTGGCTGACTCGGCATTTTGAGCCTTTGTCAGTGCATTAAATGTGGTAGATTTTCCTACGTTTGGTAAACCTACGAGTCCTATACTCAGTCCCATATCACTCCTTCTATAATAGTGTTCAAAATCATCTATCGTTATGCTTAGAGATTAACTCTTCAAAAAGTTTTAACATCAACCTAACACCGGCTCCTGATGCACCATAAGGGTTCTCTCCCCATTCATGCTCCACAAAAGCAGGGCCGGCTATATCAATATGTGCCCATCTTTTTTTATGCCTTTTATCTATAAACTCCGAGAGGAACAACCCTGCAGTGATGGCACCGCCGTAACGTACATTGGCAATATTACACACATCAGCTATTTCTGATTTAATCGTCTTTTTCAAATAGGAATTAAAATCAAGCGCTGTTGCAAGTTCTCCTGCTTTATCTGCCGCATTAACAACCATCTTTTGCACTTTTTTATTATGTCCCATCACGGAAGATGTATAGTGGCCCACCGCCACGACAGAGGCACCTGTAAGTGTTGCAAAATCAAAGATATAGTCTGCTGTAATCTCTTGCTGTGCATAACAGAGTACATCGGCCAGTACCAAACGTCCCTCTGCATCGGTATTGCGTACTTCTATTGTTTTACCATTTTTGGCTTTAAGTATATCATCTGGTTTGTAAGCATTACCGCCTATCATATTTTCTACAGCACCGATAAATCCGTGTACCTCTATAGGTAAATCGAGTTCAGCAACCGCTTTCATAATGCCAATCACCGCAGAAGCACCGCTCTTGTCCGATTTCATTGTGACCATATACTCGGCAGGTTTCAAACTCAATCCACCCGAATCGTAGGTAAGTCCTTTTCCTACAAGTGTCACTTTGAATTTCGTATGTTTAGGCCGATGTGCAAGATGTATGACACAAGGGCTATGTACGGATGCACGACCCACAGCAAGCAGTGCATCCATTTTCTCTTTTTTAAGTGCCTTCGTTTTAAGAACGGTACAGCCTAAGCCTGTACTCTTTGCCATACTCTCAGCAATACTTGCCATCACGGCAGGATAACAATCTTCCGGTGCAGTATTGACAATGTCACGTGTAAAATTGGTTGCCTCTGCAATAACCTGTGCCTGATGTACCTCTAAAGATGCTTGTTCTATATCCACATCAATCTTATGATACTCATCAAGCGATATGGAGATGTATGTAATCTTTTTACTGTTTTTTTTACTCTTATAGGTCTCAAAACGATATCCGCCTAGAATAAAACCCTCTACCATAGCACGTATAGAATAGCTATTGCCTTTATCTGTATAGGTAGCCACTTTGATACTTTGATATCTTTTACCTCTTAGTGCTTTCATTGCAGAAGCTGCAGATCTTCTTAGAGCAGTACCTTTAAGAGAATCGGCTCCGACATAGAGTCTCTTTTTTTCAACAAGCAAGCAACTCTCATCCTGTGCACCCGAAAAACCTGCTTGCTTAAGTAGTTTTCTATCTTGTACAAAACGGTGTTTTCTACGATTGTTAATCACAAATATTACTTCTATATCTGCTTCTATATCAGCTATATTGACTCTATTTAATTCAAAATTCATTGCCTATCCTTTCGCTTATTTAAATGTATCGGAGAGAATGCTTTTTGCTTGCATCATATCTTTGTCACCTCGTCCGGAGAGGTTAATAAGAATCGTTTGTCCCTCTATTTCATGAGCTTTCATCTTTTTAAGGTATGCTACGGCATGCGCACTCTCAAAGGCAGGAATAATCCCCTCTTTTTGTGACAGCCATACAAAGGCATCAATAGCCTCATCATCGGTAATATAGTCATAGGTGACTAAATCATTCTCCTTCAAGTAGGCATGTTCAGGACCAATGCCCGGATAATCAAGACCTGCACTAATGGAGTGTGCCTCTTGTATCTGCCCCTCATCATCTTGAAGCAGATAGCTAAGCTGCCCATGTAATACACCGGGACTTCCTTTTGCCAGTGAGCAACCGTGTTTGGCATCCAGACCCAATCCGCCTGCCTCAATCCCTATACACTCTACATCCGAATCACCCAAAAAATGGTTAAAGATACCCAATGCGTTGGAACCACCCCCGATACAGGCAATCACCTTATTGGGCAAAGAGCCCTCTGCAAGTTGCAATTGTGCCTTTGCTTCCCATCCTATAATACTTTGAATATCACGTACCATCATAGGGTAGGGGTGAGGTCCTGCTACTGTGCCTATAAGATAATAGGTATCACGTGCATGCGTTACCCAGTGGCGTATAGCATCGTTCATTGCATCTTTTAATGTTTTGCTCCCGGACTCTACTGCATGCACTTTAGCGCCGAGCAATTTCATTCTAAAAACATTGAGTTCTTGTCGTGACACATCCTTGGCACCCATAAAGATTTCACACTCTAGGCCAAAAAGGGCTGCTACCGTGGCAGTAGCCACACCATGCTGTCCTGCACCTGTCTCGGCTATAATCTTTTTTTTGCCCAAACGTTTTGCCAAAACTGCCTGTGCCACGCAATGATTGATTTTATGTGCTCCCGTATGGTTGAGATCTTCACGTTTTAGGTAAATTTTAGCGCCCGTCTCCTCAGAGATATTTTTGGCAAAATAGAGTGCAGAGGGACGGCCAACATAGTGTTTATAATAGTAATCTACCTCTCTCCAGAAATCTTCATCAAAACGTACTGCTTCATAATCAAGGCGGAGTTGTTCTAATGCCGGCATTAGTGTCTCGGGCACGAAACGTCCGCCAAAGCCCGTTTGATTTTCCAATCCGGTACCGAAATGTCCATACTTATCAGGATCATGGGGAGTTGAAAGTGGTATATATACTGTTTTATTTAAATCCATATGCTGCTATCTTCTCCTTGCAAAAAGTATATACCCCCTATAGTGCTCCTAGCTGTACATTCCTCTTGACAAGTAAGGTAAAATTCTATGAAGGATTATAGCGTATGAGAGGTTAGAAAGTCTCATACAATGTAGCTAATCTCTGCTTGAGATCCCAGTCTCATAGGAGGACCCCAAAAACCTGTACCTGAATTCACATAGATATGGTTGCCGTTTGGCAGTTTATGGAGTCCTTTCAGATAGGGCTGCTGAAGTCTGACAAGATACCCAAAGGGCCAGATCTGTCCACCATGTGTATGACCTGAGAGTATAAGTTCTGGAGAATAGGGTCCTAATATATCAATACATTTTGGTTGATGTGCTAAAAAAATAGTCCGATAGTTGGCATTACAACCATAAAATGCTCGATGAACATCAGGTTCAAACCTATTGATTCTGTATCCTATATAATCCGTGATACCCACAATATTTACTTTGAGTGCATCTATTTGTATATGATCGTTGAGTAAAAGGGTTATTTTTGTCTGCCGTATAAACGCAATAATCTCTTCCGGATTATGAAAATATTCATGATTTCCCAATATATAATAGATGCCATATCTTGCATGTATTTGGTTTAACTCTAAAATAATCTCTTTGATACTCTCTAAAGTGCTATCTATAATATCTCCGGTAAGACACACGATATCCGGATTGAGCGCATTTATCCTCTCCACAGAGGCTTTCAAAAATGCTTTGTCTACAAGTCCGCCTATATGGAGATCTGAGATTTGAACAATAGAGAAATCAAACTTTCCAAGATGTACCACGTTGACTATCGGCTCTTTGCTCCCCTCATAGGCAGCGACTGTTACATATGAAGTAGCAACGCCTAGCATCACACCGTCTGCACTGTTTTTAATAAAAGCTCTTTTGGATAAATCTACTTGTTTGAGTGTCGTATAAAAGAGCTTTAGTATCTCATGCATGAAAAGATAGAAAAAAAGTACCAGTGTGATACCAAGAGAGAGTGAAGAGATATAATAAAATCTCTTTGGGATAATATCCCAATAAGTTCCAATAACATATAAAATATTCAGAAAAAAATTAAATATAAAAAGGGCTGTAAGAGATCTTTTCATATTCTCTGAGACTAAAAGTGTCTGAATGACCCTAGAGTAAAAGAGAAAATGCAGTGCAAAAAAGAGTAGAAATAAAAGGATAAAAAAGAGGTATCTACTCATCAATTTAATCAATCTGTAATACAGAATAGACAGGGGGAATGATACCTTCTCGTCCTTTAAGAGCTACCAACTCAATAATAAAACAGACCTCTTCACACACGGAACCTGCTTGCTCTATGAGAGAGGCTGCTGCTTTTGCCGTGCCACCTGTGGCAATAAGATCATCGATCAAAAGCACCTTCGCTTTCTTCTCTATAGAGGCAAAGGCATCAATATGTATCTCTACCTCATCATAACCATACTCAAGACTATATTTTTCAGAAATCGTAGTGTAGGGCAGTTTCCCTTTTTTGCGTACGGGTACAAAACCGATACCCAATCTATCAGCAAGTATACTTCCAAAAATAAAACCCCTCGCATCTATTCCTGCAACAAAATCTAACGCATAGCTTTTGTATCTCTCCTCAAGATGTTTCATAAGAAGGTGAAAAGCCTCTGTATTCGAAAGCAACGTAGTGATATCTTTAAAAACAATACCCGGCTTGGGAAAATCCGGAATATCTCGAATACTCTCTAATAAAAATTTCTTATGCTCATTGGATAATCTCATCATTGAACCTTCATATCATCTATCGATGATGTTTCCTTCCCCGTAATGCCTGCCGTTAAAACAAACTTCATCGCTTCATCCCTTGTCATCTTTAAAATTCTTGTCTTCTGTTTGGGTACAAGAACCGTATAGCCTCCTACCATATAGCTCATGGGCAGATAAACCAGTACATACTCACTCTCTCGAAACGAGGGCGGCAGTTTTTTAGGATCTTCTTGCGTGATAAAACCGATCAACTCCATCTCATTAAATGTAACAGCCACTGCCTGACCTAAATTCTCTTTCTCGGGTGAAAAGAAATCAAAAAAATCACGAAAAGCCTTATAAATAGACTTAATAATAGGCAGTTTATAAAGCAATTGCTCTCCCAATCTAAAAAACTTTCGTACCAAGTAGGCCTTCATCAATAATCCTACAAGAAAGACGATTAAGAGCCCAACAGCTATTCCAAGACCCGGAAAGTAGGCATTATCAGGCAAAAAATAGTGAAACACCTTACCCATAAACCTCTCTGAGGAGACTGCAAGCCAATAGAGAAGATAGAGAGTCAATATCAATGGAAAGAGTGTAATAAAACCCGTAAGAAGCGTTTTACTGATATATTTAAACATTGATGTACCTCTTTTATGCACAATTAATCCAAACTCTTTCCAAAAGTACACCGTTCGAGTTTGGCTACGCGACCTGCATGTCTTCCACCTTCAAACTCTGTCGTGGCAAAAACCTCTATCATCTCTGCAACCACCCCTTTTCCTACCACACGCTCACCAAAGCAGAGTATATTCGCATCATTGTGTTGACGTGTAAGTTTGGCTGTATAGTGGTCATGACAAAGTGCTGCTCTAATACCCTTAACCTTGTTTGCAGCGATACTAATACCTATACCCGTACCGCAAATTAAAATACCAAAACTTCCCTCATCTGCCAGTACTGCATGCGCACATTTATGAGCATAATCCGGGTAATCTACACGATCTGCCGAATCAGGGCCTAAATCAACTATCTTATGACCCAAATCTGTCACAATATCTTTTACATAGGCTTTGAGTGCATATCCGGCATGATCCGTTGCGATATAAAATTTTTTTGACATAATTACCAATCCTTGATTCTTGAATTACTCAATAGGCTCTTCTAACTGTATGGTATCGATAGCCCTTCCTACACGACCCCATCGTACAGTGTAGCGTTGTCTATTCCATAGATCTTCACAGGCCTTTGAATCTAGATCGACATAAGAACAGACACGCGAGAGTTTATCATGGTCTCTGTTTCCGCCTATACCGCGGTAAACCCAATCATAGGAACGAAACTCAAGGCTCATATAGATAAGCCATGGTTTACCTACGATATTTGCATAAGGCACAGAGCCCCAAAAACGACTGTCGTTAGAGTTGTCTCTATTATCACCTACCATATAGTAGTGGTCAGGCTCTACCTTTTTATAAAAAAGTGTTTTCCCTAACTCTTCTATCTCCACAGGCTTCATGTCAATCCCTCTATTCATCCTGTAGCTTTGCACCATCAGCATAAACGAATTGCCTTGATACTCCGGTTTGTATTGAATACCCGGATATTTATGCATATAGGGATTTACTACCCACAGTTTATCTCTAAGCCTTATGATCTCTGCATGAGGATATACTTGTTTAATACTTGTTTCATCGGTTAAATCATGAAAATGTATATAAAGTTTTTTATTATCATAAAGCAGTTCGTCTCCTCCTACGGCAACACAGCGTTTGACATAGTGTCTTTTAGGCGTCTGGGGATTCCTGAAAATAACAATATCCTCTCTTTTTGGACGAGGTCCCTCTATAAGATGTCCGTTGCCTTGAAAATCCGGCAAAAGAGGTATTTCAAGCCATGGAAGATGTGGAATAGGGATGCCATAGGCAAATTTCTTTGCAAACAAAAAATCACCTATAAGCTGTGTTCGTTTCATAGAACCGCTAGGTATCACAAAGGATTGTGCCACAAAAAAAATAAGCATCAAGACAATAATAATTGTCCCTGTCCAAGAAGATGAAAAGCGATATACTCCTTTGAAAAACGATTGTATACTTCTCATGAGTTACGTGCCTTGGCTGCTTTTAGAGTATTGGATAAAAGCATCGCTATAGTCATGGGTCCAACCCCTCCCGGTACAGGAGTAATATAAGAAGATTTTAAGCGTACTTTCTCAAAGTCCACATCACCTGTAAGACTCCCGTCTTCCATACGGTTAATACCGATATCTATCACTACTGCTCCCTCCTTGATCATATCCTCTTTGATTAAGCCTGCTACCCCAACACCCACAACGACAATATCTGCTTTTAATGTATGTGCTTTAAGGTCTTTGGTATGGATATGCGTGACGGTGACAGTAGCATGAGCATTTAAAAGCAGTGCAGCCATCGGTTTGCCTACAATATTGGATGCACCTACCACACAGACATCCTTTCCCTCTAGTTCTATCTCATAAGCTTCAAATATCTTCATCACGCCAAGTGGGGTACATGCCACAAAGGCATCCAGATTCGTCACCAAACGCCCGACATTATAAGGATGAAAGCCGTCTACATCTTTTTTGGGATCTATTACTTCTAGGATTTTATCCGTATCTATATGTTTTGGTAGAGGCAATTGCACCAAAATACCGTCAATTCTGGGGTTATTGTTCATCATCTCAATGGTGGCAATAATTTCATCCTGACTAATCGTATCCGGCATATGATGCGTAATAGAATAAAACCCCACCTTCTCACATGCCTTTGCCTTCATATTGACATAAGCTTGGCTTGCAGGATCATCGCCCACTAGGATGACGGCAAGTCCGGGAACAATATTTTTTTCCTGTTTCAGTTTTTCTACTTCTACCGTGACATCGGTCTGTATTTTATTAGCAAGCGTTTTACCGTCAATGAGTTGCATATAGAGTTACCCTAATAATTTTTAAGGTATTATATCGAAAATAGATAATGGAGAGTCAATAGATGCCTATTTCCATACGGTTTATCCTCATTTTCTCTCTCATCTCCTCAATCTTGCAAGGAGATGAGAGAGAAAGCTTTATGAGTGAATATGAATATGGAGAGATGCTCTATAAAAATCCAAGAGGTATTAGCTGCGTAGCATGTCACGGAGATGCAGGCGAGGGGAAAACCATTGTTGAGTATCATGATAGAGACGGGAAGCATACTCTTCACGGTTCAGATATACGAAAAAGTAATCTAGCTACTATGATTAAAGCCTTAAACGGTTATCATGATGTGATGCCCCGTTACTACTTGACAAATGATGAGATAGAGGCTATCTACAAATATTTACGGCAAAAATTGTATTAAGGCTCATTGAATACTGCTGTGGCCTCTAAACTTCAATCATCATGTGATCATGAGATAGAGCTAAGTATACCTTCTGGCATTCGTTTTACAACGATCTATGAAGCAAAATATTATAGAGAATAAAGAGATTTAAGTAACACAGTATCTATCTATCAAGAATAGTTCAGGCGTAGATATCTACGCAGATAAAGCATCTTTTTACTATCGTAATGCAAACCAATATCTAAATTCTATAGATTTTAAACCATGGATCATACAAAAATATACGCATATTGCACAGAATGTACCCATAAAATCTATCAATATCAATATCCCTCATATAGCTGCAAAAAGAAGATTAAGTAAGCACAAGCACCCTGTTGCCTTTAAAATTTCGAAAGATAAAGTGGACTATAAACTCTTTAAAGACGGTAAATTAGAGATAAAAATAGACATAGCGGCCAATGAGAATAAGAATAAAAAAATAGATATACTCTTTGAGATAACATACGATAAAGATACAAAGGTGAGCTATTAAAGAGGGTGGATAATAAGAGGCAGATCTGCCTCTTATTAGTGGGGTTAAAGCGGAGTGACGTTTTCGGCTTGCGGACCTTTTTGACCTTCACCTATCTCAAAGGTAACTGCCTGCCCCTCAGTAAGCGTTACACGACCGCCTGTCTCATTATTGACTTGACGAAAGTGTACAAATACATCATCTCCACCGTCATTTTGCTGGATAAATCCATAACCTTTTTCATCATTAAACCATTTTACCGTACCATTGACTAATTCTGCCATTGTTATAACCTTGCTTTGAGCTTCTGCTCGTAATTTACACTTCTAGGAGTCCCTATAAAAGCGGAATCTAAAATCGGAGAGAGTCTTTCGGGTGGTCTAGTAAAGCACTTAACACACGAAAGATGAACTCGAACCTCATCTTTCTTCAATATCTATTGTACCCATATTATCTGCCGATAAGCTGATAATGATTAAAGTTTTAAAAAATCAGCCTCTTTCCTAGAAAGTCTTGATAGAAGTTTACACCCCAATACTACTCAAAGGGCTCTTCATAGTAGCCGTTTTTAAAATACTTGGCAAACCACATAGACTGTTTGCCTTTTCCCATGGTAGGGCTTAACGTAAACTCACACTCTAAAGAGACTTTACCGAAAAAATACTCATTCGGTTTATCAAATAGTGCTTGTACCTCTTCTCTCTCCAATGCTTCACAGTACTGTAAAGGTTCTGTCATGTCTGCTTTTAGAAATGCAGCTCCTGCTCCAGAAAACCCTATACCATAAGAGGGTTCATTATGTGCATCGTAGAGTGTATGTTTCTCTTTAAGATCTATGGTTTTCATCGTTATCCTTTGATTCTATTCTCTGCATTCTAATATAACTTTGATTAAATCTCTCTATCACTCTCTAAGCCGTTAACCCACCCCTCAAAATCCACGTCACTAGCCATCTTCCAATCCGCTCTAGGACTTAAAGAAATAGTCCCTACCTTAGGTCCGTCAGGCATACACGAGCGCTTAAATTGCTGGGTGAAAAAACGCTGTAAAAATACTTTTAACCATTTGTTTATGGTATCTATATCGTATTTAGTATCAAACGCTATAGACGCTAATTGTAGTATCTTAGAAGGCTTTGCTCCGTACTTGATGAAGTGGTATAAAAAGAAGTCGTGAAGTTCGTATGGCCCTACGATGCTCTCTGTTTCTTGGACTATATCGTCTCCATCGTGAGGGAGGAGTTCCGGGCTTATGGGGGTGGCTAAGATGTCGTCTATTATCTTGGCTATGTTTTTGTTAGATTTGAAGTACTCTATGACGTACTGTATAAGTGTTTTTGGTATGCCTGAGTTTAGGGCATACATACTCATATGATCACCGTTATAAGTAGACCAGCCAAGGGCTATTTCACTTAGATCTCCCGTGCCTATGACAAGCCCGCCGACTCTGTTTGCCATGTTCATGAGTATGCTTGTTCTTGCACGTGCTTGTACGTTCTCGTAGGTCACAGAGAGGTCGTCTTTGTCATGCTCTATGGCTTCAAACTCTTTTAACGATATGTCTGTAATGTCTACAGTTTTGAGTGTCACACCTAAAGCCTCACAAAGGCTCACTGCATTTGACTTTGTGCGTGAGGTCGTACCAAAACCAGGCATGGTCACCGCGATGATGTCTTGGACATCCCAACCTGTCATCTCAAAGGCTCTGTGGGTAGAGAGCAGGGCTAGAGTGGAGTCTAGTCCACCAGATATGCCTATGAGGGCCTTTTTGATGTGCGCATGGCTCATACGCTTGATGAGACCGTGGGCTTGGATGTGGACTATCTCGTCACATCTATGTTTCTTGTCTGCGTAGCGTGAAGGTACAAAAGGACTAGGATCAATAAAACGCTCTATCTTGCTGATGTTTGGCAATGTATCTACATTGATGACTCTGGTTTTCTTACGTCTTCCATCACCATAGCTTGATTCGTTGACTCTAAGCCAGCGTAGACGCTCTAAGTCCACGTCAGCTGTGATGAAGTGAGAGTCCATGCAGAAGCGTTCGTTGTGAGCTAAAGTAGAGCCATATTCACTGATAATGGCATGCCCGCCAAAGACCGTATCTGTCGTACTCTCTCCCACACCAGCACTTGAGTACACATACGCAGCCATACAACGCCCACTTTGTGTACGTACCAGTTCTTCACGGTATTCATGTTTACCTATAAGCTCATTACTGGCACTTAGGTTAAAGAATAAGTTTGCACCGTTAGATGCCATGTGGTTACTTGGAGGGGTTACCGCCCATAAATCTTCACATATTTCTACCCCAAAGGTCATATCTTTTTTGTCAGTAAAGAGTAAGTCCACACCAAAAGGTACTTCAACACCTAGTAAGTCTGTAGTGGTTCTAATAATATCACGTCCTGTGGTAAATTGACGTTTTTCATAAAACTCTTTTTTATTAGGAAGATAAGATTTAGGTACGATACCTAATAGCTTGCCGTTTTGGATAACCGCTGCACAGTTATAGAGTCTATCAGCCTCAAAAAGGGCTATACCTATAATAACAACTGTATTTATCTCTTCCGTGTTTTTTAAGAGATATGCAAGCGACTTCTCTTGATTGGAAATCAGTGTTTGGTTCAGCAGAAGGTCACTGGCAGTGTATCCTGTGAGTGTAAGCTCGGGAAATACGACAACGGAAACCTCTTTGGCATGTGCCTCTTTGATGAGGGTTAAAACTTCTTCAGCATTTTTGGCAGGATTACCTACCGTTGTTTTGTTTACAGCTGCAGCAACACGGTAGAATCCAAACATGGTTGTCCTTTGTAGGTCGGAATAAGAGCAAACCGACTTTTTCGATAGATTATTTAGAAGCTACTATTTCGATAGAATCTATTTCATCATCTTGAGTGATTTTATCAAGTACCATAAAAGAGTCTGTGTCATCCTCGTCTATCGCACCAAATACCGTATGCACACCATCTAGATGCGGAGTAGGTACAAAGGTGATAAAAAACTGGCTTCCGCCTGTATTTGGTCCTGCATGTGCCATAGAAAGTACCCCCCGTCTATGCGGATGGGTACTGATGTCTGTCTCACAGTCTATGCTCCATCCCGGTCCACCGGTACCGGCCATAGCCGGATTGTCTTTTGAATGCGGACAGCCGCCTTGCGCCATAAAACCGGGGATAACTCTATGAAACTTTAAACCGTTATAAAAACCTTCATTAGCAAGATGAGCGAAGTTTGCAACGGTATTCGGGGCATCTTCCGGGTAAAGTTTTACCCAAATAGTGCCTTTAGAGGTATCAATTTTAGCGTAGTTGTATGTATTCATTACATCTTCTGGTATATCGTATCTTTTTGACATGGTATTAAGCCTTTGTATGAGGGATTCTCCCCTTTAGTGATTTTAAAGTATAATTATACCACTTAAACATAAGGGAAGTTAAATGGAGTTGTGTGTTGCACTGGATTTACCGTCTTCTAAAGAGAATTTAGCCTTAGCCGAGTTGCTTAAAGGCTATAATCTTTGGCTAAAAGTAGGCTTTCGTAGCTATATTCGTGACGGAAAACCATTGATAGAGGCACTAAAAAAGATAAATCCCGATTTTAAACTATTTTTAGACCTGAAACTCTATGACATTCCCAATACGATGGCAGATGCAGCTGAAGAGATAGCTAAACTAGGAGTAGAGATGTTTAATATACATGCCAGCGCAGGTTCAGTGGCGATGAAAAGAGTTATGGATAGACTTAGTAGCTATGACAAACCTCCTTTGGTACTCGCTGTAACATCGCTTACCTCTTTTGATGAAGCGCACTTTAAAGAGATATATGAAAAAGACATAGCTAAAAAAGCAAAGCAATTTGCAACAATCTCCTACGAGAATGGCTTAAACGGAGTAGTCTGTTCTGCCTACGAGAGCAGGGCAATTAAAAGTACTACTTCAGATGACTTTCTTACACTCTGCCCTGGCATACGCCCTTTTGGGGAAGATTCAGGAGACCAACAAAGAGTCGCTACTTTGGAGTTGGCAAAAAAAGAGAAAGTAGATTTCCCTGTAGTGGGTCGTCCTATCTATCAAGATAAAAACCCGCAAGAAAAAGTAGAAAAAATTTTAGACCTAATGGCAACGCTATAAGGCTATTTTTTTATCTCTTTTTTACTTTTACTCATCTCTACTGCATTATCCATTCCCTGTTTCATAAGATAGACTCCTACACTAAAAAGAAGTAATATAAGCAAGGGGGTCAATTTTTTAAACATTTTTTATCTTTTCTCCTTCTTTCATTGAGATACGGTATCCAATAAGACTCTTTTTAAGCTCTAGTTTAAGACAAATAAATTATAATCTCACCCACTAAACAGATGGACAGTTGGGTGAGTTGGCTGAAACCACACCCCTGCTAAGGGTGCGTACCTTTACGGGTACCGAGGGTTCGAATCCCTCACTGTCCGCCATTTTATTTCATTTTATAAAGTACGTGTTGTTTTTCTCCGTTCTTCACCTTGGTAGCTACCCTCCGGAGCCAAATGTATAAAGTCTTTTTCAATGCTAAGATTAAACATCTTTTCAAACTCCTTAAAATTTTCCAATTTTACGATAAATGCCATTTCACTCACATGAAGCATCTGCCTTTTTTGTGAATAACGCTCCTTTTGAAAAGAGACCTGTAGCGCAATAGGCTGCTCATTTGTATAGCTTTCTAACTCTTTTTCATACAAGTAACGTGCAAATTTCGGTGTAAGCCCTAATGCCTTTATCTGATCTACTTTTTTCTTTTTAAGCTCTAAGGCCAATGCCCTATCTGCATCGTCATTTTCCAAACCGAAGTATTTGCTCGTTAAAATTCTGTTAAATGTTCTACCTACACTCTCTTTGGGCTCTTCTTCTTTGGGAGCAGAAAACAGCTTTTTTAATCTCTCTAACATCAATACATTCCCTTTAAAAACTTTAAGACTTATTATACATAAAGCATCATTTACCTTTCTTTTTTCAAAAATATGACAATATGACACTGTTTTAGTCAATTTTTCTTTTTTTTACTATGCTTATCCTATGTTTCTTCATATAGATATAGACAGTTTTTTCGCATCCGCCGAATGCAGTGTAAATCCAAAACTCAAAGGCTTGCCTATATGTGTTGGCAGTAGAAGTAACCTTGAAATATTTCATACTAAACCTACAGGTACCAGATTGATAAATAAAAACACCGGAGCCTTTGTCGCCCCGGTGTTTCATTCATCCCAAAAAAGAACATTTGAGAACTATTTCATAGATATAGTCAACGAAAATAAAAAAATACGAGGCATAGTTACTACAGCCAGTTATGAAGCCAGAGCCAAAGGTGTAAAAACCGCTATGCCTATCGCCAAAGCACTCAAACTGTGCCCGGAGATGATAGTACTTCCCTCAAACTATTCTCTATACCATACTCTTTCACACAAGCTCTATACTTTTATTCAAACATGGATACCAAGAGTAGAGCAGTACAGTATTGATGAATTTTTTGGAGATCTCTCCGGATGGGTAAGAGATGAGGAGGCCTATAAGTTTTCAAAAAACCTGCAGGCAGATATTCTTGAGCATTTCGATCTACCCGTATCCATAGGAATATCCAAGGCAAAATGGATAGCCAAACTGGCCACGGAGTCTGCAAAACCCTACGGTATCTATGAGGTTAAAAATATTGATGCCTATATAGAGGATATCCCCATAGATAAATTTCCGGGTATTGGCAAAGGATTTCAAAAAAGACTCTCTGAACACTATATACGTACCTTAGGCGAAGCAAAAAGAAACAAAGCACTCTTTTACAGGTGGAAAAAACCGGGTATCCGACTCTACAAACGTATCACAGGAAGATGCAATGAGGGTATATCTCTTCAAAAAAAGAGAAAATCCATAGGTATCTCAAGAACATTTGATGCAATTTACGATCATCATGAAATAAGACGACGTATCGCTATTATGGCACGTCATATTGTCTATATGGCAACCGATTTGGGAGTTAATCCTACAACGTATTATCTTAAAATAAATTATGAATACGGGATCAAGAGAAAACAGAACCAAAGATGCGAAAGACTCTTTTCCGAACATCTATTTAAAGCACAACTCTACCAAATGCATAAGAGACTTGAATTAAAAGACAAAGGTGCGGTCAAACTCTCATTAAGCGTATACAATTTTGACAATGGAGACCAAAAAACCTTTTCGCTTTTAAATCTTCACTATGATATAAAGTATCACCGCTTAACGAAAGTGTTACATACGATAAGAAAAAAATTCGGATTGGATATGATTAAGACAGCCAATGAACTATAAAAGCTAGATTACTATATACTACGAAACAATGAAGATAAGACAGATATTTGAAAAACTCAAAGAGACCCAAAGTAGCAATATCTCCTCCGTAGAGAATCTCTATCTTTTTTCACGCTGGAGCCTCATTGCACTTTTACTCTTCTCTAGCGGTATTATATTCACTTTATATCCTCTACTCCATCAAATCGTTTGGCTATGGTATATACCCCTTGCAATACTTATTGGATACCGGCTCTATACTGCCTATCTATTTCAGAGCACGCCTGCTCTTTATAGCAAAAAAAAATGGTATAGACAATTTGTAATTTTGGCATATCTTACAGGGTTTCTTTTTTCTTCTATAGGGTTTGTTTATATCCATTTTATAGATGCCAACTACCATATATTTATACTCGCTGTCATCATCGGAGTCTCCTCGGGAGCTACCCTCTCTCTTTTCCCCGATATACGGATCAATATACACTATATCAGTATTTTAACAATCCCTTTAATCATCACGCTCGTTTTTATAACAAACACACCGCAAAACACGATTCTTGCGGTATTTTTACTGCTCTATTATTTCACACAAATAGCACTCATTTATATACTGCATGTAAAAAATAAAGAGAGCCAGACATTAAAATCTTCTCAGAGCTTTTTGCATAACTTTATTCAAAATGCTCCGATTGGTATATTGATGTACAATAAAGATATGATTGTCATAGATAAAAATAGAGAGTTAGATACTGTCTTTCATCACGGAGAGGACAATATCATAGGTCTATCGCTTGATTTATTACCGGATAAATCTTTTGTACCTACACTCAAAAAAGCTTTAGAAGAGGGAATAGGGTTTTACACAGGTAGCTATCAATCCCTCTATCAATCAAATCTATATTTAGAGATTAAAGCCTACTCCTATCATGACAATGCAACAAACAGAGTAACAGGCATTGCAATAATTGAGAACAAGACAAAAGAGCATCATGCACTAAAACAGCTAGAGTATATGGCAAACCATGATATACTCACAGGCCTACTCAACCGCAGAGGCTTTAAAACCTATATGGATCTTGTGATACTCGATCCCAAGCATGAGACACACTACTCTATTCTTTTCTATTTGGACTTAAATCAATTCAAAAGTATCAATGATTCTTTAGGGCATGCCGTAGGTGATCAGGTACTTGTTAGTGTGGCACGGCGCCTGCAGCAAAAACTAGATAAGCAAGCAATTATAAGTAGACTAGGAGGAGATGAATTTAATATTTTAATTCCGCATGTTACCGTAGACAAAAAAGTTGCCCTAGTAAAATCGCAAGAGCATGCAAATACCATTCAAAGCGTATTTTTAAATCCTTGCATCATAGAAGATATGACACTGCATGTCAAAACCAGTATCGGTATTGTTTTGCTTGAACCGGGAGAAAAAGACAAAGAGGAGCTTATACGACATGCCGACTTAACCATGTATAAAGCAAAAAATGCGGCAAATCACACCTCCTACTATGATCCCGGTTTGGATAAAATGCAAAAAGAGACATTTACCCTCCAACAACACTTGGTCAATGCCGCAACAAACAGGGATCTCAAACTCTTTTTTCAACCTGTCGTAGAGATGAAAAATGAAAAAATTCTCTCTGCAGAAGTACTCTTAAGATGGCAACACCCCGAAAAAGGACTGCTTGGCCCCGAACGCTTTATCCCCCTGGCAATCAAAGCCGGACTGCTTTCTAAGATAACATGGTGGCTGGTAGAAAATGTTTGCCGTCAAATTACACAATGGAAAAGAGAGGGTATCTGGAGACTTAACTATATTGCAATTAATATCAACTCCGCACAACTGATTGAGAATGATTTTGTGAAACTCTTGGTGGCTACATTAAAAAAATACAATATTCATACACAAGAGATTATGCTTGAAATAACAGAACGTTCACTCATAGATAATTTTGCAAATACTCAAAGTATTATTAATAAGCTAAAATCGCATGGGATCAAATGTGCTATTGATGATTTTGGAACCGGATACTCCTCCCTCTCATACCTTAAAAAACTCTCTTTAGATACACTAAAAATCGACAGAGAGTTTATCCGTAATATAGAGGAGGGAAACAAAGAATACAAACTCCTCTCAACCATACTTAATATTGGACGTCTCTTCAACTACCATCTTGTTATAGAAGGTGTAGAGCACCAACGACAAAAAGAGTTGCTTCTGGCACTGGATGAGAAACTAAATTATCAGGGTTACCTTTTCTCCAAACCGCTTTGTGCAGATGAATTTACCCAAAAACATATGTTAGCATAGAAAAAATTTATCAAGCTGCCTTGTCACAGTGACTACTTCAGCAGTTTTCTAAAACGACTAGTCGTTTTAGAAAACTATCTGTCCGTCATTTTGCATTCTAAAGATAATACCTTGGGCTAGTTTGTGGCCTTGATGGGCTGCTTTTCTACACCACTCTATGGCTTTTTCTTTATTCTCTTCACAGCCTAAACCTGTGTCATATAAAGCTCCCAGGTTGAATTGTGCTTTTGCATTTCCGGCATTGGCGGCCTTGGAGAAGAGTACAAAGGCTTTTTTATAATCCTGAATGACACCACGACCCTCTTTATACATCGCTCCAAGATTGTTAAAAGCATCGATATTCTCACGCTTTGCTGCCTCTTCATACCAGAATGCTGCTTCCGATTCATTTTTTTCACACCCTTCACCGTTTTCAAGCATAAGGGCTACTTCAAACTGTGCTACAGGTACTTCACGTATGGCTGCTTCAAGAAAGTACTCAAAGGCTGTTTTAGAGTCTTGAGGCACTACATGACCGTGAAAATAGAAAAAACCAAGATAATAGTAGCTTGTCGGTTCATTTGTTTTTGCCAATGCCCGGTAGAGTTCCAACGCCTTTTCATACTCCTTTGCCAACAGGACTTCATAAGCAGATTTAGTTAATTCTTCCATTTAGACACCAAACCTTTTAAGCTCATCACTTACCTTTTTCATTTTGTTGTTTGCGTCTTCAAGTGCCTGTTTATTCTCAGCGATGACTGCTTCAGGGGCATTGGCTACAAAACGTTCATTATTGAGCATACCGTTAAGTTTGGCTATCTCTTTGTCTAACTTATCTTTTTGGCGTGTAAGCTTGCTTATCATAGGCCTCATATCTATCTCGCCTGTCGGCAAGTAGACCTCTAGGTTATCTGATACATCGGTGATGCTCTCCGGCACTTTTGTATCGACAAATTCCATTTCTATTACTTTTGCAAGTTTTTCTATAAACGGCTTAGCCATTTGGGTATCTATCTTAGTCCCTGCATCTAATTTGATATAGGCTTTGTCTATCTTGAAGTTCCCCATGTCTATAATGACTTTCGCACGACGCAGGGCAGTAATAGACTCTTCGATGATAGCAAACATCTTTTCTGCTTCTTCATCTTTTTTTATCTCTTTTGGAAAAGGCATAATCATCAGTGATTTTCCCTCTTCAAGCATGGTGCCACTAAGTTTGTGATAAAGGTGGTCAGAGATAAAGGGCATAAATGGAGAGACCATCTTCAAGGTCTCTTTAAAGATCGCTCCTAATTCCGGTATGCTCTGTTTATCTGCTTTGGAATACTCGATACCCCAGTCACAAAATTCATTCCATACGAAGTTGTAGAGCACTTTGGCTGCGTCAGAAAAGTTATAAGTCTCAAGGCTGTCTCTTACTTTTTCAACCGCCTCGGCTAAACGACTCTGCATATAACGCCCTAGAGGAGTAAGTACTTCAATGTCTGCTAAGTCTTTAAACGTTGCAAGGTTGAGTTGTAAGTAGTTTGTCGCATTGTAAAGCTTGTTGGTAAAGTTTCTAAACTGCTCCAAGTTCTTCGCCCCTAGCTTAATATCACGCCCTTGCACGGCAAGGTAGGCAAGTGTAAAGCGTATGATATCTGCAGAATGTTCCTCCACCATGTCAAGAGGGTCTATCACATTACCTTTGGATTTAGACATCTTTGCACCATGTTCATCACGTACAAGCGCATGCATATAGATATCTTCAAATGGCAATTTTCCCTGAAAGTGCTCTCCCATCATCATCATACGTGCCACCCAAAAAAACATGATGTCAAAACCGGTAATGAGTAGGCTGTTAGGGTAGAAATCTTCCATGTCTGTATCGTTATAAGTCTCAGCCATCTTGCCGTTGTTTCCCCAGCCTAGAGGACTCATAGCCCACAGGGCAGAAGAGAACCAAGTATCTAGAACATCAGGGTCTTGAGTAAGCTTTTTAGAGGCACATTTTGGACACCCTTGAGGCTTGTCTGCCGTATCTGCCCATGTATAAGCACACTCATCACAGGTAAAGACAGGAATACGGTGTCCCCACCAAAGCTGACGAGAGATACACCAAGGTCTAAGCTCATCCATCCATGCTGTATAGGAGTTTATCCAAGTAGGAGGGTGGAAGAGACTTGAACCCTTTTTGGCTCTCTCTTTGGTCGTCTCTTTTACTTTTAGGATGGAGTTTTGTGCCATATCCGAAGACAAAAACCACTGCGTAGAGATAAACGGCTCAACAATGTTTTTACATCTGTAACAGTGTCCCACTTGGTGCAAATGCTCTTCTATCTTTACGATATAACCTTCCTCTTCAAGTTTTTTAACGATAAGTGGTCGCGCTTCCAGACGCTCTAATCCTGCAAACTCTCCACAGTACTCGTTAAGTATACCTTTTTCGTCAAAGACTTTGATAAACTCTAGGTTATGTCTTTGTCCTACTGCGTAGTCATTTTGATCGTGTGCAGGGGTGACTTTTACCACACCCGTACCAAATGCCATGTCTACATGCTCGTCTGTAATGACTTTTATCTTTCTGTCTGTTAGCGGCAAGAGTACTTCTTTGCCGACGATCTCTTTATAGCGTGTATCATCAGGATGTACCATAATAGCCGTATCACCAAAGTAAGTCTCCGGTCTGGTAGTAGCCACTTCAAGTGCTCCTGAACCATCACAAAATTTGTATAGCATGGTGTATAATTTACCATGCACCTCTTCATGTTCTACCTCTATATCGGAGAGTGCACCATCGTGTGTACACCAGTTGACCATGTAGGTATTTTGTGTGATGTAACCTTCATTATAGAGTGATACAAAGGCCTCTTTTACCGCTTCTTTGAGCCCCTCGTCCATCGTAAAACGCTCACGCTTCCATGCAGGTGTGACACCCAGCTTACGCATCTGATGGACGATATTTCCGGCACTGCTCTCTTTTTGTAGCCACGCACGTTCTAAAAATTTCTCACGACCTATCTCCTCTTTACTGGTACCCTCAGCCAGAAGTTGCTTCTCTACGATGTTTTGTGTGGCTATGCCTGCATGGTCGGTACCGGGCTGCCAAAGTGTTTTAAACCCATCCATACGCTTGTAACGCGTAATAATATCTTGTAAAGTAAAGGTGAGGGCATGTCCTATGTGTAAGCTTCCCGTAACATTAGGCGGTGGCATCATGATGGAGAAGGTCTTAACCTTCCCGTCTAAGCCTCTCTCTTGAATCTCTCTATTTCCCTCTATCTCAAAATATCCGCGTTCTTCACAGATTCTATAATATTTCTCCTCGATAACTTTAGGATCATAGTTTGCTTTTTTCTCTTGACTAATCTGACTCATAGATTCACTTCCCGCATAGTATATTGCCGCGATTATAGCGTATTGACAATTACATCATATTGAACTAAAATGAGCTAGAGGAGAATACAATGAATGACAAGATAGAAAAACTAATTAAATCGGCTAAGAATGCCACACATATAGATGAGTCGGAAAAACCTGCAATTATAGCCAAAATAGAAGAGTTAAATACCTTATAATATTTAAACTCCGTTAAACTAGTACTTCTATACTTAAAGGTATCAATAAATACAGGAGTAAAAAATGACAACAAACAGAAAAATTTCATTTTTCTTCTTACCTTTTATGACAACACTGCTATTGCATGCAAATGATCCGTTTTTTAACGATCCGTTTGGAGATAATATTTTCAAAGAGATGATGCAGATGCAAGAAGAGATGGATAAAATGTTTCAACGAATGCATGAGCGTATACAGCAACGTACAAAAAGGCAAATTGCGCCACTGGGTACCTATAAAATAGAGCAGAAAAAGCAATTTGAGGACAAGGGTAATCACTATGAATATATGACCAATATACCACAAAATAAAGAGAACCGGATAGATATCGGTGCCAAAGACGGGGTCATGAGTATTACTGCCAAAATCATAGAAAAACATGAAAATAAAACTGCAAATGCATACAGTACCTCAAGCTCCATGCGTATGTATCAGCACAGTATTCCTCTGCCGGAAGATGCAGATGAAAGCAGTCTGAGTGCAGAGTACAAAGACAAAAAATTGGTAATTATTGTAAAAAAAAGAAAAAATAATACGAAAATTATACCTAAAGAGCATGGAGATACTTCAAAAGATATACCACCTATGAAGAAGACACAAGAGGAGAAAAGCAAAGGAGATAAAAAGAGCATAGAGTCAAATAGTTCAAAAAAAGAGATAACCGTTAACTCTGATTTGCCTTCTATGAGTTAGGCCTGAAAGTGGGATTGAAGTGTGGAAACTTTCCACAAAATACAATATACAATCCTAGCTCTTTAAGGCTATAATAATGAATGAAAAACCTATCAGCCATACAAAAGAAAATCTGCGAAATCTACTTAGCAACAGTAGCAGAAAAAAGGTACAAAAAGAGGAGTATGCGTACAAAGTGTTTTTGTTTCATAGCATGCTCCTTGTTTTTTGCGTATTATACTCTCAAAAAATTCATACTTACCTTTAAATCGTATCCTTCTGAAATTTTAATGTTGATTTATACTTTATTTCTTTCGTTAAATCATCAAAGTTGAATTTTCATCAGTTTAACCATGTTATCATAAGCTAAGAAGGATTCTGATGGGACAAACAATTTTATTGCTTAAAGATGATATTGCGTATAGTGACACTATTAAGCAATTTCTGACTTAATTAAAAATACAGGGGTTTGACAACTCACTATTTTTGATAATTTACCAAATAATAATCAACTAAATTTATCTTCATACTTTTACTAAGTCCACGATGTAAAGTAATCATATTTTTCATGTGAGAGAACACTCCACCCTCAAGTGCATTTGTTGTATTAGAAATAGATAAATACTTGTATTTTTTGTAGGTAAAAAGATAAGGTAAGTTTGTTCTTAGGCTTCTATATGCAGCTCTAATTCTTGGATGAGTGTAATGAAGTTCTCCAGTAGTTGATGAAACACTTTTCTCATCTAGAAAGTCCTTGTAGGTTTCATGCCAATCATCTAGCTTTTGTGTAAAGTTCTTCTCTGTAGTTTGAGTGAGTCTCGAAACTATTTTCTTTAAAGCTTTACTAGCTTCTAATTTTGGTCTCATTGTAATATATCTTTGCACAATTTTCTTTTGATGGAAGTGGCACATTTGTATTGGAATATCTTTGAAAGCCTTTGTTAAGCCTCTCTTCCCATCTAAAGTGGCACTTTGGATGTTATACCCAAGGCTTAGTAACACTTCTTTTAGATATTTGTAGTCTTTGATAGTTTCGCTTTCGATATGTTTCCAAATGAGTATCTCTTTAGACGCAACATCTTTAAAAACCAAAGTACCAAGTTTATCTTTTCTCTTGCCGTAAAAAGTAGCATCACAAACTAAATTAACAGCTCTTGGTCTATGAACTTTAACATCAACAATATATTCATCTCTTTGCTTCATTATCCATGGAATTGACTTGTCATATGTACTAGAGAGTTGTTTGAGAGTTTGTCGATGTAAAAAGTACTCTTCAAAGATAATTTTTTGTAGTTGTTCTGGTCGTCTTTTGTTCTGAAATTTCTTGTTACAATTTCTACATAGATATCTCTGAATACCTCTTCTTTTTCCTATTTTTATTACACTTCTTGAAGAGCAATTTGGACAGTATTTAGAGCTTTTTTATAATGCATTATAGAAATACCTTGGTTTCTTACCAATATACCGAAGTTTCTAGAGGATTTTAAACCCCCGATTTTTTAATTAAGCCAATTTTCTAGAGATTAGAGAAAATGAATGCTTTCCTACGCAAATAATATAAACTTTTACAAATAAGAAACCCATAACCATACTTTAGATATAATCCCCCTCCCTATAGTTAAATGTAGGCACTGCGAGAAGAATTTTTATATAATGTACACTGATTATATAAGGGTTGGAAGGGTTTAGATTCACCCATCCACGCAACAA
>Ga0256839_1000824_pt1 | contig 39658 bp, 39 predicted proteins | sample 354166metaG_FD_185968 | JGI IMG/M metagenome (GOLD analysis project Ga0256839, IMG submission 185968) | Hydrothermal vent microbial communities from Mid Atlantic Ridge, Atlantic Ocean - 354-166 | ecosystem: Environmental > Aquatic > Marine > Hydrothermal vents | place: Atlantic Ocean: Mid...
TAACCATTGACCGTTATCATTGAGATAGAATTTGGACCAACAACTTTCACTGCTTCTCTGGCTGGCAAACCTCGTGTAGCAGCTATCTTATTTCTGTTCTTAGGGAGTTTAAGCAAGACTGCTTTGACGTCCTGCGCGTCTCTTTTGTCTATGCTGGCCAAAGGCTTGTCTTTGCCAATTAGCTCGACCAACAAAGCAAGCGTTTCACCCTTTTCCACAACAGTCTTTGGGGCCCAGCTAGATGCAATTCGGCCTTCTTCTAGATACTTGTCAACTACTGCGGCAATGCTCACGGATTGTTCTATGCCAACTGGCGAACGTCCAAGTTGCGGAAGCATATTCATGGGGTTATCGAACTCATAATTATCAAGCGAACTGTCTAACGCTAACGTCGCCGTGAGAAAATCACGTTGGCCCTTCTGAATTTCTTCAAGTAACATTTGTTGGGTCTCGGCTGTCATGTCGCCCTCGACCCCGTACATCTCACAAAATCGGCCCACAAAGCCTTCTGGGTCATCTTGGCAAGCTAGGCTCACAAAATCATTTAACGAGCCTCCAGCTATTCCTAGAGAGCCTTTGCGGATCGCCAGATCGGTTTCGCTTGGCCTCCCAGCAGCGTTTACGCGCTCACGGAATTGATCCAGTAGCGTTTGGTAATGATTTTTTACGAGGGTTCGGATTTGATCGTAGCGCATGGTTCGCAAAGTGGCATCAGCCATAGCGATTTGTCCAGCACAAGACAGCAGCCTAGCGAAGTATTTGGCTGTTCTTGGGCATCTAGTCCTTAGTGAGAGTTTTATAGAGCTTCGCTTGCTCTGTGGATGCAATTGCGGTGGAATTGGCCAGCGGAAGTAATAGATGCCGTGTCTGGACTGGCATAAATAGGCAGAAAGCTGCATTTGTGTCTCACTTTCGTGTCACACTAGCTTATCGCATCTCTAACATATTGATTTTAAAGAATATGGTGGAGCCAGAGGGAATCGAACCCTCGACCTCTTGCATGCCATGCAAGCGCTCTCCCATCTGAGCTATGGCCCCTAGTATTTGGGTGTTGCCACAACCGCAGCAACGACCCCGTATCTATGGCCGCACTGGGCCAAGTTCAAGCGGAAAATTCCGCCTGAAACGAAGATCAGTTGTCGTCGTCGTTCGCAGGGACATCTGCGACTTCTTCCAGCGTGACAGTGTCGTCGTCATCATCCAGAAGATCGTCGTCCGAAGCAACGGTGTCATCGTCGGCCAGAACGTCTTCGACATCGTCAAGAATTGGATCTTCTGCCGCAGCCGCAGCTTCGGCTTCTTTCTTCACTTTCGCAGCAGCAGCTTTGCCACCATCCAGCAAGGACGCGAGGTCGAATTCGAACTCGCATGACGGGCAGGTCATCGGGTCGTTTTTCAGGTCGTAAAACCGTGTTGCACATTTTGGGCAGAGGCGCTTAACGCCCCATTCTTCGTTGGGCATGGGAATCCCCTTAATTGTTTTGATCAATTTCCCTCGTCACGTGCCATATGCGAGCGACCTTGTCAAAGGCTTTACGGCATTGCATGTGCGAAATGCCTTGATGCGGTGCAGCATAACCCCTACCTTCCATTCAAATTATTGATTGGAGAAATCATGCTGTACCACGCCTACGAGATGACTCACGCTGCGGTTCGCCCCATGCGCACCATGGCGAAGCTTAGTCAGCAGATGCTACAGTCCCCGTTCAATCCAATGGCAGACAGCTATATTACACGCACTTCTGTTGCCTCTATGGAAATGTTCGTCAATGCTACGCGGCGATATGACAAGCCGGAATTCGGGATTGAAACAACCCTCGTTGATGGCGTGGAAACCCGTATCGTCGAAGAAACTACCCACGCCCTGCCGTTTTGCAACTTGCTGCACTTCAAACGCGACTCCACAGCCGCAACCAAACGCAACGACCCCAAGGTTCTGATCATTGCGCCCATGTCTGGCCACTACGCCACACTTCTGCGCGGAACGGTCGAAGCAATGCTGCCCGAACATGACATTTACATCACCGACTGGATTGATGGCCGCGACATTCCGCTGTCAGACGGCAAATTTGATTTGGATGACTACGCCGACTATCTAGTTGATTTCTGCCGCATCCTTGGCGAAGGGGGCGACCGCCCTGCCGTGATGGCCGTTTGCCAACCGGGGGTTCCGATGCTGGTCGCCGCCACGCTGATGGCTAAAAACAAAGAGAAATTCCGCCCGTCGTCAATCACCCTTATGGGTTCGCCCATTGATGCGACGCAAAACCCGCAAGTGCCCAACAAACTGGCGATGGACAAACCGCTGTCGTGGTTCCAGAAAAACGTCATCGTAACCGTCCCTTGGCCAAACGCCGGTTTTATGCGCCGCGTTTACCCCGGCTTCCTGCAACTGTCCGGTTTCATGTCCATGAACATGGACAAGCACGTTGATTCTCACAAAACCCAGTTCAAACATCTAATCGAGGGCGACGGCGACAGCACCACCGCCCACCGCGCCTTTTACGACGAATACATGGCCGTGATGGACCTGACCGAGGAATTCTACATCCAGACCATAGACCGCGTTTTCCAACAGCACCTTTTGGCCGAAGGAAAATATTATTACCGCGACACCCTGATTGACCCGTCGGTTATCAAAGACATCGCATTGCTGACGATCGAGGGCGAAAAAGACGACATTACAGGCGAAGGCCAAACCAAGGCCGCGCACACCCTGACCCCGAACATTCCCGACAATAAACGCGAACATTACCTTCAAGAGGGCGTCGGGCATTACGGCATCTTCAACGGTTCGCGTTGGCGCAGCATGATTCAGCCTAAAATCGCGGCATTCATCGCGACCCACCGTGCCAAATCCAAAGGTTGAGCGGCCCGATCTTCATAGGCTCCCCACCAATCGAGGTTCGCATAAAGCGCAACCCTCGCGCCAAACGCTTCACCCTTCGCCTGTCGCGCACAGACGGTAAAGCCACGTTAACCCTGCCCACCCGCGCCTCAATGCGCGAGGCCGAAGGGTTCGCGCAAAGACAAGAAGGCTGGCTTCGCGCACAAATCTCCAAACTCCCCGAAACTGCCGTTCTACTAGACGGTGGCCGTCTTCCATTTCGCGGCGTTGACCTCGAAATTGCCAGCACCACAGGCCGGTCAATCCGTGTGGAAGGCGAGAAAATCCTCGTCGGCGGCAAACACTCCGGCGCACGCCTGCAAGCCTTTGTTAAGACCGAGGCCCGCAACGCCCTTTACCCCGCCGTTGAAAAATACGCCGCCCAGCTTGGCCGCCCCTTCAACCGCATCACGCTTCGCGACACGCGCTCCCGCTGGGGGTCGTGTTCAGCAGAAGGCAACCTGATGTTTTCGTGGCGCCTTGTCATGGCGCCGCCCGTAGTGCTTGATTATGTCGCCGCACACGAAGTCGCGCATTTGGCCGAAATGAATCATTCTGCCGCCTTTTGGGATGTCGTCGAAACCCTGATGCCGGATTACCAAAATCACCGGAGCTGGCTGCGCGAACATGGTGCAAAATTGCATGCAGTGAAATTTACCACTTGACCCAACCCATTTTGTGATCACAAGATGGGTGCATGACACCAGAACCCAGCATTCCAGCCCACGAACACGTCTACCGCACCCTTCGCGCCCGCATTATGTATGGCGAAATGGAACCGGCGACCGCCCTGACCCTGCGCGGCATCGGTGCGGAATTCAACGTCTCTATGACACCAGCACGCGAAGCGGTCCGTCGTCTGGTCGCTGAAGGCGCGCTAAACCTGTCAGGTTCTGGTCGCGTCTCGACGCCCGAATTATCCAACGACCGCATCGAAGAACTCGCCTGCATTCGCGCCATGCTGGAACCCGAACTAGGCGCACGCGCCTTACCCCGCGTCCACCCCGCCTTAATCGAGCGTTTACAAAACATTAACGCCACAATCGCCGAAAAAATCGTCAAAGCAGACGCCATCGGATATGTCCGTGCCAACCTCGAATTTCACCGCACGTTATATCTTCGCGCCCAATCCCCCGCCATGCTGGCCCTACTGGAAACCGTCTGGCTGCAATCCGGCCCAACCATGCGATCCTTATATTCCCGACTGCCACGAACCCTCGCCAGCGAAAAACATCGCACCATCATCGCCGCACTGCGCGCCAGCGACGAACCCGCCTTGCGCCTGTCGATCCAGTCCGATGTAACCAGCGGCCTTAGGATGCTGTTAACTTAAACAAACCACCAGCCAATTCACAAAACCCGGAGTGTTAATAATGAGTATACTTGCTACAGCAGCTGTAATCGGTAGCGCGGGTGTTGGCATCGGTGCATGGAAGCGAAACGACATCAAACGTTTACTCGCTGTTAACGCATTGTTTTCCGAAAAGAACATCGTCACCAATTTCAGCGATATGGAAGCGATATTTTTCAGCACTAACCTTGGCGTGCCAAACGCACCCGCTTCTGAATTACCCCATGAACCCAAAGCTATGCCCGATGGCTTAAGCGGCTGGATTAAAGACCGCTCCGTCACCGCACTTGTCGTTCTCAAGGACGGTAAAATCGCACACGAAGACTATTTCAAAGACACTACCCCCGAGGATTTGCGGATTTCATGGTCTGTCGCCAAAAGCTTCCTTTCCGCCTTGATGGGGATCGTCGTGGCCGATGGTGACATCGCGTCCATCGACGACCCCGTAACCAAATACGCCAAAGCCCTTAGCGGTTCCGCCTACGAGGGGGCCACCATCCGCAACGTCCTGAACATGGCCAGCGGTGTAACCTTCAACGAAGATTACCTGTCCTTCAAATCCGACATCAACAAAATGGGTCGCGTTCTGGCGCTCGGTGGTTCCATGGACAAATTCGCGGCAGGCCTGAAAAAGCGCGACCGCGAGGCAGGCATCGGCTGGCAATACGTCTCTATCGACACGCACGTCATCGGCATGATCATTCGCGGAGCAACGGGGCGCGAAATCCCTGAACTTATGGCCGAAAAACTGCTAGCTCCGCTGGGATTAGAGGCCGACCCCTTATACCTGACCGACGGCAAAGGCGTGGCCTTCGTCTTGGGTGGGCTAAACCTGCGAACCCGCGACTACGCCCGTTTTGGCCAGATGTTCGCACAAGGCGGAATGTATAGCGGCCAACAAGTCGTTCCCGCCGATTGGGTCGCACAATCCACCGCCATCAGCGCCCCAACCGAGGCAGGCGAAACCCAATACGGTTTCCAGTGGTGGCTACCTGCCGACGCCAAACCGGGTGAATATTTCGCTCGCGGGATTTACGGCCAGTACATCTATATCGACACAGACAACAACGTGGTGATCGCCTCTAACGCCGCTGATCGTGAATTCGAGGAAGACGGCTCGTTCGAGCAAAACCTCGCGATGTTCCGCGCGGTTGCTACGGGATTACGTTAAGATCGTAATCACTGAATAACCGCTTATACACTTTGCCTTGTCGAAATTTTCAGTACGCTTATCCCTGCCTATATAGCCTCTTTACGAATTGCTGCATAATCTCCAATTTCCACGTAAAACGGCTTGGAAAGCGAATCTAATTGCTTTTCTTCATAGAACTGGACCGATTCGTAAGGTTCGCTTTTCAATAAAAAGTGGCAATATATGTGTGGAAAACCGTAATATTCGTCCCCATCAAAGTCGACGGACTCTATCAAATAGTATGGTATTTTTCCTGCGCGAACTACTTTAATGCCAGTGTCGTTTCCGTTTACATATTCATCCGGCTTTTTTGTCCGATAAACATTTTCCGAAACCTCTATCAAGCGATCCCAACCTAGCGCAACAAGTATTCCTCGGTGATAGGTATCAATTAATCCAAGACGAAACCATGCAGATATTCCTTTTTCATCAGAGTCGGCTTCTGGGTATTTTTCCATTCGCCTGACATCTCGAATGATCACGTCACGCCGAATCCCATCCTGATGACTATTCAATATTTGCTCTTCAAATAGCGGTTTCCACTTATCTCTTAGAGCCAGTTTTTCTTCTGGGGAAAACTTTCGTTTTTGAAAACCTCGGCCAAACAAGATCAAATCTTTTATTGCTTTGTAGATGACGCCAGGCGCGAAAAGTTCAATCATAGTAGTCCCTTTTTGAGCGTTTTATACTATTATACTCAAGCGGCGAGAAGTTCTGAAAATATATTACCCTTTGCGCTCACCCAAAAATACCTCAACCGCGCTGGCATCAGGAATCGCCGCCGCCGCACCCGGTTTCGTAACTTGGATAGCCGAGGCCGCAGACGCGAATGTTAACGCATCCTTATCCCCGCGCCCCAGATCAAGCGCGGCTAGGAAGAAGCCCAAAAACGTATCACCAGCACCGGTTGTGTCTACCGGATCAACTTTGAAAGAATCGACGGAAATCTCGGTGTCACCAGATTGCAAAGTCGCACCATCGGCCCCGCGTGTAATCAAAACTTGCGCTACCGGCAGATCAGCCGCCGAAACGCCCAAAGCCGCCGACAACTGCGCCGCCTCGATATCGTTAACGGCAAGTAAGTCCGTAAACGGCAGCATCGCTGCCGCTGCCTCCGCATCAAATGGGGCTGCCGCATATGCCACCCGCAGGCCCTTGGCTTTGGCCGCCTTTGCCGCATAAACGCCAAGGTTAGTCTCGTTTTGCAAGAGCAACCAATCGCCCGCAGACGCATCGGTTAACGCCTCATTAATCATCACCTTGCTCAAGGCGCGGTTTGCGCCGGTAAACAAAACAATAACGTTTTCCGCGGCATCATCGACGTTAATAATCGCGTGGCCCGTCGGCACATCAATTACGGACAAATACCGCGTATCAGCCCCCGCAGCCGCCATTTGATCTGCCAGCCAACCACCATCAGCGCCAATCGCGCCTATATGAAACACCTGCCCACCAGCCCGCGCCACCGCGATAGACTGGTTCGCGCCTTTACCGCCAAGACCACTGTGAAACGAGGTTGCGGCCAAGGTTTCCCCCGCCTCAGGCAGATGCGGTACGCGGTAAACATGGTCGATATTCACCGACCCAAGGTTGTAAACGGCCATATCAGCCGACCTTACACGCAGCCATAATCGCCATATTCAAAATGTCGTTAACCGTTGAGGTCGTTGAGCAAATCTTAACCTGTTTATCAATTCCCGTCAGGATTGGCCCAATCACGGTCGCGCCGCCCATTTCCTGCATCAACTTCACCGAAATTGACGCGGAATGGCGTGCCGGAACAACCAGAATATTCGCCGGACCAGTTAACCGACAGAACGGGTAGTGCTTCATCACGTCGGGGTTCAGGGCCACATCAACAGTCATCTCGCCATCATATTCGAAATCCACGTTGCGCTTGTCTAGAACATCGATCGCCATGGTCATCTTTTCAGCCCGTTCAGATAACGGATACCCGAACGTCGAAAAACTGACCAGCGCCACGCGCGGCTCCAACCCCAGATCCCGCGCCAAGGCGGCAGCGCGTTCGGCGATATCGGCCAAATCCTCGGCTTCGGGCCATTCATGCACCAGCGTGTCGGCGATCAGAACCATCCGGCCACCCGCCAGAACGGCAGTGATGCCCACCGCACCGCCTTCGGTAGAGGCGTCAAAAACGTGGTTAATCTGGCTAAGAACCTGCGCCGATTTGCGCGTCGCGCCCGTCACCATGCCATCAACATGGTCATGCGCCAACATCAAGGATGCAAACACGTGCCGATCCCGCGAGGCCAACACATGGCAATCCCGCTTGTCAAAGCCCTTACGTTGCAAGCGTTTATAAAGGTAATCTTTGTATTCCGCCAAATGCGTGGTCGTGGCCGCGTTAACCACTTCGATCTCGTCAATCGCTTCGGGCATGCCTGCCGCTTCTAGGAAACCGGCAACCTCTTCAGGGCGGCCGACCACCACAGCTTGGCCCAGCCCTGCACGCCGATAGGCAACCGCTGCACGCACCACGCGGGCATCATCCCCTTCGGCAAAAACAATCCGTGCATGTTCACGTTTGGCCCGAACATTCAGCGATTGCAAAATTGACGCCGTTGGGTCGAGGCGCGCTTTCAGGCTAAGCTCGTACGCCTCCATATCAATGATCGGGCGACGTGCTACGCCCGTGTCCATCCCCGCCTTCGCAACCGCTGGCGGGATGATGTAAATCAGGCGCGGATCGAACGGTGTCGGAATAATATAATCCCGCCCGAAGGACAGTTTTTTGCCGTACGCCAGTGCGACTTCATCCGGCACATCCTCGCGGGCCAATGCCGCCAACGCCTCCGCGCAAGCGATTTTCATTTCATCGTTGATGGCCCGGGCATGGATATCCAGCGCGCCGCGAAACAGGTACGGAAACCCCAGAACATTGTTAACCTGATTGGGATAATCGGACCGCCCCGTCGCCACAATCGCGTCCTCACGAACCGCATGGGCGTCTTCGGGGGTGATTTCAGGATCAGGGTTGGCCATTGCGAAAATCACCGGATCGGCAGCCATGCTTTTGACCATTTCAGCCGTCACCGCGCCCTTGACCGACACACCAATAAACACGTCCGCATTGTCCATTGCTTCGTCCAAAGTGCGGGATTCCGTGTTGGCGGCATGCGCCGATTTCCACTGGTTCATGCCCTCGGTCCGGCCCTGATAAATCACGCCTTTAGTGTCACAAACCAGACAATTATCGTGCTTGGCCCCCATAGATTTCATCAGTTCCACACAAGCAATGCCCGCCGCGCCAGCACCGTTAACCACGATACGGCAATCCTCGATTTTCTTGCCCGAGATATGCAGCGCATTAATCAGCCCCGCCGCACAAATCACCGCCGTGCCGTGCTGGTCGTCGTGAAAGACGGGAATGTCCATCTCTTCCTTCAAACGCTGTTCGATGATGAAACATTCCGGCGCTTTGATGTCTTCAAGGTTAATGCCGCCGAAAGTCGGCCCCATCAGGCGCACCGCGTTAATGATTTCATCAGGGTCTTGGGTGTCCAGCTCGATGTCCATGGCGTTAACGTCTGCGAAACGTTTGAACAGAACGGCCTTGCCTTCCATCACGGGTTTGGAGGCCAGCGCCCCCAAGTTCCCCATCCCCAGAATGGCCGAGCCATTGGATATAACCGCCACCAGATTGCCCTTGGTGGTGTAATCATAGGCCAGTGCCGGATCATCCGCGATGGCCTGAACAGGGGCGGCAACGCCGGGCGAATAGGCCAGCGACAAATCCCGCTGCGTGGCCATCGCAGTCGAGGCGTTAATCTCGATTTTCCCCGGCGTCGGTTCAAGGTGATAGGCTAGGGCTTCTTCATCGGTAACTTTAGTACTGTTGGACATATTTCTGCTTTCAGGCTTAAAACTGGTTAAGCAAACCTTACGCAGACTTCAGAGCGACTACAACTACCCGCCGCCAATAAGTATCCCGACAGCCAACACCAAACCACCGCCCAAAACGACCTGAAAAATCGCTTTGCTGAACGAGGTTTCCATGTAACGGTTTTGAATCCAAGCAATCGCCCACAGTTCGACAAAAACAACGAAGAAGGCGATAAATGTCGCTGTCCAGAAATCGGCAATCAGATACGGCAATGCGTGGCCCAAACCACCCAGCGTCGTCATAACACCGGATGCCAGCCCGCGTTTCCACGGCGCACCACGGCCCGAAATGACACCGTCATCGTGCGCGGCTTCGGTAAAGCCCATCGAAATGCCCGCCCCGATTGAGGCGGCCAAACCAACCAATAACGTCGTCTTCGGGTCTTGCGTTGCAAACGCGGTGGCAAATATCGGCGCAAGCGTGGAAACCGAGCCATCCATAAGCCCCGCCAACCCCGGTTGCACCCACGTCAACACAAACTGGCGGTGCGCGGTGGCTTTTTCAGCGTCACCTTCATCCGATGCCAGATCAACCGACATACGGGCCGCGGACTGTTCATGTTGCCCTTCGGCCTCTGCCAGATCGCCCAACAATTTGCGTGTCGCCGGATCAGAAGATCGCCCCGCGGCGGTCAGGTAAAAATTCTGCGCGTCACGCTCCATCTTTTGAGCTTCTTCGCGGATGCGTTCAAGACCAAGGTTTTGCACCAGCCAAACGGGGCTGCGGTTGTAATATCCCGCAACGTGTTCGCGCCGTATCAACGGGATCACATCCCCGAAACGGGTCTTGAACGCGTCAATCAGCATTTTGCGATGTTCGTTTTCTTCCAACGCCATTTCGTCAAAAACGGCTGCTGTTGCTGGATATTCTTCGCGCAATTCATGCGCGTAAGTCTGGTAAATCCGCGCGTCGTCTTCTTCAGACGAGATCGCCAGCGCAAGGACTTCGGCCTCCGACAGGTCTTTGAAATTACGGCGGTTCGTGAAAGATTGTAGCATGTGTCACCTCTTTGGAATGATTCTAAAGTAATACGTTACTCACCTCTTCGCAAGTGGTTCCACAATGCGATCTGGCGTGTTAGAAAATCCGAACCACCAACGCTTAAAGGCTGCATCGCACATGGCTGCAAAAGACAATACGATTACGCCCATGATGGCGCAGTATCTAGAGATCAAAGCCCGGTATCCCGACGCGCTGCTGTTTTATCGCATGGGTGATTTCTACGAGATGTTTTTCGATGATGCCGTGGCCGCCGCCGCCGCGCTGGACATCGCATTAACTAAACGTGGCAAGCACGAGGGCAAAGATATCGCCATGTGCGGTGTTCCCCATCATGCCGCTGAAGGGTATTTGCTAACCCTTATTCGCAAGGGGTTTCGTGTCGCGGTAACCGAACAAATGGAAAGCCCGGCGGAGGCCAAAAAGCGTGGCTATAAAGCCATCGTCAAACGTGATGTCACGCGGTTGGTCACCCCCGGAACCCTGACCGAAGATTCGCTGCTGGATGCCCGCGCGCATAATTACCTCGCGGCTATTGCGGATGTGCGCGGCGAAATGGCGATAAGCTGGGTGGATGTGTCCACCGGCGATTTCCACGTCGCGCCCGTAACGCGCGTGACGCTTGGCCCGACATTGGCGCGCCTTGCGCCGCGTGAAGTCCTAGTGGCGGAATCCGGCGCCGAAACTTTGCGCGAAACGGTGGAGGAATCCGGTGCGGCCTTAACTCCACTTTCTGCCGCCAGCTTTGATTCCACCGCTGCCGAAGGCCGTCTGACAGGCCTGTTCAAAATCAAATCTCTCGACGCATTCGGTAACTTTGAACGTGCAGAAATCGCGGCGATGGGGGCAATTGTCGATTACCTCGACATCACCCAACGCGGAAAACTGCCATTGCTGCGCCCGCCCTTTAAAGAATCCCAAGGCGGAACGGTGCAGATCGACGCCGCAACGCGCCGAAATCTAGAACTAACTCGCAACCTTTCCGGCGAACGTGGCGGTTCCCTACTGGCAACGATCGACCGGACGGTAACAGGTGGCGGGGCGCGGTTGTTAACCAACCGTCTAACCAGCCCCTCGACCGACCTGGCAACAATAAGCGCTCGCCACGACGCCGTCGCTCACTTCGTCGAAAACCGTGCTTTGGCCGACGACACCCGTGAAACACTGCGCCAAGCCCCCGACATCGAACGCGCCCTTTCGCGCCTAGCATTAGATCGCGGTGGCCCCCGCGACATCGCCGCCCTGCGCAGCGGCCTAGCACAAGCGGGGGCGTTATCGGCATCGCTCGCTGGCGCGTTACCCGATGTGCTGCAAAACGCGGCGAACGATATGACGGGGCATGAAACGCTGGTGGATCTGCTGGAATTCGCCATGATCGCCGAACCCCCATTGCTGGCCCGCGACGGTGGTTTCGTGGCCGCAGGGTTCAACGCGGACCTCGACGAAGCCCGCAAACTTCGCGACGAAGGGCGCAGTGTGATCGCCGCAATGCAAGCCGAGTATGCGGCGTTAACAGGCATCACCTCGATCAAAATCAAGCACAACAACGTGCTGGGGTATTTTGTTGAGACCCCCGCCAGCCACGCCGAAAAGATGCTGGCCGAACCCCTGTCGGAAACCTTCATCCACCGTCAGACTACGGCGAACCAAGTGCGATTCACCACGGTTCCCTTGTCCGAAATGGAAACCAAAATCCTGAACGCAGGCGGGCGAGCGTTGGAAATTGAAAAATCCATTTTCACCGACCTTCGCGCCACAATCATGAACCAAGCCGCCCAAATCGCGCAGGCGGCCAAAGCCTTGGCTGAAACTGATCTTGCCGCCGCCCTCGCCGATATCGCTGTCGGGGAAAACTGGGTGCGCCCGCAAATGGATGCCTCGCGGGCGTTCGCCATAGAAGGGGGCCGCCACCCCGTGGTTGAACAAGCCCTGCGCCGTACAGGCGCATCTTTTGTGGCCAATGATTGCGACCTGACCGCAGGCGACGATAACAGCCGCCCCGTTTGGTTGCTGACTGGCCCGAATATGGCCGGTAAATCGACGTTCCTTCGCCAAAACGCCCTGATCGCGTTGCTTGCACAAATGGGCGCATATGTTCCGGCCACATCCGCCCATATTGGCGTGATCGACCAGCTATTTTCCCGCGTTGGGGCCGCAGATGACCTTGCCCGTGGGCGATCGACGTTCATGGTTGAAATGGTTGAAACCGCCGCTATTCTTAATCAAGCAGGGGATCGCGCGTTGGTAATCCTCGATGAAATCGGGCGCGGCACGGCAACTTATGACGGCCTGTCTATCGCATGGGCGACGCTGGAACACCTGCACGACGTTAACCATTGCCGAACCCTGTTCGCCACGCATTACCACGAACTTTCCGCCCTAACAGCCAAGCTTTCCGGCCTGAAAAACGCCACCGTAGCCGTGCGCGAATGGGAAGGTGACGTGATATTCCTCCACGAAGTGCGCGAGGGCGCGGCAGACCGATCTTACGGCGTGCAGGTCGCCAAGCTCGCCGGTCTGCCAGTCGCCGTGGTTGAACGCGCCCGAACCGTGCTGGACGCGCTGGAGCAAAAAGACCGTGACGGAGGCGGCAAAGCCGAAACCCTGGTCGACGACCTACCCCTGTTCAGCGCCCCCGCCGCGCCCATCGCGCAGCCACAAAAACCGTCCGAGATTGAAGGCCGGTTACGCGACATCCACCCCGATGAACTAACCGCCCGCGAGGCCCTTTCGCTAATTTACCAGTTACGCGAAATGCTGGACAAATAATGGCAGACGTGCCGCAAATCGAGGTCAGCGTAGTTGGCAGCATCGCCACAATCCCCGCACCCGATTGGGATGCCTGCACCGACAGGCAAGACCCGTTCACAACGCACAGGTTTCTGCTGGCATTGGAAGAAAGCAGGTCCGTCGGCGATGGCACAGGATGGGCACCACGCCACTTGGTTGCGCGCCTAAACGGTGAAATCATCGGAATACTACCGCTTTACGCCAAAGGCCATTCCCAAGGCGAATACGTTTTTGATCATGCATGGGCCGGCGCATATGAACGCGCTGGCGGGCGGTATTACCCGAAACTGCAATGCGCCGTGCCGTTCACCCCCGCAACGGGCCGGCGCTTGCTGGTTAAACCCGAACATGCGGAACTGGCCAGCGGTGCATTGCTTACCTCAGCCATTCAGATTGCCGAGGAAAACCACGTTTCTTCCTTCCACATGACGTTTTGCACCCAAGAAGAATATGCCCTCGGCCCGAAGTTCGGCTTGATGCAGCGCACGGGCCAACAGTTTCACTGGGAAAATAACGAATACGCAGATTTCGATGCATTCCTTGCCAAACTTTCCAGCCGAAAGCGCAAGATGATCCGCAAGGAACGCCGCCTTGCGCAGGCGTTTGGCGGTGAAATCTTCCAGCTTACTGGCGATCAAATCCAGCCTGAACACTGGGATGCCTTCTGGCAGTTTTACCAAGACACCGGCGCGCGAAAATGGGGCACCCCGTACCTGACCCGTGAATTCTTCGATATCGCCCAACAGACCCTTCGCGACGATATTCTGCTGGTTTTGGCCAAACGCGACGGCCAGTACATCGCAGGGGCGCTGAATTTCATTGGCGGCAACACCCTGTTTGGCCGCTACTGGGGTTGCGCCGAAGACCACCCCTATTTGCATTTCGAACTATGCTATTATCAGGCCATCGACTATGCCATCGCCCAAGGTTTGGCGCGGGTGGAAGCAGGCGCACAAGGGGAACACAAGCTCGCACGTGGCTATATGCCCAGCCCGGTTTATTCCCTACACTGGATCGGAGACGAAGGTTTTGAGCGCGCCGTTAACCAGTTTTTAATCGATGAACGCGCCGCGGTTGACGAAGACATAGAATTTCTGGCCGCCATTGGCCCATTCAAAAAATCAGAGGGTTAACAATGCTTTCACCACCATTAACAAATGATGAACGGGCCGAGTTTTTACCCGAACTTCAAGCCGCCGGATGGGTACTGCAATCCGACCGCGATGCCCTGACCAAAACCTTTGAATTCAAGAATTTCATCGCGGCCTTTGGCTGGATGTCCCAAATCGCCATCTGGTCGGAAAAAATGAACCACCATCCGGAATGGTTTAACGTTTACCGCACCGTTGAAGTCCTGTTAACCAGTCACGACGTAGACGGATTATCAATGCGCGACGTGAAAATGGCGCGGAAAATGGACCAATTGGCGGGGTAGTTATGGCTGGAATTATCGTAATCGGCGCGGGTCAGGCGGGATCATCTTTGGTCGTTAAGCTACGCGCGCTCGGCTGTGCGGGCGACATCACCTTGATCGGCGGCGAACCCGTGCCACCCTATCAACGCCCACCGCTTTCCAAGAAATACATGCTGGGCGAGATGGACGTGGAACGCCTGTTTCTGCGCCCCGAGGCATTCTACGGCGACCAAAACATCACCCTTCGCCTTGGCACGCAGGTCACCAAAATTGACCGCAGCGCCAAAACCGTCACCCTCGATACAGACGAGGTGCTGGATTACGACCAACTGGCCCTGACCACAGGTTCCGACCCCATTAACCTACCACCAGCAATCGGTGGTGATCTGGACGGGGTCTATACCGTCCGCACGCTTGCCGACGCCGATGCCATGGCCCCCGATTTCGTCAAAGGCAAACGCGCGTTGATCGTCGGGGGGGGCTACATTGGATTGGAAGCCGCCGCCGTCGCCGCAACCCACGGCGTTAATGTTGTGCTGGTCGAGATGGCCGACCGCATCTTGCAAAGGGTGGCCGCGCCCGAAACCTCTGCCTATTTTCGCACGCTCCACACTATGCGCGGCGTTGATATTCGCGAAAGTGTCGGCCTTGCATCGCTGAACGGCACAGATGGGCGCGTGACCTCGGCCACCCTAACTGACGGTTCAGAACTGGCGATTGATTTCGCCGTTGTTGGCGTGGGCATCAAACCCTCGCTTGGATTGGCGCAGGCCGCAGGCTTAGACCTTGAAAACGGCATCAAAGTAGATGCCCAAGGCCGCACCGCGGACCCTGCAATTTTCGCCGCCGGAGATTGCACCAGCTTTCCACATAACGGTGGGCGTATCCGCCTCGAAAGCGTGCCAAACGCCATTGAACAAGCCGAAGCCACCGCCGCCGCAATGCTGGGCAGCGATGCAGAATACCACGCAAAACCGTGGTTCTGGTCCGACCAATACGATGTGAAGTTGCAAATCGCTGGCCTAAGCACTGGCTATAACCGCGTTGTCAGCCGTACAACCGATGGCGCGACATCGTTCTGGTATTACAAAGGCGATCAACTTCTGGCCGTTGACGCAATGAACGACCCCCGCGCCTATATGGTCGGCAAACGCCTGATCGAGGCGGGGAAATCACCGGACCCAACAGCCATTGAAGACCCTGCCACCGACCTAAAGGCGTTGTTAAAGTAATGCGGATCATCGGCGGTAAATTCAAAAGCACAGCGCTGGCCAACGTGGGCAAAGGCGACGAGGGCGCGCACCTGCGCCCCACCACCGACCGCGTCCGCGAAAGCCTTTTTAACGTGCTAACCCACGGCAATTATCCAGAAATCGAGGGCGCAAACGTGCTGGACCTGTTCGCAGGCACCGGCGCGCTGGGGTTAGAGGCCCTAAGCCGTGGGGCCGCCTCCGTGCAATTCGTTGACGACGGCGTTAAAGCCAATGCTCTGCTCAAACAGAACATCCAAAACCTGAATGTGCGCGACCAAACCAAAATCTATCGCCGCAATGCCACTAAACTGGGCGAAAACCGAAGCGAACCGTTCAACCTGATTTTCCTTGACCCACCCTATGGCAAAGCCCTCGGCGAAAAAGCCCTCGCCGCCTGCATTGCAGGCAACTGGATTGCAAACGGCGCGTTAATAGTCTGGGAAGAAAACCGCGGCATCGCCCCGCCAAAAGGCCTCACAACCTTAGATACCCGGAAATATGGCGACACCACGATCACGATCCTGACTTACACTGCCTGATTTCTCTTTTTCCTAAATACTCAAATTCAAGTCTTAAACTTCGGCAATTTCGCCCATAATGGCGCGATCACCTTGGAAACCAGCGGAATAATCGCCGCCCCCAAAGCCACGCCGAAAATGCCGTCCATCAATGCCGTAACGAACCATTCCACAAAACCAGCACCCCAAGGGGCGAGGTTCCCCAAGGCGCCCGACCAGCCTTTAATAAGGTGGCCCAGCCAGTCAAAGCCCAGCACCTCCAACCCGTGAATGATGATGGAGCCGCCAACCCACAGCATCGCCGCCGTTCCAATAATCGTCAGCCAGTTCATGAATGTTGGCATAAATTTGACAATGCCGCGCCCTGTTGCACGGGTCGCCCTAAATCGCCCACGCCGCGCCATAAGCAACCCCAGATCATCCGCCTTAACAATCAACGCCACCCCACCATAAACCAGAATCGTTATCCCGATGCCAACAGTGGCAAGAACCGTTCCCTCCATCCAGATGTTGCTTTCAGGAATGGCCGCTAGTGACACCGTCATGATTTCGGCGGACAAAATGAAATCGGTCTTGATTGCCCCGGCAATCTTTGCCTCTTCCAGATGCGCCGGATCGGAATAGGCCGTTTCTGCCTCATCCTCGCCCTCGTGGTGCAGGTATTTTTGCAATACCTTTTCGGCCCCCTCGTAGCACAAATACCCACCACCCAGCATTAACAACGGCGTAACGGCCCACGGCGCAAACGCGGAAAGGCCCAGCCCCGCTGGCAGCAAAATCAACAGCTTGTTGCGGATCGAACCTTTAGCAATACGCCAGACAATCGGCAGCTCACGGTCTGGCTTGAAACCGTGGGTGTACTGCGGTGTCACCGCTGCATCATCAATCACCAACACCGCCGCTTTGCTGCCTGCCTTGGTGGCCTGCGCCGCGATATCATCCAGCGATGCCGCTGCAACCTTGGCAATCGCCGCTACATCGTCCAAAAGGGCTAAAAGTCCACTCAACGGAATACTCCTGTTCAAATCTTTGCGCCTAAGGTATTTTCCTTGCGGCCTACACACAAGAGTTTAGCGACATCATGACCGTAAATTACCAAGACCTTAATGCCCGCATCGCATCCTTGTGCAAAGGCGAGACCGACGAAATCGCCCTGATGGCCACAATTTCCGGTGAATTATTCCACAGTGATGATCGTTTCGACTGGGTCGGGTTTTACCGCGTGACCGCCCCTGAAATGTTGAAAGTCGGCCCCTATCAAGGTGGCCATGGTTGCCTGACCATCCCGTTTTCCCGTGGTGTATGTGGCGCTGCCGCCCGCCTGCGCGAAACGCAAATCGTGGCTGACGTTAACGCATTCGCGGGCCACATCGCTTGTGCCTCCTCCACCCAATCGGAAATCGTGCTGCCGGTTATTAACGCGAGTGGCGACCTGATCGCCGTGTTGGACATAGACAGCAATCAGCCGAACGCATTTACGGATGAGGATGCCAAACACCTTCAAGCAATACTGGCTGACGCCTTTAGCTAATCTCCAAAGGCCTGACTTACGCTGTCACAAATTATTCACTTGAACATCTGCGACATCTTATGCCATTTTTGGTCATGCATACTCCAATAAAATCTTGGGCCGAAGTTGCCCCCCGCCTAATCGACGTCGCCTCTGGCCGCGCCCCTGCTGATATGGTTATTCGCCAAGGGCAATGGGTTAACGTCCATTCCCGCGAGGTGATCCCGAACACCGACATTGCCATTGCCGATGGGCGTTTCGCCTATTGCGGGCCGGATGCCAGCGCCATGATTGGGCCAGATACCCAAGTGGTAGAGGCGAACGGTCGCTTTATCCTGCCGGGCCTTTGCGATGGTCACATGCATATCGAAAGCGGTATGCTAACCCCCACCCAATTCGCCCGCGCCGTGATGCCTCACGGCACAACATCCATGTTCACCGACCCCCACGAAATCGCCAACGTCATGGGGCTGGAAGGCGTGCGCCTTATGCATGACGAGGCTTTGCAGCAACGCATAAACGTCTTCGTGCAAATGCCGTCTTGTGCGCCCTCGGCCCCCGGATTGGAAAACACCGGCCATGAATTAACCCCCGACGATGTGATCGAGGCGATGAGCTGGCCTAACATTATCGGTCTGGGCGAGATGATGAATTTCCCCGGTGTCATAAACAAAGACCCCAAAATGCTGGCCATTATCGCCGCCACTCAACGCGCCGGTAAAACGGTTGGCGGGCATTATGCCAGCCCCGACCTTAACGGTTTTCGTGCTTACGCCGCGGGTGGTCCGGCGGATGACCACGAAGGAACGTGCGAGGCTGACGCAATCATGCGGGTGCGCCAAGGCATGCGTTCAATGATGCGGTATGGTTCAGCATGGTTCGACGTAGAACCGCAAATCACCGCGATCACCGAAAAAGGGCTGGATCCGCGAAACTTCATTCTTTGCACAGATGATTGCCATTCCGGCACGCTGGTGAACGAAGGACACATGAACCGCGCCGTGCGCCACGCCATTGATTGCGGTCTAGACCCCCTGATCGCCATTCAGATGGCCACCATCAACACCGCCACACATTTCGGCCTTGAACGGGAGCTTGGCTCCATCACACCGGGCCGTCGCGCCGATGTGATCCTGTCGTCTGACCTGAAAACCCTGCCAATCGAAACTGTAATTGCGCGCGGTCAAATCGTTGCTGAAAACGGCAAGCTGTTGGGCGAAGACGCCCCGTTTGAGTGGCCGGAAAGCGCCAAGGCCTCCGTCCATATGGGGGCGGATAAGACCGCCACCGATTTTGACATTGAGGCCCCCGAAGGGGCAAACCAAGTTCGCGCTCGGGTGATCGGCGTGGTGGAAAACCAAGCCCCTACCAAAGCGTTAACAACCACGCTAAGCGTCGAAAACGGTCTTGTGGTTAGTGACGAAGACCAAGACGTCTGCCAAGTCGCCCTTGTCGAACGGCATCGCGCCACGGGGGGTGTTGTGAACGCCTTCGTGTCCGGCTTTAACTACAAAGGCGACTGCGCCGTTGCATCGACCGTTGCGCACGACAGCCATCACATGATCGTCGTGGGGACCTCCAAGGCAGATATGGCACTGGCGGCCAACCGTCTAAGCGAGGTTGGCGGCGGCGTGACAATCTGGAAAGATGGCAAGGAAATTGCCTTGGTCAAACTTTCCATCGGTGGCCTGATGTCGGATGCGCCAGCAACCGAAGTTGCCGTTACCGCCGAACGGATGGTCGCCGCCATGGCCGAAATCGGATGTACCCTGAACAACGCCTATATCCAGCACACCTTTCTGGCCTTGGTCGTCATCCCTGAACTGCGCATATCTGATGTCGGCCTGATCGACGTTAACCTATTCGAAGAAACACAGCTATTTTTGAAAGATCAATAATGAACGAAAAACATGATAAACTAAGTCGAGTCTCGCCGATATGTGAAGGCCCGCAGGATTTTACCGATGCCAAGCTGGCCGTAAAAGCCGTGCAAAAACTGTATGACGCGGCGACCGATTTTCTGAAGGACAACTTCGCCCGTGTGATGAGCGGTGAACCCGTAGAGGGCCATTACACCGCCTATTATCCGCAGATTTCCATCGTCACACGCAGCTTTGCCAAGATCGACACGCGCCTTTCCTTTGGTCACGTCGCGGAACCCGGCAAATATTGCACAACCCTTACGCGCCCCTACCTGTTCGAAAGTTATCTGGAACAACAGATCGGCCTTTTGATCCAAAATCACGGCGTGCCGATCAGGGTTGAGACCTCGACCACCCCAATTCCGCTGCATTTCGCGATGGATGAAGGGGCGCATATTGAAGGCTCCATCGAGGATCGTTTGCAACGCCCGCTGCGCGATGTTTTCGATGTGCCAGACCTTGAAACCACCAATGATTTGATCGCCAACGGCACGGATAAACCCGCCGCCGATGGCACGCGCGCATTGGCCCCGTTCACCGCACAGCGGGTGGATTATTCGCTGGCGCGCCTTTCGCATTACACCGCCACCAGCCCCGCGCATTTCCAGAACCACGTGCTGTTCACCAACTACCAGTTCTATATGGACGAGTTTCTGGACTTCGCCAAAGCCGCATTACAAGACCCGAATTCCGATTACGAAACGCTGGTCGAACCCGGTAATGTTATTACCACAAAAAATGGCACCACGGGCGAGCCGTTGGGAAAACTGCCCCAAATGCCGACATACCACCTGACCAGTGCCGATGGTACGGGCATCACGATGGTTAACATCGGTGTCGGGCCTTCCAACGCCAAAACCATCACCGATCACGTCGCCGTTCTGCGGCCACACGCGTGGTTGATGCTTGGGCATTGTGCAGGCCTGCGTAATTCGCAAAACCTTGGCGATTACGTTCTGGCCCACGCCTATGTCCGCGAAGATCACGTACTGGACGATGACTTGCCCGTTTGGGTGCCTATCCCCGCGCTGGCCGAAATCCAGATCGCGCTGGAGAACGCGGTGGAATCTGTCACCGGCTTTACCGGATACGAACTGAAAACCATCATGCGGACCGGCACTGTCGCCACCATCGACAACCGCAACTGGGAACTTCGTGACCAATCCGGTCCGGTGCAACGCCTTTCCCAATCCCGCGCCATCGCGCTGGACATGGAAAGCGCGACCATCGCCGCCAACGGTTTCCGCTTTCGCGTACCTTACGGAACCCTGCTGTGCGTATCTGACAAACCCCTGCACGGCGAACTGAAATTGCCCGGAATGGCGACCGCGTTTTACAAACGCCAAGTCTCGCAACATCTGCAAATCGGGATCAAAGCGATGCAATCCTTGAAAGAGATGCCGCTGGAACGTTTACATTCGCGCAAATTACGGAGTTTTGACGAAACGGCGTTCTTGTGACGTCGCGTCATTACCGTTTGGTAAATAAAAACCAGCGAAATTCCGCAAAACCCATAAAAAAAGGGCAAATGCGCAATTCTTTGATTGAGTTTGCCGCATAAAACCGCTTTAGTCCTGTCCGTGGGCCAAAGCGGTTCGAAAAAGAAACAACCAATAACAGGGATAGAAAAATTATGACGCAAAAACCTATGACAAAAACTCAGCTCGTTGCGGCACTTGCCGAAGCAACTGGAACTGACAAAGCGACAGCAAACAACACACTTCAAGCGATCACTGACATCGTAACTGCCGAAGTTGTTGGCGGTGGTGCTGTTACGCTTCCCGGCCTTGGTAAATTCGTTTGCCGTGACCGTCCTGACCGCATGGTTCGCAACCCTGCGACTGGTGAACAGATGCACAAAGACGCTGACCGCGTTGCCAAGGTGACTATCGCCAAAGCACTGAAAGACGCTGTTAACGCTTAATTGCGCCAACACACGATTACTTAAGGGTCGTCATCGGACGGCCCTTTTTTATTGAGGCATACGATGGATTTTCGCGCGCTAATCATGGGCCTGTCGTTTGCACTGATGTGGAGCAGTGCATTCACCTCTGCACGGATCGCCGTTGCCTATGCCTCCCCGCTTGCGATGTTGTCGTTACGCTTCCTGATTTCCGGCCTGATCGCGGTGATTATTGCCCGCGCCCTTGGCCAAACCGCCCACCTGACCCGCAAACAATGGATTGCCGTGGTCCTGTTCGGCATCTGCCAGAACGCGATATATCTGGGGGCCAACTTCATGGCCATGCAATGGATCGAGGCCAGCCTCGCCGCCATCATCGCCTCCCTATTACCACTAACCGTCGCCGCCGCCAGCTGGGCTTTCCTTGGGGAGCGCTTGTCGAAAATCAGCGTTGTTGGCCTTATCGCAGGCACCATTGGCGTCTTTATCATCATGGGCGCGCGCCTATCCGGCGGGGCTGACTTGTTCGGCATTGCCCTTTGCTTTGTCGGGGTTGCGGCCCTGACGCTCGCCACGCTTCTGGTACGCGGAATCAGTAGTTCGGGCAACGTGCTGATGATCGTGGGCTTGCAGATGCTGGTCGGCAGTGCGGTTCTACTGCCCTCATCACTGTTACTGGAAACCTTCCGTCTTGATCTGACATGGCAACTCGTCGCCGCCTTCAGCTATACCACGCTGATCCCCGGCCTTGCAGCGACGCTAATTTGGTTCTTGCTGGTTGGCCGCGTCGGGCCGACACGCGCGGCGAGCTTTCACTTCCTCAACCCATTCCTCGGCGTCGCCATAGCTGCGCTCGTTATATCCGAGGCCCTAACCCTTCGCGACATGTTCGGCGTTGTCATTATAATGGGCGGCGTGTTTGCAGTGCAAATGGGTCAAAGCAAGCAAAAATCTAAAGCTGGATAACGCCCGAACCTTCACTACCATTGCCGGTTAAGATATGTGCGAAGCCGCTGGGCAATGCCGAAATATCCACAATCCCCTGTTTGCGTGCATGCGCCAGAATACTATCACCCTCAGGGATTTTCTTCAAAAACAACCGTGCCGCTTTTGGCCCGAACGCGCCCGACAAACCGATCGTCATATGCAAGCCCGGCTTGATCGTGGTGTCGTAATGATGCCGCGTCGCGAACGCATGAAACGTCAGATCATTTAACGCCGAACCCACATCGGACATGATCAAAAAGCCGTTTTGCTTAAAGAACACACCGTTAAACGTATTTCTAACCGCTCCGTTCAACTGCGCAATATATAACACCGAGGAACGGCGCTTGTATCGGCATACCCCGTCCTTCTTCGTTATCATGACCAGGGATTTAATCACCTTGCCTGGCCTGCGAAACAACAGCTTGTACTGCCAGTAAAACCCAGCTTCCAAATCCTCTTCTGTCACTGGTTCAACCGCCGCAGTATCCAGTAACTTCATCATCGCGTTCACGATCGAGGATGTTGTCACCGAACTGGTTTGCCGCCCTTTAATCGGGCGGTCAGAATGCAACTCTCCGGGATCAACGCCGAAGTAATCAGCGATTTTCTGGTTGATCGCCTGCCTCGGCAAGCTTTCGCCACTGATGTAGCGCGCAAATTGCTGGCGGTTAATACCCAGATCTCTGGCAACGGCAGAAACCGAGGGCTTGGTATTGCAAAGTTCAGTCAGGCGATCGGCAAAATATGTACCTTTGGCACGCCGTGGCTTACTGGGAGTCATAATGGTTTCCCGTCGGAGTTACACAATATTTATACAGTATACGTATTCGCGATATTACGCTATTTTGTACGCTATTCAAGCAATTTATTTAGCGTTCACGCACTTGTTATTGCGCTATTTTGCACAGCTGTCGAAATCCCTTTTACCGAAATCGAGAATTTCCACACCCGGCAAACTGGTCTATATAGATTACCAATATCGGGATAAATCGCCACCCAATATTCAGAAATTACCGCCAGCGAACTTACTGTCATCTAAAAAGGGCAGCCGAGTCCGTGAATTTCGGCAACCGGAATGTACCCCTCCGGTTGCCGAATAAATCTTCGGCCTAAAAGTCCAGATTTTCCACGTTCAGCGCGTTGTCTTGGATAAACTCGCGCCGTGGCTCTACAACATCACCCATCAGTTTGGTGAAAATCTCGTCGGCCTCATCCACATGTTCGACCTTCACTTGCAGCAATGTGCGGGCCTCAGGGTCAAGCGTGGTCTCCCACAACTGCCCCGGATTCATCTCGCCCAAGCCTTTGTAGCGCTGCAATGACAGGCCTTTTTCGCCTTCTTTGAACACCACATCCAGAAGGTCAGACGGTGCGTTAATCACGTTCTCCCGATCCTTGCGAACCAGCGCGGCGGAGGTGGCGTACACCTCTTGCAGGTTGGCCGTCATGCCCGCCAATTTGCGCGCCTCCGCACTGCGAAGCGCGTTACCGTCAAGCACTTGCGCTTCTTCAACGCCGCGCAACACGCGCGACAGACGAAGACCGCCGTTTTCTGTGACACTGCCCGACCAACCTTTTTCGTATTCCGTTGCAATCAGATCAAGCCGCGTGGCAACGCTGTTCGCCGTGCCTTGCGGGTCACTGTCCAGAACGCCCGGAACTAACGCACCGGAAATCGCCACTTGTTCCAGAATGTCACGGGAATAATTCGTCGGGAACGCATTCAGAATTGCGCGGCACACACGGGCTTCTTCAACCACCCGCTTCAAATCCGCCCCTGCAATCGTGGAGCCATCACCAAGGCGCAAAATGGCATCGCTAAGGCCCTGATCAATCAAATAATCCTCCAGCGCCAGCTGGTCCTTCAGGTAAACCTCGGACTTACCGCGCGCCACTTTGTAAAGCGGCGGCTGGGCGATATACAGATACCCACCCTCGATTAGCTCCGGCATTTGACGGAAAAAGAACGTCAGCAGCAGCGTTCGAATGTGCGCGCCGTCAACGTCCGCATCGGTCATAATCACGACCTTGTGGTAGCGCAGCTTGTCGATGTTGAATTCTTCGCGCCCAATCCCCGTGCCAAGCGCGGTGATCAGCGTGCCGATTTCTTGTGATCCAAGCATCCGGTCAAACCGCGCCCGTTCCACGTTCAAAATCTTACCCTTCAGCGGCAGCACCGCCTGATTATAGCGCGAGCGCCCCTGCTTGGCCGACCCACCGGCCGAGTCCCCTTCCACAAGGAAGATTTCGGATTTCGACGGGTCTTTTTCCTGACAATCCGCCAGTTTTCCGGGCAGGCTGGCAATATCCATCGCCGATTTGCGCCGCGTTAATTCGCGCGCTTTACGGGCAGCTTCGCGGGCCACGGCGGCCTCCACAATCTTGCCGACGATCACACGCGCTTCTGCCGGATGTTCTTCGAACCACTCCGCCAGTTTTTCGTTCATCAGGCTTTCAACAGCTGGTCGAACCTCGGAGGAAACCAGTTTGTCTTTGGTCTGGCTGGAAAACTTCGGATCAGGCACTTTGACCGACAGCACCGCTGTCAGGCCTTCGCGCGCATCATCACCGGAAAAGTTAATCTTTTCCTTTTTCGCAATGCCGCTGCTGGCCGCATAGTTGTTAATCGTCCGCGTCAACGCCCCACGGAAACCCGCCAAATGCGCGCCGCCGTCACGTTGCGGAATGTTGTTGGTGAAGGGGCGAACGTTTTCGTGGTAACTGTCGTTCCACCACATCGCCACTTCGACCACAATGTCGTTGCTTTCGCCGATGATATAAATCGGCACCTCGATCAACGGTGTTTTGGATCGGTCCAGATACTTCACAAATTCCTGCACACCGCCGTCATAGATCATCTCGACCTCAAGGGGTTCGGCAGGGCGCTCATCACGCAGTGTAATCCGCACGCCGGAGTTCAGGAACGCCAGCTCGCGCAAACGATGCTCCAACGTCTCAAACTTGTATGCACGGTCCGAGAACGTATCGAGCGACGCCAAAAACCGCACCTCGGTTCCCGTGCGATCCGTTTCGCCCAGCGTTTCGAGGTGTTTGACCGTATCGCCATGTTCAAACCGCGCGATATGTTCGTGTCCATCACGCCAAATCCGCAGTTCCAGATAATCCGAAAGCGCATTCACCACGGAAACACCAACCCCGTGCAGACCGCCCGAAACCTTATAGGAATTGCTGTCAAACTTACCGCCAGCGTGCAGTTGGGTCATGATAACCTCGGCTGCTGAAACGCCTTCTTCCTCGTGGATACCCACCGGAATACCGCGCCCGTTATCGCTAACCGAAACGCTATCATCGGCGTGGATTGTCACCGTTACGGTGTCCGCATGACCGGCCAAGGCCTCGTCAATGCCGTTATCCACGACTTCATACACCATATGGTGTAGGCCGGACCCGTCATCGGTGTCGCCGATATACATACCGGGACGCTTTCTCACGGCTTCTAAGCCTCTGAGAACCTTGATGGAATCGGCGCCATACTCTTCTGGTGCTTTATCGTTATCGGCCATTGGTGTATTCCCCTATTTAGTATGCGGGATAATAGCCGAAACCTGCGGGAATGTCACGCTTTTGCAGGAATATTATAGTGGTTTTCCACAGTCCCGCACGGGTGGGATTTCGACCCCGTCAAGGTCCAGCGCTGGGTCGTTGTGACCCCTTCTGGAAACAACGGAATGCCCGCGCCAAGCAGGATCGGTAGCGTGAATATTCGCGCCTCACGGATCAACCCACGAGCCAAGCATTGCGCTATCACATGCCCACCATCAACATAGGCGTTTGGCAGCATTTCGGCGGCCACGGCGATACTTTCGGACGTCCGAACCTGTTCCGGCATCCCGCGTGGCAACAGACGGTGTGTCATGATAATGGCGGGCAGGTTTTCGGGGTAGGGCCATCCATGCTGGCCAAAAAACGCATCCAGCGTATTGCGCCCCATGATCAGCCCGTCAACGCCGGTGATAAATTCGTCAAAGCCGAAATCATTGTCCTGAAACGGCTCCGTATGCCCCATGGACCCATCCGGTCCCGCGATATACCCGTCAATCGTTTGCGCGATATAAATCTTCATGACGCCTCTGGCAGTGTTAAGGACCCATCGTCGTTCAGCGACCAGAACGGGTTATACGCAACCTCCCAAACGTGGCCGTCAGGGTCGGCGTAGTACCCAGAATACCCACCCCAAAACACTTTTTCAGGGGCTTTCAATACTGCAGCTCCACATTTCAGCGCCTCGGCGAAGGCAGCGTCCACCTCAGCCTCTGTGGTAAAATTTTGCGCCAAGGTCGCGGCTCCGAAGCCCAGCGTAGCCCCTTCGCGCCCCTGATCTTTCGCCAGCGCATCCAGCCCAAACAGGCCCAACGCCATGCCGTTGATTTGAAAAAACGCGATGCCATCACTTTGTGGTTCGCGCTCCACCCAGCCCAGTTTCTTATAGAACGCACGTGAAGCCGCCAAATCCCTAACGCCCAGTGTAATCAGTGTAACCCGTTGTGGTGTCATGGTTTTTCCTCCAAACTCGAAATGCCGCCCTGTTCCGTAACCTCGAGCAGGTTAGCACGCCCCCCCAAAGCGTCAAACAATTCCGGCCCCGTGCCAGTCATCCACGCCTGCGCGCCTAGCGCACAGATTTCGTCATAGAGCGCCGCGCGACGGTCCGCATCCAGATGGGCGGCGACCTCGTCCAGCAGTAAAATCGGTGGTGCGCCGAAATCCTCGGCCAAGGCCCGCGCATTTGCCAGTATCAGCGACACCAGCAAGGCTTTCTGCTCGCCCGTTGAACACAGTTTAGCCTCCACGCCCTTTGCCGCATAAATCGCATGCAGGTCCGCGCGGTGTGGTCCTGTCAACGTGCGCCCCGCCGCCATATCGCGCGGGCGACCAGCGGAAAACGCCTCAAGCAGTGTCTCCGCGGTTTGTTCGGGCGGCAACTCATCTGCTGAAATCAGCGACAGGCTCGCCGTTGGAAATGCCGTCTCCGCACCTTCCTGTGCCGCTTGCAACCGCGCCAGAACCTCCGCCCGATTGGCTGAAATCGCTCCGCCAGCCTCGGCCATCTGGCCCTCTAACGCGCTATACCACGATGCATCGCGCACGTTATCCTTCAACAAGCGGTTCCGCTCTCGCATGGCTTTTTCATACCGCAGCGTCGCATCGGCGTGGACAGGGATGAAGCTCATCACCATGCGGTCCAGAAAGCGGCGGCGTTCGCCTGCGCCTTCCAGCCACAAACGGTCCATCACCGGCACTAGCCAGACAATCCGCGCCAAACGCCCCAACGCCAGTTGCGGGGCGGCTTTGCCATCAATCAACACCTGCCGCGCCCCGTCACCCTCGACCCACGTGGCCAGTTCGTGAACTTCCGACAGGCTTTCCAGTGTTGCGGTGATCTTCCAGCCCAGCCGCTCCGGCGCGCGCGCCATTTCATCGACCGGGGCGCGGCGCAGCCCCCGCCCCGGCGACAGCATCGAAATCGCCTCGAGTATGTTGGTTTTTCCGGCCCCGTTTGGCCCGTAGATAGCAACAGGCCGCCCGTCCGTTTCCAGTCGTGCGGCCTTATGTGATCGAAAATGCGAGAGTTTCAGCTCGCGGATTGCAAGCGTCATACGCGCATCGGCATCACGACGTAGACCGCGCTGTCATCATTGCCTTCGCGCATCAACGTCGGATCACCGGACGAATTGAACATGAACACCGCGTTTTCACGGTCCACTTGTTGTGCAATTTCCAGCAGGTATTTGGCGTTAAAGCCAATTTCCAAAGGTTCATCCGCGTAAGCCACGGCCAATTCTTCATCCGCCGCACCGGAATCGGGTGAATTCACCGAAAGCACCAAGCGATCCTCGTCCAGCGTCAGCTTCACGGCGCGGGAGCGTTCGGACGAAACCGTCGAAACACGGTCCACAGCCTTGGCAAATTCCGCCGCATCAACTTCCAAACGCTTCGTATTCCCTTGCGGAATAACCCGCGTATAATCAGGGAAGGAGCCGTCAATAACCTTCGACGTCAACGTCACTTCGGGCGTTGCAAACCGGATTTTGGTTTCAGACACAGACACCGCGATCACCGCGTCGTCATCGCCCAGCAATTTACCAACTTCGTTAACCGTTTTGCGCGGTACAATCACACCGGGGATGTCGGCGGCCCCATCCGGCAGGCTCGCATCAATCCGCGCCAATCGGTGACCATCAGTGGCCACACAGCGCAGCACTTTGCCGCCTTCGCTGTCAGCTGCATGCATGTAAATACCGTTCAGATAATAGCGCGTTTCCTCGGTCGAGATCGCGAATTTCGCCTTATCAAACAACCGCCGCAGAACCGAGGCCTTAACCCCGAAATTGCAGTCATATTCCGCCGAAGCCATCACCGGAAAATCTTCGCGGGGTAGGGTCGCCAAGCTGAAATGCGAACGGCCCGCACGAATCTCCAAACGTCCGGCCTCCGCATTGTCCAACAGTTCCACCATGGAGCCATCGGGCAGTTTTCGCACGATTTCATGCAACGTATGCGCTCCAACCGTAGTCGCGCCCGCGCGTTCAACAACGGCCGTGGCCTTGTCGATGATTTCGATATCCAGATCGGTCGCACGAAGGGAAACCTGATCACCTTCAGCCTCGATCAGCACATTTGCCAGAATAGGAATGGTATTTCGACGCTCCACCACGGATTGGGCGCGGCTCATTGCTTTCATAAGAGTGCTGCGTTCAATACTGACTTTCATGATACCCTCGTGCGTATAATTCCTTGGACGATGACCCTAGCGGATGGGGCAGGAAGTGCAAGTGCCTATAGGCCAAGCACCACCACCAAACACACCGAAATTCACCATGAAAACCGACAGGTACAGCAAGATTGCAAACATAAGCAGATTCCCCCAAGATAGCACCATGGCGAAACGGAACTTATGGACCAGAGAGGAAATTCAACGGGCGCTCGTGCTGTATCTTGGGACACCCTTTGGTCAAATTCATTCAGGCAACCCAAAGATCATAGAACTCGCCCGACAGATCGGCAGAACACCCAGCGCAATCGCTTTGAAAATGAGCAACCTCGCCGGAATAGACGAAAGCCTTGATCGCAAAGGCATGGCCAATTCAAGTGCATTAGATAAACAGGTTTGGCAGGAATTCCTTGCCGCGCCAGACACTGTCGTCGCGGTTTCCGAAACCATGCATGATAACATTCAGTATGCACAAAAGGAATACCCCGAAGCCCATAGTTTCGGTGAAGGCACCAACCAGATTGTGCGAACTACACAACGGCGTGGGCAAGGCTTTTTCCGGCGCACTATCCTCACATCGTACGGCTCGCGCTGTGCGTTAACTGACCTCGATGATCCGCGATTGCTGGTTGCCAGTCACATTATTGGTTGGGCAGAACGCGCGCAAACTAGATTAAACCCTCACAACGGGATTTGTCTAAATGCGCTGCACGATCGCGCTTTCGACAAGCATCTGATCAGTTTCGGAGAAAACTTCGAGCTACTAGTGGCCGATAATTTACCCCGAAAAACAAGTGAACTTCTGCATAAAGTTAAACACCAGAACTTACGAATGCCGGAGCGATTCTTGCCATCACAGGACTTTTTGGAAGCCCACCGTCAGCAATTTTATTCCCAATAAACATCTAATTTGACGGTCTCTATGCCTCCAACATGCGCCTAAGCAGCTCAACATCCTCGGCGATTTGGCTGTCGGTCATTTTCAGTTCTTCGACCTTTTTCACCGCGTGGATAACCGTGGTGTGATCGCGCCCGCCGAAGCGTCGCCCGATGTCCGGTAGAGACTTCGATGTCAGCATTTTGGATAGAAACATCGCCACTTGGCGGGGTCTGGCGACGGAACGTGCGCGGCGTGGACTAAGAAGGTCCGACATGCGCAGATTGTAGTGATCCGCGACTTGGCGCATGATTTCCTCGACCGTGACTTTGCGTTCGGAGGCGCGCAAAATATCCGCCAGACATTCTTGCGTCATATCGAGGTTGATTTCACGGCCCACCAAGGACGCAAACGCGAACAGGCGGGTCAACGCCCCTTCAAGAACCCGCACGTTAGACGATATCCGGTGCGCGAGGAATTCCAGCACGCCCGCGTCCATCTGAACCTCCGGCATGGTCTTTAGCTGCGTCTCCGCTTTGGATTGCAGGATGCCCAAGCGCAGTTCGTAATCGGTTGGGTGCAGGTCCACGACCAAGCCCCATTGCAGGCGCGACCGGATGCGTTCCTCTAGACCCTCGATTTCGCCGGGGGCACGGTCTGCGGAAATCACAATTTGCTTGCCTTGGTCAACCAACGCATTGAAAGTGTGGAAAAATTCATCTTGTGTGGAGTTCTTGCCCGCAATGAATTGCACATCGTCAACCATCAGCACATCAACGGAACGGAACTGTTCCTTGAAGCTGTGCATATCCTTGAAACGAAGTGCCTGAACGAAGCGGTACATGAATTGTTCCGCCGATAAATACAGCACCCGTGATTCAGGACGTAGCGCCTTGGTTTCCCATGCAATTGCGTGCATCAGATGGGTTTTACCAAGACCAACACCGCCGTACAAAAACAACGGATTGAACGTAACCTCACCGCCCTCGGCCACACGGCGCGCGGCGGCGTGGGCCAGCTCGTTTGGCTTGCCAACCACGAAGCTTTCGAACGTACAACGAGTATCGAGCGGGCTTCCCGGCAGGTCCACAACAGGGGCAACTTTGGCCGCGACCCGTTCAACTTCAGGCGCTATTTTGGGCGCCGAAACTGTGCGGAAATCGAGGCGGTCCACCTTCAAACCTTCGGCTTGAAGCATGCCCAAAATCGACTCGCCATAATTGCGCGAAACCCAGTTACCAATAAAGCTTGTTGGCACGGAAAACTGCGCCACACGGCCACCAGCTTCCAGCAACTTCAACGGGTCAATCCAGTTCGTAAACGCATCTTTGCCCAATGACGAAAGAAGCTCCGAGCGGATTCTACCCCAACATTCCTGTTCCATACTATCCCATTCACTTTTTGCGACTCTAAGTGGCCGCAGTTATTATTTTTACGGCTGACACCACGGAAGCCCGCGCACTTTCCAGCCGTTAATTGTTCCACGATGCTTATATTCGTCATGATCGCCCTCGAAACCCTCAAGGACATTGACGCATTTAATATTCCGCCCACTGCCTGCAATTTTAGACAACACACATTTCGCCGCGTTTTCCGAACGGCGACCCGAACGACACAAAAAGTAGATCGCCGAGGGGTCTTCATCACCAAGTTGCGACAGAAGTTCTTCTGCGAAATGCTCGTTGCGGGTCATTTCGGGAAATTCCATCCACTCGACCTTCAAGACCTCTTTGCCCAGTGCATCCAGCACCGGAAGGCCGATATAATCCCATTCCGCAATGGTGCGAACGTCCACCAAAACGGCGGTCGGGTCTGATTTAAGGGCTTCCCAGGTTTCCTGTGGCGTCGCTTCCAAAACTGTAGAATTCACGGCGTTAGACACAGAAAACATCTCCTATAAGCGCGAAAAGGCATCGCGCCTGTCAAAATAAATTTATTGTTAAGAACCGAGCAGATTCCATGGCACCAGGTTTTTCCAGCCGCTCATAATATCAAAATGGCAAAGGTAAACCGGTGCGGAAATAGGCACTATCCGCGCAAGAATTTGACAGTTTTGACGACGCTTAGGCAGCGAGCAGTAGGAATCGCACAGCGTAGGATGAAACTAGCGAACTCAAGAGATTCGCTCAATAGGGTTAAGCGATGAATCTGCAAAAACTGTGGATAAAGTTTTAGCTGTGGCCCAAAAGCAAAACGCGCCCCGATTGGGACGCGCTTAAAATTTCATAAAGGTCAGTCGCTTACGCGGACATTGCCTTAACACGTGCAGACAGACGCGAAACTTTGCGGCTGGCTGTTTTCTTGTGCCAGATACCTTTGGTCACGCCACGCATGATTTCAGGTTGTGCCGCTTTCAAAGCGTCGGCTGCAACAGCCTGATCGCCACCAGTGATTGCTTCTTCTACTTTACGCAGGAAGCCACGGATACGCGTGCGACGAGATTTGTTAACTGCTGTGCGACGCTCGATCTGGCGGGCACGTTTTTTAGCTTGGGGCGAATTTGCCATATGTATAATTCCGGTTCGTTCGAGATTCGAATGATGAAGCGTCCATCTACCCGTGCAAAAGCCCCGAGTCAACGCCCCTAGCGGTTATTTATCGCGGAACTGCGGTTCCCGCTTTTCCATGAAGGCGCTCATGCCCTCGGATTGATCGTCGGTCGCGAACAGTGCGTTGAAAGAACGGCGTTCAAAAAGCAGCCCTTCGCGTAGCGTAGTTTCATAGGCGCGGTTCACGGCTTCCTTGACCACCATAGTTGTAACCATGGATTTTTCGGCAATTTTGGCCGCTGTAGCCTTGGCATCAGTTAACAAATCCTTAGCAGGAACAACGCGGCTGACCAGCCCCGAACGCTCTGCCTCGGCGGCGTCCATCATGCGGCCTGTCAGGTGCATTTCCATGGATTTGGACTTGCCGACAAAACGGGTCAGGCGCTGCGTGCCGCCAATGCCTGCAACAACACCAAGGTTGATTTCCGGCTGGCCGAATTTGGCAGTGTCGGAACAAATAATAAAGTCGCACATCATCGCCAGCTCGCATCCGCCGCCCAGCGCATAGCCGGAAACGGCTGCAATGATGGGTTTACGCACACTCAAAATCGTATCGACTTCGGGGGTGAACAGGTCTTCGGTGAACACATCGACGAAGGATTTGCTGGACATTTCTTTAATGTCTGCCCCCGCCGCGAAAGCTTTTTCGCATCCGGTGATGATAATGCAACGCACGGTGTGGTCTGCCTGCATGCCTTTCAGGGCGTCAGCCAATTCGCTTAACAACTGCGCGTTCAACGCGTTCAGCGCCTTGGGGCGGTTAAGAGTAACAAGGCCGATGTGGTCCTCGATCTCGGTCAGAATGCATTCATAAGCCATTGTGCGGCTCCTTGGGTCAGGTTGTCCGAAGATTCCGTGTGTAACATGGCCGACAGGGGGATCAAGCCTACTTTTGGCACTTGGGGCAATAGAAGGTGGAACGCCCCGATTGCACAATCCGCGCGATGGTCGCTGTGCAATCCTCTGTTTTACAAGGCTGACCTTCGCGCCCATAGACGGCAAAACTGTGCTGGAAGTACCCCAGTTCACCATCAGCTTGCCGATAATCTTTCAAGCTGGAGCCGCCGGATTCGATCGCTTCGGACAAAACATCGCGAATCGTCGGAACCAAAAGGTTCATCTTTTTGGGTTTTATATCGCCTGCGTGTTGCGTTGGGGGGATTCCGGCCCTCCAAAGCGCCTCGCATACATAGATGTTGCCAAGGCCAACGACGATCTTCTGGTCCAGCAACGCGGATTTGATCGGCATCTTGCGGCCTTTCAGGCGGCCGGACAGGTATTTGGCATCGAACGCATTCCCTAACGGCTCCGGCCCCATGCCTTTGAACATGCGGTGGTCGTCAACCGCGTCCGTCGCGCATAAATCCATCATTCCAAAACGGCGCGGATCATTAAAGGTGATCCGCTTGCCGTTTTCCATGTCCAGCACAACATGGTCGTGCTTGATCAGCGCGTCTCCGTCGGAAATCAACATCCGGCCTGACATGCCCAGATGGATTATCAGGCTTTCACCCCCGTCCATATCCGCCAAAATATACTTCGCACGGCGGCGCAAGCGTTCCACCCGCTGCCCTTCCAGCCGCGCGGCCATATCGTCAGGAAAAGGCCAGCGCAGACCTTCGCGGTGGATACCTGCATGGGCGATTCGCTGGCCTGTCATTACGGGTTCCAGCCCACGACGAACGGTTTCAACTTCGGGAAGTTCGGGCATTCAAAAACACTCCTCGGGGAAAATGTCGGTGTTCCATTCGCTGGCAGGTATTACACGGGCGGGCAGGATAATATCGCGCGGTGTTTCCTCCCCGCGCAAGGTTAGCCCGCGCCCTGACAAAAGGTTGATGTCGCACTCGCCGTTATCATTTGGGTCCAACGAATCGTAATAGCTATGGTTAAACCTCGCCACCACGAAAGCCCCGTTCCGGTAGGTAATTGTCAAAGTCTGAAACCACCGTGTGCGACCCATGCCGTGGTTGGTGGATTTGACCAGCAGGTCACCGTCGCTGTTTATCTCAAGGCTGGGCTGCTGGCCCCACATACTGCCGGACCAAGCAATTTCAGGCGAAATGCTGTGTTCAAAGAACCCGCGATCCTTGCCTGTATAGATATAAAGCTCGGCGACACCCTCTATAGGGTTATCAACCAGAATGGCGCGGTCTTTCTGGCCGTCATTGTTCCAATCCGCGGTGATTGCGGACAAAACGTTTTCAGGGAGGACCGTGCGGGGTTCGGCGACGGATAAGCTTGGTAAAAGCAAAAGCACTAACAATAAACGCAACGAAAAATCCTTTCTTGTAGGTTGAGGTAGTCTTGCCTAGGATTTGCACCATGACAACAGCCCTTATCACCCACCCCGATTGCCTGAACCACATAACGCCCGAAGGCCACCCCGAACGCGTGGCGCGGCTTGAAGCGATCGCGGTTGCCCTGAAAGATTTCGACCTGCTGCGCCTTGAAGCCCCGATGGGCGAAGATTCGCATATACTGCGCGCACACCCGCAGGCGCATATCGACCGGATTGCGCGTGCAGGCGTTGGGGCATTAGATGCAGATACGCATATGTCCGAGGGGTCGCTAAACGCTGCCTATCGCGGGGTCGGGGCGGTTGTTAAGGCCGTTGATATGGTGATGGGCGGCGAGGTGGCCAATGCCTTTTGCGCCATGCGACCGCCGGGGCATCACGCGGAACGCGAGAAGCCGATGGGATTTTGCCTGTTCGGGAATGTGGCAATTGCCGCCAAACATGCGCTTGAGGTTCATGGGTTATCGCGCGTGGCGATCATGGATTTCGATGTGCATCACGGCAATGGCACGCAAGATCTGGTGTGGGAAGATGCACGGATCCTGTTCGCCTCCACCCACCAAATGCCACTTTATCCGGGGTCGGGGGCGGTCAGTGAGACCGGCGCGCACGGGAACGTCCTGAACTGCCCGTTGGACCCTGAAACCGATGGGGCGGCGTTTCGCGCTGTGATGAAAAATCAGGTGTTGCCTGCGATAGATGCTTTTGCGCCAGAGCTGATTCTGATTTCGGCGGGTTTTGATGCCCACAAAAACGATCCATTGGCGAATTTGAACTGGGTGGAGGGTGATTTTGCGTGGGCGACACATCAATTATGCGATCTCGCCGATAAACACTGCGACGGCAGGGTGGTATCCACCCTTGAAGGGGGATATGATCTGGATGGATTGGCAGCGTCCTGCGCCGCCCATGTTAATGCCCTGATGGAGCGTGGAAAATGAGCGATAAACCTGTAAGCGACATGAGCTTTGAAGAAGCGATGGGAACTTTGGAAACGGTGGTTGGGAAGCTTGAAAGCGGCTCGGTTCCCTTGGAAGAATCTATCGCTCTCTACCAGCGTGGCGCGGAACTTAAAGCGCATTGCGAAGCCAAGTTGAAATCCGCCGAAGAAAAAGTCGCCAAGATCACCACCGATGGAAACGGTAACGCCACCGGAACGGAACCTGTCGAGGTTTCCTGATGTCTGTATCGACGTTTAACACCGCACTGGAACTGGCCGCAAATCGGGTGGAGGGGTTTTTGGATGCAACCCTACCAGCCCCCGACAACACAATTTCTGATGCGATGCGCTATGCCGTTTTGAACGGCGGCAAACGCCTGCGGGCATTTCTGGTTATGGAAAGCGCGGCGCTGCACGGGATCTCAGCCGATACCGCCGACCCCGTCGCCGCCGCGATTGAATGCCTGCACGCCTATTCGCTGGTTCACGACGACCTGCCTTGCATGGACGACGATGATTTGCGACGCGGCAAACCAACCGTGCATATAAAATGGGATGAGGCCACGGCCGTTCTGGTTGGCGATGCCCTACAAACGCAAGCGTTCCAGTATTTGACGGGCGTAACGGCTGACCCATCCGCAGTTTTGCGGCTTGTTTCGTCTTTGGCCACTGCATCAGGTGTTGCGGGCATGGTCGGCGGGCAAGCGATGGATATCGCGGCGGAAACCGCAGCGGCCCCTTTGACCCTGAAAGAAATCACCGCATTGCAAGCATTGAAAACAGGCGCATTGATCCGGTGGTCCGCCGAAGCGGGGGCCGTGCTGGCAGGCGCCAATACCACTCCGTTGCGCACCTATGCGGAGGCATTGGGATTAGCGTTTCAGATACAGGATGACATACTGGATGTTGAGGGCGACGCCGAAGCCGCCGGAAAACGCCTGCGCAAAGACGAGGCCGCCGGAAAAGCTACGTTTGTTTCGCTTCTAGGACTAAAGGGTGCCAAAATCCGCGCCCGTGAATTGGTTGACGAAGCAAGCGCTGCACTAGCCCCCTACGGGGAAAGCGCGGAAAACTTGCGCCAGGCCGCCCGATACACCATAACGCGCGCAAATTAAGGGAATCAAAACCGTGACAACCCAGCGCCCCGACACACCCATCCTCGACCGCGTGAAAACGCCTGCCGACATGAAAACCCTGACGGATTTCGAGCTGCGCAAGCTGGCGGATGAGGTACGGGCGGAGACGATCTCGATTGTGTCTGAAACGGGCGGGCATCTGGGCGCGGGCCTTGGCGTGGTGGAACTGACCGTGGCTTTGCACGCCGTGTTCGATGCCCCCAAAGATCGCCTGATCTGGGATGTCAGCCACCAGACTTATCCGCATAAAATCCTGACGGGCCGTCGTGACCGCATGCGAACCTTGCGCAAAGGCGACGGGCTATCCGGTTTCACCAAACGAAGTGAAAGCGAATACGACCCGTTCGGAGCTGGCCACAGCTCCACCTCGATCTCAACCGCGCTGGGCTTTGCCGTTGCGCGCGATCTTGGCGGCGCGCCGGACCACGGGCTGGGCGATGCGATTGCGATTATCGGCGACGGGGCGATGTCTGGCGGTATGGCATTCGAGGCCTTGAACAACGCCGGTCACCTTGGCAAACGCCTGATCGTGATTTTGAACGACAACGAAATGTCGATTGCGCCCCCCGTTGGCGCGCTTTCAACTTATCTGTCACGCCTCTACGCCGAGGATGGTTTTCAGGAACTGAAAGCCGCCGCCAAGGGCGCGGTTTCGCTGTTGCCCTCGCCTTTGCAAGAAGGGGCGCGCCGCGCCAAGGAAATGGTGAAATCCATGACCGTCGGCGGCACGCTGTTCGAAGAATTGGGGTTTTCCTATGTCGGGCCGATTGACGGTCACGATATGGAACAGCTTTTATCTGTCTTGCGCACCGTAAAAGACCGCGCCGATGGGCCGATCCTGATCCATGCGATCACGAAAAAGGGCAAGGGTTATACGCACGCCGAACATAGCGCCGATCGTGGCCATGCACGCGCGCAGTTCGATGTGATTACGGGTAAGCAGAAGAAATCTGCCTCCAATGCACCAAGCTACACCAAGGTTTTCGCTGAAAGTCTGATCAAGCAAGCCGAAGCCGACACCAAAGTTGTCGCCATCACCGCCGCGATGCCGGACGGCACAGGGTTGGATATGTTCGCCGAACGCTTCCCTACGCGCTGCTTTGATGTGGGCATAGCCGAGCAACACGGCGTAACCTTCGCCGCAGGCCTCGCCGCTGCTGGCATGAAACCTTTCGTGGCGATATATTCCACCTTCCTGCAACGCGGCTACGACCAAGTCGTGCATGACGTTGCCGTCCAACGCCTGCCGGTGCGATTCGCGATTGACCGCGCCGGATTGGTGGGGGCGGATGGCCCGACACATGCAGGCAGTTTCGACATCGCGTTTTTGGCCAATCTGCCGGATTTCGTGGTCATGGCCGCTGCTGACGAGGCCGAATTGGTGCATATGGTCGCCACCGCCACCGCGATAAACGACCGCCCCAGCGCATTCCGTTTCCCGCGCGGCGAGGGCGTGGGAGTTGAGCTGCCAGAGGTTGGCATCCCGCTGGAAATCGGCAAAGGTCGGATTGTGACGGCGGGCGAGCGCGTCGCGATCCTGTCATTCGGCGCACGCTTGTCAGAGGTTCAAAAAGCCGCCGAGGCATTGAAAGCCAAAGGCATAACCCCGACAATCGCCGACGCTCGTTTCGCCAAACCACTGGACCGCGACATGATCCTCGATCTAGCCGCCAATCACGAGGCGCTGATCACAATCGAGGAAGGCGCCGTGGGCGGTTTCGGCAGTCATGTGGCACAATTGCTGGCGGATGAGGGGGTGTTCGATAACGGCCTAAAATTCCGCTCGATGGTGTTCCCTGACACGTTTATCGACCACAACTCGCCCGCAAAAATGTACGAGGCCGCCGGCATGAACGCACCGGAGATCGAAGCCAAGGTGCTAGAGGTTCTGGGCGTGGCGTCGATTGGGATTAAGCGGGCGTAGGGTGCGCGGAGACCGCACACCCTACAACTCCTCGACTAATGCCAACCGCTTGCCTGCTATGGTTTTTCCTAGGGTGAAGGCTATCGCCCAATTCAAGGCCAAAAACCCTCCAACAAGTCCAGCAATTCCGCCAGATATAGAGGTAACTTGAACAATAGACTCCGTTGAGCTGCCTGACGCCGCCATAGCGAATCCGATAATAAACCCAGCGATACCTCCAAGCACAGCCCCTGCAATTATGCTTATCAACACTGACTTCCAATAGATTGCCCAGCTAATGCGCATGCTCTTTTTCATCAAGGACCACATGTTTTTCCTATTTGGTTGCTCCAACGAAACACACCATAATAGTGTAGGAGTAACAACACAACCTAAAGGGGCTTTATACACTGCGGTTTTTGCCTAAGCTTGAAGATCCAGCTCATGTCAGTTTAGGCTTCAGTGCACAAAAAATAAGACGTCCGAGTCCCCTCGCGCCAAAATCACCAACATTCTCGGGAGGTTCCGCTGGGGAACCGGGTCTGACCAAATCGGGGAGATTGGTCGTAGGTAGCGAGGATATCGCGCCGT
>Ga0256839_1000825_pt1 | contig 39647 bp, 39 predicted proteins | sample 354166metaG_FD_185968 | JGI IMG/M metagenome (GOLD analysis project Ga0256839, IMG submission 185968) | Hydrothermal vent microbial communities from Mid Atlantic Ridge, Atlantic Ocean - 354-166 | ecosystem: Environmental > Aquatic > Marine > Hydrothermal vents | place: Atlantic Ocean: Mid...
TGGTACGGATGAGGCGGAGCCAATCGCGACGTTCGGAAAATGACAATTCCGTTTCATTGTTTTGGCCGCTCATTCCTTATTTTTCCTCTTTCTTTTCGCGCCTATTTTAGGTTCGGTTCCCGCTAATATCCGCCCAATGTTTTCGCGGTGGCGCAGTATGATGATAGCACCAAGCACCACGCACAGACCTGCAATCTTGGGGTAGCCCATGAAATATGCGGCGATTGGCAAGGCTATTGATGTGATAATACCGGACAAGGAAACAATACGGGTTAGGAGGGCGGACACTATCCAGATGGCGGCAGCAACCAAGCCAATTTGCCAAAACACGGCAAACAAGACCCCGAAATATGTGGCTACACCTTTGCCGCCTTTAAATTTAAGCCAGACCGGATAACAGTGGCCAAACAGAGCAGCACCGCCCGCAATAAGCGACGGGACGAAGCCGAAAAAATGTGCGGCGAGCAGGGCGGCGATGGCGGCCTTGCCCATATCCAACACTAGCGTAAATATAGCGAGTTTTTTACTGCCCGTGCGCAAAACATTGGTGGCACCAATATTTCCCGATCCAATATTGCGAATATCCCCATGCCCCGCAAAGCGGGCTATCAATAGGCCAAAGGGTATTGATCCGAGTATATAACCCAGAACCAGCGCTAAAATGTTTTCATTCCCCATCATGTTTGCACCATGCCTTTATACGCGGTGATTGTCAAAAACGATTTTTCCGTTGCAAATTGTCACGACCGCCGCGCCTTGCATCAGGCGACCATCGAACGGGGTATTGCGGGAGTGTGAACGCAAATTGTCCACATTACACATCCATGGTTTTCCAGGGTCAATCAGGACGAGGTCTGCGGGGGCGCCAATCTCTAATACGCCTTGTGGCAGGCCGAGCATATCGGCGGGGGTGGAGGTGACGGCACGCAGGAAAGCTATTAGGTCTAGCTGTCCGTCTGCCACCAATGTTAATCCGGCGGGCAAGAGCATTTCCAGTGAGGCCGCGCCGAACCCTGCCTCGGCAAATGGTCTGCGTTTATCACCGGACGGACGCGGGTCGTGGGCGGAGACTATGATGTCGATACTGCCGTCGTTTACGGCTTTCAATAAGGCTTGGCGATCGTCTTCGCCGCGCAAGGGAGGGTCTAATTTGGCAAAGGTGCGGTAATCACCAATGTCCAATTCGTTCAGCGCCAGATGATTGATACTGACGGATGCGGATACGTCTAAGCCGCGAGATTTAGCGCGGCGTAAGGCGGGTAAGGTTTCTGTGCTTGATATCAAGTCGAGCAAATAGCGCGCCCCCGTAAGCTCAACCAAAGCAATATCGCGCTCGGCCATAATACGTTCGGCTGCGGCGGGCGCGGCGGTTAGGCCGAGGCGAGCAGAGAAGTCACTTTCATGGGCGACAGCATTCCTAGAGAGATCAGGGTCAACGGGGCGGTGGGCAATCAGGGCATTAAAGGCCGATGAATAGGCCATGAGACGGCGCATCAATCCGGCATTACTAATGGGTGCGTCACCGTTAGAAAACATTACCGCACCCGCTTCGCTCATCAGGCCCAGCTCTGTCATGTCGGTACAGTCCAGATTTTTAGTGAGTGCCCCAGCCGCATAAACATTGACCGGAGAGGTCTCGCGCGCTCTTCGACCAATGAAATCCACTAATGAAATATCGTCTATCACCGGATTGGTTTGCGGCATGACCACCATGGACGTGACACCACCTGCCGCCGCCGCCCGTCCGGCGCTGGCCAGGGTTTCTTTGTGTTCCGCGCCCGGTTCGCCTGTGACCACGCGCATATCAATTAAGCCAGGGCAGAGGATAAGGCCGTCTGCATCTATGTTTTCAATATCAGGGCTAAGACCTTCGGCGAATAAATCCGTGCCGAACGCCACAATCACACCATCCTCGACCAGCAGGTCACCGCGCTTATCATAGCCACTCTTTGGGTCGATAAGACGCGCATTGCTAATGGCTAATTTAGGCATTACGACCTCCTCCTGTGCGCGGCAGCGTGGTGAGGGAATGGGATGTAGAAAGTTAAACTCATACCTCTGTATCTCCGCCTTGCGATAATAAATGCAAGATGGCCATGCGCATGGCGACGCCGGTTTCTACTTGTCTGGTGATAAGGCTGATGTTTGGGTCATCGGCTATGTCGGAGCTGATTTCCACGCCCCTATTCATGGGGCCTGGATGCATGACCAAGGCACCTGGTGCGGCATATTCCAGCTTACTTCGGTCAAGGCCGTAAAAATGAAAATATTCACGTTTGGACGGGACAAAACTTCCGCTCATGCGCTCGAGTTGTAGGCGCAGCATCATGACGACATCACAGCCTTTTAGACCGCCCTTCATGTCGTGGTAAACTTCCACACCCCATTGATCCGCATCCAGTGGTATTAAGGTCGGCGGCCCTATAAGGCGTATCTCTGCCCCTAATATGTTCAAGAGTTGCACATTAGAGCGGGCGACCCGTGAGTGCAAAATATCACCACAAATGGCAATACGCAGCCCGTCGATTGCCCCGAGACGTGTGCGCAAAGTCAGGGCATCTAGGAGAGCTTGGGTTGGATGTTCATGGGTTCCGTCGCCTGCATTGATAACTGCGCAAGAGACTTTTTGCGAAAGCAGCGCAGGCGCACCAGATGCGCTATGGCGAATGACCAATAAATCCGGGTTCATGGCATTAAGGGTGGTGGCGGTGTCGAGCAAAGTCTCGCCCTTGGAGGCGCTTGAGGTCGCCATGGACATATTGATGACGTCCGCGCCGAGCCTGCGTCCGGCTAGCTCGAATGATTTTTCCGTTCGGGTCGAATTTTCGAAAAACAAATTGATCAGAGTTTTGCCCGCCAACACATTATTGCGGGCGTCTTTTTGCACCGATAAATCCAGATAAGTCTCGGCGAGGTCGAGCAGGGAATCAATATCGGGGCGGTGCAAATCCGCTATAGAGAGGAGATGGCGGGTATTGAGCCTTGATCCTTCACTGGGTGATATATGCGTGTTTGACATAACATCCTTGTCGATTTTCGCGGTTTTAAGGAATATGCCTATAAATGTAAAGTGGCTTGTGTATGGGTTTTTCTTATTCACACAACAATATCCTCACTTTTTGTTATCAAGAACTAGCCGCTTTAGCGGTGCAGAGCCGGAACCTCAATGTTTAGCGCAAAGTATGAGGTCATGGGGTAAGCCCAGGATGACAAAGATAAAATATGTGGTATGGAGTATATATGTGAGCAAATGAGAGTCGGATTATGAAGAAAATATTGTTAGGTGTTTTGGGGTTGTTGGTTTTGGTGGTTGGCACTGTTTTGATGCGCACATTGTCGCTTGGGAAACAAGTGCAGAACGATGTGCCGCTAGCCGACCTAATCGAAGTTGATGCCGGGCAAGCGGCAGCAAATCTCTCGACCGCTATTCGGTTCAAAACCGTCACCATGCAGAACCGAGAAGATACGGACTGGCCTTTGTTTCTTGAGTTCCAAGCCTGGCTCAAAACCACATATCCAAATTTCTACGGCGCGGTGAAATCCGAACAAGTGGTGGAATACGCGCAGATGAATGTCTGGCAAGGCAGTGATGCATCGCTCGCGCCTATCGTATTTCTCGCCCACCAAGATGTTGTCCCGGCCAAGGCATCGGACGCGGGATGGGACTATCCACCGTTCGATGGCACCATAGCGGACGGGTTTGTTTATGGGCGCGGTGCGATTGATGATAAAGGCTCGCTGATAGCTTTGCTGGAAGGCGCAGACCGTTTGGCAGCCAGCGGGTACAAGCCCAAGCGCACGCTGATATTCGCTTTTGGGCACGACGAAGAAGTGGCCGGGCGCGGCGCGGATGCTATTTCAAAATTGCTGGAGACACGCGGCATTAAACCCTATGCGGTGATTGATGAGGGCGGGGCTATCCTCACCGGCATGAGCGGTATTCCGGGGCAGCTTGCGTCTATCGGCGTGGCGGAGAAGGGCTATCTCACCCTCAAGCTTACCGCCAAAGCGCGGGGCGGTCATTCCTCGACCCCGCCGGAATACACCGCCATTGGCGCCCTCGCCAAAGCCATCACCAAGCTGGAAGCTAGTCCTTTCGAGAATGGCCGCGATGTTGTTATGAATAAAATGCTGAAAGCCACCGCGCCCAGAATGCCGTTCAAACAGCGTATGGCCATTGCCAATCTGTGGCTATTTGGTCCTATGGTTGAGAAAAATTTACGCGAAAACGAACTCACCCATGCCATGATGGGCACCACGATTGCGCCCACCATTATCGATGCGGGCTTTAAAGAAAACGCCCTGCCGCGCGAGGCGACGGCCTATATAAATTTTCGCCTCCATAGCCGCGACAGCATCAAAAGCGTCACCGAGCATGTGCGCAAAGTGATAGATGACGAAAACATAGACATCAGCATGAACGATAATATAGGCGCCGAACCGTCCCCCGTATCGCAAATCGGCACCGGCCCATATCTGTGGCTAGAAGAAGTGGTCAACGCCACATTCCCCGAAGCCCTAGTCGCCCCCAACACCGTAGTCGGCGGCACAGATTCCCGCTTTTTCGCCCGCAACACAGACGACATATACCGCTTCGCCCCCTATGTGTTCGACGCAAGCGACATAGCAAGAATACACGGCCTGAACGAGCGTATGAATGTTGAAGCGTTCGCGAAAGCGGTACAGGTTTATTATTTGATGGTTGAGAAGGCTGGGGGGTAGATTACGGACTGACGAAACCAGTGCTTTTCAAGGCTTTTTTATCAAAGGTAAGAAGCGTGTCATAACCTTTTTCTTTCGCTATTTGCCGAATGAGATAGTCAGAAAAATCCGCTTGCCCGCTCCGAAATCGTTGCAGGGCGACTAGGCAAGCTTCGAGGTTTTCAATATCAAAAACCGCTACAGACATGATACGGTTTAAGACTTCGCCGCAATCCGCTTTTGAGAATTTGTAAGCGGTTTTTAAAACCCAATTGACTTCACATAAAACAATGCAAGAGATAAATGCTGGTGCTTTGGCCGTCAAATTTTCAACAATTGACGTAGCTTTTGGGCTTTGGCGTTTATCGTCTTGGACTATATAGCGCACGAGGATATTTGTATCGAGTGCAAATGGTTTTTGGGCAGGCATTATTTGGCCGCGTTTTGGGTGATGGCGTCTTGCATATCTGCAATGCTTTTCTTGGCGCCCTTATAAGACCCAAACCCTTTTAGGGCGCGCACATCCATTGTTCGGGACTTTAATACATAGCCACCATTCTCCAAAGGTTCGAAAATAACTTTATCCCCAGTTTTTAAGTGCAAAGCGTCTCGCAAGGCCTTAGGCAGTGTAATTTGTCCTTTGGTAGTTAGAGTCGACTCCATAACAATATCCTTACTTTATTTAAAATCCTTACTTAAAGGTAAGGGATGGTGATTTAATGTCAAGGCCGTATTTTCAGTTTTGAATTTCATCCCACAGGAAAAAGCGTACGTTGGAGAAAATCCATAATCCTTGTCTGTACGTCAATTTTGTGTAGTCTGTCACAATGAACAAAAAAATTAGACTCACATTAGGCAGGTTAGTTTTCGCGCTTGCATTAGGAGCGTTACTGGGTAGTTCAGTTACGACCGTGGAGTATTTAATCAATCTGTACCAGGTGAATGGCAGCGAACATTTCAATGAATGGGCTTTGTCTAAAGGGTTACGAGTATTTATTCCATCATATATTATTTGGTTGATTGCTTTGTTGGTTTTTGGTGTCCCTGTCTGGTTGTTCCTTCATTGGGCAGAGAAAACTCATTGGGTTTATGCGGTTGCATCTGGGTTTTTAATCCCGTTCACAATAATATTGGCCATGGGAACTGGTTTTTTTACGGGAAAAAGTAGTGGTAATTTATCCTATTACGGGAATGGTGGGCAGCAGTGGCTTGACGGGAGTATAACTCCTTTCGGATGGGAAATTGCTTTTCGCTCTGCAATTTATTATGCAGTTATAGGTGTATGCATATCCACCATGATTTGGTTCATTTGCTACAGAACCATAAATAAAAAGCCGTAATCATTATTTTATTTGCGGCAAATTAACTCCGGCTTTTCTATCTGGATTGCAAGCATAAGGCGCAAATCGTTTTTCTTGTAAGCGGCATAATGGATACCGACCTTCGTCGGTATAGCGGTTGAGGAGAATTACCCAACCCCCTCAACAAACTCAACCACCGCACCCATTGTCCGCTTCATATCTTCTAAGCATGGCACATGGCCTAGGTCTTCGTAGATTATTGTTTGGCAGTTTTCTATGCCGGCTTGCCAGATTGGGGCGGCGCTTACGTGGAGGATTTGGTCTTTTTTGCCCCAGACTAAGAGTGTGGGGGCTTTGATGTTTTGCAACTTGTCTTCTAACAATCCCGTATCAAAGAAATCGTTGAAAATATGCTCGTAAGCATCCCGGCGGCTGACATGGACATCGGCCATAGTGTTTTTGATGAATTTCGGCATATAAGGCGGCTTGGCCATGACCAGATCAAAAAATGCGAAAAACTCGGCGCGGGTTTTCGGCAAGAACATATTACGGCCTTCTTCCTCGAAAACGCGGCCAATATCGCTCGGTTCGGGTGAGGTTATGCCCGCCGGGTCGAGCAGGATAATGCTTTTTGTCATATCAGGGTGGGCGACGGCAAAGGCGGCGGCGATAAACCCGCCCATGGAAGAGCCGACCAAGTGGGCTTGGTCTATCTTCAAATGCCCCAACAGTTTGGCCAGCCATTCAACCTGTGTGGCAATACTATAATTGGCGTCCGGACTATAGGGCGTCTCGCCGTGTCCGGCCATGTCTGGCGCGATGATATGGTAATCCTTGGCCAACATTTTCGCCGGACGGTGCCACAATGTTTTATCCGCCGTATAGCCGTGTATAAATACCATAACAGGTTTGCTGACATTTTCATTATCATAATACACCATATTGAGGCCATCAAGCTTAGCGACCTTGCGCTCCAACCCCGCCGCCTTGCGCTCAAAGTTCATCAATTTAGCAGTGAGCCGCGCGCCTAAACCTGGTTTTGTCATGATTATCCCCTTGGTGTTTTGCACACCATAGCGCAGGGGCAGGCTTTGTCCAGATTAACTCGGCGGCAAAACTATAAAGGTGCTGGCGCGCCCGGTGGGCGGATATGGTTCACCTCAAACCCCTATCTCTAATCCTAATAGCCCTCACCCAACCAACGGATAATTGGCTTCTTTGACATAGGTGTTGGAGCCGTGTTTGTGGCGCTCTACTGAGTACAGTGCAAATTCATCGACCAGAAATGCTTTGGAGGTGAAGCGGACATGGCGGCGGATATAGCGCTCGAAATCGTCTTTGGCATAGCCGCCGCGCCGTAAATAGGCCAAACTAAGGTGCGGTCTGAAATTGCGGGCTTCCATTTCTATAGTGCTGCGCCTAGCGGCACTGCGCACATGTTTATGCAATCGGTTCAGGGCAGGGTTATCTTTGACACCGAGCCAGAGTGTGTGCGGGCGGTTCAAGCCGAAAAAATCCACGCCCATTAGGCTCATGTCAAATCCGTAGCCGGGGGCGCGTGCCAATTCCCGATCCAGGATTTCTGCGTATTCGTCGTTCAATTCGCCGAAATAACCAACGGTAATGTGTAAATTATCCAGCGGCGCCCAATTGACGCCCTCTATACCTTTTTGCAAAGGCTCTACGGCATCAATGATGTCTTCGGGAGGTGTTATGGCGGCGAAATATGTGGGCATAGCATTATTAGCCTCGTGCGCTTACGGGCAGGGCGATCTGTAGTTTACGTGGAATTTGTGTACGGCTTTATCCATTTCCGCCGTCCAGTCAATATCAAAGGCGTCGATGTTTTCCTTAAGCTGTGCCAGGCTAGTGGCACCAATAATGGTTGCGGTGGTGAAAACACGGCTGTCGGTAAATTTCAGAGCGAGCTGCACGGGCGTTATGCCCAGTTCCTTTGCGAGGTCTTCGCTGGCATTAATAGCGTCTTCCGCGTCGCCGCCTTCATAGCGCTCCATACGCCCGAATAATGTATTGCGAGCGCCCGCAGGTTTGGCACCATTTCTGTACTTCCCGGTGAGGAAGCCTTGGGCGAGGGGTGAATAAGCCAACAAGCCTATGTCTTCGCGCATGGCTATTTCCGCGAGGTCGTAATCAAAGCGGCGGCTGACCATGGAATATACATTTTGGATGGACGCCATGCGCGGCCAGCCGTTTTTCTCGGCTAAGGCGAGATAGCGCATTGTCCCCCACGCACTTTCATTGGACAAGCCGAGATGCCGGATATTGCCTTTCTCAACATGGCGGGCGAGAGCTTCTAGCGTGTCTTCAAACGGGATCATCTCGTCAATGCCGAAATCCCGAAATGAGTGAAATCCAAACACTTCGCGCGGACGGTCCGGCCAATGGAGTTGATATAAATCTATATAGTCCGTCTGGAGAGTTTTCAAAGAGCGCTCAACTGCGAAATTAATATCGGCTTTGGTGTGGCGCGGCGGTGCGCCTTCGGGGCGGAACCAGTCTGCGCCGTCCATGCGGCCTACGATCTTGGTGGCTATGACCAGCTTATCACGGTCGCTACGGTTTTGGAGCCAAGTGCCGATATATTTCTCGGTCAATCCGCGTGTATCCGGCTTGGGCGGTATCGGGTATAATTCCGCCGTATCTATGAAATTAACGCCCCGTTCGAGCGCGTAGTTAAGCTGGGCATGACCTTCCGCTTCGGTGTTTTGCTGGCCATATGTCATAGTGCCGAGACAGACGCGGGAGACTTTGGTGTCTGTGCCACCAAGATTTGTATATTCCATATTTGCTTTTCCTTCACGGTATATGCCGATTATGCTTGGATATTGGGTAAAACTCCCTATATATGGTAGGATATGGACTTCGCACACATTTGTGCAAGTTCTTTTGTGTACAATTCTTTTTGGCAAAAGCCTTTTTCTTAAGGAGAGAAAAATGAATCAATTTTCAAATAATTCCGTCGCACAAGGCGGTGAAATGGATCTAGGTCTGCGTAGCTTTATGCTGGGCACCTATAAATATATGGTCGCCGCTATGGCGGTTTCAGCACTGACGGCCTATTTGTTTGGCACATATGTATTGCTCACCCCAAGTGGCAATCTGTCAAGTATCGGGCATATGCTCAACAGTCCCGCTGCGGCGATTGGTCTGGTTATCGGTATTATGGTGATGTTCGGCGCAGTTGGTCGCAAAATGTATTCCATGAGTGTTGGCGCGGTTAAAATGTTCTTGTTTGGCTTTGCTGGGGTTATGGGCGTTTGGTTGTCCTCTATCGCTGTGATGGTAGACCCGATGATTTCCGTGCGCATATTCTTTATGGCGACCGTGGCTTTTCTGGGCGTTAGTCTGGTGGGTTACACCATCAAGAAAGACCTAGGCGGTATAGCCAAGTTCTTCATTATGGTCTTTGTTGGCTTTGTTGCTATCAACATACTCGGTATGTTTATCCCGGCATTGGCAATGTCAGGTACAGCTGGTTTCATTTTTAACCTAGTTGGCCTTGTCGCCATTTGCGGGATTACCGCATGGGAAACGCAATCGTTGAAGCGTATATATTACAATACGGCTGGTAACCCAGAGATGGCAGAGAAAATGGCCGTGTACGGCGCGGCGTCTTTATTACTGGCTTTCATCAACATCTTCTCGATCCTAATGAGTATGTTTGGTGGCGATTAATTTACCGCATTTTAAAGATGTAGAAAGCCTCGCTTCACGGCGGGGCTTTTTTCTTTGCCAAGACATTAAAAAAGTGTTAGAAATCGGGCGTTGCGAAAGAGCCGTAGAGCTTAGTGCAGCTTATAAAAAGGGCAAAACGCCCATATAACAAAAACTCTTAAGGGGAGAAACTTATGTCTATCGCACGTATTATTTGGATTGTCAGTCTATTGGCGGCTGTTGTATTAGCCTTTGTTACATTAGGTAAAGATGGAAGCACAGGTGCTTTAATCTTAACTGTACTCGGGATTGCATCTGGTTGGTTTGTTGACAAGGAACACAGACTTGGTTTGTTGGTTGCCGCCATATTTTTAATGTCTGGTGGTTACAAGGCTTGGGGCGGAATCCCGGAAGTCGGAGGGTATCTTACAGATATTCTTGGCAGCATTAAAATGGTTCTTGCCGCAGCAGGTGTAACAGCCGTACTGCGCCGCCTCGTAGAACGTATTCTACTTGGTAAAGGCACGGAAAGCTAAAACCAACTAAAAAGTAAATGCCAAACTTTTAAACCCCGCCAACCTTTCGGTCGGTGGGGTTTTTTATTGGGTGAAATAATTTGGAGATTATAGGTTCTGAAACCGTGCTTTATCAAAGATGCGCAGGACATTTTTCAGGTTATGCCCGCGTTTCAATATAAGCCCACCCGGTGCAACGACGCTAAACTGCCCTTGTTTGCCGCGCAAAGCCGGGCGTTTATTGATCTGGTAGAGCGGGGTTTCTGTGGCTTGCCTATAGACGGAGAATACGGCGCGCTCCGGTAGCATATCTATGGCATAATCTTTCCACTGACCCTGTGTCACCATCTGGCCATATATGTTGAGGATAGTGCCAAGTTCTTTGCGGTCAAAGGCTACAGGTTCAAGGTTTGTGGGGGAGGAATTGGAAAATCGGCGGTTAATGGGGATTATTTTAGCACTCATAAGTGTAGAATAGCTAACTCTATTTTAATGTAAAGACGCAGTTTTGGTAACTATTGAGTAACTGAATGCGCCTATTTTAGCTTTATGAAAAAATTAACCATACTGATTTCCGCTAGCGTATTCGCGCTCCTGACAACTGGCTGCACCACGGTTATGACCGCTGGTGTCAAAAAGGGTGATGAGCGCAATTTCGCCCGTTCTCTCAATGATGTAAATGCCTCGCGTGCCATCAAAGCCCGCATGGGCCGCGTTGAAGGCTTTAAACTTTCTGGTGTCGATGTCGAGGTTGCCGAAGGCATTGTTGTGCTTTCCGGTAACGTACCACGTGAAGAAGACCGTATCGAAGCGGAGCGGATCGCCTGGTCAGGTCCAGCTATTTTGCAGGTTGGCAATGAGATTTTGATCAAGGAAAGACAAGGTTTGGTGCGCAATACTAAAGACGGCGTTTTGAACAACTCTGTGCGCGCCCGTCTGATTGCAACCAAGGCTGTGAAAGCCCGAAATTACAGTATTGAAGTCAATGACGGGGTTGTTTATTTGCTCGGGGTCGCCCGGACGCCACAAGAGCTGGCCATGGCAACGCAAATCGCTAGCACAACCAAAGGCACGGTCGAAGTCATTTCCTATGTAAAGGTCGCTGCTGATAATTCGCGCATGACCGCCGTCGGACCAGGGTTTAACGGAGAGCCGAGCACGGTGGCAAGTATACCCAATTACCAACCGCTTAGCCAGATACCACTTCAATCTGCACCTCTCCCGCAATCGGCGGAATTGCCAAGCCTGCCAACGCCGCGCGCCACCATATTGGATGATGATGCAATTGAAAGCGGCGAACCATATTACCGCGATTTGGTGACAGGGGAGCGCATAACATTGCCTGAAGGTGTAAAGCCAATTCCTTATGTGCCGGACGCGGGGCCGGGTTCGCTCGGTGCTGGTGGTGCGCCCTTACCTCCCGGCACTGCTATTGGCGATGGAGCTTATAACATTGATCCACTAACAGGTGAAATGGTTCCGGTAAGTTACCAAGGGCAATAGTTTTAGGAAAAACCTATTCTTTCGATATTTTCTACGCTATATTTAGCCGAGTGGTAACGACCACATACGGGGATAAATATGGACGGCGATGACAAGAATGCAGATAATGCGCCGATCTGGTTGGCTCGCGGGTCTGATATTTACGATCTGATCAAAACGGAAGCAAGCCGTAAAGTTGTGCGGGCGCGGACAGTCTTAATTGCTCAGGGCCAGCCTGTAACTTACATATATTTTGTCTTAAAGGGCATGGCACAGGCCTTTATCTATACCAAAGACGGTCAAAAGTGTTGGGTCGCTGATTTCAAACCTGGTGATTTGTTTGGTCACACGGAAATATTATCTGGCGCAGAAATTGAATTTGAAGTACGTGCAGAAAACGGTATGCAGTTGGCTTTACTACCCGCTAAAACTTTCGCAGAACTCATGCAAGAAAAACCAAAATTGGGCTATGCCCTATCCAGATATTTGGCTGTAGATATGGGGCTTGCACACACACGGTTGGTTGAGTTGGCCACTTTACCGACAGCGGGGCGCGTTTGCGCGGAACTCTTGCGGATGGCAAAGCCGATCGGCAAGACGCCCGGCACTTTGATCATCAGGCCGCATCCGGTCTATAGTAATTTTGCCTTGCGGGTGCATTCCACGCGCGAAACAGTATCGCGCACCGTCAGTGATTTGCAAAAAAAGGGGATAGTGGCTCGTGAAACGGGCGCCCTTGTGATCTTAAAGCCAAAGAGTTTGCGCCGTTTATTGAAGTGACTTTTTTTCTAGGTGAAACAAGCGGATTTCTGTTGAAGTAGGTTTCAAACTACGCGTGCCAACATACTCGGCTACATAATTGGTGCCATTAAAGACGGCGAGCGCTGCTGCGAATGGCTCACTTACATATATCTCGTTTGGTAATATAGTTTTCCCAATATTTTGCGCCGTTTGTATCAAGTCTTCGCTCTGGTCTTCAGGGTCATAAATGGGGCCGTAATGGCCAGAAATATGAAAATCTTTATCAGGGAATTGTTCAGAAAGTTTAGCGAGAATGTTTTGCGCGCACTGTGCGGCATTTCCAGCTCTTTCATAGCCGACCAAAATTCCTGTGTCTGTCTTGGTGAATGTCGTGGGTGTCGGTGAGTGCGCGCAGTTCTTAGCCATTTTTACCGCCTTCTCAAAGTCGTTTTCAGTGAGGGATTGCATGTCGATATAAATCATTGCAATTAATGCCTGCGGGTCTCTTTCCGGCAGGTTTGATATAGATGTGCGCGGCGCGGGATAGGGTATGATGATTTGCTTATGGCCGGATTCGCGCCAGCAAAGAGCATCTGTCGCCGTTGCGGAATTTGCCGTGTTTTCGTCCCAAACCAGCAACTGCGCCGCGCGGCTATACAGCGTATTTGCACGCATCACCGTCTTGCCCATAGCGGTTTGGCTGGCATAGGTGGTGCTGGTTTTATCTGGCCATTGGCTTCCGGTATTCTTGCAAATGGTCACTGAATTTGCTCGCATGAGGCAGGCATCAAACCGGGCATCCCAATCTGTCCCAAACGGCGTTACTGATGTTTCAATAAATTGGTCAACTGGCGCAGGCAGTATCACATGTAGCTCTGCACCTTGTTCAAGCAAGGTCTCGGCGATAAGAATATCAGAGCCAGCCGCCAATGCGCCGTAACCAAAGCCGATGTCATGACGTTGAATTTGATCGCAAATCTCTGCCCGCAAACCCGCTTGCACTTGTTCAGCCAGATAGGCTTTGCCCTTGTTATCATTGGTGAATATGTGGCCGGCAAAATATACGGCGGTAGGCGGAGAAAATGGTTCCAACCAGGCCGCGTCCTCGCCGCGTACATCGAGAATGTTGCGAAATTGCTTAAGGGTGGTGGCGTGGGCTGTGTAATTGAGCGGATCGTGCATCACAGTGTTCTGGAAATGATCACCCGCCTGGTTTTTATGCCCCATGAGCAAGAGTGCTTCGGCGCGGGTCGCCTCTATGTAATAGGTTTCTTCTTGCGTCATGGCTTTGGTATTGGGCAAAATGTCTAAAACGGCTTCGGTCTTTGCCCGTATAGTACGTTCCTTGCGGCCACCGAGTAGCGACATGGTGGCTACATTAATGCCAGAATAGTACCCTTGAGTAGCGACAAAAGCTCTTTCATAGGCGGTTGCGCTACGCCGGGAAAAGTCGGCACATATATCCCCGCAATTTTGGCTCTTGGCGCGCAGTGCCATATCTTTCAAAAGCCGCCCCTTAAGGGACATAATGTCTTCGAGGATTGTTTTGTCGCCGTATTCCGTAATACGGCCAAGACCGTAACGTTCATATTCCGCCCACGCAAAATCCAGAGCGCCCGCCCGCGCCAGTGCAAGAACGGCCTGATGTTGGAGTTCTGGATTATCCGCAGAAGATTTAAGCGCAATGACGGCATTGTCATAAGCGCTTAGATAATTGTGATTTTTAAACATCAACTATTCGCTCGCCCATATTCTATATCTTTCCGGTTAGAGCAACTCGATTTTCATAAAGTATACCATTATTATCCTTTTGGATATTATACCGCCCCGGTAAATAATCTTTAAATAACTCTATAGTAGAAAATTACGAAAAACAATCTTTAAAATATTGGCGAAAGTATAGAGCTTGCTTGGCTTGCAACAGACCGATTACGGGTCAGGTGGTGGAATGGTTCCTGTTCCAATGACAGGGTCATGTTCCCACTTATTGTTACCTTTGTTATCTTGGTACATGAGTTTGTAATAATGCTTAATCTTGCTATCTACTGAACCATGGCCATTTATGATCAGTCGGGCGCGTTTTTTGCTCAGTCTTTTTATCTCCACCTTACCGCCGTCGATGACCAGAGGCGGGTCCTGAAATTCCCATTTAGATTTTTTATCGATATTAAAAATAAATTTGGTTTTACGGTCGAAAGGAGCATTGAAATCTAGGTCTTCAAAGCCAGCCCGATCATTTTTGTAATGCCTTTTCTCATTGGCAGTGAGCGCTCTCTCCTTGCCTTTGTTATTTACAAATCTTGGTTTAACTTGGACATCCCCGCCCTTTCTATTGCGCGCGGCTTTTTTGGGGTCGGTTATTTTAATGCTATATTTAAAACATTTTGCAGCCATTGTTATTCTCCTTTTTCAAATGACAGGTTTTGGAAAAATTTTTGGTTTGGAATATCCGAGTCATCCGGAAATTTTGCAAGGGTCGTCTGCAATTCTAAATGCAAAATGTCAAAAGCCATGCGGTTTTCCATTCCCCTATACGTTTTCAACAAGACCCCTTGTGCATAGGCTAAACCGATAATCCAACTTTGATTATTTGGGTCGTGATTTACGAGTCTTAATAGCAATTCTTGAGATTGTTGTCCAACTTTTAGTGATTGAATATACTCCCCATCCTGAAAATGTAGGCTAGATAAATTCCGCATTGAGGTGGCTTGGACAAAAAGCAACTCCCATGTGTTTACATCGGTCTGTTTCAAACCGTCCTTTGCAACGGAAATTGCTTTTTTATGACTATTCTTAGCCAGATCACTGTTGCCAAGTCTTGAATGGCTTAGGCCAATCCAGCCAAATGTATCGGCGTATTCATCAATTAGCTCATTGAAATTAGAGTCAGACTTGATGAGTTCGGTGTAGATTACCATCTCACGTTCAAAAATTTTAAGCGCGTCCTCATATTTCCCAGTGCCATAAAGGAGGCTACCCAGATTGCTGTTCGCATAGGCCAGTTCTATTTTGTGCTCTGGGTTATTTGGTTCTTTTTGGACGAGTTCCAAGGCTAGATCGCGATATGCCAGAAAATAGGTTTCTGCAATGTCCGTATTGCCCTGCAAATACGCATCATAGCCTTTCCAGAAACTGGATTGGGCGTGATCGTAGATGTCGACGGGGCGGGTGCCGCATTTTAGGATTTTCGTTTTTGTTATTTCAAATGCTGCGCTGGCGTATTTTTCCAGTGCCATCATATCGCCACTGGACTGGGCGATACTTGCGGCCAATTGCGTAGCTCTAGCCAAGCGCCCGGCAGGGTCGCATTGTGTCGCCGATTTCGGATAGCCATTGTAGTAATCTATGGCTTTTTTGGACACGCCGTCCAAGGCGTCCAATCGGCCTACGGGTTCGAGTTTGTCTTTAAGGTCGGTCAACATGAACTCTATTAATCCTTCAGCGTCATTGCGCCTTGCATCGGCTTCTTTGCGCGCCGAGACGGCAAAACCAGTAAGCGTTGTCATTGCTAACACGATCGAGCTTGCTCCAAGCGTGATGGCCATCACGCGTTGGCGGTTTCTTTGCATGTCGCGCTGGACTAAATCATCAAGCTTAACATCCAGCATACCTGCAATTAATTTAAGCAAGCCTAGGCGTTTACCGTCGCCGTTAGAACGCACGTCGGAGGCCAATGGTTCAGCGGGGCTGTCTGTTAGCTTTCCTTCTGGGTCGATTTCATAGCGCAGGGCAGGCGGGAAGCATTCATTATCACCGCCGCTAAAGGGTTCGCCCTCAACTATCACACAAAAAATATTACCGCCGCGCCCTTGCCGTTTAAAGCTTAAAATTTCCTGATTGACCCATTTTGATTTGGCCGCCTGCGGGGAACAGATGATAATAAGGTTTTCAGAGGCCAGTAAAGCCTGCTCAATCTTTTCTCCGAGGCTATCTGCGGCTCCCAACTCTTCCCGGTCTCTGAATATTGGCTTGAGCCGACCAAAATCGCTCACCGCCGCGCCGCCAACCTCCACAACCCCGATAGATCCGCCGCTCGCTTCTAGCAAATGCTTCGGAATACGGTAGCTTTCCAGGCGTCGGTGTAGCCACCGCCCCCAGCGGTGATCCTTGTGGCTATAGCTAATGAAAGCTTTATAATGATAGTTCCCCAACCATATCCCCTCTGTTAATGGTTTGAGGTTAACATGGCGCAATTAACAGCAACACGCAACTGCGTTGTTGGTTGGGGGAATTAAACAAAAATAAGATGCTTTATTTCTTGATAGAATGGCTATCTCTCTTTGCCGCCACTTAGAATGCCTTGGAGGAGTAGGATGTTTTAATGTTTTAACAAAATTTGGCGGCATTCTTTACAGCCAGTTCAGCACGGAACAGCTTTGATGGATATAATAAGCAAAATTTGGATCGCTGCCCCGAATACTTAAAACCATAGGCAAATTTATTTGATCCCGTTTAGTCTACGGATTAATGAGTGCTAAATTTAGACTGTCCTTGAAATTGTCATTTCATTTTTGGCAAATCTTTAAAATTACCTAGCCTTTTTTGAGCGCGGGCATGCATGGCTTCCATCATCTCTGTGGGGTTGAGGAAGCTGGCATTCCATGTGGCGATTTGCTCTAGGGCGTCTTTGGTGTTGTGGTCACGGCCATAGGTGATGGTCTTCTTGCAGCCCATGACGGCGAGGGGGGATTTGGCTGCGATTGTTGCGGCTATTTCCATAACGCCAGTTAGCATTTCGTCTTGGTCTTTGTAGACGGCATTGACCAAGCCGTAGGATTTGGCCTCATCAGCGTGCATTTTGCGTCCGGTATAGGCCAGTTCTCGTGCAATGCCTTCGGGCAAATGATTTAAGATGCGCGGGAACGTGCCAACGTCCGCCGTCATGCCTACGTCGATTTCCGTTATGGTGAAAAACGCATCCTGTGTGCAATAGCGCATATCCGCCGCCGTGATCATATCAACACCTGCGCCGTAACAGCCGCCTTGCACGGCGACCAGAACCGGGATGCGGCACTGCTCAAAACTGGTGAATGTGTCTTGGAGATATTTGACCTTGGACAGAAATGCCGCGCCGTAAGTTGGATGGTTTTTGTCATTTCCGTCAATCACCCCGCCTGCCAGCATGGAAATATCTATGCCCGCGCAAAATATCGGCCCGGTGGAGGAAATAACAATGACGCGGGCTTTGGCATTCGCGTCAATGTCGCCCACGGCCTTTGGCAGTTCCGCCCAGAAATCCGCCGCTAAAGCATTGCGTTTGTCCGGGCGGTTCAGGACGATATGGGCGATTTGGTTTTCTATGGCGAGGTCGAAACTTTGGTAACTCATAATATCCTCTATAATGAAAATAGACAGCCTTGGGATGGGTCGGCTTTGCCGTCCAGAAAATCATGATAGCATTTCAGCAGCGCCGTGTCGCCTTGTTGTTTGGAGATGGTGAGCCACCCTTGGGCGCTGTCGCAAAATGGCAGCCAACTTGCGGCCAGGTTTTTGGCAAAGCCAGCCCCGCCCCATTCTTCAACCCGCTTTTTGGCTTGGTCGGGTGCAAAAAACATAATTGGCGGGGCACCTTTTTTGGCTTTTGGCGGCGGTGCGCCTTGCCAATGAGACTTGCCGACCATGCAATTATAGACAAGATTATCACCAAAATGGTCATAGAGCTTGCCGTTTACTTCGCCGTTACCCGCCATGTCGATGATTGCGGTTTTCTTATTGGCGTCTAGCTTGGTGATATTGTCGTAGTTCTCTACGATGTCGTAAAACCCGGTGCTGGATGTAAATTCCATATTGCCTCCAGAGGTCAGGCCAATAACTTTAATGACATTTCTGTTCTTAAGACAAAACGCCGTCCCGAGCGCGGTTTTTGATGATGCGCTTAGCAGGATAATTTGTTCCGCGCCGAAAAAACCTTCGTCCTCGAAAAAATCATCAATTAAAAATGAAGTGGTGAACAGTGGGCGTAAAACTGGCTGTAAGTCATCAAGCTTAGGTGCGAAAGACGGGTCGTTCCCTGTCAAAGTATAGCTATTATAAATCGGATGCAAGGGCACGCGGTGGTCTGCACCATCTTGGAAACCGAGCGGCGAAAGCTTGACGGGCTTGATGTCCATGCTTTTGGCGATGGGGAAGAAGCCGTATATTTTTGTGCCGACGTCTATGCCTGTACACTTGCTTGCGGTCACAGTCCCGTAACCCCAAACCGGCATGCGCCCCAAACCCGGCTCATCTAAACCGTAAGCTTCTGGGTCAAAAAATTTCCAATAGCCAATCATATCACCCGTCACCATATAGGTGATATTGTTGGCGGTTAGGGCGAACGAACCTATGTCGACGCGTATATGTTTGTCGGCAAGGTCTGCGCTCGGCACATCTACCATTTTGGTGTCGCGAAAGTTTTTGCGGCTTACGAGGAGTGTCTGGTTCATATCTAATAGCCTTTCATGACTTTGGTCGGTAGGCGGTCAAACACGTCGTCGGGGACAAAGAAATCGCCCGCTAGCGGGCCGTCATAACCGGGGGCGTATTTTGCGAAATCGGTCACGCCCTCCGCGCGCAGTAATTCTTCGTCGATGATAAAGTTACCGGTAAATTCTGCCGGGTCTTTGCACATCATGATATGGGCGGTATCCGAGAGAATATCAGGTGTGCGGCTCATCCGTGCCATCTGGTCGCCGCCGAGCACATTACGCACTGCGGCTGTATCAATAGCGGTCAGCGGCCACAGGGAATTGACCCCGATTTTGTGCGGCTTAAATTCTTCAGCCATGCCGAGCGTACACATGGACATACCGTATTTAGCCATGGTGTAAGCCGTGTGGTTTTTGAACCATTTTGCCGACATATCCAAGGGTGGAGATAAGTTGATAATGTGGGCATGTTTGGAAATCTTCAAATAGGGAAGGCAGAGCTTGGACATCAGGAAAGTGCCGCGCGCATTGACGCTGTTCATTAAATCATAGCGCTTCATGCTGGTGGCCTCGGTTCCTGTCAGGGAAATGGCGCTGGCATTATTGACGCAAATATCTATGCCGCCGAACGTATCCACGGTTTTGTCAATAGCCGCTTGCACCAAGTCTTCACTGCGCACATCACAAATTAAGGGCAAGGCTTTGCCGCCCGCCGCTTCGATTTCCTCCGCCGCCGTGTAAATTGTGCCCGGTAATTTCGCGTGTGGTTCTGCCGTTTTAGCAGCAATCGCCACATTAGCTCCGTCACGCGCTGCCCGTAGCGCTATAGCTAAACCAATACCGCGCGAGCCGCCCGACATGAATATAGTTTTACCTTTAAGATTTTTTATATCTGCCATTTGCCTATCCTTATTATTGTGCTTATGGTGAGACTATAACCACTATGCACATAATTGCATATAGATTTTTTGGGGAAATAATGGCTCTTGCTGAAGCGATACTTGTCTGCCTGACCGACCGCCCTATGAGTGGTTACGACTTGGCCAAGACCTTTGATGCCAGTATCGGGTTTTTCTGGCGGGCGTCCCACCAGCAAGTGTATAGGGAGCTTGCCCGTCTGCGCGACAAAGGACTGGTCGAGAGTCGTGAGATTGAACAAAGCGGTCGCCCCAACCGTATCATCCATACGATTACGGGTGCGGGCGAAGATATCGTCCACTTATGGTCGCTGAAACCGTGCCGTATGCCGTCGGTCAAGGACGAGCTGTTGGTCAAATTATACGCGCTGGATAATGTCGATATTCCGGTGCTGCACGAACAATTGGATATTCGCCTAGACCAGCACCGCGCCAAGCTTGCGGCCTATCACCGGATTAAGGAAAAATTTTACGACGGTCAAAACCTGACCCGCGCCCAAAAGGGTAAGCTCATCGCGCTGACAATGGGGATTAGCAACGAAAGCCAAATGGTCAAAACACTTGGTAAGGCCATAACTATGCTGGGAGAGATTGATGAGTGATACAAAAAAGAACCCAATGATTAAGTGGTTTATTATCCATGTGGTCGTCATTACGGTCTTGGCGGCAGGGCTATACATGCTCACCAAATTGCCAAAAGGGGACGCGTCACCTAAAAACACGGTTGTTTATTTGGTGCGCCACGCCGAGAAAGTAACAGGTGAGACCGCAGAGCGTGACCCGGCATTGACCGAAGCGGGGACAGCTCGCGCAGAGCTTTTGGCGGGTTTGCTCGTGGACGCCAACATCACTGAAATTTATTCCAGCGATACTATCCGCACCCGCGACACGGCGGCTCCAACGGCAGAAATGACGGGCGTAAAAATAAACATCTATGACCCGAGAAATTTGCAAGAACTGGCAGAGATTATTAAAGCGGCTAAAGGGCATTATCTGGTCGTTGGTCATTCCAACACTATTCCGGAAACCGTCAATGCTCTGGGTGGTGTCGGCGGCTCCCCTATATTCGAAAAGTCGGAATATGACAGATTATATGTGGTGACGATGGGGCGAGACGGCACCGTACAGACCAAATTACGGCGCTACGGGACGCGGTATATGACCGAAATAGACGAGCTTAAGGCGCAGAAAGTAACAGTGTCAGATGAAGGGGCTAAAAAACCAATTAACCCTGATGATCTAGCTGTGTCCACTGGAAGGATAAGCGCGGATGATAAAAAACAAGCCAAAAAGCAAGAAGGCGAAAACCGCGACGCAAGACCGATAAAGCGCGTCCCGCCAATTATGCCAGAAATTGCGATCCAAAGCGGCTATTGTTTTATGCGCTTTGACGTGGATACACACGGGCGGACGTTCAATGTGGACGCATATAAATGCTCGGACGATATGTTTGCCAATCCGGCTGCTGATTCTGTACGGGAGTGGGTTTACGATCCGAAACTGGAAAACGGCGAGGCGGTAATTCGCAAAGGCATAACCAGCAAGGTGACATTTAAACTCAGCGATGAGGCGGGTGATTTGATTGAGGAACCCAAGCCTGTCGACCAAAATATCAACGATATTTTACCCGAAGGCCAAAAAGCAAAACTCGCCACAAAAATACCAAAACAGGTTCAGAGAATTGCCAAACTCCCGACTTCCAATTATTGTTGTATACGGTATGATGTTTCGCAAACGGGTCTGGTTTTTAACGAAGACATAGCGACCTGTTCTGACTTTGAATTGGTTGGTGAGGCCACTAAATTTATCCGGTATATGAAATTTACACCCGCCAACTATAACGGCGAGAAAATTTCCAGCAGCGGCTACACTATGTTGATCAAGTATTATAATTCTAGAAGGTTTAATGAAAATGCGCCAAAGCAAATGTTGCCTGCCATTGGTTCTAATGCTGAAAAAGCCAAAATTTGTCAATTCGAATAAAGCCCAATTACCGCTTTCACAAAGCCCGTAAAGGCCTATTGATATATTTATGAATACCGAAGCAAAAAATGGCTGGAAATTTTGGATTGATCGGGGTGGTACATTTACCGATATTGTTGCCTGTGATCCGGACGGGGTTTTGCGTACAAAAAAATTACTGTCGGAAAACCCGGAGAGTTATGCCGACGCGGCGCTTGAGGGCATAGGGCGGTTTTTGGGCGTCCCGTCCGGTGCGACCTTACCAAGCGAGAAAATAGCCAGCGTCAAAATGGGCACTACCGTAGCCACCAATGCTCTGCTGGAGCGTAAGGGCGCGCGCACGGCTTTGGCGATTACGGCGGGACTAGCGGGTGCGCTGGAGATAGGCTATCAGGCAAGATCTGATATTTTTGCCATGCAAGTAATAAAGCCTGCCCCGCTCTATGAGGGCGTGGTGGAAATAAACGAGCGGCTGGATGCGGATGGCGGCGTTCTCACGGCACCGGATAGGGCGAAAGTTCGAGATGATTTACAAACCTTTTATGATGAGGGCTACCGCGCTTTGGCCGTGGTGTTTTTACATGCTTATCGCAATCCCGCCCACGAAAAAATGGTGGCGGAGTTGGCGCGCGAAATTGGCTTTACCCAAGTCTCGACCAGCCATGAAGCCAGCCCGCTGATAAAGATGATTTCGCGCGGGCGCACGGCGGTGGTTGATGCTTATTTATCGCCAATTTTGCGGGGCTATATTGACAGGATCGCAGAAGCACTCGGGGGTACTAACGAACTTTTGTTCATGCAATCGTCCGGCGGGCTGGCGGACGCGGCCCATTTTCATGGTCGTAATGCGGTTCTGTCCGGGCCTGCGGGCGGGGTGGTCGGCGCGGTGCGCACGGCGAAAGCGGCAGGGTTTGACAAAATTATCGGTTTTGACATGGGCGGCACATCTACGGATGTTTGCCATTATGCGGGCAGTTATGAACGCGCCTCCGAAGCCGAAGTCGCAGGTGTGCGTATGCGCGCCCCCATGTTGGAAATCCACACGGTGGCGGCGGGCGGTGGCTCGGTGCTGGATTATGACGGGGCAAGATTTTTGGTCGGGCCAAAGTCCGCAGGGGCCAATCCGGGGCCAGCCGCTTATAGGCGCAGCGGCCCGATTACCGTCACAGATATAAATGTAGTGCTGGGCAAATTAAAGCCGCAGTTTTTCCCGGCCATATTTGGCGCGGGTCAAGACGAGCGGCTCGACACCAATGCACCCCAAATTCCGTTCAAAGACATAGCTGCCGAGGCGGGCAAATCTGTTGAGGAAACCGCCGAGGGTTTCTTGCAAATTGCCGTCGGGCATATGGCGCGCGCCATCAAGAAAATATCGGTAGAGCGTGGTTATGACCTAGACGGGTATACGCTGACCTGCTTCGGCGGGGCGGGCGGTCAACATGCATGTTTGGTCGCAGAAGAGCTGGGCATTGAGCGGGTATTTATCCACCCGCTAGCAGGTGTATTATCGGCTTACGGCATGGGGCTGGCGGATATTTCCGTGCTTGAACAGGTCACGGTTAATTTAGATATTGACCAGATCAAAATGGTAACAAAACACGCCCATGAAATAGCTCGCACGGGTCGCGAAAAATTAAAGGTGCAAGGTGTTGACGCCCATACCATAAAATACACCAGGCGCGCCCATATTCGCTATGATGGTTCGGACACTTTGTTGGAAATCCCGCTGACGGAAAACCTGAAACAAGATTTTGAACAAGCCCACCGCGAGCGCTTTAGCTTTATTGATGAAACGGCAAATATCATCGTCGAATCCATCAGTGTGGAATGTGCAGGCGGTGGGGAAAGTACGGAAAATTTATCGTTGGAGAGCGTGGCTGCACCCGCTGAAAACCCGGTAAAATTTTACGCAAAAGGTGCGTGGCACACTGCTCCGGTTTACCACCGCGCAAATTTGACCACAGGAACAACCATCAAAGGCCCGGCGGTCATATTGGACGCAGGAGGTACAAATATAGTCGAGCCGGGCTGGGTGGCAGAAGTGACGAAAGATGGGAATTTGGTGTTATGTTTTGCGACCCCTCAACATCTTACCCCCTCACCTTGTTCCTCTCCCCATGGGAGAGGAGACGATGCTTCGATAGCAGAGGTGGAACCAGAAGCGGCGGGCAAACTTAGCCTCTCCCATGGGGAGAGGCGCGCGACAGCGGGTGAGGGGCATGGATGTGAGCGGGGACGCACAGTACATGACCCCGTCCGCTTAGAAATATTCAACAATCTGTTCATGGCAGTTGCTGAACAAATGGGGGTGGTTTTGCAAAATACGGCGCGGTCTGTGAACATCAAAGAGCGACTGGATTTCTCCTGTGCGGTGTTTGATGCGGACGGCGGACTTGTCGCCAATGCACCGCACATGCCCGTGCATATTGGCTCTATGGATGCTAGCTTGCGGGCTTTGATATATTCTGGCCTGCCCATGCAAGATAGCGATAGTTTCGTCCACAACAACCCTTATGACGGCGGCACGCATTTGCCCGATATAAATGTCATCACCCCGATATTTGTGGGAGCCGGAACAAGACCGTCTTTCTATATTGTGTCGCGGGGGCATCATTCGGATATTGGCGGCATTGCGCCAGGCTCCATGTCACCGCTGGCGATGAATATCTATGAAGAGGGCGTGATTATTGATTGCATGTATTTGGTGTCGGATGGAGAATTTAAGGATGCGGATATTCGCCGCGTCTTGACATCCGGCAAATATCCGGCGCGAAACCCCGAACAAAATATCGCTGATTTAAGAGCCCAAATCGCCGCCAATACCAAGGGCGGGTTGGAGCTTATGAAGCTGTGTGATCATTACGGGCAGGACACAGTCGCGGCCTATATGGGATATTGTCAAGACAATGGCGAAGCCAGTGTGCGCCGCGCTATTGCAGCTTTGCCTCATTCTCGCGGTCAATTTACCTATGAAATTGACCAGGGTAGCAAAATATGTGTGTATATCAAAATTGACAAAGCAGACGGCTCCGCCCTGATAGATTTCACCGGTACGGATGCGCAACGGGACGATAATTTCAACGCACCCGAAGCCGTTACCCATGCGGCGGTGCTATATGTGTTTCGCTGTTTGGTCGGCACCGATATTCCCCTTAATGCAGGCTGCATGCGGCCACTGAATATCCGCATTCCCAAGGGCTGTTTATTATCACCAAGCCATCCGGCGGCTATTGTTGCGGGCAATGTGGAGCTTTCACAAGCCGTGACCAATGCTCTGTTCGGCGCGCTCGGCGTGCTGGGGTCTAGCCAAGGGACGATGAATAATCTCACATTTGGTAATGATGAATATCAATATTACGAAACCATTTGTTCCGGCGCACCAGCCGGGGATGGTTTCAATGGTGCGAGTGCTATCCATACCCATATGACCAATTCACATCTCACCGACCCGGAAGTTTTAGAGACCCGTTACCCCGTGCGCCTCAACAGGTTCGAAATCATGCGCGGTTCTGGCGGTAAGGGAAAGTGGCATTCAGGCGATGGGGTGCGCCGCGCCATAGAATTTTTAGCGCCCATGGAATGCGCTATCTTGTCCGGCAATCGCAAGGTGCGCTGCGCTGGTGCCAATGGCGGCGGGCCAGGCCGCTTGGGGCGCAATACGGTCATCCGCGCAGATGGATTTTCGCATACCCTAAAGGGCTGCGATAATATTCAAGTGGAATCCGGCGATATATTTATGGTGGAAACCCCGACCGGTGGCGGCTATGGTAAGGGCTGAAAGCGAAGTAAATTATGGCCAAGAAAAAAATAAATTCAAAGGCGCGTTCGGTGATAATTTATCTGACCAATTAAATTGGCAGGGCGGCTCAGATCAAGCCAGTAAGCAAGATGGGGTATGGGCTTGGGTGTTGTTAGCTCACAGATTTTCACGGCGTGGGCGAGACGGTATATATGCAAATTGAACGTAATATTTTGAGTGAAAAGTATTGAAGTATTAAAATTGGCTCTCAAATGCAGCGAAATTTTCGTCTAGGGCTTTGATCATTTCGGCCTTTTTCTCGTCGCTGAGGAAAGCGTATCTGAGGCTATTATAGGTCATGTCTTTTAGCTCGGCATAGCTAAAGTCGAATTCTTTTGTACCGCGCACATATTCGTGGGTTAGGTCGATGCGGGCTACGCCTTCGTCGTCTGTGGATAGCGCCATAGGTACGCCTGCCGCGCGGTAAACATGGAGCGGATGTTCATCGCCTGTAATGCCGAGCAAGGCGTCAGAGGAGGTTAAGTTTATCTCCACCATGATTTTGTTATCGGCCATATATTTCAGCAAGTCTTTATAACCAGTTTCAAACACAATATCGGTGCCGTGACCAATGCGTTTGGCGCGGGCAATGTGGACGGCTTGGCTAATATGGTCACGTAGCTCGGCGGGGTGAACTAGCCCGAGCCAAAGCTCTCCAGCGTGTAGGGAAACATTGCGCTCGCCAAGAGTTTCGTACAGATAACCGATTTGTTCCATATGGTCGTCATAATCCCGCAGGGCGATAAAATCATCTTCGGGGGCAACCAAATTGGTGCCGACGAAACGCGCGTCTTGCTTCATCAATTCCCAGCCAAATATGGTATGGGCGTAGACGGCGGACGAGGGTAATGTGCGAACGGGTTGGTTCAAAAATCTAACCTCTACATTACAGCCCGGCATAGCGTCTTTTGTACCGCATTTAAGCAGCGCGTCCTTGCGCGCCATGGCCGTGTCTATATCGCGTCTGGCACGGGCGACAATATCGGGCAGGGCGCTGCCGAATTTTCCGGCCATTAGGGTTTTATAATCCGTCTCCGCATCGCCTGTCATAGGGGCGCTGGCGACCATGGGCAGGATTGTCTCGAACAATTCCATAGTGTGCATCAATTCCAGATAAGCAATATTTTGCTCTCCGGCCAGATTGGCGGTTTCGGCGACCATATCCCCAAAGCGCGAGGGCAGGGCGGCCATGTCCATAAATGTTGCGAAAAACTGATCATGACTAGACCAGCCCGCATAGGGAACAAAATCCCGCAAGGAGAAGTTTTCAATCACTTCATTGCGCAGGTCTTGGTTGAAGTTCAGCGCGTCTTTCATGGTTGGGTTATCGCCACAGCCACCGCTGCCCGGAAACCGTATGGCAAGCTCGGCTTTGTCAAGACATAAGCCGTCTTCTTCGGCCCATTTTATCCAGCTTTCTGCATATACCGCGCCGAATAAATGATTGTGGAGATCGCCGCCTTTGGGCATGTCTTGCAAGAATGCGCGCAGGGCAATGTCATTGCCTTTGATACTCTCGAATTTAGCCGATACGCCTGTGGGGGTAGATGCTTGAGAGCAGGAGATAAGAAGAAAACCTGTTAGTACGGCTAATATTTTTTTCACGGTGTTCTCCAAACATTTTGTTATTTCAAGAATGTTTTAAGGGGAATGGTCTCGTCTGCCAATGCTTTTTTATCAATGATTTTTCCTGCGCCCATAGTTTGCGGAATAAGTCGTTTGCCGACCATGTATTCCCCCGGTCTATTGACCGCGTCTACGGCGAGTAGTTTGTCGCCTTTGAAATAAAACGCGGCGAAACTGCGACCAATGTCTGGATTGCCGCGCAGGACAATATCGTCATAGCCAGCCGACAGGCCAGCGATTTGTAATTTCAAATCAAATTGATCCGACCAAAACCACGGCAGGGCATTATAAGGTTTGGGTTTGCCGCATATGGCCAGCGCCGCCGTCTTGGCTTGGTCGGTAGCGTTGGGCACGGATTCGAGCCTTAGATGCGTATCGTAAATCGGGTTATGGTGCCAAGTTACATCGCCGATGGCATAGATATGCGGATCAGATGTGCGGCAATGCTCGTCAACGACAATGCCGTTTCCAACCACAAGTCCGCAGTCTTGTGCCAGTTCAATATTGGGGATAACACCAATGCCGACAATGACCATGTCCGCATTAAAATCACCGTTGGTTGTGATAATTTTTAATCCATCTTGAATTTCGGTGGCGGCACAATTTCGAATAATTTTTACACCCTCTTCGGTGTGGATGCGCTGATAAAATTCCGACATGATGGGCGCGGTCACTCGTTGTAAAATCCGGTCTTCCATTTCCAAAACGGTGACGACCATGCCTTGCTTGCGCAGCGAGGCTGCGGTCTCCAAACCAATATAGCCGCCGCCGATAATCACGGCTTTTTTACCTGCGTCTATTTTGGCTTTTATTTTCAATATATCATCCGCACTACGCAGGTAAAACACATTTGGTAAATCTGCACCTGGTATGGGGAGTTCTCTTGGCCTTGCGCCTGTGGCTAATATCAATTTGTCATATTGCAAAGTGTCGCCGCCGTCTAAAAACACCAATCGGTCTTTGGGGTGAATGGTATCGACGCGCTTGCCGCGCACGCACAAAATATTGGCGGTTTCGTAGGTCGCGTCTGGGCGGATGAGAATATCGTCTATGTCTTTGCCGCCGGACAAAAACTCCTTCGATAAAGGTGGGCGGTGATAGGGGGCGTAGTTTTCTTCGCCGACCAAAATAATATCGCCGTTCCAGCCGGACTGGCGTAGGCTCACGGCGGCTTGTCCGCCCCCGTGGCTAGCGCCGATAATTATACATGCTTTGTTTTCGCTCATAAACAGGGTTTAGCTATATATTGCCTGCAATCCAAGACTTGATTTCGCCCGCCCGTCTGACGCCCGCTATATGGTCAATTGCTTGACCGTTTTTAAACAATATCATGGCGGGTATACCTTGGATTTTATATTTAGCGGCTGTCATTTGGTGGTCTTGGGTGTTCAGCTTGACGAACCGCACCCCCGGTTCCATATCAGCGGCGGCCTTGGCAAATTCCGGCCCCATCATTTTACACGGCCCGCACCACGGCGCCCAGAAATCCACGACGACGGGAATGCTGGTCTTGGCGATGAATTTCGCAAAATTAGCATCGGTTAAATCTATGGGTGCGCCCGTAAATAATTTGGTTTTGCATTTTCCGCATTTGGCCGCGTTTGCTGGTTTGGATATAGGTATCCGGTTAATAGCTGAGCAGCTTGGGCATACGATTTGATTTGAATTAGACATTTTGTACTCCGTTCGTTTTGAATATAGGAGCAGGAAAATAGGTTTCAATGGGTCAAAATTTACTGCCCCAATATATCGCGCCCTAAAAGGTCTTTGGCCAGCGGCTTATTATCCAACAAATTATTGCACAGACTAATCAGCGGCCCGTCTCTCATAATGGTTTCCAGCCCGCATTGATCTTGGGTGATGATAATGTCGGCATTGTGCCTAGACGGATCGACAAATTTATCATGCATGGGGGCAACATCGCGGGCGAATTGTTCTTGGATGCACGAAATAGTGCGCCCGCGTTCTTCCACGTCGCGGCGAATGCGGCGGTCAATACGGGTATCGTGGTCACAAGCAACAAAGAAACTATAATCAAATGCAGGCCGCAAGCGGTCTTGGCTTAAAATCAATATGCCCTCTACCAAAATAATAGGTTTGGGGACTAGGGTCTCCATTATATCCGTGCGGCGGTGGGTGGTGAAATCATAGGTCGGAATATCAACCGCCTGCCCAGATTTCAGCAAACGTAAATGCGCCAGAAATAGCTCCCAATCAAAGGCCATAGGATGATCAAAATTGGGTAGGGGTTCGCCGGGCGCAACCCCGCCCATATCCAGATAGTAATTATCTTGGCGCAATACGGTACAAACTTCCGCCTCGCGCGCTTTGTTGAGCGCACCGCAAGTATATTTAGCCAGCCGCGTTTTCCCCGAACAAGACCCGCCCGCAATGGCAATAATATGAATATCCAATTTCGGCTCCAAATATAGAAGGCAAGTTTCGGCGTGTATGGCGCGGTTTTACGAGTTTTGCAACATTCCGTTTGCGCGCAGAATTGTAGAGTGTATTACAGCCCCAAAACGGGAAAAGCGATGACACCCCACAGTGTCATCGCCGCTCTTCCCCGACATATTCTTTGTATTTGGTGTTAACCAGCGCGTCTGGCTGCAACCTTTTCGGCTTTAGCGGCCAGTTGACGGGCGCGGACGCGCTCGAAACTATCCAGAGTATCCATAGCCATGCGTAACTCGCTGCTTAGGTCTGTGTTTTGGATTTCGATGTCGTCAATGGTCACTTGCAGGTTCTTTTTACGCAAGATAACAGAATTGGCGTAAGAGCCATAAGCCACATAGCCGTCTTTGCGGGCATCGGGGGCAACTTCTTCTTCCGGCACACTGTCATTAAGCTTGCGCATTTGGCGTTCAAGGTCTTCCCTTGTGGCCTCCAACACCGCTACCCGTTTTTGTAAATCTGAAATCGCGAAGCGTGCTGTGCGCACACTTTTATCCATTGCACTGTTCATTATATCACCTAACCCTAATATTTTTGGCGTTTTCGCCTTTATCCGGGTTTGTAGGGGAACAGCCTTACAATCTGGTAAACAAACTGGGAAAAATCTGTATTTTTACTGAATTGCGTCAAAATAGGGCGGAATTATCGTAAAAATGAATTTTATCGTTAACATTTGATTTACGGGATTCACGTATTGGTTTTTATACGTTAACAAATATTAAGTGATTCGCCCATTTGGGCATGCCGTTATGGCAATTACGGCCAATTGGCAATTCCAAACGGTCATTAAGGCCAATTGGTCAATAAGGGAGGTAAATATGCGGGTTCTTCTAATCGAAGATGATATGGCGACAGCGCAAAGCATCGAATTGATGCTAAAGGCAGACGGATTTAACGTCTATACAACGGATCTCGGCGAAGAAGGGATCGATCTCGGCAAGCTATATGACTACGATATAATCCTACTCGATTTGAACCTACCCGATATGCCGGGCTTTGATGTGCTCAAGACATTACGTCTGGCCAAAATTAATACACCGATCTTTATCCTGTCTGGTACATCCGATGTTGAAACCAAGGTTCGCGGACTTGGTACGGGTGCTGACGATTATATGACCAAGCCTTTCCACAAAGACGAATTGGTCGCCCGCATCCACGCGGTTGTCCGCCGTTCCAAGGGCCACGCACAATCCATCATCCGCACGGGCGAGATTGCCGTCAACCTTGATGCCAAGACGGTTGAGGTCGGTGATCACCGCGTTCACCTGACCGGCAAAGAATACCAAATGCTTGAGCTTCTGTCTTTGCGCAAGGGCACGACCCTGACCAAAGAAATGTTCCTCAACCACCTTTACGGCGGCATGGACGAGCCTGAGCTTAAAATCATCGACGTATTTATCTGTAAACTACGCAAGAAACTGGCCGCTGCATCCCAAGGCGAACACTATATAGAAACCGTTTGGGGGCGGGGCTATGTCCTACGCGAACCCAACAAAGAGCGCATCAGCGCTTAATCATAACTTCCTCCCACGAAGTAAAAAACCCCGTCTTAGGAAACTAGGGCGGGGTTTTTGGTTTAGCGGTAGACATCTTTGACTTGTCCTTGTTTTCATCATGAATAAGTATATCATCTAAATAAAATTGCGAGGAATAGTGCTATGGCGAATGTTGTCGGCAGGTTAATCTGCTTAATCATTGCCAGCACAATTATGCTGGCGTCTTGCTCAACTATTCCCATTACCAGTATCCCCAAACTTATGACCCTCGACGTAGAGACGATTGAGATTGGCGATGTGGAAATGGCCTTGCGGATACGTGATGATTTTCAAATCAAAGATAAAGGTGCAGTACTCAAAATTTCAATTGAAAATAAAGCCAATATGGAGAAAAGCGCGGGAAAACTCTCAGAGCTTTTTATTCTTGAGCGTAGCGTGAAACCATTAACACCATTTCTGGCTCGCAAACAAAAAGACGGCTTTGTCGTCCATAGATTCGAAATGACAGAGGAGGCCGTGGCTAGGGCGACGATACTGCGGGAAAATGCCTATAAAATCCGCACAAACCCCAAGAAAAAATTCTACACCCTGTTCAAAGAAACCAAAATGCCCATCAAGGGCGGTGACGGCAAGATTAATTATTGCGAGGAAGTGGGGGAATAAGACCGCACATCAATCCGACCCACCGCCTGGGGTCACATCTGGTTCACCCGGCCAGATTGTTATGTGTTTTGGGTGGTCGGCCTCGGCTACATCTTGTTCGTGAACCGTTTGGTCTTTGACGCTCATCCCTGCTTCGTGGATTGAGTTTTTATCACCTGTTATCAAATGGTGATAATCCGGTAGGTCTTTGCCTTCGGCGAGCAAGCGGTAGGCGCAAGTGCGCGGCACCCAGTCCAGCTTGCTGACGTTTTTAGGGCTAAGCTGCACACAGTCCGGTACATATAATTTGCGTGTGTCGTATTTCGTGCATTGACAAGTGCCTGCGTCCAGTAATTTGCAACGGATGTCGGTCACATATACGGCAGCCGTGTCTTCGTCTTCCATGCGCAGCAGGCAACATTTACCGCAGCCATCGCATAGGCTTTCCCACTCGTCCTTGCTCATTTGGCGTAAAGTTTTAGATTTCCAAAACGGTTTGGTCATATGCTTATCTTGTTAAGTGTCAAATTCATGCCGTATTCTTAACTTAACAACATGAAAAAGTAATTGGGAATTTCGCTTATTAAGCGTAAAGGGGAGTATGGAGACGTTTCGCGCAGATTTAAACGCCGTTAATGACAATAGCGGCAAGAAAAAACGCCGCTGGGTGTGGGTGGTTTTGTTGAGCCTGTTGCTGGCCGGGGGGATAAGCTTTGCCGCAGGGCGGCATTATTTGCTTGAGGGCTTACCGGAGCTACCGACCAAGCAGTCTATGTGGGCAAAAAACCTGCAGCCCAATATTACCTTGCTGGATAAAGACGGTGTGATTATTGGCCATCGTGGCCCCTATTACGGCAAGCCGCTCAAACTATCGGACATGCCGCCTTGGTTGCCGGACGCATTCCTCGCTATCGAAGACCAACGCTTTTGGGAGCATCCGGGTATTGACCGCAAAGCGATTTTTCGTGCCGTCATAGAAAATTCCAAGGCGGGACGCAAAGTACAAGGCGGTTCGACTCTGACCCAGCAACTCGTGAAGAACATGGTGTTAACCCGGGAGAAAACTTATAAGCGTAAATTCCAAGAAATGTGGCTCGCCTATAAAATGGAGCAGCTCCTGTCCAAGCAAGAGATATTGGAGCTGTATCTGAACCGCATAGATCTTGGTAATCGCGCCTTTGGGGTCGAAGCGGCATCGCAACGTTTGTTCGGGAAGTCGGCGAAAGACATCAGCTTGTCCGAAGCGGCGGTGTTGGCGGCCATCCCCAAAGCACCGACCACTTATGACCCTGTAAAAAACCCCGAGGCTTCGGCTGGCCGCGCACGGCTGGTTTTACAAAATATGGTGATACAGGGTAAAATCTCGCCCCAGGAATTACAAGACGCGGCGCTTAAACCTGCTGAAATAAAAATTGGCGACAGCGGCTATTTGGACGAGAGGCATCTCGGCCATGTATTTGATGTGGTTGCGGAGCGGGCCAAAGAATTGATCGGTACACATTCTCAAGATTTGGTGGTGCGCACCACCCTCGATCCGAAACTGCAAAACCATGGGCTGAATGCCATCAGCACTATTATCAACAAGTCTCAAAAATCCAAAAAGGTCAGCGACGGGGCATTGGTCAGCATCGAAACCGAAACCGGTGCAGTGCGCGCCCTGATCGGCGGTCGGGATTATAATAAAAGCAAATTTAACCGCGCCACCCAAGCTTTGCGCCAACCGGGTTCGTCGTTCAAAGCTTTCGTTTACGCTACGGCATTAGAGGCTGGGTTTACGCCGGGCACAGTGCGCATTGACCAGCCGACAACTATCGGCAGCGGGGTGACAGAATGGTCACCGAGAAACTATACCAGACGTTACCGAGGCCCCCTGACATTACGCGAAGCGCTCAAGCTTTCTATCAACACGGTCGCCGCGCAAGTCGGGGCAGAAATAGGCCCCGATAAAATCGTCGAGTTGGCACACCGTTTTGGTATTAGCACTAAATTGGGGGCGAATTATTCTATCGCGCTTGGTTCCTCCGAAGTGCATCTGATTGATATGACTTCGGCCTTTATGGTGTTCGCTAATGAGGGGTTGCGCCGTCCGCCTTATCTGATTGAAAACATTGCCGACACGTCTGGTAAGAACCTATACACCCACAGAGGCTACGCACCGGAACGGGTCTATGCGCTACCCTACGCACGGCAAATGACTGGAATGCTGCGTGATGCGGTGGCCACGGGTACAGGGCGCGGGGCCAAAATGGGCAATCGGCAAGTGGCGGGCAAAACAGGTACCACGCAAGACTACCGCGACGCCTGGTTCATCGGTTTTACTGCCGACTACACAACGGGCGTATGGATGGGCAATGACGACAACGCGCCCATGAACAAAATCACAGGCGGCTTGCTTCCGGTGGATGCGTGGAAAATGTATATGCTCAAAGCCCACAAAAACAAAAAACACCGCCCCCTAAATGCCCCCGAACCTCTGATCACTGATCCAGAAACCCGCGCCCTCATCGTCTTCTATGAAGGCTTGACCAAAAGCTTTACGGACGAGCGAAATCTAGCCAATGGCCAAGTGGCCAAGACAGCAGGGCGGCAGGAGAATTAAAGGTGGCGGCGAGGAGGGGAGATAGTGAGATGTTTGCTTCTCCCCAAGAGCGGGCATTCCGCGCTTAATCTGTAGGTCGGTTTAGGCCAAAAGCCGTAAGCTGTCGTTCAAATCAAGCTGAGGACGGATTACGAGCAAGCTCTCATCTGCCCTGCGCGCTGAGTGCGTCAATTCACATTGCTGGCTCACACCTGCCCTCGCCAACACCCAAGACCAAAACCTTGGCCTTGATAAACTTAGCCCATGAGCCTATGTAGAAATTGATTAAGTAGTTACGAGAAGGTCACATGGCATCCAGCACTTTAACGGCTTTCGTAATATATGCATTCGCCATTATCGTCATGCTGGTGGTATCGGCTATCGCCTTTGCTAAAGTTCCAAAAGGTTCACGCCTTCCAATGCAATGGGGCTTTGGGGGTCAGGTTAATTGGAGCGCTCCAGCGAAATGGGCGGTTTTAATCATACCGGCTCTTGCTGTGCTCACTGTTGGCGCTTTGGGGTTGTTGCTAGATGAGAACTCGAATTCGGCTCCGGCCTTAGTGCATACGCTTGCTGCTCTAATTATTTCTGTAACATTTATACTTATTCATATTGGCCATCTTTATTTTGCAGTACGGCATGTAAGGAAAGGCTAAACCTAAGGCCTTTTGCAGAACCCGTCTCATTTTATATGAAGACAGGCACTCCCAGCAGAAATCTTATCCTTGTCTTTTGGTCTTGGGGTATATTGGAGTTATGAATGATTTTGTGACATATAAGTCTGCCTGTTTAAGCGGCGTTTCTTGGCCTAGTCTCCAGATTGGTTGTGGGGGTGTGCTGGGAACCGTTGGTGACCCTGTATCTGGCCGCGCTGCTGGTGTGCGTGCGTTTCTTATTTGGGTGCGAATTTGGTTGGATTGGCTGCGCGGCGGGGATGCGGGCGAGATGTGCGCGGCACCTGCGCCGAGCGGTTATAACCGTTATCAGCGGCGGGTTAACGCGCGTAAAATATCCAGTCTTCGGAATTTATCTTCCTATCGTCCCTTACTGGGGCGCGGCCTTAGTCCGAGACAGTTTCTTGACCGCGTTAGCCGCATCTCCCCGCTGGGGCGGTTGCGCCTGTTGGGTATCTCCCATTGGGGCAATGTTTTGGTGCGCCGGGCCATGCTGGTCTGTTATGATCACGGTTGGTGGCGCGCCCCCATAGGTGAGTTTGGCTGCGTATATTGCGGTGTGTGGTATGTACATATGCTACCGGGATGGCGGGTATGTCCTCACCAACAAGCAAACCGCTAACTAGAAAATTAGAAAACTAGTTTAGTATAATTGCAAGATGTAGTTCGACCCAATTATAAAATTATAATAACCCGCTTGCGCGGAACTCTGCGCGTGCAATTACGCCCAACTTGAACACCCTATAAAAGCTCAACCTTAACGGCATGTGTCGTAATGGTAATAGGACTTTGTGGGAATATTAAGCTATCTTTAACCTGCGCACGGACAATCTGTGTGTATGACACTTTTGGATAAATTGATGCGACCAAGGGTAATTGGATTTGGTAGTTTGGCCGTGGCCAGTCTTAGCCTTGTTGCTTTTTGGCAGGCTGGCGCATCTGCTATTGATAACGCACCGCGCGACGACGGGACGTATCTGGAAACTGTGGTCAAGTCGTTTGAGGAGTGTTCGCGACTTTGCGAAGCCGACAGCGGCACATGTCGGGGTGCGCAATCCGAGCAACCGGACATCACCAAGCCTTTGATCATTTGTCGCCTGAATAACGGTTTTGGCGCCAACCCATTATTTCCGTCAGTGCCCCCGACACCACTGAATGTCAATATCGCTGTGGCTGATCTCAATGCTTATCGCCGTACCCACGGGCTTGCGCCGGTGGTGTTGAGCGAGAGGCTGAGTAAAGCTTCGCAGGTTCACGCTGAGGATTTAGCGCGTCACGGTAATATCTCCCATACGGGTTCAGATGGCTCTGGCCACGGCGACCGGGTACAGCGCCAAGGTTATTATTTTTCCATCGCAGCAGAAAATGTCGCCACTGGGCAAAAAAGCTGGGAGAGAGTTTTCAAAGCTTGGCAGGATAGCCCCGGCCATAACGAAAACCTGTTGCGGGACGATGTTACCGAGTTCGGTATTGCCTTGGTTTACGAACCCAAGACAGCCTACCAGACTTATTGGGCTATGGTGGTGGCGGCCCCCTTAGAGGATGCGCCGAATATCAGGTATATGATGCCAGCTTCACCGAATAGTGTCAAAACCCATTAGGTTATTTAGCACCCAATCTGCAACATGGTTAACACATCGCTAATGTCTCACAGGCATTCTAAGCCGAAATGATTCGATCTTATGGAGGGTTAGAGATGCGCCGTATTTCTATTATAACGACAACACTAGCGTTGGCGTTACTGACACCAACAACAAGCAACGCTGCCGACCAATATACTTACCGCGCTGGTCAGGCTTATATGAAATCGGCTGCGAGTAACCACTTGGAATGCGAAGCCCAGTGCCGGGGCGATGCCGCCTGTCGGGGCTGGAATTTCGTGCGGCCAAGTCCGCGCTCCCGTTCCGGTATATGCGAGTTTAATGCACGCAAAGCCGTTCCGGTCTCTAGTCCCGTCAGTATCAGTGGGGAGATCAATACTGGCGTTGATGCGCTGATGAGCCACGCTGTTCCACTCACGAATAGAGGCGGAAACACAGTGCGGGTCGGCACACCTATTGTGCCAAAACGCGTGATCCCCAAGCGCCGCATAACCGCAGCCAAAGTGGTCAATGCGCCTGCACCTGCTACAAGGCGGATTGTTAAACGCATGCCAGTTCCGGGCGCAGCACAAGCCGCAGCGCCCGCCGATTACAAACGTCCTATGCCTGCTCAAAGAGCGGTTGCTCCCATAGATGTTAGAGCCAAGAGAGGCTTAAGGATGCCGCAACAACCCATGCAACAACCTCGGCACCAAATAGGTCTACAACAGCTTCAAACAGGCCCCATAATCTCTCGGCAAATAACCCGTGCGCAAATCTACCGCGAACAAATGCAAGCTGCACAAATAAGAGATGCACAAAGAGCAGGCGGTGCGCAGACGCAAATCACGGCGCGGCAAAACTTACCACAACCAAACATTTATGCGCCGAGTCAAAATATACAAACACAGCCACAACAAGTGCGGCAACAGCTAGCCCAACAGGCTCCACAGCAATTGCCGGCTCCTACTCAAAGCCAGGCATCTTTATATGGCTCGCTTCATGATGATTTAACCCAAAATATGACGGTCGTCCCGCGCCCGCAAACTGCACCGGATCAGATAGAAAACCCCGATGCACCTGTGTCGACGAGCCGTGCAGTTCCGACCAAACCTGTGCAGGCGAAACCGCTCGGTTATCCGGCAATCCCGGGATTGGCAGGTGGTTAGGCCCTGAGCCTAGGTTGGCACTCTATTTATTTGGATTTAGTCACGACGGCGGTTACACCCTTAAGAGTTAAACGCCCCCAACCGAACATGACAAATAAGACGAAAGAAGCCGTAACCCCAATGAGCAGTGCGGAGGCGAATCTTTCCACGTCTTGACCCAATATCACGAGTACTGATTGCGCGCCAGCCAAAGCCGTCAGTCCGCCGAGAAATGCCCAAAACCCCATCCAGTAAAATTTAACCAGTTCATTTTTTTGGGTGATTTTAAGCGCCGGGAGCCAGAACATCGCTGCAAAACCAACTGTGATAAAAAACATCATTATTGCTGCTAAATATTGTCCCGACATGATACACTCCTGAGGTGATTTATGATTTCAGAGTTCACTTCGCAAGAATGAAGCCAAAAACCTGTCCATGGTTTTCCAGGCCATGTATAATGAGCATTTGAAAGAGAGAAATATGAACGACACCACTATCGATAACCCCTCTATAATAGAAAATCAGCGCCATTTGTTTGATATGCCTGACGATATTGCTTATCTAAATTGCGCCTATATGTCGCCCTTGATGCAGCCAGCCGTGGATGCGGCGGGGCAGGGTGTGCGTTATAAAGCCCAGCCTTGGACGTATGGCGGCTCCAGTTTCTTTACCTATACGGAACAATTACGCGCACTTGCCGCGAAATGGATCAATACGGATAGCGATAATATGGCGCTGGTGCCGTCGGCCAGTTACGGCATTCAGGTAGCGGCGAATAATCTGCCCCTGAGAAAAGGCGGCGAAATATTGGTGCTCAAAGATCAATTCCCGTCCCATGTCTATCCGTGGCGCGAAAAGGCCAAGGACTGCGGCGGTAAAATTGTGACTGTGACGCGGCCAGACAGTGGCGATTGGACGAAGGCGGTTTTGGACGCTAACGGCGCGCGCACAGAAATCGTCGCCTTGCCCGCAACGCACTGGGCAGATGGTGGGTATCTGGATTTGGAAACTATCGGTAAAGCGACGCGAGACGTAGGTGCGAAATTGGTACTGGATTTAACCCAAAGTCTGGGCGCTATGCCGTTTGATGTGCGGGCTGTGCAGCCAGACTTCATGGTGGCCGCAGGTTATAAATGGCTGATGGGGCCTTATACTTTGGCTTATTTATATGTCGCGCCAGAATGGCAGGACGGAGCACCGATTGAGCATAATTGGATGAACCGCAAAGGCTCGGAAGATTTCTCAAGGTTGGTCGATTACCAAGACGAGTTCCAGCCGGGTGCCAGACGCTTTGATATGGGCGAGAAATCCAATCCGGCACAGGTCATGGCGGCTTGTGCTTCCCTGCAACAATTGCTGGATTGGGGCGTCGGCAATATCTCTCATACACTCGGCGCAAGGAATGCGCGGGTCGCAAATACTGCGCGGCAAGTTGGCTTACACGTTACCGAAGACAAATTCCGCTCGCCCCATTATGTGGCCTTGCAATATAAATACGGGGTACCGGACGGGCTGGCGGAAAAACTAGCGGCACAAAATATATTCGTTTCCGTACGCGGCAATGCTGTGCGTATAACCCCACATCTGTATAATACCGATAACGATATAGAACGCTTGTTTGCCGGGCTGGGCTATGCTAGGGCGCGGATATGAAAATGGAAATATATATAAGCATACGAATTATTAGCCCGGTCTCTTAAGAGAGCGCCGGGAATCCGATGGCTATATACTTAACACTTCCAATTTAAAGAAATTCTCATGACTGATTCTAATTCACGCGATTACCGCGAAACTTTATTTCTCCCAAAAACCGATTTCCCGATGCGGGCAGGATTGCCGCGCAAGGAACCTGAATGGCTGGCTCATTGGGATAAAATCGATCTGTATAATACATTGCGCAAACAGAGCGCCGACAAGCCGACCTATGTGCTGCACGACGGCCCGCCCTA